>Ga0209692_10002201_pt1:2500-22476 | contig 22476 bp, 24 predicted proteins | sample tdDd472_FD_187129 | JGI IMG/M metagenome (GOLD analysis project Ga0209692, IMG submission 187129) | Marine sediment microbial communities from the Atlantic coast under amendment with organic carbon and nitrate - tdDd47.2 (SPAdes)... | ecosystem: Environmental > Aquatic > Marine >... | reverse complement strand
CGCCGCACCATCCAAGACCAGCTCGCCGACATCACGGCGCGCGCCGACAGCTTGGAACAAGAACTGATCAAAGCCCAAGATCGCAACCGTCAACAAAACCTCACCGCACCGGTGGACGGCGTGGTGCAACAGCTCGCTATCCACACCGAAGGCGGCGTGGTCACGCCGGCGCAAGAACTGATGACCATCGTGCCCGCCGGCGACAGCATCGAGATCGAAGCCATGGTGATGAACAAAGACATCGGCTTTGTGCACGACGGCCAAGACGCCGAGATCAAGGTCGAAAGCTTCCCCTTCACCAAATACGGCACCCTGCACGGCGACGTCAAAACCGTGTCGCGCGATGCCGTGTTGGACGAAAACCAAGGCTGGATCTACCCCGCGCGCTTCAACCTCAAGACAACAGAAATCCTGGTCGGCGACAAGTACGTCACCCTGTCACCCGGTATGTCCGTCACCGTCGAAATCAAAACCGGAAAACGCCGCATGATCCAATACCTGCTCGCACCGCTGCAGGAGTATCAGAGTGAGAGTTTGAAGGAGCGGTGAGCGACCTGATTCCTTGCGCCAGCTTGCTAGAGCTTGAAGTTGACTGCTTACCCTATGCTTACCCGGTGATTTTTGTGGGGATTAGCCCAGACAGAAAAAAGCCCCTAACTCATTGAGTTAAGGGCTTTTCATTTGGTTGCGGGGGCGCGCAACCACCGAGAATTGACTCTACGGGCATCCATATAATTAAAGCCACCAATGAATGGACTAGCTCTGTACAGAAATGTCCGCTCTGCGCCGTATAGCAGACCCATTTGAAGGCTGGCATTTAGGTCTGGTTTTGACCCATAACAGGCATTCTAGTCGGGCGTTCTTTGGCCGAAACGGTGCCGCCTCTTTACCGCTGCTTTAAGTAAGCCAAAATGGTGTCGGCGTCGGAGACTTCGAAGGGGTCGGTGGGGCAGTTGTCTTCATAGCCAGCCTCAGAGAACATTTTCTTGATCTCGCCGTCTTCCACATACATGGAGTAGCGCCAAGAGCGCATGCCGAACCCGAGGTTAGACTTGTCAACCAACATGCCCATCTTGCGGGTGAACTCAGCATTGCCATCAGGCAACAAGAAAACATTTTTGGCACCTTGTGATTTGCCCCACTGGAACATGACGAAGGCATCGTTGACCGACAGGCAGACGACCTCATCTACACCTTGGTCCTTGAACTCTTCATACAGTTCTTCGTAACGCGGCAGGTGACTGGTCGAGCATGTTGGCGTAAAGGCACCAGGAAGAGAAAAAACCACCACATTACGGCCCTTGAAGACGTCATCGCTGTTCAGGTCCTTCCATTCGAAGGGATTGTCGCCTTCAATGGCTTCATTGCGAACGCGGGTTTTGAAAATAGCATCAGGAACACGGGACATAGCTCACTCCATCTGGTGTGTGTTTACGGCCACTGCGGTCATCAGAGTGGCAACAATCATTTTGAAGACCTAAAACGACAATGCCGATATCAAGGGGTTGTTTTTCCAAACCACATACGTCGGAAAATGGAATCTTTGATGATGAGCGCGTGATACAGCCCGCCCATAATATGAAGAGCAATCAAAGCAATCATAACTTTTGTGGAGATGCCATGCACATAGCGCGGCACATAGTCGAAGAAGTCCTCGGGTAATGTACCCAGGCCGAAAAACACCACGTTTATTAAACCAGAAAAAATAGCTAAAGACACGCCGCTGATGGCAATCAGAAGTGCCGTCAAATTGAGCACGTAGTGCGTAGCGACCCCCAACTTGTCCAAAAGGGCGTTGCCTGTTTGCAGGTGCGCAGGCTGTGGCGTTTTAGCTCGCCATGCAATGCGTGCCAGGACCAGCACGAAAGCAAGCCCGCCAAGCAGCATATGGATGCGAAGGTTATTGACCTTATTGGGATCGGTGTTCTCGATGTTGGCAAGAACCAAGGTTCCCGTCACCAATAGAAACATGATCACAGCCGCCGTGAGCCAATGCAGAGCCACCTGCGGGTTGTTATATTTGGAAAGGGGCATCTTGAACGATCTCCATGATATGCAGGCTTGTTGGCCCTGCTGCTTTTAAACCACCTGCAGCATATCAGGCTTATCTAATATAAGTCCACAGCCCCCTTAAATGTTGTTGGTAGTCTCAAGTGGAAACGGCATCAGATTGGACCGAGGGATCGTTCTGTTGCAACCCCTCGACCCATCTTCATATTGCTATGTTCTATTGTACCCTTGCCCGCCATACCGAATGGCAAGACATGCATACACTCATCAATTCATGTGACGCTGTGGTGGCCTCTTCCCAGTTCCCTTTGCCCGCTTCAGTCTCAATACGTGCCGCATTTGCATCCATCATTTTGTTAAATGAAGGCAAAGTAGCCTTGAAATCGGCCTGGTCTGCTTTGGCCATAATTGACCATGGCTTATGATTGGGTGCGGGGTGATTGAGAATGACCTGCGTACCCGTTTTGACCATTTGTTTATTTTCCCGAATGATCCCTTCATGGATCATAGTTGAGGCTCGGCCCATAATTTCCATGAGTTGCCGGTATGTCATATCGGCTTTCTTTTTCGACGCGATAAGCTGATCGGCTGTCTTATCTTGAGCTTGTGCCGGACCCGTGCTCACGATGCTTACCAACGCGAATACGGATAAAAGAGCCATAATATTTTTCATAAAATCCCCCTACTTGTGTTTGGTTAATGATTGTAAAGCTCATCATTTAGAATTGATTTATGAGCATATCTTACTGTGGTCGTAACAAACAAATTTACACTGACCAATACAGTCAGCATTCCCCAAGTGCCCCCAGTTCAATTTACATGATAGCTGAGCTGCCCTGTCTGCAACACATGAAGGCAACCCTGGCAATAGAGTCTTATCAATGATCGTGGCGATGGTGTTCGTCTGGATAATGCGGATGCGTATGTCGCTTGGGTTCGTGTTGATGTGTGTGCACATGCGGCCCATCTGGAGGCATATCGTGATGATGATCGTGGTGTCCATCATCGTGGCTATGAACATGAGAATGCTCTGTTGCTTTGTGTTCATGCTCATGCGCATGTCGCTCCGTAATATGGAGCCAAACACCGATGGCCATCAGCCCCCCGGCCACAACAAAAGCTATGGTTATGGGATCGCCCAGAAGTGGGATGGCAATGATTGCACCCACGAAAGGAGCCGTGGAAAAATACGCACCCGCTCGCGCCGTGCCGAGCTCCCGCAAGGCGATCACAAACAGCGCAAGGCTGACCCCATACCCTAAGAAGCCAACAACGACAGACATCATTATTGTGTCGGCAGATGGAACCGTCATCCCAACGACCAGTGCAAGACCAACGTTTGTCACACCAGCGACAAGACCTTTTATTGCAGAAACTTGAAAAGGATCGGACAGCGACACTTTGCGGGTGAGGTTATTATCGATACCCCAACATAGGCAGGCCCCCAATATCGCCAAGGGCGGCCAAGGCGATTGCATTTGGATCGCTCCTGACCAAGAAAGGACGACGGCCCCAACAACGATGGCCGCCATGCCGAGCGCAATGCGTCGGTCGAAATTTTCACGAAAAACATACCATGCAAGCAGAGCCGTAAAGACACCCTCAGCATTCAGCAGAAGTGACGCCGTGGACGCCGCTGTTCCCGCCAGCCCCCACATCAGAAGGACAGGCCCCGCGATCCCTCCGCTCAACACGGCCCCAAACATCCATGGCCAGTCCTGACGGGTCAGTTCGGTGCCTTTTGAACCACGTATAAGCCGGACGATCGAGAGCCCAACACCTGAGCCGAGATACAGAAGTCCCGCGAGCAGCCATGGTCCGACATCGCTCAGCAATATCTTGGCGAAAGGCGTGCTGGCACCGAACAGAACAGCGGCCCCAAGGGCGGCCAATATACCGTTGTGCTTCAGTATCATGATCGTGACCTAAGCGAGCATTGACGCCGCGACAAATCCAATGTTGTCGCGACGCCGAGCAGCACAAAAATGGTGAAGCATTGCTGTGCGCATAATCATATTAGTGCGCGTGGCCATGACCACCCACAGCAAAGCCGGCTGCGGTACCGGGCTCTGCAAGGGGGCCTACGACGCCTGTTGCAAAGAGCGCTATAACAACAGTCACCATAAAAAGGACGATGGTCGCACCGAGAAGAGCCTTAGGCACGGCTTTGTCTTGTGATGATTTGTTCATGAAAGGTCTCTCTATTTCACATGCTTGATACCGGTGTACTCACCCGTGGTTTGCAGAGTGACAGTGATGGTTTGAAATGTTCTGTTTCTCCAAAACCAACCATGAGAACCGTCAAAAGCAGCCTCAAGTTCACCTTCTTTCGTTTGCTCGGAGCCTTTGCTGTAATTGTGGTATTTGATCTTCAGTTCTTCAGAATCGCCATGCACGTCGTAGTTTGCCTTGCCTTGGTCGGTCCACCATTTGTACTGCACCTTTTTACCCTTACTCAGGGCGACTTTGATTTCGGTACCTTCATTTGGGGCCAAAGTGACCTGCATTTGATGATTTAAGATTGCAGGGCTGCTCACCAGAATCGGCTTCGGCACAACAGTCTCTGCAACCACAGGGGCGGCTTGGGGCTTGGCGACCACAGGCGCGTCTTTTGCCTTGTCCGTGGCGGCCTGCAGTCGATCTGCGGCTGCTTCCTCGGCCAGCGAGACCTTGATCTCACCCATTTTTTTCAACCCGATTGTTTCGCCGAAACCTGTAGGGTCGATGCCGTACTCAGCCGGCATGACAATCGTGACAAGCACAACGCCAGCCGCAGCCACAGCCATAAAAGTGGACTTAATCAATTTCCGCGTAGAGGGAACGTCCTGATCATCTGGGATGTTGATGTTTTTCATAGTTTTTCCGTTCTCAATTCGATTTGGTTAAGCAACAATGTAGCCCGTGATCTGGTATCCCATGAGAAGGAAACCCAACATCATCATCACGACATTTGCGGCGTACGCATGGTGCAGAAAGCTGGTTGATTTTCGCCAATACGAAATGGCGATCAGGATACCGACCAGGGCCAGAATCTGCCCAATTTCGACACCGATATTGAAGAAGATCAGGTTTTGCAAAAGCCCATCGGCGGGAAGCTCGTAGTCGAGAATTTTAGTTGCAAGACCAAAGCCGTGGAACAAACCGAAGATAAAGGTTGCGACTTTCGTGTTGGGCTCGAACCCGAACCAACGCTGAAAGGCACCTACGTTATCAAGAGCTTTGTACACGACGGAAAAACCGATAATCGCGTCAATGATATATGCGCTGATACTGATTTCCAGCAAAACGCCGGACAAAAGCGTGATCACATGACCGACCGCAAACAAAGTCACATAAATGGTGACAGCTTTTAAACGGTATAAGAAAAAGATGACGCCGAACAAAAACAGCAAGTGGTCGTATCCCGTCATCATGTGCTTCGCACCAAGGTAGGTGAACGGGATGGGCAAGATGCCGGTGGTTTCTTGGATGTAACCTTTATCCCCTTCAGTTACGCCATGCGCGAACGCATCGAAGCTGATCCCGAAGGCCGCGAGCAAAACAATTGCAAAGCTCACATAAACGAAGAGCCGTTCGTGATCTGCAAAAGGTTGGATAAATTTCTTCATGAATGAAGACTCCATGTTCATCAAAATATTATGAGGATTGATATAGAGCGCGCAGGGGTTCACAAGCCGTACGATTGTGGCCATGACACATCAAGGCACTCTGGATTTATCAAAACTGTTTCCTCGCGGTCATCAACCCTATGCTGGTGACCGTATTTATTTGATGCCCTCAAAAGCACCATCGAAATTTGCACCGGAGTAGACACCCCGTACGTCAAGCAAGACATAGAGGGTTCGTTTTTCTTCAGGGTGCGTAAAAGAGATCACGTAGTAACTGGGGTTCTTTTTGGTCACTTCCTTTTGGGAAACGCTTTTCCAACTCGCATCCAGTTGCTCGCCTGCGACTTGCATGCCCTTGTCGATAACAATGGCCAACTCATAGGAAGCCTTACCGACCACTTCAGCGTTTGTTGGTGGCACATAGATGCCGGAGCCATGATCATGACCGGCACCACTCATGGCCAGACTGGGTGAAAGCAAAGCCGCGCCCAGGACAAAAATTGAAGATAATTTTTTAAAAGACCACATTGGATCAACCTTCCGTTCGAATATGTAAAACATGCAAACGGGAATATGGCTTATGAAAAACCGATTGGCAATAGGTTTTGCGTGGCTTCTAGAAATTCAATTCTAAATTAGAGGGAAATGACATTTTCCAACAAATTATGAAACGGCACGGCTCCAAGGCCCATCAGGCAGAGGACGCCAAAGAAACTCAAGACGAGGGACCTGTTGCCCAATTTAATCCCGCGCGTGTTTCCGAGAAGAAAGCCAATGCGCTGCTCAATTGCAGAACCCGAAAAGTGGCTGAGCACCCCCCCTCCACTCAGGGGATGGCTCTGAACGATTCGTTGAACCGAAAGAATTGCCTCTGCGATAACGACAGGACTTCTGACTTGCCCAGCCGCATAGGCATCTGCACGCAATTCTATAGAGAGAGCGTGTTCGTCTAAAAAGGTTTTGCCGATATTTGGAAGATGAAAATTTGCCACAAGCGCAAAGATGAATTTGTACAAATTATCCTTGTTCACAACATGTGCCGCCTCGTGGGCGTAAACGACTTTTGATTCTATTGCCGAAAGTTGGTCCATAAGACCCGTCGATACAACTATGAACGGCCTCAATAAACCGACGGAAAAAGCGACCGGAGAATCAGCGTCGATCACACGAACATTTTTGATTTGATCGCCCTGGCTCGCACTCTTAATTTTCAAATTTATAAAATCAGAGCGTCTCTTTTGCTTGTTTGCCTTGAACAAAGCCCAGACAAAAAGACTCACCAACAACAAGACAACACTGAATTCAAAGTTGGATACAACGTGAGCGTTATATCCGCCAAAGCAACCGGCAGGATCATGGCAATGATCCAGGGGCAATCTGGAAACATGGCTCAGAGAAGGCAGAGATGCCATCAAGCCAAGGGCAATGCCTCCCAGCAAGGGTGCCGTAATGAAAACCCTCAGCAAAAGTATTCTCGACTGGGGTTCAAATTTCCTGACCCATCGAAGGTACGCGGGGCTGATCAACGCACAGAAAGCACTGCTCACAAGCACGCTCAGTGCAATCAGAAATACGACATGAATAGACCAGCCCCAGTCAGGAAATGTCATCCGGCTGCACCTTTAAGGGCTTTTTTCTTGGATGCGATTAAGCTCTCTAATCGCTGCAGGTTCTTTTCATCCAAGGTGCTTGAGATATCGACGAAGGCTTCCAACACGGCTTCTGAATCGTTTTTGGCAAATTCATCTGCAATATCTGAAATCAGCGTCCCAATAAGAGCTGCCCGGTTCATCGCAGGAGAATATACAAAAGCATGCCCTTGTTTAACGCGGCTCAGGAGGCCTTTTTTAAAAAGCCGATCCAGCGTTGATTGAATGGTGTTGAGCGAACCGCCTCTGCTTTTTTCAAAATGCTGATGAGCCTGCTTGGCATCCACATTTTTCTCAAGCCAGAGATAATTCAAAAGTAATTTTTCAAGCTCGCCTAACAGCATTCTGAGCCCCTATGTCCCACGGTAATGATCGAACAGGACTATACCCAACAAAAAACCGTCCATCAATCGGTTTTAAAGGCTGGTATATCGGCTTATTGGGCCTTGCAATGCACTTTGCGGTGGCTGCTTGTGGCTAGAAGCGGAAGTCTTACACCCAGTGTCATAAGGTCCGCTTTGGGGTTACAAGCCGACCTTCCTGCCCAGAACACAAAACAAAAAACCCCCGACTCTTACGAACCGGGGTGTCAAATATTGGCGGTAGTGGGGGCACTCAATCACCGCAGGATTGACTCTGCGGGTATCATTAAAGCCACCAATCAATGGACTAGCTCAGTACAGAAATGTCTGCTCTGCGCCGTATAACAGACCCATGTAGTGCGGCCCTCTAGGTCATGTATGACCCTGGGCGAATGGGCAATGATTAAATGTGGACCGAATTTACCGCAGTCATTGCCGACGTTTTTCCAGAACCTTTGCCAATCCCGCGAGTGTCTCAAGGTCTTCTTCGGGCAGGCATTCAATAGCATTTCTGATCGTGCGCGCCGCCTCTGACAGTTCTGGTTCCGTCTGCACGGCGTCTGTTTTTTCGAAAAAATCCCTAATTGGAACATGAAGCCGTTCACCCAGTCGATCTAATGTGAGCAGGCTTGGAATCGTCTTCCCTCGTTCAAAGTTTGAGATCGTTTCAACTGATTTTTGCATTAAATCGGCGAGCTGCAATTGCGTGAGCCCGCGCGCTTTGCGCAGCGCTTTTAGGCGTGGCCCCAGCCGATTTCCAAGGGTCTGTGTCATGCCACTACATTGCGGTGAACTTGCGGGCTTGACTATTGACCTAATATTCCGTCTTATTTGCTCGATCTTATCTTCCGGTACGATGTGCCAGCCGATATTTTCGTGTGTTGCTCGGCCTCAATGGAGGGGAATGCCATCCATTGAGGCATGAGCAGTCTTCCGGTCTGGGCAGGTATCGCTCTGGGCCATATCAGAAACAAATAGGGGTGCCTGATGAAGCGGTTAATCGTGAAATCACTTGAACTTATTCTTTACGGTGTGGCCGTGCTCGTTGTTATCGCTGGGGCCACAATGGGCGGTGGTGCATCTGGCGTTGTGGGAGCCATTGGCGGCGCTCTCGGCGGCTTTATTTTCAGCGTGTTGCTGCTCGGGTTCTTCTTCCTCTTTCTTGAAATGAACCAAAGCCTTCGTGATATTCGCGAAAGCCTTGCCGAACGCTCAAACGGCTGATTGGCGCTGGCGACAGCTTCGGCTGTCGTCATGTCGCAACCATTCATTCTTCTAACTCACAAGCAATTCCCGCGCTTATGACAATGCGTCAGGGTGCGGGTGGATACGGTGATTTCATGACAATACGTAAAACATGGCTGATCGTAGCGATGATCGGCTTGAGCACCCAACCGGCCATGGCCGAAGGAATTAATTTACAGAATTTGCTTGGCGTGGTGGTACAGGGTGCCAAGAACCTTCACGAACAGCAGCAAAGGCAGAAGCAAAACCAGCCAGTCGCGGCACCTTCGGCACCGGCCCCATCTTCTTCCGCCACTCCCACAATCGTAGCGCCGGTGAGGAATAGCGGCAGTACGATTGCCTCGGTGAACGACTGCAATACGATCAATAACTGGGTGGCGAGCAGTTTTAACGCCACTCGTACCCAGCAGGTCTTTGGAAAGGGCTTTCGTGAATGGTCGGATGCTGATTTTGCTCAGACCAACGGAACGATTTCTGCCTGCAGTGGTCACATGGACCGCTACATGGTGGGGCGCGCGAGCAACGCTATTAAATTCGTGAATGAGGCCAAAAGATCGTTTGATCGCTATCGCGCAGAGATGGCAAACGTTGCCTCTCAGAAAAACCAAGTTGAAACAGGTAAGGTGCCTGACGATGCGGAAAAGTTCTTCAGTTTTATGGTTGGTTTAAACAAGGCGGATTCTCATAAAGGCATGACCCTTTCGTCATACAAGGTTACGCCGCCACTTCCCGCAAATAGAGACTTGCAATGGAAAATTGATACCTCGAATTACGATAAAGCTGTTGCAGATTTCCGCAAACGTCTCACTGCGGAACTTGGGCGTCATATGCCTACCGTGATGGCGAACCTCAAGACTGCCGTGATGATGAAAGCCCCTAAAGAGAACGCAAAAATGAAAGGGCGCAACGGCCAGGACCTGTCGTGGTCAGCACCCAAAGGGCTATTGCTTGGAGAGATCATGCGTAACGTATGTAAGGCCCCTCCTGCAGAATGGTCCTTGCGCCAGGACCAAAGGGCTGTGTTCGCTCAGGGATGCAATGATTTCATTGCCAAGCCACAGCCGGATATGATCACTGCTCTCAAACGCGACTTGGCCGGTGTCCCGGCCACTGTGGAAGACTTGCTCGCCCTTGAAGCCATGTGCGGTCGGTCAAGCGGATCAAAACCAGTTCAAGGTGTTTGCATGGGGCGTGCTGCTGAATTGCGCGGGGAGCTCAGTGGTGCAGATGTGCAGATGCTTAATGCTCTTCTCGGCAAACCATTGTTATGTGATGCCGCCGTTGCAAACAGCGGCATGGATGCGGAAGACTTGAAGTCGCATTACATTGCCGACAGCAAAAACCTCACCTTTATCCCCCTCAGCTTTTTTGACGTTGTTTGTCAGGCTGCCAAGTTTGGTCGGCAAGTGGTGTTTGAGGGGCAAGGGATGTTCTCCGGCCCAGACGAATTGGTGATCCGCACCAATGAGCGCGTGCGTAGCAACAGAAGTGAGGTGCGCGTTGCCTTGGGAACCGTGGAAAGCAATGCTGGCGCTGATCTCTATTTCGGCACCACCGTCGAAGCCGATGTCTGGAACCCGGTTGCAGGCCAGCTTCGGATGGAAAAGCGACCACTGAAGATGATGCAGGGATATCCGTTGGAGTGGAGATCCTTACAATCGTGTCTTCGCACCAAAGCTAAATCGTGTAAAAAGCAGACGAGGCTTCTTTTGTACCCAGTTGCACGCCGATAGCACTGTACGGCACAAAAGTACAAAAGGGCCGGTGTGCGTATGCGCTCCGGCCCTTTGCTCTTTGATAAGGTTGGGGCTAGAAGCGGAAGTCCTATAACCACCGCAGCAACTACAACCATGTATTGCTTTGCGCCGCAAACTTTGAAACTATAAAAAATACAAAAAAAGCATACTGAGTTTGGGGAGAGCGCATGCCAGAAGATACTTTTATGGGTCCAATTCTTACTGATGAAAAGGACCGAAAAAGGGAATTTGTAGGCCGTAAAAAAGATTACATATACAAGTCAATATCCCCAAAAAATGTTGATGAGTTTCTTGAAGATGGCTGGTCAGAAGACCGAAAACTCAAAAAACGCCTTCGTCTAAAAAAGATCAAGCCATTTCACGAGCGCCTGGAAAATCGCTTCTGGTGCCTTTTACACAAGCTTGGATACACCGAGCTAAACAAGGGCAGGCAATTTACCATTTCACTTCAAAGAAATGGAGGGGAAGTTAGTACGAAGCAAATTGATGTTTTTGCAAAAGATTCTGAAACAGTTGTCATCGCAGAATGTAAGGCATCTGAGGTTATAAAAAAGCGAAGCCTACAAAAAGATATAGAAGAATTTGCGAATATCAGAAATCCCATCGCAAAGGCACTTCGGAAACATTATGGTGCCAGCTTTAAACCCAAAATACTTTGGCTATTTGTAACTGAAAACATTATTTGGTCGGCTCCCGATATATCAAGGGCCAAAGGTGAAAACATTCAGGTCATCACCGAAAAAGAGTTGAGGTATTTCAATCAAATATCTGATCACTTAGGCCATGCTGCCAAGTATCAATTTTTAGCAGAATTTTTTGCTGGTCAAAAAATCCCAGAACTTCAAAACAGAAAGATCCCAGCCATTCGAGGGAACCTTGGCGGCAAAAAGTTTTTCACCTTTGTCACCACTCCAAGACAATTGCTAAAAATTTCTTTCGTTAACCACCGTTCGCTTCGTGACCCCGAGGGCGTACCAACATACCAACGACTTGTGCAAAAAGGTCGCCTCAAAGCAATTGGCAAATTTATCGATAATGGCGGCTTTTTCCCAAACAATATCCTAATTAATTTTGATGGAAAAATTCGGTTTGAGATAACAGCAAAAGACCCTGATGCGGGAGTTCATTTTGGCCAACTTTACTTTCCTGATAAATTCAAGTCTGCATGGGTGATTGATGGTCAACATCGTCTGTATGGCTACTCTGCGACAGACGAAAAATACCTTGATCAAAACATAATTGTTTCCGCATTTGAGCAATTGTCTCATGAGGAAGAAGCTCGCCTGTTTGTAACGATTAACCACGAGCAAAAATCTGTTCAAAGAAACTTGCTGGATGATTTAAAGGGGGAATTAGAATGGGAATCCACAGTTCCGACAAAACGCATCGGCGCAATATCCTCCAGACTAATTGGAATCCTAAACGACGATCTTGGCGAACCATTCTACGGTCGAGTCTCTGCCCAGGGAATTAGATCAACAGATGTTTCGTGCCTCACCATCCCATATCTTATGGATGGGTTACGTCAATCAGGCCTAATTGGAAAAGCCATCTTAAAGAAAAAGGTATATGAGCAAGGCCCATTTAGTAGCAATACAGATCTCAAAACACTGCAGCGTGCTCGCGCGGGGTTAAATCAATTTTTTGGTTTGATCAAAGGTGCAAAGCCTGATCGCTGGGATGGTGGCCCAGGGCGATATCTGTGCACAAACGCCAGCATACCTGCATATTTCAGGTTGCTTGCATCTCTTATCTTACATGTTGAGAAAAAAGACGGCATCGACAGCCGGGAATTGGAAGTAGATGACCTTTTGTTTGCACTTCAGCCCATGCTTAAGCCTGTTTTTGATGCAGTTAGGGAACTAGATGACGATGCTTTTATGCAAAAATTTAAAGTGAAATATGGCTCTGGCGGACCGAAAGATTACTATTTCAAGCTTTGCCAATTAGTTCGAGAGAAACACGAAGACTTCTCCCCAGAAGGGTATATCGATTGGGAGGCCGGTCAGTCTGAAGAGGAAATTACCCTCGCAGACAAACGCATCCAGGAAATCAACTCTCATTCTGTCTCCTATATCTTTAGTAAGTTCCGCGACCTTTATGGAGAACAGGGCAATGCCTATTGGGAAAAGGGTGTTACAAACAAGGAAATGAAGACTAAGGCCTATTCGAAGTCCCTTGATTATGATGTCGAAGATCAAGCTAGTTTAGAAAACTACCTTGACTTCATTGATCTCAAAAGAATCATCGAGAAAAAAGAACATTGGCCGTTATTTGATAGCGTTTTTCACATTCCTGAACCCGGAGAAAAAGGCATCGCAAAATCAATTAAATGGATGGATCGTATCAATGAATTACGGCGAGTTCAGGCACACAAAACCAAGGATAGAAATTACAAACCTGAGGATTTTACTTTTGTTGAACGTATACACACCGAATTAATGAAGCGCCTTAGTGAGCATGGGTATGAATGCTAACAAAATAAAGAAAAATGAAATCATTCAGATCCCACCATTTTTAAAATGGGCTGGTGGGAAACGGTGGCTTGTAGATAAGCACAACACCCTTTTCCCAAAGGATTATGATCGGTATATCGAACCTTTCCTTGGAAGCGGAGCCGTGTTTTTCCATCTTCAGCCACGTAAGGCCATTCTGGCAGATGCAAACGCTCGCCTGATTGAGACCTATGCTCAGATCAGAGATAACGGGGAGAAGGTTTTGAGTGCCTTACGTAGGCATCATCGCAATCACAATTCGGAATACTATTATAAAGAACGGGCTTGTCAGAGAAGGGCTCCTGCGGAGAGAGCCGCTCAATTCATCTATATGAATAGGACGTGCTTTAACGGTCTTTATCGAGTGAACTTGAAAGGTGAGTTCAATGTCCCAATCGGCACAAAAACAGATGTTGTTCTCGGAACAGATGATTTTCCAACTGTTGGAGCGGCGTTAAAAAATGCGACCCTGATTTCACAAGATTTTGCACAAACATTAGCCGATGCTGGCGCGGGGGATTTTGTATATATAGATCCGCCGTATACCGTGAACCATAAATACAACGGATTTTTGAAGTACAACGAAAAAATATTCAGTTGGAAAGACCAAGTTCGTTTAAGAGATTGTGTAATTTCAGCAATTGAACGAGGGGCAACAGTTATCGTTTCAAATGCTGACCACACATCAATACGAGAGCTTTATGACGGGGTCGGTACTATGAAGTGCTTATCACGCGCCAGCGTAATTGCAGGAAATTCAGAAAACCGAGGCACTGTTGATGAGCTTTTGATTGTGTCTGATTTAGCTGATGCCTGAAAAATATTGGAATAGTTTTATCGAGCATGACCTTTTGCCCGTGTCTTCTCCCCGTGCCTGCGCCGAAGGCGTTTGTTGCCATTTTCCTTAACCTGCGTTCCGCGCTTATCTTCCAAATGACGCTTGTCTTGATTTTCTGGCCTAGTCGATAACTGTGGCAGCCTCCCTTCCTCTGCCCGTCTTGGAGGGGCTGCCTTCGACGTTTGGAGAGATGGCATACTCATAAAGTCTGCCGCGCCATCTAACACGGCTCCAAATAACTCAGCATCGGTCTGATCATTCCCGGCGGCACCTTCGGAAACCTGCCCCACCTTGAACACAGACCAGCCAAGCCGCCTGAGACTTGAGTTCCGTGCGACGCGCTGAACACTCGCTATTGCCCTATCTTTCAACCATTCGGGAAGGGACTGCTTTCCGGCAACGACACGCCGCTTGATGCTCGTGATCGCGGGGCCATCCTTTTGCCCCGGCTCGATGCCGACAGGCAGGTCTCCTGCTTCTGCTTGTTTTTTGTAGCTACGATGATCGACACGCTCCATTGAGCCCGCCAAGGCAAGGGCGGCGTTGATCTGATTCGCGAGAACCTCACGCAGGTCCTTAAGCTCATTTGCCCCTGAAGCTTTGTCCGTAAGCTGGCGGTATTTGGTCCGCGCCCAGCCGTTGTTGTATGCCCGCGTTGTGAACATCACATGGGCATGGTGATTACGCTGATCGCCATCAATGGGCCGGTGCACCGCATAATCGACGACACACCCGTAACGCTCCCGCAGATGCCCCGCAAAGCTCGCCACAATTTCGAGGCGTTGACGGTCTGTCAATTCGGCGGGGAGTGGAATCATCATCTCTCTTGCGGTGACAGAGTTCTTCCTGTTCTCGATCTTTTCGACTTCATTCCAGAGTTCTTCGCGGGTGCCGGAATAGCCAACAATGCCGGTGGCAACGACACCTTGCTTTCGTTCGTAATTGTGCATTTCGCCTGTCCTATGATCTTTCAACTTTTCAGAACTTCGGTAAGCTGCCGCGGCGACAGAACTGCGCCCATCACTGCGCTTAATATTCTGAAGTTCCGGTGCAAAAATCGCCATTGCTTGCCTGTCTTACTTTGGGTCTGGGGTTTGCCCCAGGGGGTGTGGGGGCTTCCCCGCGTTGTTCGAGGTTCACCCGCGACGTGCTGCAAACTTCAGTTTGCGTAAGTGCGCCCTTCGCCTTTTTTGCTCGGGGCCTAGACAGAAGATGGTTCTGAAACAATGTCTTTTCATGAGCCCAACGATTTTGCTGCACCCTTAATCGAAAGGGCTCAATCCGGGGGGGCGAGCTGCATCCAAGGCGCAGCCCCCCCGGATACTCACAAAGGGGCTGGAACAACGATGAAAAGAAAAGAACGGATCGAACTGTATCGAGAGAAGGCCGAGCAATATCAGGCCCGTGCGGATCGTGATGAGGCCAAAGAAAAGGTCGCTGAACGCAAACGAGAAACCCGCCGCAAAATTCTAATGGGTGCCGCTTTTCAACACGCGGTGCTCGGCGGTGTTTCCTCCGATGCCGTGCAGGAATTGATCTCATGCCTGAGCGATTACATCACCGCCAACAACGACAGGGAACTTCTGGGATTGGCGGTTATTCACCAAACTGAAAACACCCCGCACACACACATTCACAAAAATGAGGATAAAAATGACTGAACAAGAAATTTCAAATGAAGTCGCACGACGGGTTTCTCAATTGCTTGAATTCGATGGTTTGACCAAAATCGAACCAAAGGCTGGAGCTGGAAAAGGTGCGGGCATTGCACGCAACCGCGCCAAGCTTTACCAACTGGCCCTCCGTGAAGCCTTGATTGTCACCAATGCCCTGATTGATCCGCGTTGTCGCGCCCGGGAAACGGTAAAGGCATGGTCTAAACCATGGTGGTGTTCAACTGAGCAATGGGCCGAAATCAAGGTCATGGTTCGCTAAGTCGTATCACTTGGCATACCCCAGATAAACAGACACCCCGCACGATGGCGGGGTGTTCTGTTCAGGCCTATGATGACTAACCCGCTAATCTTGCTAAACCGAGAATTGGATTAGCAGCTTTAGCTGTTAATCCGCATTCAGTTAGGGTTCTTAATCTCCTCTATAACCTCCTCAAGCTCATCGAGGAGCACCATGTATTGGGCGATGTCCGCCCAGTCTTCTAAGGATTGCGCATCAACCCTCATATCGAGAAACGGTATGAAGGCCTTGATGTAAGTCATCTGGGCGTCTCGCAACAAGGCCGCCCTTGCGGATTCAAACTGATTGTATTTTTCCATTCTGATTTCCTTTCTATGTATGGAAATGTGTTGGGAAGGTCGGCAAAATTATCGAACCATTCCCCCTAAACGCAGACGCCCCGCACAATGGCGGGGCATTCTGATCTAACCTATGGGGCTACCGTGCTAATCCTGAGAAACTCGTCCGCTGATTAGCCCCGTTAACCTGTAGCGTATGCTAAATGGGAACGAACGGAACACCACCCCGTAGGGGTGTGTTCCGTTCGTTCCCGTGGCAGCTTTGGTCCACGGGTACATTACCGGCTGGTTCAAGCAGCGGCTTGGGTCGGCTGGTTCATACAGGAAACCGCCACAACGGTTTGACCGTTTTGAACAATCAGTCCCTTTTTGACGAGATAGTTCTTGGCATCTGAGATGTTTGAAGATCGCCCCTTATGACCACGCTCTTCCCTCATATACACACCAACATCGTCCCAGAGAACGCCACCAACGCCAAACGTCTCAACAAAGTCCAGCATGTCTTGCACCCGCTTTCTAGGCCCCTCTTTGAGGTTGCTTATGCCGTCATCATCATCGTTGTCATTTTCAGAATCGACATACCCTTCATATGACATGGTGCAGGTAGTTTGGCCCTTGTGCTTTTTACCCTCCAGCTCCATTTGAGCTAAGCAAGCGATCATGTCGGGAAGAGGCTCACCATCCTTCTGCTTCTCAACACAAATTTTGATCTTCTTATTTGTCTTCCTGCCATAGCTATGGAGACCAATGACAACATCAACATTCGCGTACAGGCAAGACGCCCCCCGAAACTCATCACCTTTCTTGCCAGTATGATGGATGTAACACACGAAGGTCTTCACGGCTTTCTGAATGCGTATGCAATTATCGACAACAACTTCCATCTGCATGTTGTTGCTATCGTCGGCTCGAAGAGAACAGCGAGACAACGTATCAAACACGACCATACGGATGGGAATATTGCTATCGACCAGCATCTTGATAAAATTCTGCACAGATTCTTCATCGTACAGATTTACAGGATCGAGCAGAACAACAACGGGGAGGGAGTTGGCTCTCTTGCTCCATTTTTGAAGCCACCCTGCTATGCGTATTTTGATGCCTGAGCCACCCTCACCGACGACGTAAACAACAAGACCTTTTTTCGTCGGAAGGTCATTCCACAGTAGTCCTGCAGCAATGGAAAGGAGGATATCAATGATCAGGAAAGATTTACCGATGGCAGACGGCCCGTAAATCATTCCCACCCCCTGTTCCGGGATCAATTGATCGATAAGGTATGTGGGATCAGGAAGCTTCATCACATCACCCAGGGACAAAAATCCGAACGAACGGAAGTAAGTGAGGGCCGCTGAAAGAGCTGTCATTATTTGCTCCCTTCCGCAGTCGCATCAGGCGCTTCGTTATCGTTGGCGGGGACGCCATACAATTCTTCAGCTGCCGTTTGACGGGCGATAATTTCGACAATTTCCCAGATTGCAGAGCAATCAAACAATTCGTCTGTATTTTTCTTGGCTGGCATAAAAGCCTCCTTTTGTGCGGTTCAATCGTTCGCAGGAGCTCTCTCAACCAACCCTCATTTAGCTGGTTGTGATGTTCCCTCGACGCAAGTCTTCGAGGAACATCCCGGTCAGCTTATCTTTTTAAGTTTATTCTAAAATTTTACCTGTGCCTGAGTCCTTTCCGCGTCCCTGTGGAAAGGACATCATGCCCAGCTTTCAATTACTTAATTTCTAAATCTACTTTATGTGTAATTATCTAGTTATTAGATCGTAAGGGGAGACTATGGCAACCAATTCTGATGAGACCATTGTATGGTCGACGTACGAAAATCTTAAACTTAAGCGGCCTGAATGGCTCGTAACTGGCCTTCTCCCGAAGGACAGCTCCATTTGCCTTTATGGCAAACGTGGGCAGGGAAAAACCTTCCTTGCTCTTGACCTGGCACTCTGTATCGCCACTGGTAAAGATTGGAATGGTCATGCCGTAACACAGGGACGTGTCGCATATCTTCTTGCCGAACGGCCCGATACCCTTAAAAGGCGGATCATGGGCTGGTTACAGCACCGCAAGGTATCTCCCGAAAAGCTTGGCGACAACTTCATCGTTGCTCGCAGCTCACACGCTTTAAACCGCGAAGACGGTTTGAAAAAAATCATTGCATCATTGGAGAAGGAAGAGGAGCCCGGGGACGGGCAAGAAGAAAAACAGAATAAGTTGTCTTTGGTCGTTCTCGACCCTCTCATATCTTTTATGGAGGGCTTCGAAAACGACTCACGAGACATGCAAAAGTTCATTGATGGAGTTCGTGAAATCGTTGGTGACGATCAGTCCGATGACGAAGGCAATGACGAAGAAACACCCAGCAAGATGCGTTCAGTTCTTGTGGTCCACCACGAAGGCAAAGGTAATTATCAAAACTCCAAGGGCGCACGCGGGTCGTCAGCATTGGAGGCTGGGATGGATACCGTCCTTTATCTAAAACCTGCCAAAAGCATTGCATCATACTCATCCATTGAGACAACCAAGCAACGCGAACACGAAGCATCTCCTCCTATCCACATCGAATTTTGTTCTGAGGAAGATGACTATAAATATGGCCTTGGAATGTTCCCTAAGCTTCGCCCGACTGACAAAGTCACTTCAACACGCAAGGCGGAAGGCATATCTAAGCCAAAAGAGCGTGAGGGCATTATCCTAGAAATTCTGCAGCAATCTAAGGGCACAAATGGCCTGGATATTGATCAAATTATAGCTGAGGCAAAGCTCAAGTATCCAGACCCCAGGCCCAGCCTAAACAAAGGCTCCATTCAACAAACACTCGCTAACGACCTTATCAGCACCAAAGATATCCCCGGTCCTGTTTTACGAAGAGGATCCGGGCACAAACTCTTCTATTCGATTAACCCTGACTACAACAACAAAAGTGAATAGGAAGACCATGACCAGCACCTCTCCCCGCCGCGTCGCTATCTACGCCCGTTACAGCACCGATAAACAACGCAAAGATTCAATTGTAGACCAGACACGCCAATGCGATGAGTACGTCCGGAGCCAAGGCTGGGAGGTGTTCAAAGTATATGCAGACCCGGAGCTTAAGGGGGGCAATACATTCCGCCCCGAGTACCAAGCTATGCTCGCAGATGCTGCTGCAGGTAAAATTGATGTGATTGTTTCTGAGGCAGTTGACCGCCTTAGCCGTCGCCTCGCTGATATTGCGGACATGTACGATCGAATGGAAGTCGATGGCATTAAGATTCACATTCCAGGGCTTGGGGAATTAAACCGAATGCATATCGCATTCATGGGTTATCAAGCACAGACCTACTCCACGGATTTGGCCATAAAGGTATGGCGAGGCCAAAGAGGGCGCACCCTCAATGGTAAAATCGCTGCTGGCCATGCCTATGGCTACATCATTCTTCCGCCCGTCATGGATGGTAAAAAACAAGTTTCTGGTGAGCGCGAAATCATCCCTGAACAAGCCGAGATCGTGCGCCGCATTTTTACAGAATATGCAGCTGGCGTCAGTCCAGAAGCGATTGCCCGATCCTTGAATCAAGAGGGTATTCCAGGCCCGAGAGGAAAGGCTTGGCGCAACACGACCATCCGGGGGCAACGCAAGCGGGCGACAGGCATTTTGCGCAATCACCTCTACGTCGGAAAGCTCGTCTGGAATAAGTGTTCTTACGTCTCACTCCCAGGAGAAGGCACCCGACAAGCGCGTCCGAACCCGCCAGAGAAGTGGATCTACGGCGAT
>Ga0209692_10002198_pt1 | contig 22510 bp, 20 predicted proteins | sample tdDd472_FD_187129 | JGI IMG/M metagenome (GOLD analysis project Ga0209692, IMG submission 187129) | Marine sediment microbial communities from the Atlantic coast under amendment with organic carbon and nitrate - tdDd47.2 (SPAdes)... | ecosystem: Environmental > Aquatic > Marine > Coastal >... | reverse complement strand
GGGGGGGGCACACCTCCTCCCCCTGTCATCCCGGGCTTGACCCGGGGCCTCCTCGGGACCGGCCGATCCCGGATCAGGTCCGGGATGACAGCGCGGCTTTCGCGGTCCTGTTCCTTGTGAGGGGGGGCGGTCGGCCTTACCCGTCCAACCCGGGCCAAAGCGCCGGATCGAGCCCGGCAATGAACGGGGCCAGCGCCTCGGCGTGGGTGCGCCAGGCCCCGACCGAGCGGCGGTGCACCGGCTGGCGCAACTGTCCCGCGCTCGAGGTCAGCACCGCCTCGGCGGTCTCATCGGGCCGTGCCATCTGCGGCACCCAGTCCAACCCGCAATGGGCGGCGAGGGTTCGGCTGGCGACCTCCGGATCGGCGGTCATCTCCTCATAGGGCAGATCCAGGATCTGCCCCGGCAACAGCCGGTGCCAGAAGGCCATGATCTCGGCATAGAGGTTGAACCGATGCGCCATCGCCCGCAGGTCGTAGGTATAGTTCAGCGCGCTGCCCGAGAAATGGCCGCGCCACATCGACAGGGCCACGTCGCGCGGGTCGCGGCGCAAATGTACGAAACGGGCCCCGGGATGTACGGTTTTCAGGAATCCGATCAGCCGGTAATTCTCGGGCATCTTGTCGGTAAAGGCGCTCACCCCCGCAGGCAGTTCCGGAAGCATCCGCCGCTCCGCGCTGAGGTAATCCTCGATCTCCGCCGCGCCGAAGGCGCGCTCGGATTCGATCAACGGGTACAGCTGGCGGCCGGCGACGATCTGTTCGCCCAGTGGTTTGACCGCCGGATGCGCGCCGAGCATCGCCTCGACCAACGTGGTGCCCGAGCGGGGTAACCCCAGCACGTAGATCGGGATCACGGGCTGATCCGGGTCGGCCCCGTCCGGCGCGGCGGGAAACCGCGCCATGATCGCGTGGTTCAGCGCGCTGTCGCGGATCGCGTCATAGGGCAGGGCGCGGGCCATGTCGCGGTTGGCCTCGCTGAGATAGCGCGCCTCGGCCAGGGAGTCGCCGGCCTGCTGCGCGATGCGGGCCAGTCCGAAATTCAGGCTGACCCGTTCCTGGTGGCGCGATCCGGCCCGTTTCAGCGCCGCCCGCGCGGACTCGGAGAGAGAGGCGTTCTGCTCGCGGCTTTGCAGCGCGGCCAGACGTTCGATGGCCTCGGCGTTCTGCGGTTCCAGCGTCAGGATCTCGCGATACTCCTCCTGTGCTGCCGCCTGGTCGCCGGACTCCAGGTAACTGGCGGCAAGGCGCAGATGCGCGCCGATATGGGCCGGGGCCAGGGCCACCGCGCGGCGGGCGGCGTCCAGCGCCGCGTCGTAGCGGGTCTGGCGGGCCAGCGGCAGGCTGATGTTGATCAGCGTGTCAATGTTGGTGGGGTCGAGCCGGAGGGCGGTCTCGAAATCCTCCAGCGCCCGGTCGGTCAGGCCCAGCGTGTTGCGCAGAACCCCGCGCAGGTTGAAGTTGCGCGGCTGACCCGGCGCCAGGTCGATGGCCCGCGATGCGGCGGCCTCGGCCGCCTCGGTCAGGCCCAGGTTGGCCAGCGCCTGCGCCTGCAGGTAATGGGCCCCCTCGTCCTCGGGGTGGATCGCGACCATCCGGTCGAGCAGCGTCAGCGCCTTCTCGGTCATGCCCAGCAGGATCAGGGTTTGCGCCAGGTTCCGCTGAGCATCCGCGAAATGGGGATCCAGCCGGATCGCCTTCTGGAACATCGGGATCGCGGCACGCTGCTGGCCAAGCCCGCACATGGCCAGCCCTGCAAGGTTAGGAAAACGTGCATCCTTGGGATGGCGCGCCATGGCGGATTTGACGGTCTTCAGCGCGCCCTTGTGGCGACCCTGCTGAAGCTGTACTTGCGCCACGGCAATCGGGTTTTGCTTGGGCATGATGGGATCTCTTGAACCGCTTTACCTATGTCACATAAACTTCACAAAGGCCGAGGCAACTTCCGTCGCCGGCAAAGGCGAAAATTCGCCCGGTCCGGTTTTACATGCGCCCGGATTTTGATCATTGGTGGGATGAAATGTGCGGACGCTTTGCAATCACCCTGCCCAGTGACGCAATGGCGCGGCTGTTCGCGGCGCAACCGGCCAACGACCTGCCGCCGGTGCCCAATTTCAACGTTTGCCCCACCAACCCGGTTCACGTGGTGCGCGCGGGAGAAGGCGCGCGGCGGCTGGTGCCGATGCGATGGGGGTTCCTGCCGCATTGGTACAAGAGCGCCACTGGCGGGCCACTGCTGATCAACGCACGGGCCGAGACCCTGGCGGAAAAACCCGCCTTTCGCGCCGCCTGCCGCGAGCGGCGTGGCATCGTGGTGGCAAGCGGGTTCTATGAATGGACCAAAACCGACGAGGGCCAGCGCCTGCCGTGGTACATCCACCGCAGCGATGGCGCACCGCTGGCCTTCGGCGCGGTCTGGCAGGACTGGGGCAAGGACGATCCGCAGCCCACCTGCGCCATCGTCACAACGGCGGCAAGCGCCGCCCTGTCCGGCATCCACCATCGGATGCCGTTGGTCCTGGATCCCGCCGACTGGCCGCTTTGGCTGGGCGAGGCCGGGGCTGGGGCGGCGCGGCTGATGCACCCGGCGGGCGAGGATGTACTGGCGTTCCACCGGGTCGGAACGGCCGTCAATTCCAACCGCGCCTCGGGGCCGGATCTGATCGCGCCGCTGGCGCGGACCTGACCCCGTCTAGGAGCGCAGGCGCGTTGGCCGGGTCGCCGGGGCCTTGAGCGGCGCGCGGCTGTTTTCATTGCCGGCCATCGTGGCTTTTTTCAGCAGCGCGACAAAGGTCTGCGCCTCCTCGGCGTCGAGCCCGGCGAGGATCTCCGGTTGCAGCGCCTCCACGCGGGACCGCGCCTCTGACAGAAGCTGGGCGCCCTCGGCAGTCAGCGAAAGCGCCTTTGCCCGCCGGTCGCTGCGCGAGGTGGTGCGCCGCACCAGCCCGCGCGCATCCAGCCGGTCGATCACCTTGCCCAGGGTGGCGCGGTCATAGGCCACCAGCCCGGCAACCGTGGCCTGGTCGATTCCCGGATGATTGCGGATCGCACTGAGCGCGGCGTATTGCACAGGGGTCAGGTTCAGTGCGGCCTGGGCCATGTGGTCCATGAACAGGGCCGTGGATATCTGGTTGAGCCGCCGGATCAGGTGTCCGGGCATGGTGTGGATGTCCATGTCGCCTCCGGTTCTAAGCGCAACGGCGATGATGGATCGGGAACGGAAAATTGGCAAGTATGCACATAGTGTTCCGCGCGGTTATTCGTCAGCGCCGGTCCGTGGTGCTTTTCCTTGCCATCCCGGCGCGGTAGAGAGGCCCATGCCGAGAGAGTTCCAATCCCTTGCCGAGCTGCTCGACCACGGGTTCGATACCGTGATCGACGTGCGCAGTCCGGCCGAATACGCCGAGGATCACCTTCCCGGGGCGATCAACCTGCCGGTTCTCGACAACGAGGAGCGCGCCCGGGTCGGCACCATCTACAAGCAGGAGAGCCCGTTCCGCGCCCGCAAGATCGGCGCGGCACTGGTGTTTCACAATGCCGCGCGCCACATCGAGACCGTGCTGCAGGACAAACCTGGCGGTTGGCGCCCGCTGGTTTATTGCTGGCGCGGCGGGCAGCGGTCCGGGTCGTTCGCCTGGATGCTGGGCCAGATCGGCTGGCGCGCCGACAGCATCAAGGGCGGCTACCAGAGCTATCGCCGCCTGATCTATAGCGCGCTCTACGAGGGGCGGGTGCCGCATCCGCTGGTGCTGCTCGACGGCTATACCGGCACTGCCAAGACCGAGCTGTTGCAGATCCTCGACCGGCGCGGGGTGCAGGTGCTGGACCTGGAAGGGTTGGCGGCGCATCGCGGATCCCTGCTGGGCGAGATGGCAGATCCGCAGCCCAGCCAGAAGGCCTTCGAGACGGCGCTGGCCATCGAGCTTGACCGTCTCGATCCGACGCGGCCGGTGGTGGTGGAGGCGGAATCGAGCAAGGTCGGCGAGCGGATGGTGCCACCCGCGCTCTGGGCCGCGATGAAGGCGGCGCCGCGGATCGAGGTCGAGGCACCGCTGGCGGCGCGCACCGCCTTCCTGGTGCGGGCCTATGACGATATCCTGTCGGATTCCGGGCGGTTGCGCGAAAAGCTTGACGCGCTGCGCCCCCATCGCGGCCACGCGGTGGTGGATGGATGGTTCGAGCTGATCGCGGCGGGGGACAAGCCGGGGCTGACCCGGGCACTGATGGCCGAACACTATGACCCGGCCTATGCCAAGTCGCGAAAGGCGATCGGGGCCGAGGTGCTGGCCCGGGTTGCGGCGGCGAGCCTGGATGCGCCGGGGCTGGAGGCGGCGGCGGGCGAGATCGCGCGCGTGGTCGAGGGCTGGGCGCCGCGACCGCAGGGCTGAGCGCGGCGGTTGTGACGGGCAGGGCTGGGGGCTCTGCCCTCGTCGCCTTCAGCCGGCTCCGCCGGAGTATTCTCGCAAAGATGAAGGGCCGGGAAGAAGGGCCGTGGCGTTACCCCAGGCTGAGGCGCGGCGGGCCTTGGGTGATCTCTCCGATCCGCGCCGCCTGGTGGCCTGCGGCGCGCAGCCTGGCGACCAGATCGTCGGCCTGCTCCGCCGCGACTGTGGCGAGCAGCCCGCCGGCGGTCTGCGGATCGAACAGCAGATCGGTATGCGGATCGGCGGGCAGGTCCGGCGCCAGCGCCTTGTTGTCCGGGTAGAGGGTCGAGCGGTGGCCCTGGCGCGACAGCTCCAGCGCGCCGGCCATCCACGGCACCGCGCCGAGGTCGAGCCGCGCCGCCACCCCGGAGGCCTCGCAGATGTTCAGCAGGTGACCGGCGAGGCCGAAGCCGGTCACGTCGGTCATCGCATGGGCGCCCGCCAGCAGCCGCGCCGCATCGCCTTGCGGGCGTGTCATCAGCTCAAAGGCCGCCGCGACCCAGTCGCCGCGCGCCGCACCCAGCATCTCGGCCGCCATCAGCACGCCCGAGCCGACCGGTTTGGTCACGATCACCGCGTCGCCGGGGCGTGCGCCCGACAGGGTGATCGGATCGCGGTCGAGCAGGCCGGTCAGGGTGAATCCGATGGTCAGTTCGTCGCCCATGGAGCTGTGGCCACCGGCGATCTCGGCGCCCGCCTCGCGCAGCACTTCTCCGGCGGCGGCCATGATCTCGGTCATGGTGCGGGCCTGCAATTCGGGCGTCATGCGCGGCAGGATCAGCGTCGCGGTGGCCGCCTGCGGCGCCGCGCCCATCGCCCAGATGTCTCCCAGCGCATGTACCGCCGCGATTCGCGCCATCAGCACCGGGTCCTCGGTGACCGCGCGCAAATGGTCGGTGGTGATCACCTGTTGCACGCCACCCACGGTCAGGACCGCCGCGTCGTCGCCGGGCAGCGGCGTGATGTCGGCGCGTGTCCCGGTCGGCAGCGCGGCGAGCGCGGCCCGCAGCGCCCCGCGTCCCAGCTTGGCGCCGCAGCCGCCGCACATCGGCTTGTCGCCCGGCATCTCCTCCAGCCCGGCGGCGCGGTGGCGGGGCGGTGCGGGCGGTTGCATCGTGGGCAACTCGCGGAACTTGTCCATGAATTTCTGGTCGATCCGGTCCTTCCAGCGCCAGATCAGCGGGCCGGAGAACGGCAGGCCGAACCGTTCGCCAAGCGCCGACTTGCCGCCGAGCGAGATCAGCTTGAGGTAATCCTTCTGCGGGTGGTAGCGGCGGCGCAGCGGGGCGCCCTCAAGTGCTGCGCGCAGGTTGTCGAAAAGGACCGGCGCCTCGCGCACCGCGTAGACCCCCGCCTTCGGGCGCGGGTCGTGCGAAAGATGGGCACAGTCGCCGGCGGCGAAGACCGACGGATCGCTGCTGCGCAGATGCGCGTCGACGGTGATGAAACCGTCCTGCAGCGCCAGCCCGCTTTCGGCGATCCACGGGTAGGCGCGTGCGCCGGCGGCCCCGGTGGTGAAGTCTGATGCGATGGTGGAGCCGTCGGCCATTAACACCCCCTGCGCGTTGACTTCGGAAACCCCGACCCCCTCGCAAAGGGCGATGCCGAGCGCCTTGATCGCCGCGCGCACCCGGCCTGCCGCACCATTGCCTAAGGCAGAGAGCGCCCGGGCACTGTCGATCAGGCTCAGCTCGGCCAGCCGCCCGCGCGTTCGCAGCGCATGGGCCATTGCCATGACCAACTCGGCCCCGGCCACGCCGCCGCCGATCACCGCCACGCGGACCGGCCCATCGCCCGCCAGGTAGCTTTGCCAGCGTGCGGCGAAGGGACCAAGCGGCTTGGCCGGGATACCGTGCTCGGCAAAGCCGGGCAGGGCGGGCATGTGGGAGGTGATGCCGACGTTGACCGAGCAGACGTCATAGGCGATCGGCGGCCGACCGGGCACACGCACCAGCCGCGCCTTGGAGTCGATCCCGGTGCATTCCCCCAGAACCACCCGCGCCCCGGCGAAACGCGCCAGCTTCACCAGGTCTATATCCAGCGCATCGCGGTCGTAGTGCCCCGCGACAAAACCGGGCAACATGCCCGAATAGGGGGCCGTGGGGCCGGGGTTGATCACCGTCAGCCGCGCGCCGGGCAGCGGGCGCATGCCCCATTTGCGCAGCACCAGCGCGTGGGTATGGCCGCCGCCCACCAATACGAGATCGCGGGTCAGGGGATGTTGGGGTTGGTGCAAGGGCGGGATCCTCTTTGTTCCGGATCAGCCGCGGTCGGCCGGGGAGGCGGCCTCCTGGTCCTCCGGCGCGATATCATGGGTGGCCCATTTGCGGTCACCCCCGGCCAGCGGCAGGGTGCCCGGCGTCTCGTGCCGGTGGATATGCGCCTTGGCAATGAAATTCGCCGTGATCGGGGCGGTCAGGAACAGGAACAGGGCGATCAGAAGCTCGTGCCACGACAGGTGCCCCTCATAGGCATAGGCATGCAGCATCGAGGCAATCAGCACGCCGCCCACCCCCAGCGTGGTCGCCTTGGTCGGCGCATGCAGCCGCGACATCGGATCGTTGAGCTTGATCAGCCCGAACGACCCCACCAACCCGAACACCCCGCCGATGACCAGAAAGAAAGTGATCAGAAGATCGAGAACCTGCTCCATGACGTTCCCCTATTCGATGATGTTGCCGCGCAGCATGAAGCGCGCATAGGCCACGGTCGAGACGAACCCCAGCATGGCGACGATCATCGCCGCCTCGAAAAAGATCTCGGTGCCGTTGGCCAGTCCGTAGAGGATCATCAGGGCGATCGCGTTGATCACCATGGTGTCCAGCGCCAGAACCCGGTCGCCGACGCCCTCGGCGGTCGCGATCTTCCACAGGTTCATCAGGAAGGCGAGGCCGAAACAGCCGGCGGCGAAGTAGATGGCATAGGCGATCATTCGAAAATCTCCATCAGGCGGCGTTCGTAGCGGTCCTTGATCTCGTCGCGGACCGCCTCCGGGTCTGGCGCGTCAAGGCAATGGACCAGCAGGAAATGCCCCTCGGCCGACAGGTCGGCGCTGACCGTGCCCGGCGTCAGGGTGATGGTCCCGGCCAGCACGGTGATCGCCTCGGGGCTGCGCAGCTCCATCGGGATGCAGATCCAGGCCGGATGGCGATCGGCGTTTCGCTTGAACAGAACGATCCGGGCCACGGTGACATTGGCCACGATGATATCCCAGATCGCGATCAGGATGTACCCGGCGATCTTCAGCGGGTGGCGCAGTTCGGGCCGGTCGGGCCAGTAGGGGCGGGTGAGAAAGGGAATCACGATACCCAGCAGAAAGCCGAACAGCAGCGAGTTCAGCGAAAAGCTGTTGACCAGCAGCAGCCAGACCAGCGTCAGCAGGCCGGTCAGGTAAGGGTGCGGGAAGATGCGGGACAGCAGCCTCATGATCCGGGCCTTTGCAGAACGGTTTCGATGTAGCCCGCCGGGGCGAAGAGCTGGGCGGCGGTCGCCTCGGTATAGCGCATCACCGGGCCGGCCAGAACCGTCAGCGCGACCAGTGCCGCCAGCAGCGCGAAGACCGGCACGAAGGCCAGCCCCGGCACCGGTTCGGGGGCGTGATCGGGCGCCTCGGGCGCGCCGTCATCCTCGTCTTCCGGCAGGTCGGGCGGCCGCAGGCTGTGGTCATGCGATTTCCAGAACAGGATGCTGCCGGCCCGTGCCATTCCGACGATGGTGATCAGCGAGGTGGTCAGGATCACCGCCCAGACGGTCCAGACCTGGGCACTGGCGCGGGACGCGTCCATCACCAGCAGCTTGCCGATGAATCCCGACAGCGGCGGCATCCCGGCCAGCGCGATGGCCCCGGCAAAGAACAGCGCCGCGACCACGCCGCCCTGCGGCATCGGCGGTGTCGGTGCCAGCCGTCCGCCCCGGCGTTCGATCACAAGGTCGGCAACCAGGAACATCAGCGCCGTGGCAAAGGTCGAATGGATCACATAGTAGACCGCCGCTGTTGCCGCCTGCGGCGTGAACAGCGAAATGGCGATCAGCAGCGTGCCCATCGAGGCGATGGCCGAAAAGGCGACCAGCCGCCCCAGCTCGCGCGCGCCGAGGATGCCGATGGAGCCGACCGCCAGCGTCAGCAGCGCGGCGGGCAGCAGCCAGTCCCCCACCAGCCCGGCGGTCACCGCCACCTCGGGGCCGAAGACCAGCGTGTAGAGGCGCAGGATGGCATAGGCGCCCACCTTGGTCATGATGGCAAAAAAGGCCGCCACCGGCATCGGCGCGTTGGCGTAGGAGGCCGGCAGCCAGAAATGCAGCGGCAGCACCGCGGCCTTGATGGCAAAGACCAGCAGCAGCAGCACCGCCCCCACCCGCAACAGCGCGGTGTCTTCAGCCGGAAGTTCGGCCACCCGCACCGCCAGATCGGCCATGTTCAGCGTGCCGGTCACCGAATAGAGCGTGCCGAGCGCGAACAGGAACAGGGTCGAGCCCAGCAGGTTGTAGACCACGTATTGCACGCCGGCCCGCAGCCGCGTGGCGCCGCCGCCGTGGATCATCAGCCCGTAGGAGGCGATCAGCAGAACCTCGAAAAAGACGAAGAGGTTGAAGGCGTCGCCGGTCAGGAAGGCGCCCAGAACTCCCATAAGCTGGAACTGGAACAGGGCATGGAAATGCCGCCCGCGGGTGTCCCAGCCCGAGCCGATGGCATAGAGCACCACCGCCAGCGCCAGAAGCGTGGTCAGCAGCACCATCAGCGCCGACAGCCGGTCCAGCACCAGTACAATGCCAAAGGGGGCGGGCCAGTCGCCCAGCTCGTACACCCCGATGGTGCCGTCCATCGCCTGGGACAGCAGCACCAGCGCGATCAGGTTCAGCGCCACCACCGAGGCGACCGAGAACACCCGCTGCAGGTCGCGGTGATAGCGGATCACCATGATGATGAAGGGCGCGACCACCGCCGGCAGGACGATGGGCGCGATGATCCAGTGGTTCATGCGTCCTCTCCCGTCTCGCCGGTCATGTCGATGCGGTCGTTGCGGGCCGCCAGATAGGCGCTGAGCGCGATCATCACCACAACAGCCGTCATCCCGAAGGAGATCACGATGGCGGTCAGCACCAGCGCCTGCGGCAGCGGATCGGTATAGGCGACCTCGGCGTATTTGTTCAGGATCGGCGGCTGGTTCAGCGCCAGCCGCCCGGTGGCGAACAGGAACAGGTTCACCGCGTAGGACAGCAGCGACAGTCCGATGATCACCGGAAAGCTGCGCTGCCGCAGGATCAGGTAGATGCCGCTGGCGGTCAGGATGCCGACCGCGCTGGCCAGAAGGATCTCCATGTGCTCAGTGCCCCTTGATTACAGCCGCCGCGTCGTCGCGCTCGGGGTTGATGTCCATCGGGTGCTCGCTTGCAATGCCGGGTTGCCACGCAAAGCGCGCCAGGCTTTGCAGCGCCAGAAGGACCGCGCCCAGAACCGCCAGAAACACACCCAGGTCAAACAGCGCCGCAGTCGCCAGTTCGAATTCCTCCAGGTAGGGCGGGTGGACATAGCCGAAGGCGCTGGTCAGGAACGGCAGCCCGTTGAACCAGGCCCCCATGCCGGTGACGGCGGCCACCAGTACGCCGGTGCCGATAATGCCGTGATAGGGCAGGCCCTGCCGCTCGGTCGCCCAGGAGAAGCCCGAGGCCATGTATTGCATCACCACCGCGATCGCCGCGATCAGCCCGGCGATGAAGCCGCCTCCGGGCATGTTGTGACCCCGGAAGAAGATATAGGCCGCCACCATCAGCGCGATCGGCATCATCACCCGGGTCGCCACCACCATCATCAGCGGGTGCGCATCGCCGGCCAGCGGATACCACGGCTTGCGGTTCAGCAGGCGCGCGCGCACCCGGCTGCCCAGCACCGCCTCGGTGATGGCAAAGATGATGATCGCGGCGATGCCCAGCACGATGATTTCGCCAAAGGTGTCAAAGCCGCGGAAGTCCACCAGGATCACGTTGACCACATTGGTGCCGCCGCCACCCTTGTAGGAATTGGCAAGGTGATATTCCGAGATCGACGGCAGGGCGAAATCGCGCGTCATCAGCGCATAGATCAGCCCGCCGGCGCCCAACCCCGCGCCGACGGAGAGCACCGCATCACGCAGCTTGCGGCCCGCGCTGCTTTCGCGCGGGGTTTCCTGCGGCATGAAGTTCAGCGCGAGCAGCAGCAGGATGATCGAGACCACCTCGACCGAGATCTGGGTCAGCGCCAGGTCGGGGGCCGACAGGTAGTTGAAGCTGAGCGAGACCATGAGCCCGGTCACCCCGATCAGCACCAGCGCCAGCAGCCTGTTGCGGTGGAACGCCACCACACAGAGCGTCGCGCCCACCAGGCAGATCCATCCCACAACCGGCATCACGGTGATCGGCAGCATCGCGCGGGTCTGCGGTCCGGTGTCGCCCGACGCATAGGCGTAATAGGCCAGCGCCAGGGTGAACAACAGGAAGATCGCGGCATAACGTGTCAGCGCCCCGTCATGTAGCGCGTCGGTGATACGGCGGCTGGCGCGGGTGGCGGCCCCGACGATCGCGTCATAGATCACCTTGGCCTCGGGGCGGGGCAGGGCGTTCCACAGGCCCTCGGCCGGACGGTGCAGCATCAGCAGCAGCGCGCCGCCGGCGACCGCCACCACCGACATGTAAAGCGCCGGGGTCAGCCCGTGCCAGAGCTTGGGGTGGAAATAGGAATGATGATCGCCGGTCACCGCGTCGGCCGCGGCCACCACGATGGGGGCGGCAATCGCCTCGGGGAACAGCCCGATCAGCACCACCAGCGCAACCAGCACCGCCGGCGGCAACCACAGGCCGGGGCCGGGATCATGCGGCAGGGTTGGGTAATCGTGCCGCTTGGGCCCGAGGAAGACATGGGCGATGTAGCGCAGCGAATAGGCCACCGAGAACAGCGCGCCACCCACCGCCACCGCCGGCAACAGCCAGGGCACGCCGGCCCAGACCGCATGGGTGGCCTCCTCCAGCATCATCTCCTTGGACAGGAATCCGTTGAACGGCGGGATACCGGCCATCGACAGCGCCGCGATCCCTGCCAGCGTGAAGGTCAGCGGCATCAGGTGGCGCAGCCCGCCCAGTTGACGGATGCTGCGGGTATGCGCGGCGTGATCGACGATGCCCGCGCTCATGAACAGCGCGGCCTTGAAGGTGGCGTGGTTGATGATGTGAAACACCGCCGCCACCGCCGCCGCCTTGGTGCCAAGGCCCAGCAGCATGGTGATCAACCCCAGGTGGCTGACGGTGGAAAACGCCAGCAGCGCCTTGAGATCGTCCTTGAACAGCGCGATCACCGCGCCCAGCACCATGGTGACCAGCCCGGTGGTGGCCACGAGGTAGAACCACAGATCGGTGCCCGACAGCACCGGCCACATCCGCGCCATCAGGAACAGCCCTGCCTTTACCATGGTGGCCGAGTGCAGATAGGCCGAGACCGGCGTCGGCGCGGCCATCGCGTGCGGCAGCCAGAAGTGGAACGGGAACTGCGCCGACTTGGTGAAGGCCCCGATCAGAATCAGGATCAGCGCCGGGGCGTAGAGCGGCGACGCCTGGATCAGATCCTTGTGCTGAAGGATCACGCTGAGGTCATAGCTGCCGGCGATATGGCCCAGGATCAGCATGCCCCCGATCATCGCCAACCCGCCCGATCCGGTGACGGCCAGCGCCATGCGCGCGCCCTGCCGCCCCTCGGGCAGGTGTTTCCAATACCCGATCAGCAGGAAGGAGGAGAGAGAGGTCAATTCCCAGAATACCAGCAAAAGCAGGATGTTGTCGGACAGGACGATCCCCACCATCGCGCCCTGGAACAGCAACAGAAAGCTGTAGAACTGCCCCATCGGGTCCTCGCGGCTGAGATAGAATCGCGCGTAGATGATGATCAGCAGGCCGATGCCCAGGATCAGTCCGGCGAACAGCAGACCCAGCCCGTCAAGCTGGAAATTCGCGTTCAGCCCCAGATCCGGCAGCCAGTCGAGCCGCGCCGAGACGGTCTCGCCGCGCAGCACCGCGGGGGCGTGCAGCAGAAGACCGATCAGCGCCAGCAATGTCACGGAACCGGTCGAGGCGGCGGCGGCATTGCGCCCGGCACGGATCAGCAGCGCGGGGAACACGGCGCCGAGAAAAGGCAGGGCCGCGATCAGGAAAAGGGACAAGGTATCGACTCCGGTTCTGACGTGCCAAGGATCTGGGTATTGCCTAAGGCTTTTTGCTCCACTGTCCAGTCCACCGGCGGCGCAACCCGGTCATTTGTTGAGAAAACCGGCAATTTTTTCGGTTCCGCGGCGGGCGCGGAACGGACGAGGAACGGGCTGGAGGGTGGCACCGGCGACTCGTCCCGTGGCGCAGCCCGGCAACGAAAAACGCGCCGGCGGGACCGGCGCGTTCGTGTGCGGGGGAGGGATGTAGATCAGCCGCCGTGTTTGCGGATCAGCGCCTTGGCCTGGTCGATCAGCGCGGCGCCGTCGATCCCCTTGGTATCCATATCGGCGACCCAGCGTGCGATCACCGGCTGGGCCTTTTCCTTCCAGCGGGCCACTTCGGCCGCGTCCAGTTGAACGATGGTGTTACCCTTGTCGACGGCGATATCGCGGCCCGGCTTGTCACGCTCAAACATCACCTCGGCGGCGAAGGTGGCCAGTTTCTGGCCCGACTCGGCGTCCAGCGCGGCCTTGATGTCGGCGGGCAGCGCGTCGTATTTCGCCTTGTTCATCACCAGAACGATGGTGGCGGTATAGAGCGCCTCGTCGCCCGAGAACTCGGTGTGGTTCCCGACCAATTCGGCCAGCTTGATCGCCGGCGTCACCTCCCAGGGGATCACGGTGCCGTCGATCACCCCCTTGGACAGCGCCTCGGGGATCGCCGGCAGCGGCATGCCGACCGGGGTCGCGCCCAGTTCCTTGAGCAGGTCGGTGATCACACGGGTCGGCCCGCGCATCTTCTTGCCTTCCATGTCCTCGAGCCGGGTGACGCCGGTGCCGGTGTGGATCACCCCGGGTCCGTGCACCCAGGCGCCCAGAACCTTGACGTCGGAATATTCGTTCTCCTGCAGGTCGGTTTCCACCAGTTCCATGAACGCCTGCGAGGCGGCGACCGGATCGGTCATTATGAACGGCAGTTCGAACACCTCGGTGCGCGGGAACCGGCCGGGGGTATAGCCGACCACGGTCATGATGATGTCGGCGGTGCCGTCGATCGCCTGGTCCATCAGGCTGGGCGGGGTGCCGCCCATCGACATGGCGTCGAAATGCTGGATCTCCAGCTTGCCGCCGGTCGCCTCTTCGACCCGCTTGGCCCAGGGCTTCAGGATCAGTTTTGGCACTGTGGCCGGCGGCGGCAGGAACTGGTGCAGCCGCAGCGTGACCTCTTGCGCCGACAGCGCGGCGGGGGTCAGGGCAGCGGCCAGAACGGCGGCGGCCATGCCTTTCAGGATCGAGCGTTTCTTCATGGTTTCCTCCCAGTTGCGGGCCTGTGCCCCTTGTCGTTCATTGCGGGCAGAATGCCCGACGCCGCCCCGGTATTCCTCCCGGTGGCGGTGCCGGATCGTTTGACCGGATCAGTTGACCGGATCAGTTGAGCGTGACCGGCAGGTTCAGCGGTCCGCGGAAACCGAAGCCCCAGAATGTCACCTGCGACGGGTCCGGCAGGGTCATGTCGGGGAACCGGTCAAACAGCATCGGCAGCAGGATGTCGGCCAGCATCCGGCGGGCGATATGGGTGCCCTGGCAGAAATGCGGCCCGTTGCCGAACGCCTGGTGCGGCTGTTTCGGGCGGAAGATGTCATAGCGCTCGGGATGCTCGTAGAGGTCCTCGTCATGGTTGGCCGAGGCCTGCGCGGTCATCACGGTATCACCGGCGGGGATCAGGTAGCCGCCGATCTCGGTATCCTCCTTGACCAGGCGCGAACTGACCTGGATCGGAGCTACCCAGCGCACCCCTTCCTCGAAGGCAGCGGTCCAAAGCCCCCGGGCCTTGCAGGCGGCCAGTTGATCGGGGTTGGTCAGCAGCCCGAAAAGGATCGTCAGAAGCGCGTCGCGCGGCTCGTTGATACCGCCGCCGATGGCGATCTTGACGTTGGCATGGATCTGGCTGCTCGGAATCGGGTCCCCGGCATTGACCATCGTCGACAAGGCGCTGGGGTTGGGCTCGGCCAGGTGGCGCGGAATAACCCGCTCGAACAGCGCATCCATTTCGGCGTTTGATCGGTCGCTGCGCACGAAGGGTTCGTCGCGCCAGCCGAAATTGCCGGCACCGTCGATCAGGTCCTGGCTCCAGCGTTGCATCTCTTCGTCGCTGGCCTCTTCGATGCCCAGCAGGTGTTTCAGGCAATGCGCCGCGAACGGACCGGCCAGTGCCGGGAACAGGTCGACGGTTTCGCCGCGGGGCAGGGAGGATACGAACTGCTCGGCGATCCGGGTGTAGATCGGCGCCCAGCAATTCTTGATGTTGCGTCCGGAAAAGGTCGGCGCCATCGCATCGCGCTCCCGCTGGTGCTCGGCGCCGTCCTTGCGCATCAGCGTATGGGCCAGAAACGCCCGCTGCATTGGCGTGTTGGGGTCGTTGGTGCTGAAGATCTCGGGCGTGCCCTTGGCGTGTCTGGTGTGCTCGGCCCTGGTCAGCAGGGTACGGCCCAATGCCTTGATCCGCAGCACCGGCGCCTCTGCCCGCAGCCGCCGATAGATCGCGTAGGGATCTCGGGTCAGCTGGTCGATGGTGATCCTGTCGTCGATCGGCGCGCGGTCGCGCGTGGCGGTCATCATGGTCGGTCCTCCCCCCGGTAGGTAAGGCGCCCGATCCTAGTCGAAGCGAACCATCTTGCAATCCGATGGGGCCGATACATAATATCGACTTATTCAATGTTATCGGAGGCGCAACATGCCGGGACCGGATTCGCTGTCGATCGATTTCGCCGCGTTGCGCACGCTGCGGATGGTACATGCGCATGGGTCTTTCTCGCGGGCGGCAGAGAGCCTCGGCGTGAACCAGTCCACCGTCAGCTATACGATCGAGCGGCTGAGGCGGGCGTTTTCCGATCCACTGTTCGTGCGGCAGGGCGGCGGCGTGGTGCCGACAGAACGCTGCAACGGGATCGTCAGCGCCACGGCGCGGATGTTGGACGAATTCGTGGCGCTGTCGCAGCCCACCGCATTCGAGCCGGCCGAGGCGCGGGCCGAGGTGACGATATCGTGCAATTTCTTCGAGCGGATCAGCCTGGTGCCGGGGCTGATGCGGACCCTGCGCGGCCGGGCGCCGGGATTGAAGGTGAACGTCCTGTCCTCGACCGTGCAGGGCAAGGCGCAACTGGACCGGGGCGAAACCGATCTGGTCATCGGCCCGGTGCGGATCGACGACAGCAGCTATTACAAGCGGCACCTGTTGCGTGACCATTACGTCTGCGTGATGGCGCCGGACAATCCCCTGTCGGCCCGGGGGCTCGATCGCGACGCCTATCTGGCGGCGCCGCATGTGACCGTCACCTATGGCGGCTCATGGCGGTCGCGTTTCCTCGTCGAGATCGAGGCGGCAGAGGCGGCACTCAACACCCGTATGGAGGTTCCGAGCCCGGCGGCCCTGCCGGAGACGCTGGCCGGCACCGATCTGATCTCGACCGTGCCGTCGCGGGTGGCCCGGGCCTTTGGCGCGGCGGTCGCGGTTCTGGACTGCCCGTTCCCGGCGCCTTTCGACGTGGATCTCTACTGGACCCCGCGCAGCCATCATTCGCCGATGTTCCGCTGGCTGCGGGAGCAGCTGGTGCGGGTCGCCGCGGGCGGGGACTGAGCCGTGTTCAGCGGCTCAGGAAATCGCCCATCCGCGCCAGCGCGCGGCGGATGTTCTCCTCGCTGTTGGCATAGGAGATGCGGATGAACCCCTCGCCCAGGATACCGAAATCCGGCCCGCCGATGGTGGCGACGCCGGTTTCCTCCAACAGCGCCGAGGCCAGCGGTTTCGACGCCCAGCCGGTGCCGGAGAAATTGGGAAAGGCATAAAAGGCGCCCTTGGGCACGGCACAGCTGACGCCGGGCATGGCGTTGAGCAGGTCAACCACCACCCGGCGGCGGCTGTCAAAGGCGGCGACCATTTCGGCCACCGCGTCCTGCGGCCCGGTCAGCGCCGCCAGTGCCGCGTATTGTGCCGGGGTATTGACGCAGGACCAGGCATTGACCGCCAGCTTGCGCGCCTTGTCGAAGAGCGTATCGGGCCAGACCGAATAACCCAGCCGCCAGCCGGTCATGGCATAGGTCTTGGACCAGCCGTTGAGCAGGATCAGCCGGTCGCGGATCTCCGGGTAGTCCAGCAGGGTGACATGGGATTCGCCGTCATAAAGGATCTGGTCATAGATCTCGTCCGACAGCACCGCGACCCCGGGGTGATCGGCCAGCCCTGCGACCAGCCGGTCGATCTCCGTCTTCGGCGTGACCCCGCCGCAGGGGTTGGCGGGGGAGTTCAGGATCAGCAGCCGGGTGCGCGGGGTGATCAGCGACAGCGTTTCCTCGGCAGAAATGGCAAAGCCGGTCTCCTCGCGCACCGGCACCGGGACCGGGGTGGCGCCGGTGAACTCGATCATCGAGCGATAGATCGGGAACCCCGGATCGGGATAGAGGATCTCGGCCCCCGGTTCGCCGAACATCAGGATCGCGGTGAACATGGTGACCTTGCCGCCGGGCACGATCAGCACGCGCTCGGGGCTGACCTCGGCGCCGAAGCGGCGGTGAAGGTCGGCGGAGACCGCAACGCGCAGCGGCGCGATGCCCTCGGCGGCGGTATAGCCGTGCTGGCCGTCGCGCATCGCCTTCACCGCGGCCTCGACGATATGCGGGGGCGTGGGAAAATCCGGCTGTCCGATGCCAAGGTTGATCACGTCCATACCGCCCCCGGCCAGCGCGGTGGCGCGGGCCAGCACGGCAAAGGCGTTCTCCTCGCCGATACGGTCGAAATTGGCGACGGTTCTCAAGGCGGTCCTCCCCGGTCGTCTGTTGCCGCCTTTGTGCGGGATTGGGCGGGAAAGCTCAATTGGCTGTTTCTATGGCGGAACGATGCGACGGCGGACCCGTAGGGCGGGCATTCTGCCCACCATTGCACAGGGGTCGGATGCCCAAATTGGCGGTGGGCAGAATGCCCACCCTACGGAGGCTGTCGAACAGATCTGGAACACGTCGTGCATCCACTGTCAGGAGGTTGGAGCGTGACTGTTCTTTCGTCCAGAAACGGCGAGCAACGACTTCTCAGGCCCGTTTGTTTTCGAGAGCAGGAATTAACTGCGCGCAGAAGCCTGTAGAGAAAAAGCGTTAAGCCTTGACCTTGCGTCCCTCATAGTCGAACTTTCAAGTGCTCAACTTAAGGGGAAATCTGATGCGCAGACTTTTTCTTATGCTTGTATTTCTTTTTCACGCGAATATGGCATTTGCGGACGAGTGTGAAATTGAAGACTTCACGTACCAGAAGAAGTCGAAGTACCTGTTTATCAGCGGTGCCACGACATGTCGGGAGGGCCTCCTTACTATACGGTTTTATGACGGAGATACCGACGAGTTCCTCGCGAGTGATTTCACATTCATTAAAGGTTACAGTTTTCAGGCGTATGTTGATGCGCGCGTTCCGGCCAAGCTGAGCATCAAGTATACCGTCGACTGATCGCTATGTGCTGGTACGAAGGCGGGTCCGTAGGGTGGGCATTCTGCCCACCATTGCACGGGGGGCGGTTGCCCATTTCGGTGGTGGGCAGAATGCCCACCCTACGGGACCATTGTTGATTGCTCTCAGAGTCGCGCCGGGAAATCCTGACCTTCGGATTGACCACGCCGGGCGCGGGCCTCAGCCCCCTTTCAGCCGCATCATCAGCACCACCTCGCTGTCGGGGTGGACCGGTTCGGTCAGGCTGGCGGCGATCACCCGGCCGTCCACCACCACCGAGACGCCGGCGTCCAGCGTCGGACCCAGCGCCGGGTGATCCCGGCGCAGGGCGGTCAGGATCTCGCCCACGGTGCCGCCCTCGACCGTCACGCTGTCCCGGCCCCCGACCAGAGGCCGCAGGCCGGACCAGAGCGCGACGTCAACCATCCGCCGCGCTGTCCAGGGCCTCCAGAATGCGCGAGGGGCGCATCGGCAGTTGCCGCATCCGCACCCCGGCGGCGGCCGAGACCGCGTTGGCGATGGCCGCCAGCGGCGGGCAGATCGAGGTTTCCCCGACCCCGCGCACGCCAAAGGGATGGCCCGGGTTGGGCACTTCGACGATCACCGTGTCGATCATCGGCAGGTCCGAGGCGACGGGAATCCGGTAATCGAGGAAGCCGGCGTTCTGCAGCCGCCCGTCCTCGCCATAAATGTATTCCTCGTTCAGCGCCCAGCCGATGCCCTGCGCCGCGCCGCCCTGGAACTGACCCTCGACATAGGTGGGGTGCACCGCCTTGCCGGCGTCCTGCACCACGGTATAGCGCACCACCTTGGTGGAGCCGGTCTCGCGGTCGACCTCGGCATCGACGATATGGGTGGCAAAGCTGACGCCGGCGCCCTCGGGCGTGGCCTCGAAGTGGCCGTTGATCGGCCCGCCTGTGGCGCCCATGGTCGCGGTGATCTCGGCGATCGGCAGCGGCTCGAAATCCCCGGCGTTGGGGCCCGACGGCTTGGCACATCCGTCCTCCCAATAGACCGCGTCCTCCGGGATGCCCCATTTCGCCGCCGCCCGCGCGCACAGTTCCTCGACGGCGGCCTCGGCCGCCTTGATGGTGGCGAGGCCCGAGGCATAGGTCACCCGGCTGCCATGGCTGATCTCGTTGTAGCCGAGCGAGGCGGTGTCGGCGATGGTGCAGCGGATGTTCTCGTAAGGGATGCCCAGAACCTCGGCCGCCATCAGCGCCATCGAGGCGCGGGAGCCGCCGATATCCGGCGTGCCGACCATGATCTGCGCCGAGCCGTCCTCGGACATCGCCAGCGAGACCGAGGTTTCGCCGCCGTGGTTGAACCAGAACCCGCAGGAGATCCCACGCCCCTGGCCCGGTGCCAACGGGGCCGTGTAATGCGGATGCGCCTTGGCCGCCTCCAGCGTTTCCACCAGCCCGATGCGGGGCCATTTCGGGCCGAAGCTGGCGCGGGTGCCCTCGTGCGAGGCGTTCTTCAGGCGGGTGTCGATCGGGTCGAGGTCGAGTTTCTTGCAAAGCTCGTCGATCACCGATTCCACTGCAAAGGCTGCCATCGGCGATCCCGGCGCGCGATAGGCCGCCTGTTTCGGCCGGTTGGTCAGCACGTCATAGCCGACCTGGCGCACATGCTTGAGGTCATAGGGCGCAAAGGCGCACATCGCGGTGAACTCCATCGGCGCGCCGGGAAAGGCACCGCCCTGCAGGCGGAACACGCCCTCGGCGGCGGTGATGGTGCCGTCGGTCTTCATCCCGATCCTGACGTCCATCGAGGTCGAGGAGGTCGGGCCGGAGGCCTTGAACACCTCGGCGCGGGTCATCACCAGTTTCACCGGGCGGTTGGCCTTGCGCGACAGCGCCAGCGCGACGGGTTCGATGAACACCGTGGTCTTGCCGCCGAAACCGCCGCCGATCTCGGACGCGGTGACGCGCAACTGGCTGGTCTCCAGCCCCAGCAGTGCGGCGCAGACCTTTTGCACGTTCCAGTGACCTTGCGTGCAGCACCACAACTCGCCCTTGCCGTCGGCGCCCAGCGTGCCGAGGCAGGCGTGCGGTTCGATATAGCCCTGGTGGGTGGCCTCGGTGACAAAATGATCCTCGATCACCAGATCCGCCTCGGCAAAGCCCGCCTCCACGTCGCCGTGACCGCTTTCGTGGTAGCGCACCACGTTGGGATGCAGCCCCTCGGGCACCGAGGCGTCCGCCGCACCGGTGCGGATCACAGGGGCGCCCGGTTCCATCGCCTTGTCGACATCGGTGACATGCGGCAGGATCTCGTATTCGACCTCGATCGCCTTCATCGCGTCGCGCGCGGAGAGCGCCGATGTGGCGGCAACGGCGGCCACCGCGTGACCGTCATAAAGGGCGGTGTCGCCGGCCATGACGTTTTCCAGGATGTTCCAGTTCTCACCGGTCAGCCCTGTGGCGAAATCGGCGCGGGTGACCACGGCCTTGACCCCCTCCATCGCCAGCGCCTTGGTGGTGTCGATCCGCAGGATGCGCGCATGAGCATGCGGGCTGCGCTTGATCGCGGCGAACAGCATGCCCGGCGCGGTGGCGTCGGCGCCGAACTTGGCGCGGCCGGTTACCTTGTCGAACCCGTCGGGCCGGTCGGGGCGGGTGCCGACATATTTGAAACCGGTGGTTTTCGAGCTGTCCAGCGCCATCACGAGGCCTCCCGCATTTCGGCGGCCGTGTCCATCACGGCGCGAATGATCTTGTCATACCCGGTGCAGCGGCACAGGTTGCCCGCCAGCCAGTAGCGCACCTCGCTTTCGGTCGGGTCCGGGTTTTTCTCCAGCAGCGATTTGGTCGCGACCAGGATGCCCGGGGTGCAGATCCCGCATTGCAAAGCGGCATATTCGATGAATTTCTTCTGCAGCGGATGCAGCTCTTCGCCGGTCGCGATGCCCTCGACGGTGGCGATCTCCTTTCCCTCGGCCTCGACCCCCAGCATCAGGCAGGAACAGACCAGCCGTCCGTCGACGGTGACCGAACAGGCGCCGCAATCGCCGGTGCCGCAGCCCTCCTTGGCGCCGGTCAGGCCCAGCCGGTCGCGCAGCACGTCCAGCAGGGTTTCGCGCGGGTCGCAGAGAAACTCGACCGTGTCGCCGTTCACTTTGGTGGTAACGTGCAGCTTGCTCATTTCGCGGCTCCCTTCGCGCGGTCATAGGCGATCTTGGCGGCGCGGCGGGCCAGCACGCCGGCGACATGGGTGCGGAACCTGATCGTGCCGCGCTTGTCGTCGATCGGGTTGCAGCTCGCCTCGGCGAGATCGGCCAGCGCGGTCAGCGCCTCCTCGTCCAGCATCCGGCCCACCAGCGCGTCCTCGGCGGCGTGGATCAGAACGGCGGTGGGGGCGACCGCGCCCAGCGTCACGCGGGCATGGGTGATGGTGTCGCCCTCGACCACCAGGTTCACGCCGCAGCCGACCACGGCGATGTCCATCTCGGTGCGGGGAATGAACCGCAGGTAGGCATCGCCGCCCCCGGTGCCGCGCGGCGGCACATGCAGGGCGGTGATCATCTCGCCCCGCGCAAGGCTGGTCTTGCCCGGCCCGGTTGGGATTTCCTCGACCGGGGCGGTGCGGCTGCCGTCCGGGCCGGTGATGGTGGCGGTGACCCCGGCGGCGATCATCGCCGGGACCGAGTCGGCGGCCGGCGAGGCGTTGCAGAGGTTGCCGGTCAGCGTCGCGCGCCCTTGCACCTGGGTCGAGCCGATCAGGTCCATCGCCTCGACCAGCCCCGGCCAGTCCCGGCCCAATTCGGCATGCTCGCGCATCTCGGCGCCGGTGACGGCGACGCCGATGCGCCAGCCGCCATCCTCCTGCCGGGTAATGTCGTGGGTGCCGGGGATCGCCTTGATGTCGATCAGCGTGTCCGGGGTGACGATGTCCGAGCGCATCTGCACCAGAACATCGGTGCCCCCCGCGAGAAAGCGTGTCACCCCCTGGGCCCCGGCGGCAAGCGTCACGGCGTCCTCGAACGTGGCGGGTCGGTGGTACTGCATCTGCATTCCTCGCGATAGGCTGGGCCGGGCAGGGCGCGGCGGTGCCAGCCCCTGCGAGTCGCGACTTTATCGAACATGCGGGGTGACGCAAGCGCAGTGACAGCGGCGCGTGGGGCGGTTTTGCGCCCGCCGGACGCGGGCGCGCGCAGGCCGGTCAGCGGATCTTAGTTCCCTCTGCCGGGCGCATCACTGCGAACAACTCGGCAACCTTGATCCCGAACTTGCGCAACTGCGACCGGTTGAGGATCACGCCGCCCTCAGAGAGGTAGAGCCAATCGGTGACCGACAGAATGTGACCGCCCGCCTCAGCGGGCAGGCGCAGCCGGTATGTCATACGGATCGTCGCGCCCGAGATCACGCCCCGCGCCTCTCCGATCACGTCCTCGGCGGTGGCGGTGAAACGTCCGTCATTGCCGAT
>Ga0209692_10002197_pt1 | contig 22517 bp, 23 predicted proteins | sample tdDd472_FD_187129 | JGI IMG/M metagenome (GOLD analysis project Ga0209692, IMG submission 187129) | Marine sediment microbial communities from the Atlantic coast under amendment with organic carbon and nitrate - tdDd47.2 (SPAdes)... | ecosystem: Environmental > Aquatic > Marine > Coastal >... | reverse complement strand
CACTATCACTGTCAAAAAAGCGCTCGCAAAGTTCGAGACTTTGCTCTTTCCTTTCATTCTGATTCTCAGCGTGAAAGTAACCAAGACAATACAGAATTTCCGGAATTTTTCACAAGGTGATTTTTAATTTTTCTTCTTTTTTCTGCAAAAACATGCTGAGAATGCATTCTGAGTGCGTTTGAGCGTGTTATTCTTTGATCAAATGTAGAGCTTTGATCGAATTTTCTTTCGTACAAAAACCAATTTCTAATTTTGGAACATCCCGCTTAGTCTCAGCATGCTGAATCCTATTGACAATTTTAAAGTTTAAAGTTGTTTATACCTTTATTTTTAGAGGTTTGCGTTATCCTTATTTCTGTGGTATACTGACGTCCAACCTGAATAACAAAGAGGAAGGTTATGGATATTGATGCAGTTTCAAAATATTCAGCACATGTAGGTTCTAAAACAGTTGAGAAAGTGGGTCTTCCACCAAGCAACTACCCTTTCGAAGCTACTCTCTACCCAGGCCAAGAGATTACTCTTCATGGAGGAAACCGATTCATCAATGATACGAACGAAGTTCTAAAGCTTCGCATTCAGTTTGATTTGAAGAATGGGTACCACGTCTTTATTGAATCTGAGACGACTAGCGCTCATCAGTACATTACGATGGGATCTACACACCGAATTACGAAAAAAGATGGTCAGTTGCAATTGAACGCTGTGGAAAAGCAGCCTTCAATGCGAACTTTTAAAATGAAGGCTCAAAAGGTCTAAACCGAGACTCTGAGTCATTCTAAGCTACGGCGTGCTTTTCTCTTGAAAAGCACGCTTTTTTTTTGGTATAAAGGTCATATAGAGGTTCAAAGGAGGGGTTAGGCCTCCTTTTTTTGGTTTATATGTCAGACAATACATTACAAGAAGGCTCACTAAGTGAGTTGTGGAAGATTTCTTCTTCCCTCATGATTTCGTTTTTTTCTATGATGGCAATGCTCTTCATAGATAGACTCTATCTTGCAAATTATTCACAGGCAGCTCTTACGGCTGCGGCAAGCTCTGGTGCTTTTAGCTGGGCGATTATTTTAGGCATAGCTTCGTTAACAAGCATGTCTGAGGTTTTTGTCGCTCAGTATAATGGAGCAAAAAAGTTCGGTAGGCTTGGCGACCCGGTCTGGCAAACGATTTGGATTTCACTTTTTGCCTTCGCCCTCTTTATTCCCCTCGCACTTTTTTTTGGAGCATTTCTCTGCGACCTCGGAGTATTTAATAATCTCGAAGAGACTTATTTTCGATGGTCGATGCTTTTTGCCCCGAGTTATGCATTGATGACTGGATTGACTGGATTTTTTGTTGGACAAGGGAAAACTTCTATTGTGAAGTGGCTTGCGCTTGGTGGTAATACTATTAATGTGATCCTCGATCCGATATTGATTTTCGGTGTGAAGGGGTATATTCCAAGTTATGGAATTGCAGGTGCCGCTGTTGCAACAGGAATTGGGATTGTTTTCCAAGTAATCGTGTTCTTGTGTGTCTTTTTGTCAAAGCATAACGTAGCGACGTACAACACGCATAACGCAACTTTTGACACATCGCTCATGCGGAAAATCATCCGAATCGGCACACCTCCCGCAGTGTTTGTCTTGTTCGAGCTTCTTGGTTGGGCGTTGTTTTACTACATGATGGAAATGGTGAGCCCAGTTCACATCGTGGTAGCAAGTGTATGTCAAAGTATTATGATGCTCTTTTTGTTCTTTGGGCTTGGACTCGAAAAGGGCGTTGCTGCAGTTGCGGGTAATTTACTTGGAGCCGGCCTAGGCGAAAAGATAGGTAGACTCATCCGCTCAGGAATGATACTCAATCTCATTTTTGCGGTCGTAATTGGTTTTATTTTTCTCGCATTTCCAGACCCTATAATTAACTGGTTTTTTAGTAATCCTGAAGCTATTGAACAGGTCGATGATTTTATGCAACTCAGCGCTGGTGATGTTGCTGTCACAAAAGGGCTTGTTCGATCTGGTCTCTTAATCATTGGCGTTTACCTAGTTGTTGAAAACGTTCGTTGGGTAGTTGGTGGCGTACTTACCGCTGCTGGCGACACATTCTTTTTGATGGTTGCTGGTGTTCTCAGTATCTGGGGCTTGATGGTGATCCCCACCTACTTTTTTATTTACCTAAAGCAAGCACCTATTCAACACGCTTTCTATATCTGGCTCTTTTATGCCTGTGTTGCAACCGCACTTGTTTACGGCAGGTATTTAATGGGGTACTGGAAGTCAAAACAAATTATGGATGAGAAGGCTCGGCCCGATGAAGTTCCAACTCAAGAGGGATAAGTTCGGATGCCCCCGGCTTTTTTTAGCACCGATGGAAGGGGTTGGTTCAGCTCCATTTCGCATGGCCATATCCACAATCGGTGGATTTGACGAGGGATGCACTGAGTTTCTTCGAGTTCCTTCGAATGCTCATGTCCAATCACTCGCAAAGAAGTACTCCCCGGACGACATGGCTCCAATCCCACAAGCCGCTCAGATCATGGGCTCTGATCCTATTTTGATGGCTGCCATGACCCGTGAACTTGTGAAAAGAGGTGCACCACGCGTTGATCTGAATTGTGGATGCCCTTCGAATAGAGTTACAGGCAGAGGTGCTGGATCTACCCTCTTAAAAACACCTGAATTGCTCCATGAGATTGCAAAAACAATGGTGGATTCAACAGATGTACCCGTCACTGTAAAAATGAGACCGGGTTTTGAAGACACCTCTCTTTTTGATGAAAACCTGCGCGCTGTTGAAGAAAGTGGAGCAGCATACGTCACCCTTCACCCAAGAACCAAAGTTGAAGGATATTCTCTGCCAGTTCATTGGGAACGACTCGCCTATGCAAAAAGCGTTCTTTCTATCCCTCTTGTAGGGAGCGGGGAAGTTACCGATGTTACCTCATGCAATAAGATGCTAGAAGAAACAGGTGTTGATGCTGTAATGATTGGGCGAGGCGCGGTCGCGAATCCCTGGGTTTTCCACGAAATCAAAGCCTCTTTTGGTACCCCATCCCGATCATATTGTTGGGAGATGACGAAGGAGTATTTTTACCATTTCCTTAAGGTCGTTCCTGAAGATACGAAGGAGAGATCTCGGATCAACCAAATCAAACAGCTCATTAATTATATGCTTCGAGCTCGGCCTGAGAAGGAGGATGAGAGGAAGCAATTACTTACACTACAAGCACCTACCGCTGAGGAGCTTGTTGAGGCCTTTTTCAAAGTCTTGGAACCAATGTCGATCTAAAAAATTTTGTTTCTATCTTCCTAAAAGCGAAGAGGATAAAAAATCGTTTTTTTATTCATAATTTACTTATAAAGAATAGGTTAGGATAATACTCCTCTAGGCGGAATTACTATCGAAATGATATAAAAAAAACTTTACCCCCTCCTCATTTTTAGGGATAATAGAATAAAAGGGAGGTTCCCATGCATATACCTGGCGTAGGGGGGGCAAATTTCCACAGCTCCAGTGATCCTGCTAATCAGGCACTCAATGATTTTATGAAGCAAATACTGAGCATTGAAGACAGTGGTGAGGCTAGTGAGACAACCCTCAACCAGCTCAGCTCAGATGCAAAAACAATCAATAGCAGCCTAGGAAGTTTCAGCCCACCACTGAATCCTAAGTTTGCCGATGATATACGCGAATTTGCGAGTAACCCGAGTTCAACAAGTAGTTTGTTAGGTCAGCTTACTAGCGTATCACCTGGTGATAGTGACAAACTACAAGGGTTGTCCTTAGCAATTCAGGCTCAATATGAAGGGTCTGACAGTTGTATTAGCGAACAATTTGTGCCACTACTTGAAAAAATAGAGGGTTCTGGGAATATGACTTCAACACAAGTTGACCAACTCAGGGTTTTAACTACCGCATTTGCAGCACTACAACCAGATAATGTTCCGACGCAATTTTTGGATGATTGTCAAAGCTTTTCAGATAATCCCATGAGCCAAAATTCTCTATTCGGTCAGCTTGCAAATGCAAAAGGCCCTGACCAAGCAAAAGGTTTTGCTTTAGCAATTCAAGCCCAGTATGAAGGTTCTGACAGCTGTATTACTAAACAATTTATGAGCTTACTTAACCAAATTGAGGGTTCCGGGACTATAACTTCAACACAAGTTGACCAACTCAGGTCTTTAAGCACTGCGTTTGCGGCGCTACATCCGGACAATGTTTCAGCAAAATTCTTGGCAGATTGTGAGAGTTTTTCGAGTAATCCAGAGGAGAACAGCACCTTGTTTGGACAACTTGCAAATGCAAAAGACCCTGACCAAGTTAAATCGCTTGCGAGCCAACTACTCAGTGAGTACGAAGGTTCTTAATTTTTCTGTTTTTCTAGCCCACCATTTCCATGGTGGGCTTTTTTATTCCCCTTATTTTCAACATGTTAAAAATAAATAAAAAAGTGGAAAATTTTCTTTACTCGCTCCGCATACGGCATGGTATACTCAAAGTATAAAGAGAGAGGGAGGTTCAAGTATGGGCGCACACGAACGGGCTTTTCAGCCAAGTGAGTATGACCGATTTTTGTTGCTGATACTTGAGCAGGGTAATACCCTTTCAATCCTTATCGACGAGTATGCTCGTGCAACAGGAGTTGCCTTTGCAATGCTTAAGAATAAGATCTACTACCTTCTTTCAAATTTGGAACCCCTTCACAAAACCCTCGCAGAATATTTATCAGAGGATTTATCCCATATCATTCTTCATCATTTTGACTCGCTCTTACATAAGCTTGATGAGCCAAAAGCACTGAAAACCGCTCACAAAGCGTATTACACACACCTCGAGTCGCTGACCGGAGGAAATACATGAAGGAACGTACAGAGGTACTGATTATTGGAGCTGGTCCAACCGGATTAACGCTTGCAATTGAGCTACAGCGACATGGCGTTGACTTCTGCATCATTGATAAAAATGATGGCCCGGTTAAGACCTCTAATGCACTCGCTATTCAGTCGAGAACCCTTGAGATCTTGAGCGAAATGGGTGTGCTAGGTGAGGTCATGGAACGAGGCCAAAAGCTAACGGGAATGACTATGTTTGCAGAAAACGATTTGATTACACATATCGATTTTCAGCGAATGAAGTCCCCTTATCCATTTGCGATTGGACTTCCTCAGAGGGAGACAGAGCAAATTTTAGATGAGAAGCTAAAAGAGTTACAAGGTGAGATCTATCGGAAGACTGAACTCATCGATTTTCAACAAAATGAAGCTGGAATAACGGCCCACGTGCTCACTGAGGATGGTGAAACGAGAACCATCTACGCTCATTGGATGGTTGCATGTGATGGTTCCCACAGTAAGATTCGTAAGTCTCTTGAGCTTAATTTTGATGGGGAAACGATGAAGCAACACTTTATCTTGGCCGACATGAAAATCGATTGGAAGCATCAACATGATGAGATCTACTCGTTTTTATCGGAAGATGGTCCCATGGCTATTTTTTGTTTACCAAATGGGTATTCTAGAGTGGTTGCCGAAGTTACAAATGATCCAAAACTTCACGACTCAATCCATCCAAATGAAGAAGATTTTGAGGAGATCACAAAGAAGCGATCGCCTATTCCTATGGACCTTCATGATACGATTTGGACTTCCGGATTTACCATTAATTCACGGATGACTGAGAAGTACCGTGTTGGAAATATTTTTCTCTGTGGAGACGCTGCGCATGTCCATTCTCCAGTCGGCGGCCAAGGAATGAACACAGGGATGCAGGATGCATACAATCTTGCCTGGAAATTAGCACTCGTCAGTAAGGGTGTTGGGCAAGAAACTCTTCTTGATTCGTATGAAGTAGAACGGAAACCTGTTGCGAAGAATATTCTGAAAGAGTCTTCGGCAATGACGAAACTGGTAACGCTCAAAAACAAGTTTTTGAAGATGATTCGAAACTGGATTTTGAAGCACATTACACAGAACGAAAAAGTTCAAGACGGGTTTGTTAAACGGATCGGAGAAATGGATGTCAATTATTCTATGAGCCCAATCGTCGACCGTGGTGGGGAATATGCTGTGGATTTCTTAACGGAAATCGACGATATTTCCCACCATTTATTTATCTATACCGATAATCCTCAAGAAGTAAAAGAAATTGAAGAAACGATTCGGAATAGATACGGTGATTCCCTACAACTTCATGTCAAACCGGCGAAGGATAAAAGAGGTGTCTACCTCATTCGTCCAGACCAATATATCGGCTACAAGAGCGATGCTATTAACCTTGAGTCCATTGAATCGTATCTAAAGAATGTATTCAAGTCGTAGAGCTATTCCAGCCAGCTCTTAATTATTCGCTCACTCGCTAAGCGATAATGTGATAATTTTACACCCCAAGCGGCTAGGTATTCTCCAGTTGATACCTTTCCAATGAGACAATGCAACTCTTCTTCAGGGGGGATATCTGAAAACTCAACAATAAGATGCTCTGCAACAGCGCACTCACCTCGAAACCTACTGTATAAAACTATTATTGCATCAATTTGCTTCTTTAGAGATCCCTTCTCCATCCCAGTCTTTCGCATACTTTTTAGGTGTTCATCTGCTAAAGAGAGATTAAAGAGTTGGTCTCCCAACTGTATCATTCGTTTATTTAGTCCTTGTAGAGAATACCTACATTCCCCTACCGCACTTGCCATAAATCCTCCGATTTCTAAAATTTGGGGGTCGAGTTTAGAACAGTCTGTATAGAAATTCAAAACAAAAAAGGTCTCGTCCCTCATTACGAAAGAGAGAGCTGGCTACGATAAGTCATTCTAGACTTTTCGTTATTACCTAAGATGTTGTATAGGTGAAAAAAAGTGAACTATCATGAGGGGATACCTAAGAGTGGAAACTGTTACTCTTTCGAATTATGATGCTGAAAACAGGCCATTGAAAGCGACATTCGCTCCAGAACTTGGAATGAATCTCGTTTCGTATAAACGAGGTGAGCTTGAAGTCATCGACCAAACAACAATGGAAGAGTTTGAAAGACGGTTTGCCGGGCTCGGTCCCTTAATAGGTCCTCATTTCCATACCCATACAACCTACAAACTCCCATCGAGTATTGACACTTCATTATTTCCACACATAGAAATCGTACAGGAAGAACATAAACCAGATCCATTCTCGCATGGAATTTCACGATATGCACCATGGAAATACGTACACAGCGGCACTCAAATAAAAGGTGAACTGCATGGTAATGATGTATGGAATGGCGTCAAACTATCTGAGTTAGAGGGGCAGGATTTTTCACTTATTTTTGAAGCGAGATTGCTCAGCAGTGGCCTCTTTATTAAATATGCTGTCACCAGTGAAAAGCCCTCTATGATCGGGCTGCACTATTACTACGCGCTTGTCAATAACACCGGTGTCGTCCGTGCTCATGTTCAGGATCAATATAATGACCAGGGCAAGATCGTAAAAGGAATTCCCAAAGAATGGACAACGGGGAAAAGCAGTCAGCTCCAGTACCACCTCAATCAGGATACCGACTTTGGCTTTCTTCCCATAGAGGATGAACATGAATATAAGGTAATCCTCGAAACGGAAGGGTATGCAATCCATACTCATTTTCTCTCTCCAAATCCGAAAGAACTCCAATTTCAAGTCTATCACCCCAATAACGCTTCTTTCTGTTGTGTAGAACCAATGACCGCAAGGGAGCCTAGAAAACCAAAATTAAACCATTCTACGCTTGAATGTAAAATTGAGATTCTTTCTCCAGATCACCTCAGTTGACATAATTCTCCATCCGGTGTATTCCACAAGGAAAGAGGTGGATTATGTCTGAACAGAAAAAAACACGTGTTGTTATTCTCGGTGGTGGCTTCGGCGGTGTCTATACTGCTATGCACCTGGAGAAGCTTGCAAAAAAACACGAAGATATTGAGATACACCTCGTTAATCGTGACAACTACTTTATCTACCAACCCATGCTTGCAGAGGTTGTTGGCGGTTCGGTTGGACTTACTGATACGGTAAGTTCTATTCGACGATTACTTCCTAAAACAAACCTATACTTTCGAGAAATCGATGCAATCGATCTTGCGAAAAAAGAAGTGATTCTAACTCCAACTTTTGATCACACTGCATATCACCTCTCCTTCGATCACATCGTTTTTGCCCTAGGAAATGTGACAGATTTTAGAGATAATCCGGGATTGCATGAGCACGCAATGCCTTTTAAAAACCTCGCCGACTCAATCCTCATACGAAATCGAATCATCGATGCGATTGAAACTGCCTCGACCCTTCCAGATGGTGACACAAAGCGAAAAGTACTGACGTTTGTTGTCGGTGGCGGCGGGTTTTCAGGTACAGAAGTTGTAGCAGAACTCAATGACTTCGCTCGAAAACTTGCAAAGCAATACGATACTGTTCGTGATGAGGATATCAAAGTCTACATGGTACATAGTAAAGACCGCCTTCTTGAACGAGAGATGAGCGAGCAACTAGGAACGTATGCTGGAGAGCTCCTTCAGAAAAGAGGCGTGGAAATCATTTTCAACGCACACCTTGTTTCTGCAACACCGGAAGAAGCGATCATCGATAATGGAATGAAAATTGAAGCGAAAACGATTATTTCTTCAGTACCATCCTCACCTAATCCCCTTATCGAAGCACTCGATCTTCCAAAAGTAAAGGGCCGGTTAAAAACCGATTCAGGGATGTTGATAGAAGGAACCGATTCGATGTGGGCCATCGGAGATTGCGCAATGATTCCACTTCACCAAAGTGATTCATTTGCACCACCAACAGCACAGTTCGCAATTCGAGAAGCAAAGACACTAGCCCAAAACATCATTGCACAAATTAAGGGTGGTAAAAAAAGAGGATTCAAATTCAAAGCGCTGGGGATGCTTGGAGCGCTTGGTCATCATAGCGCTGTTGCAGAACTCTTTGGGAAATTTAAATTTTCTGGTTTTTTTGCATGGCTCATGTGGAGAGCGATCTATTGGATGAAACTTCCTGGGGTATCTAGAAAAATTAAGGTCGCTCTTTCATGGATGCTTGATGCTATTGTTCCGGGAGAACACGTCCAGCTTAAAATTGAACCATCTTCTGGTATTGTTCAACTCCATTACGAACCAGGTGAAATTATTTTCCACGAAGGTGACATTGGAGATTTCCTCTACATTATTGCCGATGGAGAAGTTGAGGTGTTTCATAAAAAGAATGGTGCTGAAACACAAATTGCAACGCTCCATAAAGGTGAGTTTTTCGGAGAGATGGCTCTCCTTAATCAAAAAACGAGAACAGCGTCTGTTCGCTGTAAAACTCCTACGAATGTCTTAGCCCTTAAAAAGTCTGACTTCGGTGCCCTTATTGCAAACCTCGGTAACCTGCGAGAGTCATTCGAGGAAACAGAAAAAAACCGATCTGAGCAACTCTCGAAATACAAAAAAGCTCAATAAATAACCACTGTCTTGCTATCTTGTTGATTTTTTGGAGTTAACAATGGCAGCTGCAGCTACTTTATCAGATAAATTAATGGCTCTTGGATTCCAAAGGTGGCAAATCCAAGGAATGTCCGAAGAACAAAAAGCAGAAATACTTGGACTTGAAACGCGAACTACAAGCGTTGCAATGGATGCTATCCCAAGACCCGAGCCATCAAAACCTATCATCACCTTCCACGCACTAAATGCAACATCAGTAGACTATCGTCGTATATCTGGAGCTTTGCTTGGCGCCGCAACAGCAGTTGAAGTAGGCTTACGTGTTGATGGAGCAAGAGACCTCAGCGAGATTTTAGGTCGCATCGGAAAAGTCCACGGCACGCCCAGCACTTCAGTCATTAGCGCATGGAAAGAAGACATGCAAAAAGGGGGAATCGATCACCACCTCATTCAATTCGACCATCGAGATTTACCTGAGCACCTTCACAATAGAGTCTTTAATCGACCGGATGGTAGACCCATACGTTCTGGAACATTTTTAGGACTTTACGGTGGAGTATACCTTGAAAAGGGTCATAGAGAACCAATCTTTCCTCATGAATTCCAATTACCAATCCCTGGTAAACGTGTTGTGATTTCAGGTGGTTTAAAAGGAAACTACTGCAACGACATTCCTATGGGTACAAAAGGTAATGTCGAAGGCGTAATGGTTGCTTTACCCGGTCCAGATGGTAACTTGCGTTGGGAAATAGCAATTCGTGCAACTGCTTCGATTCCACCTGGTGAGATGCTTACCTTTTCAAGCTTTCCAGAATATTGCGAAGAACTCATGAGCGTATTAGAAGAAGATACACCTATGGCAGACCTTCCCGTTATTCTGCACCCTCTTTCCCTCACAGCTGATGGAAAGTTACATGGCGATATCTCAATTGCAAACGAAAAGCAAATTTCTCGAGAAGCCGAAAGTGCTGCAATGGATACTGAGGAATCCGAGCACCGTTCAGGAGCAAGTGGTGGAGGGAGTAGTTCCATGGCTGATGATGCGAGTACAGCTGCTATTTCCCCAGCCCATTCCTCCCGATCACGAAAAAGTTCATCTTTAGAAGATGCAGCACTATTACTTAGTTTTGCTCGACAGTACAAGGGCTAAAATTCATCACCTCCTTGCATGAAATCAAAAAAAAATGTATGCATCGAGGTATGGGCAAAAAATACAACTTTACCCGATGGATGATCTGGTCCATCGCGGCACTATACTATTTTTATGAGTACATCATTCGGGTAATGCCGAGTGTTATGTCAACAGAGTTGATGTCATCGTTTAAAATAGATGCCGCGGGATTTGGCTCGCTCGCGGCTGCATATATGTTTGCATATGCACCAATGCAAATTCCTGTTGGTGTGTTAATGGACAGATATGGAGCACGACGCCTTCTTACCATCGGTGCACTCCTCTGCGGCATTGGATCACTTCTTTTCGCTGGTAGCCCAATATTTTTCGTTTCTCAATTAGGACGCTTCTTAACTGGGATCGGTTCAGCATTTGGCTTTGTTGGTTTTATTTACATTTGTAACCACTGGTTCCAAGGCCAAGGTGTAGCTCTTCTTATGGGACTTGGAAATTCTATAGGAATGGTCGGAGCTGTTATTGGTCTGGGGCCAATTACAATTGCTGTGAATTCAATGGGATGGAGAGCAACTTCAACTATTATTGGTTTTATTGGAATAGCCCTCGGAATAGCAATCCTTTTACTCGTTCGGAATGAACCCAAAGGGATGACACATGGCGACAAAAAACCGACGATGCTCGAGGTCTTAAAAAACTTTAAGGAAGTAATTTCTTTTAAGCAAACCTGGATCGTCGCACTCTTAAGTGCCACTATCTATCTACCAACTTCAGCCTTTGCAGGACTTTGGTGTACACCGTACATACAAACGCTTTACAAAGTAGATAACTCTACAGCAGGCTATGCTTCGTCTCTTATTTTCATTGGATGGCTTCTTGGCGGACCAATGCTTGGACACTACTCCGATATCATAAAAAAACGAAAACCGTTTTACATTGTAAACGCCATTTTACTACTCATTCTCTTCATCGTGATTATTTACTTCCCACCACCAGAGCTCTATGAGATGTTTATTCTTTTAGCTGTCCTAGGTGTACTTGCTTCTGTTCAGCTCCTTACCTACAGTACTGCAATTGAACTCAATAACCCTGAAGCGAAGGGATCAGCACTTGCGGTAACAAATTTCATCGTCTTCGTCGCAGCATGTATTGTACAGCCACTTACAGGATCAATGCTTGACTGGCACTGGAATGGCGTAGAGCGCGGCGGAATCCCTGTTTTTACAGTTGAGAATTTCAAGTTTGCACTCTCTACTTTCCCAGTTGCAATGATCCTCGCTTTACTTTTCTCACTCATGCTTAGGGAAGAACATAAGTATGATGTGTACGATTATGTTGGGGAATAGTCGATAGCCCAACAATATCTCCGAGCGCCTCTATCCACAACGGAGAATCATTCAGACTTGAGCAGAGTGTTAACTCCTCACCCCCGGCTTCAAGAAAGACTTCCCTATTTTCATACGAAATTTCATACAACGTTTCCAAACAGTCGCAAATGAACGACGGACAAACAACAAGCAGCTTCTTGATCCCCTGTTTTGCCAAGCATTCGACAGTATCAATTGTAAAGGGTTCAAGCCATGGTTCTTTTCCTAAGCGAGATTGGAAGGAGAGAGAATATGAGAAGAGATTCGCTTCGAGAGCCATCGCTGCAGCCCCATCGATACACTGCTGCTTATAACACAAAAACTGATCTTTCGGGAGTTGACTTACCGGCAGCCCATGAAAACTAAATAATACATGCTCGAAGTCATAGCTCTTTATCTGCTCAGCAAATGCCTTGATAAATCCAGGATGTGTCGCAAATTCATTAATGAACCGCAGTTCAGGGATAAACTTCCATGAACCGACTATCCTCATCACCTCCTCGATCACCGAGCCAGTAGTCGCTGAAGCGTACTGAGGAAAAAGAGGAAGAATAGTAATGCTCTCACATTTTTGCACCTCTCTCAGCGCATCCTCAATCGATGGCCTTTGATAACGCATCCCAAGGACAACTTTATACTCATCCCCTGCTTTCCGCTGAAGAAGCTTCTGAACCTTTCTTCCATATACGAGGAGTGGCGAACCAGACTCTGACCAAATCTCTTTGTAAGTTCGGGCGCTCTCTTTTACCCTCTTTGGTACAATAACACCCCGAACAAGAAGCTGCCGCTGTAACCAGGGTGAATCGATCACTCTTCCATCAGTCAGAAATTCATGGAGGTATCTTCTTACATCAGGCACTTTCGGAGAAACTGGCGTTCCCAAATTTATTAGTACAATCCCTTTCACAAAACTACTCCTATCTGAGTTCACTTCTCTTTACTTTTTCAAGCCCTGCGAGGTATACTGCCCTGCTTTAACAAGGAGTCAACATGGCTGAAGTACTAGTTGTATCAAGCAAAGTAAAAAAATACATCAAAGAAAAAGCAGAAATGAACGTATCTGCCTCTGTTATGGAAGCACTTACAGACATCGTAATGAGAGAGTGTGATAGAGCGATCGAAAACGCACGATCTGAGAAACGAAAAACTGTGATGGACAGAGATTTCATGCAATAAGCATCGAAATGGGGGCTTGCTCTACTCTATAGAACAGGCCCATCACTCTTTCTTTCCAGGAACTGGAACGACGGGTGGCTGAACTTTTGCAGCAGCACCTGCAGTAATCACAAATCGCATCGCATCTTCTACAGTCATATCTATCGGGGTAATCTGGTTTTTTTTCACCACAATAGCAAATCCCCCAATCTGATAACTCATAGGCAAGAAAACGACAACATCATCATCCTTCCCAAGCTCTGCAGGAAGCCCATCAAAGTGGTCCCTTGTGACGAGAGCGAGTAGCTTATACCCATTAATATCTACAGTACACACCTTATTAACCTCGGCCTCACCTGGAGTATTGAAGAAGTTAAGCATGTCCGCAATCGATTGATAGAGGGTTTTCACGAGTGGGATCTTCTGGAAGAGGGTATCACCTACTCCAACAAACTTCTGGATTACCCAAGAGTTGATAAAGACTCCGACCACAAAAATGAAAATGAAAGTAACGACTATTCCCAAGCCTGGAAAGTAATACTGTGGGACGATTTCCTGTATAGCAGAACCGATAGTCCGTTCAAAAAGGTTAATCAACCATACCATGATGGCGATAGTCAGTGTAATTGGAGCGATGGTCAAAAGACCACGCATGAAAATTTTTCCCATCAGAAATAACCAATATTAAAGCTAATTCTCTTATAAACTACAATTAACATAATAAATTATTTCTTTACAGAAAAATCATTATCTTGTTTATTTAAAAAAAGGGGTTATTAAACCCGAGTGAGAGCCATTGCAGATTTTTCTCTGTAAAAATGTGGCTCAATTGATTTCGCTGTGTAGCCAACACTCCTCCCTCTCAAGACGGGGGGCGTATTGAGTACAGAGCATGAATACTTGAGAGGAGAATAGCAATGGTATTTCCTATAGTACTTTATGTTATCGCTTGGATCCTATCACTGACTATGTATGCAGCTGATCAGGGTTACCTTGCGATGGAGCTTATCCGATATATGCTTTTCTTATCGGTTGGTTTCCACGGAATCTACGGATTCTTTAGACACTATTTTTATGCAGACAAAACATCGAGCAAGATTGGCTTAAAAACAAGCCCTTTCCAAGGTGGAGTCGCAATGGCATTTCTGTCATTTGGAGTTCTAGGTATCTTGAGCTTCTGGTTCCCTGTTCTTTGGATTGCAACTGCTTTCGGAGTTTCTATTTTTTACCTAGGAACTGCGTATGTTATGATGCAAGAAATGATGAAGCGAAAAACAAACAGACCTTCGGGTGCACTTCCTGTTTTTGCAGCTCACATCCTCGTTCCACTTACCTTATGGTTAGCAATGCTCTTCTTCTACGCATAAGAAGACCACCTTTGTAGAACCAAAAGAGCTTGAAGGCATGCCAGCGGTATGCCTTCTTTTTTGAACTTATTTACTCTGAACGAGTTCTATTTTATACCCGTCAGGATCTTCAACAAATGCAATTGGAGATTTCCCGTGCTTCATTGGGCCTGGCTCCCGAACCACCTTGCCCCCTTTTGACTTTATATCGTCGCACGCTTTGTAGATATCTTGAACCTCTATTGCGAGGTGCCCAAAAGCATCTCCCATTTCATAACTACGTCCATCCCAATTGTAGGTCAGTTCGATAGTGTGTGTTGTCTCTCTTTCACCATACCCAACGAAAACGAGGGTAAACTCCCCTTCTGGATACTCAGTCTTTCTCACAACCTTCATTCCGAGAACATTGGTATAAAACGCAATCGAGGCATCTAGGTCTTTGACTCTAATCATCGTGTGGGCGATCCTCATAGCATTGACTCCCATTCTGTTTCCTTAAATCCAACCACTGTTCCCTTATCGGTTATCAGAAAAGGGCGTTTAACGAGCATTCCCTGCTTGGAGAGGATCTCTAATCCTTCCTCTTCTGTCATAAGAGGAATTCGCTCCTTCAACCCAAGCTCTCGGTATAACATGCCTGATGTATTAAAAAGTCCTTTGAGAGAACCCTTCTTCTCAAAAGCCTTCTTCAATTCATCTAAAGATGGTGCAGCCTTCGTAATATCTACTACTTCTGGCGCTATTCCCTTCTTCTCGAGGTACGCTTTCGCCTTCTTACACGTGGTACATCGTGGATGTTCGTATAACTTCATACACACCTACTTAACTAGTTTATGGACAAGTTCTATAAAGTCCTTATATTCGTCTACTTGATCATCAGGCTTCTTACCATACTGGATTTGACGTACAGCAACAACATTATCTTTTGGAATGATTACAAGGTACTGCCCAAGGTACCCATCAGCTCTATACCCTTTGATATGGTCTGACTGCAGTACGGTAAACTCAAGGCCTGCATTCTTTACTTCAGCAATGAAGTTTGAATACTCATCTGCACCACCAAAGAGCGTATTCATCGCCTCGTCATCAATGGCAACAGCTGTTTCACTCAGAGAACGTAAGAGCGCGATGTACTTCGCTGAAATCCCAGCTGACTCATACTGCGATAATAGCGCCTCAGGCCAGCTTCCCTTTTGCTCGTGATCTAACCACCAAAGCAGCCCACAACTCGCATTGTAATCCTGTGATTGCTTGAATGAAAGTGTAAGCCATTCGCTGCTGATTATTCGTTCTCCTTCCCATACACCATCCTGTAGAATAAGCGTTCCAATTGCAGAAAGACCTCTTGCTGTAAGCTCTAGGCCACACATACTAATAGCGTGCCCTTCAAAATCGAGATTCCAATAATAATTTCTAATGCCAAGCGGGGTAAACAGCACATCTTCTACAAAAAGGTCAAGCCGTTGTCCTGAAACCTTCTCTACAATTCCTGAAAGGATATTCACCATACGGTTATTATATACAAACCCCTCTCCTACCCCATGCATAAATTCTGCATCGAGTGAAGATTGAATATAATCGGGGATCAAATACCCTTCTTCAAATGAGGAGAAATCTTTCAAGCCAGACGTATGAGAGAGAATGTGTCTAATAGTAACATCTCTTTTTCCTTCGACATCCCACTCTGGGAAATAGGTACAAATAGGTGTGTCTACAGACGGAATTTTTCCTTGATCGATAAGAATACCGATTGCAAGATTAACCACAGATTTCGTGATCGACATAGTTTCAAACGGCACTTCGTCGCCTAACTCGAGAACAACCTGTCCATTTACTTCAATACGCAGGGCATCTGAATCGGAAGATTCATACCGAGAAACAATTTCTTCAAGAACTGTTGGATTTAAAGCAAATGTAGAAAGACAAAAAAATGAAAAGACAATAGAAAAAAGTTTTTTTATTACCATGATACTACCCCATCAGATGTGACGGGGCAGTATATGTAATGAAAACTTAGAATGCAATACCGGCTCTAATACCACCGTATCCCGCTCCAACATATGTTGCAGCTAGCTTTAGGTCATGTAAATCGTCAAAATCCCTAGTTATTGTTGAACCTGTAGAAATTGGTCTGCCAAATGCTTCTACATACCAACCAAGCCCATCTTTTGGTATAGATCGGTATCCACCGATTATTTCTCCACCAAAGCCCATGAACAATGAGTAAAAAGGCCCTAGACCAGCGTAGTAGTTACCCTTTTTAGTATACCTACCGAATTTGACGTGAGTAGATACATCTAATGGCATTACAAGAAAGAGGTTTGACTGTAGATCAACACCCACTTTTTCCCCTTGATATCCAACAGATGCATTGAAAGTAGGAATTACTCCTACGTTCAAACCAAATGTACCATACACGTTTTGACGCTCAATATTCTGCACAGGGATATCCTGGACTGGAACTGGAGTTATTTCGTCCGCAAAACCCATCCCAGAAAATACAAGGAGAGCTGCTAAAAGTGATGAAATCCTTTTCATATTTAACCTCAGTTGAGAAAAACAAGGATAATACCACAAATCAATGATTTAGAGGAAATGTCTCAATAGCTTTGTATATTGGGATCAGCAAATTTACCCCAGGCGAGAACCCCACCATACAAATTCCGAGCCGAAAAACCCTGTGATGCAAGGTATTTAGTAACCTGCGCAGACCGTGCCCCTGTTCGACAGACAACAATTATAGGCTTATCTGTCGGAAGCTCATTAATTCTTTTAGAAACATCATTCATAGGGATCTTGATCGATGGCTCGATCGTCCCTTTTTGCAGTTCCCACTCTTCTCTTACATCGAGGATATGGTACTTATCCTTATTATCGCTCAATTCTTCCACCGTAATGGTGTCGCAACTATTCATAAAATACGCCAACAATTTTTTAAAAATTAGATACATAGTCGTTAAAAAGTTAATCCAAATTGGAGTCCAAGCACAAGTGCATTTTGTATTGAACTATTTCCTTTTGGTTTCACAATATACTGTAGATCAGGTTGTACATAGCTCCAGTGATTCACTTGATACTTATAGTTGAGCTCATACACCATTTCAAAATTTTGTCCTGCAAGTCCCTGATCATCTCTCTGCTCATTTGAATCCTCGCTATACTTCCCATACGCTATCCCAAAAGAAAGGGCATCTTGTGCATCTCCCGTAAAGGCTCCTGTATAGACAACACCAGTCGTGAAAAAAAACGGAAAGATGTTGGTGTCTTTTGGGGCAAAAAGAAACGCTGCGAATGGTGTGACACCAATATCAGCATTTTTCGGGTCTGGTTGATAAATCGTCTGGTCTACAAGAACATACCAGCCAGTATTTGATCCAGCGAACCCTCCTTTAAATTTAGGCCACGCTTTATCAGCAACAAAGGCACCGATTGAGTAGTTCCCGGAATACATGGTCGCTTTTGTCTCTTGGTTTAGAAGAAATTTCACTTGTCCGATATACTGAACACCCTCGACATTGTTAAAGGTGAAATTGAAACCATGATATTTCGAATCCTGCAGGGTCGAATTCCCGTTATACACCCCTAACTGAACCTGAATTTGTTTCAGTGGAAATACATCGACAACGGCTCCCCAGGTAGCATGTGGGTATGCGGTGAAAGCAGGGTCATTAAAAAAGACTGCAATCGGATTTCCGCAGAACGCATTACTCATGTAGAAATAATACCAATCACTCTGAAGAAAATTGTTTCCAGCGTTCAATCGACCAAATTTTACACGCAAACGGTCTTCAAATGCGGTGTACCTCAGGAGTAAGCGGTTCAGCTGCATCGTCTGACCACCGAACACCTGCTGAACTGGAAATTGGTTCCCAATTTTCGTTGCAGAAAGGTTTGTACCTCGACGCCATACAAAGTCTACGTAAAACTCCCAACCGTTCATGTGCATGAGTTTTTCGAGATCAAGCTTGAGGTCTGTTCCCAAAGAACCGGTATATGAAAAACCCCGAGCGACTCCACCAATTGGGTTTGCAGCGACGTCGGCCGAGTATTCTGAAGTAAAGATGACGCCTTTGCGAATCAGGTCACCTCTAGCACCACCCCAATCTCCAGTAATGGTCGTTCGTTCATGCACCTTATCGTGTGGTTGATTCTGATAGTATTGCTGGATAGCATCGTGTCTACGATACGTTTGCCCTGCAAATCGATGCGAAGAAGCCAAGAGAGAAGTAGAGAGCAAGAGTAAAATAAAATAGCGCATAGATGAACTTTTTTTGTCCACAATATCAGAAGCTCTTTCAAATATCAATTTTATAAATTCTTCTTTTCTCATATCTCTCTAATCGGTATGTAGAGAGTTTAGGAGTACAACAAATGGATACGACGAATTCACGATTTCACCTTATGAAATGGCTTGTGTGGGCACTTGCTATTCTCTTCTTATTCTATGAGTTTTTTCTAAGAGTTTTCCCCGCCGTAATGGTATCCGAGCTCATGAATGCATTTCATGTCGACGCACTTGTCTTAGGTACTCTTTCTGCATTTTATTTTTACTCATATGCTCCCATGCAGCTACCGGTTGGGTTATTACTCGATCGATTCGGCGCTCGCAAACTCCTTACCTTTGCTGCAATAATCTGCGGCACAGGCACGTTCTTATTCGCTGGCTCAAACTCCCTTGGAATCGCAGAACTGGGTCGTTTTTTCATGGGAATCGGTTCTGCATTTGCTTTTGTTGGAATGGTCTATGTTTCTTCACACTGGTTCCATGGTGCAAAACTCGCTCTCCTCGTTGGAATCGGGAATTCGGTTGGGTTATTAGGAGCGGCTTTTGGAGAAGGTCCCTTAAGTATCGTTGTCGAGGTCATAGGGTGGAGAGAAACCGTGTACATTCTTGCTACTGTTGGTATCGCACTCGGTGTTGTGATCTTCATGTGTGTTCGAACTGAACACCACTCCATCACAAAAAGAGTAAAGCAACACGAATCATTGTCTCATGCGTTTTCAAGTTTTCAAAATGTGTGCATGAATGTGCATACATGGTTAAACGCCTTCGGAGCACTGCTTTTTTTCCTCACAACGAATGTGCTTGCAGGACTTTGGGCAGTTCCTTTTTTACAAACTGTTCATGGCATGAGTTATGAGGTGGCAGCTTTTGCTGTAACCATGCTCTACATCGGTGAAATTGTTGGGGGGCCAATTATTGGTGTAATCTCCGACAGGATAAAAAAAAGAAAACCCCTTCTCTTTATTGGTTGTATCGGTGCTTTAATTTGTATCGTTCCGTTAATTTATTCTGGAGGACTTGCTCCATGGGTTATCTTTGTTCTCTTCTTCTTAATCGGGTTTTTCTCAGCAGCAGAACTCCTCAACTTTCCGCTCGCTGTCGAATTGAATACCGTTGAAGCAAAAGGGTCTGCTATTGCCGTCACAAACTTTGTTGTTGCAATTGGTGCATCGGTGATGCAACCGCTTGTTGGATACTTTCTCGATATGAGTGCAGGTTCAATACGAATTGGACGGAATACTGATATCTACACCGCAGCAGATTACAAAACAGCTCTTATAGTCTTTCCAATTAGTCTTGTTTTAGCAGTTATCGTTTTCTTATTCTTAAAAGAAAACACAGCGAGACTCGAAAGCCATGAAACAACCCCCGAGCCATAAATTTCTACTCAGAAGAGCATTGAAATAAGAATACATAGGATCAAGAAAGGGGCTACGTATTTGACAGATACTCCCCAAAATGGCTGGTACCACCCAAATCGATTGCTTCCGAAGTGCAGCTCTTTCGAAGCCTTTTCAATACCCCAAACCCATGCCACAAAGATCGCAAGCAGTCCGCCTCCAAACACCATTCCAAGTCCGCCCCACATAAAGTCCATGATCTCATAAAAACCATGAAGTTTCAAATGAGGGATTGAAAGGTTCGTAAAAAACGGGCTAATTCCGCTTGAGAGAGCAGACGGTATACCAACGACAAAAGCCGCAAGCGCAACAACAATCACTGCAGGTGTACGCTTCCAATTCCACGCATCGATGAGATAAATTACAGGGATCTCCAAAAGCGCAATACCCGTAGTGACAGCTGCAAATGCAAGGAGGATAAAGAACCCCGCTCCAAAGAGTTGCCCAAAGGGCATCACCTGAAATACACTTGGAAGCACATCAAATGTAAGACCTATCCCCTCGGCGCCAACATGGTTGAACGCAAAGAGTGCCGGAAAAATAATCATTCCTGCAACAAGCGCAACGATAGTGTCAAAAAGGGAAATATAAATAGCTGAAGAAAACAGGTTTTCCTTCTTCGATGAATAGCTCCCGTATGTCACGAGAACAGCCTCCCCAATACACAGGGAGAAAAACGCCTGTGAAAGCGCAAAAATAAAACTTGTTCCGTTGATCTTCGAAAAATCTGGTTTCAAATAATACTCAAGACCGATTCCTGCATCATCGAGCGTCACAGACCTAATAACGAGGAAAATAAGAAGCAAAAGGAGGAGAGGCATAAAGACTTTACTATACCGCTCTATCCCCTTCTTTACCCCTCGAGAAACCACAAACGCCACAATGAGGACAAATAGTGCCATGTATGAAAAAACATGAACGGGATCAGAAGCAAATTCTTTAAGGACCATGTTCGAGCCGGAAACGGTTCCAACAATATATCCCAATGTCCAACCGCCAATCACGGAATAGTACGAAAGAATAAAAAAAGCTGTGAGGATGGTAAGCAGCCCAGCGTACTTCCAAGGACCTTTTGGCTTTATTGAATCAATAGCACACATTGGATTTCGCTGTGTATGTCGACCAAGCGCAAATTCAACCAACATGAGAGGAAGTGCGAGAAGTACTACACAGAAAAGATAAAGAAGAACGAACGCCCCGCCGCCATGCTGTGACACAACATAGGGAAAGCGCTGGATATTACCAAGACCTACAGCTGCTCCAGCCGATGCCAAAATAAATCCAATGCTAGAACCCCAACTTCCACGAGTTGGGGCATGAGAATCCTTTTTCATTGTACTCTAATGCCACTGATTATAAGGGGCGATAGTGTACAAAAAAATCAATTATTTGTCACTCGGGGAATTTTCCCCAACAATGCTTGAGGCCCACGATGAAAAATCAGCATCGGTAAACTCTGAAAGCGCATCATTTAAAACAATACCTTGACAGACAGCATCCTCAGTGAATTCACGCGCAAGCACTTCATTTTTTTCACATCCAAAACCATTGAAATAATGGTAGGCCATATGAAGGAGCGCCTTTGGATGATGCTGGAGGCCAGCTCGTTTAAACCACGTAAGCGCCATCTCATATTGTGAATCGAGAAGGTATCCCTCACCAATCAAATATTGTGTATTTGGATCTTCTGTCATTTTACCATTTTCAGCACGAGCCTTTCTAAACTCGCCATGGGTATAGAGCTTGAAGGTATCACAAACAATTGCTTCTGTGACAATCGGATAGTTTTTCCACGAAACAGGCTGGTACGGCATGAGGTTCATATCGCCTAAGAAAATTCCATTCGATTTAATCGAAAAATCTATTGCCTGAGCATCTTTCAAATCATTTGCAACGCCTGCCAATGCCGCTTTAATCCCCGCAAAACTTACTCCTTCTCCGGAGAGTGCAATCATTCCATGCGGCATAGCATCAACCACACCTAAGTCAACACTGCAAGAAAGAATGTCTTCAGGAGTCTTCGTCGCTTCTATTTTAAAATGACATGCAATCTGCTGTTCCTCACACGTTTCAATCCATTCCGAAAGAAGCGGAAGAGATTGCTGTCCTGTACGAACCGCGTTTCTCAGCTCTTGGTCGAGTCTCTCGTAGCTCGATGCAAACGCTTTATTAAAATCGAGCCACGTCTTATGCGGGGTATCGAAATACCCTTTCATTGTAAAAGACTTTAAAGAAGAAGCCTGAGCAAGTTCAACATTCGCAAAATTTGTTTCGAAAAAGAGTGAGTTATTTTTTATTCCTCGTACCATACTCATTTCTGGGTACGATGCAATAAGCATATCTCCCTTTTTCAATTTTATCCCTTTTACATTAAACGTATCGCTTGCCGTTTTTTTTGTGGGATCCAGAGAGATATTTGAAGC
>Ga0209692_10002193_pt1 | contig 22549 bp, 20 predicted proteins | sample tdDd472_FD_187129 | JGI IMG/M metagenome (GOLD analysis project Ga0209692, IMG submission 187129) | Marine sediment microbial communities from the Atlantic coast under amendment with organic carbon and nitrate - tdDd47.2 (SPAdes)... | ecosystem: Environmental > Aquatic > Marine > Coastal >... | reverse complement strand
AATATTGTACACTGAAGATCTATCATTCCCAGTCTGACCAGCACCTTCATCGGGATAATATGTGCCATCTGCTACCCAGATTTCATCGCCATCTTGAGCTATAGATAAAGCATCCTGTAAAGTCAGGTATGCATTTTCCCATGATAAACCGTCTTGTGTTCCTGATGTAGCAGTATAATCAACATATTTGACACCAACTGGACCGATCAGTTCATAGACTTCAAAATTATTGTTACTAGCATCAATTATTGAATTATCTAAAACATCAGTAATTCTTACTACATAAGTATCTGAAATAATTGAAGGGGTTGTCCAATTGAGACTTCCATCAGAGGGAGTAGAATTTGTGAGAGTTACCCAGTTTGAGCCATTATTAAAACTATACTCAATTTTTACGTTTTCTACTTCTGTACTATTCCATGTTATGGTTTGGGAAGTGTTTGCAAGATAACTTTCACCGCCATTAGGGGAAATTACTTCAATTGAGGCAGTTCCATCATAAATTTCAAATAGGTTATCACTATCATCAACAACAGAATTATCACTAACATCTGCAATTCTAATCAAACATTGATCAGAAATAACATCCGGAGTCCAAGTGAAACTTCCATCATCTGGTGTAGAACTTGTCAGAAGAGTCCAGTTACTGCCATTATCAGAACTGAATGAAATGGTAACATTGTCGATATTATTGCTATTCCACGTAATTTCCTGAGTACTATTAACAATATATTGCTCTCCACCATTTGGTGATGTTACTGTGACTGATGGTCTTGTTTCCTCAATAGCATCAACAGCATCTGATGTAATGTAAAAAAGTACATCGTCAAAATCTTTATCGTCATAAGGATGTCCCTCTGCTGTTGTACCTCTTAAAACATCTTCAAAACCAAGAATTCTTGTATTTATGCTAGGATCAGATTCCGGATATAATAAAAATACGTTCTGTTGCAAGCTTGAAGGATTAAAGTTTGTATTGGAATAAAAAATCCAATCTTCTACAAAATTACCGTTGTCTTCAGGACCAAAAGTATTTAATTGTACATCAGTTCCAGTCCAACCGTCAACTACCAAAAACCATCCAATTACTGTTCCTGCAGGAAATTGTCCTAAGAAAATTCTATCTCCAGCAGCCAAAGAAGGTGTATCACCTTCATTCCATGTTCCGTCATCTACGTTTGGGAAAATGATATTATGTGTAATTTCACTTGGACTCGTTGGTAATGATCCAGATTGATAAGTATAGTATCCCAACGAGTTTTTATAGCCGGCAGATTCATCAATGAAGGTAATCCACACGTCTGCAGTTTCTTTCACAAAAATATTTATTTCATTGTGGTCGGATAGTAGTTCCGGATGACTTTCTGCTACTGCTGAACCATCCTGAAAATAAGTATCCATAAATGATGACAATTCAGATGGAATTGGAAAATTATCCATATTTGAAGGAGTACCATTTGTATTATAAGGAAACGGGTAATTAAATGTCTGTGCAAACAAAAATGATACAGAAATTATCTGTAAAATTATTAACATTTTAAATTTTTGCATATTAAACCTTTTGGTAATTAAACTTTTATTATAATTAGAATCAAATTCACAAATTCGGGCAAATATAATAGTAAAATTTATTATTAACCAGAATTTTTTTAATAAATGTTACCGATAACCCTAGAGCCGTACTGATAATGCTTATTATAAAGTTTTAGTCTTTTGATAATTTTATGTTTAATGTTTTTTTAGTAATAAATTGAGTACAAAAACGATGAAAATTGTACCAACTAAATTTACGACCGCATAGTAGTGTAAAGCCAAATTGTTTACGAATAAACTTACTGATGCACTAAAAGTTGCTCCAACAATTCCTCCCCAAAAAACAGCTTTAGGTGAAAATTTGTGAGAATAAAGTCCCAAAATAAATAGTGCCAGCAAAGGACTGCCAAAACCATTTACAATTTTATTGGCAATTTCAAAGATTGATCCAAGTTTCCCAATAAACAAAGACATAACAATAATTATCATTCCAAAAATTACGGAAAATATGCGTGTGGATTTGATACTGGTTTTTTTCTTGGATATTGGTTCAAGAATGTCTGATAACCATGCTCTTGTGCAAGAATTTGACCCGGAATCGATGCTTGACATGGTTGCTGCTATCAATCCTGCGATGATCAGTCCTGTCACACCAGCCGGGAGGTCCTTTACAAAGTTCACGAAATAGATCAAAGGTTTGTTGAATTTACCTAATGTTCCCTGCAGATGTGCATGAGCAAAAATCATATATCCGAGGACAGCCAGAATTGAGAGTGAAACCACTGCACTGGCAACATTTAGCCAGAAACCTTTCTTTGCATCTTTTTCTGATTTTGCTGTGAAATACCGTTGTACCACCATCTGGTCGGAGGAATATCTTGCAAGGAATGCTACAAAAGTCCCTATTGTACAGCTCCAGAATGTAATTCGAATTGTTGGGTCAAAGGAAAATATTGAAGCATCAAATGGATAAAATGGTTTTCCAAGTCCATTGTCAATTCCAAGTTTGATAATCTCGACCAAACCACCATTGAATTGTGTTGACATGGAAATAATTCCTACAATCAAGCCAATGAAAAGTACAAAAAACTGAATAGAGTCAGTAATCATTACTGCACGAATTCCACCATAGGTAGTATAAAAAAGTACTGTAATTCCCACAAATAATATTATAAATGGAATACTCCAACCAGTCACAAGATTGAGGATTTTTGTTGGAATATATAGAATTGTTGCTCCCCAGAAAGTCCGCCACATAATGAATAAAACCGCAGCTAACATACGAACTCTTTTATCAAATCGTTTTTCGAGATATTCGTATGCAGTTGTGTAATTTTGCTGATAAAAGTGTGGAATGATAATTTTATTAACGGGAATTGCTACAAGAATAAAGACTGGTAAACTAAGTAAAACATAAAGTCCATGACTAAATACTTCACCTGAAAATCCTGTGTAATTCACTGCACTAAAAGCAGTCACCATTACTGATAAGCCAACTGTAAACCAACCCATTGAGCGGTTAGTAGTGAAAAATTCCTCAACACTTTGCTTTTTGCGATGGGTGATGAAAACTCCGACAAGAAGCATGCTGATCAAATATATCAAAAGTATTAAATAATCAATAGAATGCATCAATTCTCCGGAATAAAAGCTGAGTAGATTGTTGTGTTCTCAATTGCTGAGATTGAATAATCTTCCAAAGCGGCTGGAATTAGAATTGTATCACCTTTTATGAATGTCTGGGTAAAGTCATCAGAATCAATCTGGATTTTTCCTTCTGTAATAATGAAAATCTCCAGTTTATCATTTAGAATTTTGTTGTCCTGGCCTGCATTCATTTCTTTGAGAATTATCGAAAATTCTGGAATCGGTACTTTGTATTCTGTTTCTGAGGAATTTTCATCGGCTTTCATTATTTCAGGGATTCCAGTTTCATAGGTGAGGACATCCACAAGAGTTGAAATATCTTTGAATTTTGGTGTCAATCCTGCTCGGACAACATTGTCGGAATTGGCCATGCATTCGATAATATTACCTTTGAGATATGCATGGGGAATTCCTGCATCGAGGAAGACGGCTTCGCCTTGTTTCAGATGCACAAGATTGAAAAGATAGAGTGAAAATAGTCCAACGTCACTTCCATATTTTTTTCGTAATTCGATAAAAAGTTCGTCTGCTTCAGAATTTTTTAGTTTATTGGAGATCAGTTTGTCCATTTTTACCAGGACTTCTTCGAGGTTGTCAGGATTTGCTTCTGCTTGTGTCATGATTTCTGAATAATAGGACTTTAATGATTCCTTTTGATCACTACCTTTTAGCAATTCACCTGAAACAAACTCATCAATTGGTGAATATTCAGATAAAAGTTCAATCAATTCCGGGATTGTTCTGAAGCCAACCAAAGCAGTGAGATCATCGAGAGCAATTGCAATTTCTGGTTTATGATTGTCATCTGGATAATGTTCCGGATCTTTTGCATGAAGTACTTCTGCCTGAGATTTATTCGGATGAGCCTGGATGGAAAGTGCTTCTCCTGCGGTCAGTACTTTCATGAGAAATGGCAATTTTCCAGAAAATTTTACATTCATCTCTTCGCCAAGAATTTCATCCGGGAACTCTTCTATCAGTTCAAGCAAACTTCTTTTCATAATTTTTGATGGAGCTTTTGGGTGAGCACCGATCCATAGTTCTGCATAAGGCATATTTTTTTTAGGCTTTAAACCTAATAATTTGGGGATAAAAGCGTCCTCGTTTTTTTGCCCCCAGGCATAATTCTGGATTTCATTTGTAAGTAAATAGGGTTGAATCTTAAATATGTTTTTTTTCATAATTACTCCAGTTTGAATTAATGCAAAATATAAGATTTTTAGAGAAAATTTCTAAATCATTGAACAACAGTTTGGAATTTATTTTCTATGCATGTACTTTTATTCTACAAAATGTGTAATCAGAGAGGAAGTATGGAAAATTTTATCTGGCAGGAATCATTTAGTGTAGGTATAGAATATTTTGATAATCAGCACAAAAAATTATTCAAAATAGCAAATGAACTTCAAGAGGGAATTTTAAAATCACAATCAAAAGAAGTTATTAAAGTGGTATTACATAAACTGCATGATTATATGAAAACTCATTTTCACGACGAGGAAGCATTTCTTAAATTTTATGCATTTTCTGATTTTGATTCACATGTCCAATCTCATCATGAATTTGAATCACAGATTCTGAAATTTGAAAATGATATTTTTGAAGGGAAACTATTTGTACCTATGAAATTGATGAATTTTTTAGAGAATTGGCTTTTTGACCATATTTTAAAGGATGACAAAGAGTTTGGGAGATCATTAGGAGAAAAAGAAATCCGCAGCGACATGTTCGTCAAAACTGCGGATTAGAAAACTGAATTTAGAGAGATCTCAGTAATTATTTCATAAAAACCATTGCTGCCGGAATTGCACCGACTTTCAACTCATCTTCTATTTCACCATCTTTATTTAATACAAAAACAGTATCTGGAGCAGCATAATCTGTTGTTCCTAAGTAAATTTTGTTATCCTTGACATTTGCTGAATAAACTTTTTTTGATAATGTTCCAATTTTTTCAGCTGTAATAAAGTTCAAGTCATTACCAATTTTTACAATTCCATCGCTATAGGTTTGATATACAGATCCATCAAATTCTATCAAATCTCTGGCAAAATCAAACGTAACACCATAATCTTTTGTAATTACATTTTTTGTAATAAGGTCAATTTTTGACATTCCAGCATAAGATTGCCATGCATCATCATAATATGTTGAAGCGACCCAAAGTTCGTTATCTTTCAGAAGCATTTTTCCAGGACCGGAAACAACTTCGAATGTATCTAGAGCAACAGGACTGTTCATAGAAAGATCATAACTAAAGACCTTATTTTCACTTCCCCACATACTATTCATTGTAATAGATACATACATCATGTTTCCATCCACAATCATATATTCAGGTAATGCACCAACAGAAATTGTATCTACAGCAGTGTAACTGTTTAAATCAACCTTAATAATTCCTTGTGCACCCCAACTGGACACATATCCAAAATTGTCTTTTACAGCAAAATATCTTGGAGATGAAAATGGTAGAGAAATAGTTTCCAGATTATCAAGACTTTCCAGATCTAGAACTTCAATGTTATGTGAATTATTAACAATGATAAATAGCCTGTTGTCATCAATTGTCAATGATTGGCCAACATCACCAAGCGTATTTGTTGTTAAATCCCAATAAACAGGTCCTTGTGTATCTTTGCCATCATATTGCCACAAGGATGAATTGTTTGATCCAAAATTTCCTTCACAGAGAATAAAACATTCTCCTTTTAATTTGTCATTTGATTTTGATGGATTGTTTTCACAATTAATGATTAACAAACTCAATATCATTAAAATTAGCAATCTCTTCATTTTTTTTCTCCTTTTTTATTTATGTAATATTGAATTCTGTATTTCAACACTCTTCCAGGCTCAGGATAGCCCTGAATAGTTTCGTATTGTTCATTTGTTAGATTTTCTACCATGATGGAATTTGAAATATTCCCATATTTGAATTGGTAATCATAAGAGATTCCAATGGTTTGCTCAATTACCCTGTCAATCATCACATCTTCCGGCCAGGAATAGCGGGTAATTCTTTCATCTGTAAAATGTATTTGGTAGTGAACCTGCCAATTTGATTGTGAATAATCAAGATTTAATCCAGCACTATGTTTTGGTGAGTAGAGTAATTGTTTTTTTGTTGATTCATCTTCATTAATGTTAAAAGTATAATTGGCAAAACCAGTTAAATTTCCTCGGGAAAATGAATAGATAGTTTTGATCCCACGGCGGAAAGAATTTTTGACATTTTTGGGCTGCCAGAATGATTGTGATGGTAACCATTGGATCAGATTTTCACTGGTTTTGTTAAACATCATGATTTTCAAGTCCTTTGTATTAAATATTGAAAATATAAAATCAAGAGAAATGTTTGAAGTTTGCTCAGGTTTGAGATCAGGATTGCCACCAGGTTTCCAAAATAGATCATTAAAAGATGGATAATGAAAAAATATTCCCTGGTGAAAATTAAGGGAATTGAAAAATTGTCCTCCATGGAGATATTCAATAGTATAGTTCCATGTATTTTCAGCATAAAGTTCTTTTGAAAAATTGAACTGAAAAGCAGGAGTGAATTTGAATTTTCTAATTTGATAAGCTAGTGAATTGGATATAATCCATGAAATTCGTAAATGATCGCCTGTGTCATTTGATTCCAGATGATCATTATTACATTGTATGCTTAGACTATATTTTATTCTATCGGAAAAATTGAAGTTTTGTGCAATTTTATACCGGAAGGTATTAACATTATGTTTACTATTAAATGGATATCCGAATTGTGGTGAACTGAAATAATGGTCGTGAGAATTACGGATTGTGGATTGCAGAAATCCAGCACCAACTTTTGAGGCCCAGCCAAGTTTTAATCCTAGTAAATGAAAATTATCATCGCGATAGGATTCTGGAGTTGGTGACCAGATTTGACCGGCAACGCCACGACTTTGGTTGGAGTATAGATACAGCATTCGAGTAAAAATAGATTTTGTCAACACACCGTTCATCTTCAGAGAAATATAATCCCGTTCCAGATGATTGTTGGTGCGTGTTTCATCTTTTTTTGTTATAGGATTATAACCTTTGTAATTGCCATCATCTTTGGATTTTCCAGTCAATAGAGTTGTACTGAAACGACTTCTAAGTAAATTCAATGATATACCATAATTTTCTCGGCCATAACTTCCAACTCCATAGTGAACTGAACTTTGGTCTTTCCATGGGGAGATATTGATGGAACCTTCACTACTTCCATTTTGGAAAGCTGAAAGATTGTTGGGATTATAGGAAATATTCTCGATGAAATTTTCCGGTAATTGTGAGAGATCAACTTGTCCATTTTGAGCATTTGTAATATCAAAACCACTGATCAATATTTTGGTATGACGTGTTGGTGCGCCATCCATACTTAAGGTGCTGATTCCAGCAGATCCGCCATAGGATTTTATATAGGAACCTGGAATTGATGAGAAGATCTTTTGAGGATTGATGGATTGTGTCGCGGAAGTTTTTGCAATCTTCACTATATTGTTTTGTTGCAAATAATTTTGTGAATTTACACCTTCAACGATGATGCTTTCCAGATCAATGTTTTTTGATATTAGTTGAATTTGTTGAGATTTAAAATTATCCAAAATTATTTTTTTATAATGAAACCCGATCCTGGATATTAGGAGAGAATCACCGATTTCATTATTTCCCTGCAAGTCAAAATAGCCCGACTCATCGGAGTAACTCATGGAATTCTTTGAAATATTTTGAACAAAAGCAAAGGCTACTGGAGTAGAGTCAGAATAAAAAACAAATCCAGAAATTGTCACTGCACCTAGAAAACTGATGTTGAAAAGTAAAAATGTCCAGAAATAAAAAAACCGTTTACAAAAAACGGTTCCAATTGAATAATTCATTGAAATCCTTTTTGACCCTCGTAAAAGAATTAAATATGATGTTTTGAAGTATCCTGACTCACAACTCAAGTGATTTTACTCTGCCTTCCAGAATTTTCCGTGGCGATTTAGAGCAAAATCTCGCTGTTTACAGTAGCGGGGCTGTACATGCTTTTCACATGTTTCCTTCATAAATCATAAATTTTAAATAACTCCTGAACTTATCAATTGATTTTTCTAATTCCAAATTATTTATTGTTATCAAAAAATAAAATTGTTAACGTCCATAACATATAAAGAGGGTAGATATGAAACTTCCAATTTTCCTGCTGTTATTGATTACAATTTTTTCTTCCTGTTCAAAAGAATCCAAAATAGATAAAATCTTTGCTGATTATTCCGGAAAAAATCCAGGAGCGTCAGCAATGGTAATCAAAGATGGAAAACTAATTATCAATCAATCTTTTGGAATGGCAAATGTTGATGAGGATATTGCAATAACGCCAACTACAAATTTCCGATTGGCATCAGTAACAAAGCAATTCACATCTATGTCTATCATGCTATTAGTCCAGGATAAAAAGATCAATCTTAATGATAAACTGACTGATATTTTTCCAGATTTTCCAAAATATGGTGAAACTATCAAAATTCGCCATTTACTCCAGCATACATCAGGTTTGATAGACTATGAAGATTTGATTTTAGATTCTACGACAGAGCAAGTTCATGATTATGATATATTGGAAATGATGAAAAGTGTCGATTCTACCTATTTTGAATCCGGCACACAACATCGATATAGTAATTCTGCCTATGCAGTTTTGGTGATGATCATCGAACAATTGTCAGCCCAATCTTTTCCTGAATTTCTATATAGTCGAATTTTTTTACCTCTGGGAATGACAAACTCTATCGCTTTTATTGATGGTAAAAACAAAGTGGAAAACCGTGCTTTTGGATATCATTTAGAAAATGATTCCATCAAGTTCTCCGACCAGAGTATTACAAGTGCAGTTCTCGGTGATGGCGGAATATATTCTTCGGTTGTAGATTTGTACAAATGGGATCAGGCTTTATATACTGAGGAATTACTATCCAATGAATTGTTTAATGAATATGTTAGACCAGGAATTGGTGGCTATGGATTTGGCTGGAGAATAGACAAATTTCAAGAACATTATAGAATGTCACATACCGGGAGTACTTGCGGATTCCGTAATGTAATTCAACGATATCCAGAAGATAAACTTACTGTTATTATCCTCACAAATCGTAGAGAACCTGGTATAGAAAATCTGGCCGATGACATCGCAAAAATGTATTTATACTAAAACCTTCCAAATGGCTTGTTGCCTTTGAAATGGTTTTCCCTGGAGAAAAACATGAAAAAACTTATAATTCTAATGCTTGTACTATCGATGACTTTATTTTCAAAAAATTTTAAGAAAGAGTTCGATAAAATTCTAAAACCTGCTTACAACAAAAATACACCTTCTATCTCTGTCGCTGTTATTGAAAATGATAAAATTATCTATAAAAAAGCCTTTGGAATGGCAAGTTTAGAACTAAATGTTCCTGCCACCACAAAATCAGTTTATCGAATAGGATCACTATCAAAACAGATCACTGGAGCAGCTATTGCCATGCTGATACAAGATGGCAAAATAAAACCAACAGATAAAATCATCAATTATTTTCCGGAATTGCCGGCAGAAGTTTATGGAGAAATTACAATCGAACAGATGCTATTTCATACCAGCGGTATTCGTGACAGCGAAAACATGTATCCATTAATGGGAATGGCATATTCACAATGGTATACTCATGATATGTTGATGGAAATGCTGAAACGGCAAAAAGGACTGAGTTTCACTCCCGGAAGTCAATATGAATATTCTAATTCTGCTTATACACTATTGGCATTGATCGTTGAGAGAGTTAGTGGTGAAATTTTTTGTGAATTTGTTAAAGAAAAAATCTTTGATCCTCTGGGAATGGAAAATACAACAATGCAAACTGATGACAAAACTTTCATTCCAAATAGAACTGCTGGATATAAAAAAGTGGATGAACAATATGTCAATTGGATGACCAACAATCAATTGCTTGGACATGACGCTGTATATTCCTCTGTAGAAGATTTATTTCTATGGCAACAAGCATTGAATAAAGGAAAAATTGGGAATTATGATCTGGCTATTATGAAAGTTCCAGGTAAATTCAATGATGGCACTTTTGGTAATTATGGATATGGTTTAGTTACGGGAAAATATCGTGGATTAGATTACTATTGTCATGATGGTTGGTATGTTGGCTATAAAGCATTTATTATGACAATACCGAAAAAAGAATTCAGTATCATCCTTTTAAGTAACCAGGGGAACAAATATGTTCGTGGCTATGGAATAAAAATGGTTGAAGCCTATTTTAAGACGGAAAATTTCATAACTGAGACCTTAGGGGAAATCAAACCAAATGTATTGTTCAAATTGCCAAAAGAAGCAAGGTTAGTAAGAAAAAGTATTGGCGGTTTCAAAACAATTGAGTCAATTGAAAAGAGTTATTTCCAGTCACCTGATAAGGATAATGAATTTTGGACAGCAGACCATTTGAACAAATTCAAAATGCAGAAAAATGATGATGGTTTGGAATTTATCCAATATACATCTTATGGAAGTAGACACAAATATGCACCTTTTGTTGAAATTGAAACGAATGATCGATATATACAAAAAATATCAGGAAAATATTTTAGTAATGAATTGGATAATTGTGGGAAAATATACATCAATGATAGTAAAGTTATTTTGGAAGTTGGGCTGAATAAGAGTGAATTAATCCAAGTATTTCCAGATAAATTTGCTTCTGAAGATTGTATGATCACAATTCAAAAAGATGAATATGAAAATATAGTTGGTTTTGTTTTCTCTACATATAGTGTTAGGGGAATTATTTTTATGAAGGAAAAAAATGAAAATTAAATTACCACAGCATCGAACACAGCAGGAGAGTCCAACTGTTAACAACAACTTGGTAATTGTAGGTGCAAATGGTTCTGGTAAAACCAGATTTGCTTCAAATATTGAAGATAACTATGCCGAAGTTGCAGTTCGAATTACTCAATCAACATATTCAGAAAAATTCAAAGGATTAATCAGATCTATTTCATCGAAAGAACAGAAGAAAGATGAAAATTCAAATTTTTCCTCAATGAAAAATATTTGGGATACAATATCATCAAATCGACTTCTTGATTATCGACATAATTCCATTTTGTTGGTTGATAAATTCGATAAAAATCATACTTACCCAATTAATGAAATGGGTGAGACTGAGGGTTTATTATTATTTGTAATTGCATCAGTTATTAATGCTCCAAAAGGTGCTTTGTTGATTATTGATGAACCTGAGATGCATACTAAAAAATCTGCTATTATAAAGTTATGGAACCTATTGGAATGGAAAAGGAAAGATTGTCAATTTGTATTTCTGACACATGATGTTCCTTTTGCTTCAAGTCGTCATGATTTCAAAACAATATGGCTAAAGGATTTCAATGGTGAAAATTGGGATTATGAAATATTAGTAGATGAAAATCACCTTCCGGATCAATTGTATTTGGAATTATTGTCAGAAAGAAAACCAACACTATTTATCGAAGGGGATTCTATTAATAGCATCGATTATAAACTGCTACAACCTGTATTTCCTGATTATTTGTTAAAGCCACTTGGAGGCTGTGAAAAAGTGTTAGCTACTACTAAATCATTAAATGAGCAAAAAGTTTTTCATGATCTGGACGCTTTTGGATTGGTGGACAGAGATCGCAGATCATTTAGTGAAATTCAGCGACTAACAAAATCTCATATTTGGGTAACCAAAGTAGCAGAAATTGAAAATTTTTTAATGTTGGAAAATATTATTAAAGAGATCGCTATTTCAAGAAATAAAAATCCTGACCAGGTTTTTCATAAAGTAAAAAATAATGTCATTAACTTTTTTAGAGAAGAAATGAAAACCCAGGCCCTGGAACATGCAATGGCAAAAATTGATCGAATTTTTAGTACTGTGACAGGAAATTCAAAAGGAAAAACTTTTGATGATGTCCAGCAAAACCTCGAAGAATTTTGGGAAACCAAAGACTTTGTCGGAATATACAAACATTATATTCGTCATTTTCAGGAATTAATTGATAAACAAAACTATCAGGGGGTTTTACAGGTTTTCAACAATAAATCACTGATTAACAGATCTGAGATCTGCTCAATTTGTGATTTGAAATGTGGGAATAAAAATTTATTAAATTCAATAATTAGAATATTGAATCTTGAAAATAAAAGTTCTGAAATTATCATAAAATCTATAAGAAAAAATATTCTAACTGACTGAGGTTACTGTCATGTTTTTAAAAAAATTATTTAGCAAAGAAAAAACAATACTTTGGAATGTAGGTGATGAGATAAATTCTTTTCAATTAACATCACATACAGGTAGTATTTTTGAGTATAGTAAAAGAACGAAGTCAAAATTGATGATATATTTTTTTCCAAATGCATGGTCGGAAACAAACAAAGAGCAGATACTGTATTTGGAGAAAAACTACAATCGGTTCCTTCGATATAATATGATTCCGCTTTGTATCACCACAGATACCCCTGCATCGATTAAAACCTGGGCGAAAACAATGTCAATTCGAAATATTCGCATTCTCTCTGACTTCTGGCCACATGGATATCTAGCAAATTGCTTTGGTGTTTTAAATCGTCAACGCGGCTGCCCAGAAAGAACTTTGATTTTAATAAATGATGATTTGACGATCTTGTTAAAGAAATCTTTGGAAAATGTGTTGAATTTTGATATTGAGGAAATATTCAACTTTCTAAAGGAAAGAAATAAGGAAGAATAAAAATGAAACTGTTATTAATTCTATGCTACTTTGCCATAAATACTGTTATTGCACAAAATGTAGATCATGGAAAAATATCAATAGGGAAAACCAGTGATATATTCCCAAAACCTGCTGTGGTGATTGGATCTTATGGGAAAGATGGAATGCCAAATATTATGACTGCTTCATGGACAGGAATATGCAATTCTAAACCACTCTGTATTGCTGTATCTCTTCGTCCAGCAACTTTATCTTACCATAATATCACGGAAAATATGGCTTTTACTGTAAATGTTCCAAATGAAGAACTTGTAAAAGTCGTCGACTATGTTGGTGTCAAATCAGGGCATAAAATGAATAAGTTCGAAAAGTTAGGACTTACTCCTATTAAAGCTGATTCTGTTAACGCACCATTTGTAAAGGAATTTCCAATCTCAATTGAATGCAAAGTGATAAAAATTGTCGATATTGGATCACATCGACAATTTATAGGAGAAGTGATGGATACAAAAGTTGATCCTTCTATACTGAATGAAAAACAAAGAGTTGATGTCACTAAATTGTTACCAATTTCCTATGGCGGAAATGGATATTATGGAATTGGAGAGTTTATAGCCAAACCTTGGAGTGTTTTCAAAGAATTAAAATAGTATTATTGATATGAGAGTATATAGTGGTAAAACCTAATTTCTTAATTGTTGGTGCAGCAAAAGCCGGAACTACTTCGTTATATTACTATCTAAATCAACATCCTGAAATTCAGATGAGCAAAGTTAAAGAACCATTTTTCTTTGCTTACATGAATGATCCAAATGTTACATTTCGAAGTGGCGATAACCCTGAAATTATTACATCTTCTTCTGAATACGAAAAACTATACGACTTATCTGCTAATCACAAAGTTCTTGGTGAATCATCTACCTGGTATCTTTATCTCTATGAAAAAACAATCAAAAATATTAAAGAATATTATGAAAATGTAGAACCAAAGATTATCGTTTTTCTACGAAATCCTATTGAGCGCTGCTGGTCACATTATCAAATGAATGTTGATAATGGTTGGGAAGATTCCACAAAAACATTCGAAGAAGTAATCGAACCGAAAATTATTAAGCAAAGGTTGTCCAATTCATGGGCTCCGACTTATGATTATATTGGTTATGGAATGTATTATGAACAGGTAAATGCATATATCAAAAACTTTAGTAATGTGAAAATTTTTCTTTTTGATGAGTTTATCAAAAACAGAGAAAACGTTTTTTTAGAAATTTTCAATTTCCTTGGTATTGATAATGAATTCAAACCCAATACGAAAGTTAAATATAATTTCTCCGGAAATCCAAAAAACAAATTTCTGAATTATATATTATTTGAAGATAACAATGTAAAGAAGTTTTTACGTCCCCTAATTGATAAAATGAATTCTGTGAAATTTATCGATGATATGGTATTGAGAATCAGATCAGGAAATAAAGAAAAAATTGAAATGAATTCTGAAACAAAGCACAAACTAAATATCATTTATAAAGACAAAATCCTTAAACTCCAAGAACTCTTGAATATTGATTTAAATCATTGGCTTGATTAGGATTGCGAGTATTTCTAAAAGAACAATCTGGAAATAAAATGTCCCCAAAATAAATCCTGAGGACATTAAAAATTATACTATTTATAATGAAACGATATCAATCTACTTTATCAATCCATGCAGAACTGCGTTTATATTTAGTTTTTATCTCTGTAAGTTTTTCTCTTGCAGATGCTCTGTCTTGAAATGAATTGGTTCTTACACGAAACCAGGTTTGATCGAGGCTCGGAATATGAACTCTTTTAATATATACATCTTCCAAACCCAAAGATTTTAATTCCTTCAATTCTTTTTCTGCATTTTGGAAAGCTCTAAATGATGATATTTGGATTGTGAAAATTCCTTCTTCAACATATTCTTCGGTTATAGTTTTTTGTTTAACTATTTGTGGTTTTGGTTTCGCAGGAGCTGGTTTTGGTTGCTCATCTAATTTTGTTGGTTTTGGTGTGCTTTCATCTTCAAGGTAGATTGGCTCTGAATCTGATATTTGGCTATTGTCTTCAGATTGAATTTCTTGAGATGGTGTTGAATTCATTCCTTCAGTGTCACCTTTGATTTTGCATAGGAATATGGTTTCCTTGTTGATTTTTTGATCAGGTGTCAGTACCTCACATTTTACTTTGTAATCACCAGCAACATCCGGTATAAAGTAGATGTTATAGCCATTACTGGAAGGTTGAAAACTCAGGATGCTAAGATTGCTGTGTAGCGGTCTTTCCATAAAACTCCAACTAAATGTGCAGCCTAAAGTATCAGAACTTGTTTCTATTTCCGGGACGAGATAAACAGGTGAACCGGATTCACCAGGAATTACTTTTTCACTTTCACAATTAACTAGAAAAAATGCTATGAGAATGATTGCAGAAATCAGTAGTCTTTTCATATACCCTCCGAATGTTTTTTCTAATTTAATGAATCACCTCTATAAACGGAAAGAAAAAAGTCATTTCGCGAAGAACACTTTCTTCACAGTCGGAACCATGGATGAGATTGTAGGTGACATTGGTTCCATATAATTGACGGAGAGTACCTTTTTCTGCTTTGGTTGGATCGGTGTGTCCTATAATTTTTCGGAAATCTTCAATTGCATTTTCTTTTCGTAAAACAAGTGGAATACATGGGCCGGAAGTCATCATTTCAAGTAGTATTTCGAAAAATGGTTTGTCTTTGTGAGCTGCATAAAATTCTTCAGCTTGTTTCCTTGAAAGATAGGTTTTGCGCATTCGGACGACTTCAAAACCATGCTCTTCAATAAATTCAATTGCTTTTCCTGATAGTTTACGTTGTACACAGTCGGGCTTTAAATTTGCAAATGTTAATTCCATCGATTTCCTCATTTAGTTAGTTAATTCAGCGAACTTTTAAATATAGTTATCTCAAAGGATTTTATAAACTATAGAAGTGTGAAATTTAAAAAATTTTATTGGAATTAGTACAATATTTATAAAATTTCAGAAAGGGATAATGAAATAATGTTTTAATTGGTTGAAATTAAATAACCTCCCAGGTCTATTAGACCTGGGAGGTTATGGATCATTTTGTGATCAATGTAATTTTATCTTCTGGTAAATTTGCTTTTACAGAATCCAGTGATGTGATGATCACTTGAGTACCACCATTTTCTATAAATGTCAATGCTGCATGCACTTTTGGCCCCATTGATCCTGGAGGAAATTGTCCAGCATCGTAATATTTCTTTAATGCATTGTAAGAAATTTTACCAAGGTTTTGTTCATTTTCTTTTCCCCAGTTGATGGCAACCTGATCTACATCAGTTAGGATGAAAAGTTCGTCGGCTTCAATGTCTCGACCCAGAACAGCTGATGCCATATCTTTGTCAATTACTGCATCAACACCTTCGTATTTTCCTTCCTCATCAATATAAACTGGAATACCGCCACCACCGGCAGCAATTACAACAACCCCGTCTTCTACCAATCTTTTGATTGCTCTTTTGTTGATGATCTCCAATGGCATTGGTGAAGGGACAACTCTTCGCCAACCTTTTCCCGGGATCTCTTTTATGGACCAACCAAATTTTTGAGATAATGCTGTAATTTCCTGCTCAGTGTACCACCCACCAACATATTTTTGTGGATTTTTGATGGCGGGATCATTTAAATCTACAGTGATTTGAGTTGCAATTGTGACAACATCTTTTTCTATATGTAGTTTTCTAATAGCGTTTTGCAGTGATTGTTCAATCATGTATCCCATACCACCCTCAGTATCTGCTACACAGATTCCAAGTGGAATGATGGGAGCACGTCCTTCAGCAGCTTCTACACGCAATAGTGCGTTTCCTACTTGCGGTCCATTCCCGTGAGTCACTGCCAGGTTGTATCCCATTTCTATTAATCGGATGATCGCTTTTCTACTTTTTCTTGTGTTGCGGAATTGGTTTGCTATTGTATCCATTTCTCCCTTTGGTGAAATGGCATTTCCGCCCAGTGCAACTACTGCTGTTTTTCTTTTTCCCATTCTCTCTCCTGAATAAGAATTTGTTTGTGTGGATTACTTTTGTACCACGAAGATCACGAAGAAAATATTAAAATCTATAATATGACTTCGTGCTCTCTCAGTTCTTCGTGGTAAATTTTATTTTCTCTCTATCCACATTTTCATCATATCAAAAAATTAATCAACCTCGATATTATAAATATCGAGGTTGATTAAATAAAATAAAACTAATTCTTATAAATTATGTTTTTCGCAGAATTCTCCCAAGATGCCCCCAAGTGTTGGTTCGCCAATTTCCTGTAGATCATAGTAAACACGTGTATTTGGTTTTTTGATATTTACAATTCTATTTAGATCAATTGGTGTTCCAATAATGACAGCATCACATTCTGTGTTATTGATTGTTTCTTCTAAATCTTTTCTCTGTTCTTCGCCATATCCCATTGCTGGTAATAATTGACCAATATTTGGATAGATTTCAAAAGTTTCTTTCAATTTTCCAACGATGAAAGGACGTGGATCAACACACTCAGATGCGCCATATTTCTGTGCAGCTATTGTTCCTGCTCCGAGTTTCATTCCACCGTGGGTTAGAGTTGGACCGTCTTCTACAACTAATACTTTTTTACCACGAATGATTTCAGGATCATCAACTTTGATGGGTGATGCTCCATCAATAACGATGGCTTTTGGGTTTACGGCTGCAATAGATTCCCGAACTGTTTGTACACCTTCAGGTGATGCTGAATCCATTTTGTTGATGATTACTGCATCAGCCATTCTGAGGTTTACTTCGCCTGGATAATAATTTACTTCGTCGCCAGGTCTGTGGGGATCAGCAACTGTGATTGTTAAATCTGGTGTATAGAATGAAAAATCATTATTTCCACCATCCCATAGAATTACATCGCAACCATTTGGATCTTTTTCAGCTTCTCTTACGATTGCTTCGTAGTCAACTCCAGCGTAGATTACGTTTCCGCGAACTACGTGTGGTTCATATTCTTCCATTTCTTCGATTGTACATTTGTGTTTTTCCAGATCGTCAACTTCTGCAAATCTCTGTACTTTTTGAGCAATCAAATCACCGTATGGCATAGGATGACGAATAGCAACTACTTTCAATCCTTTTGCCATCAAGTATTCGATAACTTTTCTGGAAGTTTGAGATTTACCACAACCTGTTCTGGTGGCTACAACTGAGATTACTGGTTTTGTTGATTTTACCATTGTGTCGGCTGGTCCGAGAAGCATGTAATTGGCTCCTGCTGCATTTACGCGAGCACTCATTGTCATTACATGTTTGTAGGTTACATCACTATAAGAAAATACACAGAGGTCTACATTTTTATTTTTGATGATGTTTTCCAATTCTTCTTCTGCTAAGATTGGAATGCCTTCAGGGTATAGATCTTGTCCTGCCAATTCCGCTGGATATCGTCTCCCATCGATATCAGGAATTTGTGCTGCAGTAAAGGCTACTACATCATAGTCTTCATTTCCTCTGAAATATGTATTAAAATTGTGAAAATCGCGGCCGGCTGCACCGATGATAACAACATTCTTTTTACTCATGATTTTGTCCTCTTCAAATTTTTTTGAATTATAATATTTCTGTTAACATTTTGTCTGAAAAAATGAGAGGAAATTATTATACAAAACCAAAATTGTAGCGCCAGGTAATCAGTAGATAAAAATAACTGGCCATGAATGTGTCCTTTTTTTCTTGATTTAAAATTGCAGTCCAATGTAAAATTGTAAAACAACAATGTCAAGTGATGGTTTTTTATTTTGTAAAATACAATTGTAACCATTAGAATTAAGAATCTATCAAAGTCAATGTTACCGCGATAGTACTAATTGGTAAGTCTAATTAACAGAAATGAAATTATGAATGAAATTGAAATTGTAAAACTCGCTGTGCAAGGTGATAGAAACGCCTTTGCCGAAATTGTGAAAACCTACCAGGGACGTATTTACAACCTTGGCTTGAGAATGACAGGTAATGAACAGGATGCTGAAGATATTCTGCAGGAGACATTTTTGTCAGCTCTGCAAAATATTGGAAACTTTGCAATGAAATCAGCCGTCTACACATGGCTATACAGAATTGCAGTGAATTTTGGGCTAAAGAGATTGCAACTGAGAAAGAAACAATATGGCCACATAGACATTGACGATCCTGATTCAGAGAAATTACATTTAGAACATTTGCATAATTGGCCTGATTTCAATGAAAAAAAGGTTAATGATAAACATTTTAGAGAAAAACTGGATGAAGCAATGTTGGAATTACCAGAAAAATATAGAACAGTGTTCATTCTGCGAGACTTACATGAAGTCTCAACCATTGACACAGCGAAAATATTGAATATCTCAGAATCCAACACAAAAGTCAGGCTGATGAGAGCGAGAAATTTTTTGAAAGATAAATTAGAAAATTTGATGAGTCACGAGGAAAGATCATGAAAGACGAGAGAAGCGTAATGTTCGATCAGGTCTGTGTATTTTTAGGACAAGACATTGATTCCGAACCATGTAAAATTATTCAGAAACACCTCCAGGTTTGTGATAATTGTGAAATATTTGTAGATAAGATCAAGAAGACAGTGAAACTCTACCAGACTTGTAATGACTGTGAGGAAGTACCACCAGCAAAAGTAACCAAGAACCTTTTTTCTGTGTTGAATCTTGATGATCTGTGTCCAGAGGTTGATGATTGTGGCTGTGATAAATAGAAGTACCACAATCGAAGACTTGGTGGAAGAACATCCAGAACTAGTGATTCCATTGAAAAAGCATGGAGTTGTTTGTGTCGCTTGTGGTGAACCTGTTTGGGGAACGCTGGGTAAATTGATGGATAAAAAAGGCCTGGAAAACCAGGATGAGATTCTTGAAGAGTTGAATAAAATAATTGAATAGTAATAAAATATGAACCGCAGATTATCACTGATTGAAAAGTAAAAAATAATTAGTGGAAATTAGCGAAATCTGTGGTTGTGAAAGTAAGGATTGAAAATGAAAGTCGAAGTATTTCAGGCAAAAGATGCCACATTAATAACAAAAGCAGATTCCAATCATTGGATTGTAATGGATTCTGTAAAACAATTTGGTGGCAGTGAAGCCGCAACTAAACCAATGGAAATGGTATTAATGGCACTAGGTGGATGTGCATCTATGGATGTTATCTCACTGCTGAAAAAAATGAAAGTTGGCTATACCGGATATCGTGTAGAAATCAATGGTGAACGTGGTGAAGAATACCCAAAACCTTTTGTGAAAATCGATGTAGATTTCTATTTCAAAGGTGAAAACCTAGAAGAAAGCCGTGACAAAATTGAAAAGGCAGTAAAACTATCAAAAGAAAAATATTGTGGGGTTGCTGACATGCTCTCCAAATCTGCTGAGATGATCTATAATATTCATTTTGAATAAATAGAATTTTTGCCACAGAGAGCACAGAAAAAATTTATTTTTTTTATCATCTATATTCTACAATTCTCTGTGGCTAATTTTTACTTCTCTAAAACTTCTAATACTTGCAATGGATATTTCACTCTACCAAAAGGCATAGAAACCTGCACACCCTGAACCTCATTTCTGATGTCCAGAATAATTTGCTGGGCTATTTGGATTCCGGTTTCTCTGGCCTCTTCTTTTGAGTTAGCGGCTCTCATTTTCTCCATAATATCATCGGGAACGGAGGCTCCGGGAACTTCATTGTTCATGAATTCTGCATTGCGGAGACTTACCAAGGGCCAAACGCCAGCAATAATAGGAATATTATATTGCTTCGTATCATTGAGGAATTTTTGCAAGATTTCAATATCAAAAACCGGCTGAGTTATGAAGTATTCTGCTCTGGCTTTGATCTTTTTCTCGAAACGTTGTAGTTCCAATTCCATATCAAGTGCACCCGGATTCACTCCTGCTCCGATGAGATATTTTGTTGGTTCACCAATGGAATTTCCACCCAGATCACGACCATGATTTAGATTATTGGCAATAGTAATAAGACCAATTGAATCAACATCAAAAACCGCTGTTGCATCTGGGAGATCACCCATCTTTGGTGGATCGCCAGTAATGAGTAGCAGATTATGAATTCCAATAGCATGAATTCCGATGAAGTCTGAAATAATTCCAAGTAAATTTCTATCTCTTGCAGTATAATGTAAAACGGGTTCAATACCGGCTTTATCCAGAATTTCTTTTGCAATGAACGGGGCTCCCATTCGAGATGAAGCACGCGGACCATCAGGCAAATTAATGCAATGAACTCCGGATTCCATCAGTGATTTTGCTGTCGCAAGTGATTTGTCAGTATTGATTCCGCGGGGTGGAACCATTTCCACGGCACAGATGAATTCTTTGTTGTAGAGTTTACTTGCCAGACTTGATTTTGTGGTTGGATCGATTTTTTCGATTAATTCTTCTGATTTTTTATGAATTTTTATATCAATAACCTCTTTTTTTGGCTGGAAAGAAGTCATGGCATGTTTGATTGTTTTAATATGTTCCGGAGTTGTTCCGCAACATCCACCAATTACTTTTGCACCGGATTGAATGAAACGGCGGGAATATTCCGCTAAATATTCACTGGATGCCATGTAGAGTTTACGTCCATTGACTTGCTGAGGATAACCAGCATTCGGAATGATGGAGATTGGTTTATCAGTTAAATTGTTGATTTTTTCTAGTGCTTCGTGCATGATTTTTGGACCGACGCTACAATTGAGACCGATGACATCAGTTTTACTTTGATCCAATCGAGTTACGATATCTTCAACATTAACGCCATAGATGGTGAAAAAATTATCATTAATCGTCATCTGTGCAAATACAGGAATGTCAGACATACTTTTGGCAATTTTTACAGCTAATAATAATTCTTCCAGATCAAAAAAAGTTTCAAAAATAATCCCATCAACACCAGCATCGAGAATTGGCTGGAGTTGCTCCTGATAAATCTTTTCAAATTTTTCAATATTATCAGGAATTAATTTTTTTCCAAGTGGTCCAACACTACCAATTACATAGACATCTTTGCCAGCAGATTCCCGGGCTATTTTCACTCCCTGGAAATTAATATCATATAATTTTTCTTCCAGTCCGTGAGGTTGCAGTTTGAAATAATTAGCACCAAAAGTATTGGTTTCAATAGCTTTTGCACCGGCTTTGATGAAATCTTCGTGTATCTCTTTGATAAGTTTTGGACGGGTAAGGTTCAATTCATCATAACATTGATTAATGTAAACGCCTCGTGAGTAGATCTCTGTTCCCATTCCGCCATCAAATAATAATATGTTGGACTTAATATATTCCAGAATATTTTGTTTCAATTTTTCCTCGTTTGATTGTCTTAATGTCATTCGAAATTAGTAACCCAAAATTTAATAATGTTTTCTGAAAATAAAAATGGGTTATATATAAGGAAATACGAATATTTAAATGCAGAGTTTTTATTTTGATATAAAAATTCCTCTGTGTTTAACTTTGTAAACTTAGCGACCTTGCTTGCCTCTAGCAACTGCCGGACTGTGTTGAGAGAGGCAAGCAAGG
>Ga0209692_10002192_pt1 | contig 22553 bp, 18 predicted proteins | sample tdDd472_FD_187129 | JGI IMG/M metagenome (GOLD analysis project Ga0209692, IMG submission 187129) | Marine sediment microbial communities from the Atlantic coast under amendment with organic carbon and nitrate - tdDd47.2 (SPAdes)... | ecosystem: Environmental > Aquatic > Marine > Coastal >... | reverse complement strand
TTTCCGCGTTGGTGTACTTGCGGCCCAGAAGCTTGGCGACATATGTCAGGCTGACATCTTTCTTGGACAGCTCTTCATTAGTCAGGAAGCGAACACCGCGAGTACGGGAAATCTTGTGGCCTTCAAAGGTGTAGTTGACTTCAGCCAGTCCGTACTGCTCGGCCAGACGGCCAAATTCGGATTCGGCACCCTGGGCGCCGCCGCTGAAAAGAGTGTAGGATTCATACTTGGACATCGGTTCTCCTTGATCTGGTGTCGAAATGCAGTTGCTGTTCGTAAAATTTATTTTGGCTACTATGCACGGGCAGGCGCAACGTAGCAATGCCATCTGCTATGTTTTTTCGGGAAAATCCACCCTTTTTTCATGAATATAATGGATTGAGATATTCGACCAACCTATATACTTTACACAACCAGACCCACTTCAACACCCGGTACAGACGGAGGGACTATGACCGCAGTTAGGCGTATTCGCCTTATTTCATTTACTATTTTTACACTCTTATTCATCAGCACAGCTTATGCGCAGCAGACATTGACCGTCGGTCTCTACCCGGATGTACCACGCATCGAACAATTCAAGTCAGTTATTGAAGCCGAATGGGCCAAAATCGAACCCAACGTCTCGATCACTTGGGATGACAGTTGGGGCGGCGGATATGAAGCCAACCCGCCGTCAACCCTCGACGTATACGTATTCGACACACTCTACCTGACCTATTTCGACACGCAGGGGTTGCTCCACCACATCCCCAAAAGCAAGATAGACGACTATGATGACTTTCTGGACTACGCAAAAACCGGCGTAAGCACCGGTGACGACATACTCGGTGTCCCGCAACTCGGCTGCACCACAGTCCTTTTCTACCGATCCGACGACCAGCCCATGGCAAACGCCACCACCCTCGACGACGTGGTCAAAGCACTGAATACCTGCACCTACTATCCGGAAGCACCGCCCGCCAATGTGGGGCTGATGGCTGACTTCTCCAACGAATCGGCAAACGCCGGATACTACATCCAGAGCCTGCAATGCGATAAGAACCAATGGCCGGTCAGCCTGCCGTACAGCGAGTCCGAAGTGGACCAGACGGTCATCGGCTACATAAAGCAGGTCATCGCCATGTCCAGCTTCAAGAACGCCCTCTATGAAGCTCCGATCTCTTACCAGCGCGGCACGTGGTTCGGGGAAAATCATGGTCGTGCCTACATCGGCTATTCCGAATCCTCATCGACAATCCCCGAAGACCAGTACGACAACATCTCGGTCAAGGTCATGCCCTGGGCCAACAACACCGGAGGCATCGCCTCGCCGCTATTCTACTCCGACGTCATCGGCGTCCACACCGGTACCCAATCGCGCGGCACCACCGACCTCGCCATCAAGCTGGCCAACCTCATGGCCTCATCGGACGTTCTCGTTCAATGCCTGGACTCCTATGAAGGCAAGGGCCCACAATATCTAATTCCCGCGCGCAATTCCTCCTTCCAGACGCTGAGCGCAAGCTACCCGATGTATCAGAAGATATACTCCATGGTGCAGTCCTCCACTCCCATCATGTTCGACATAGGACCAAATGCACGCGACTGGTTCGACACCATGCAGAAGCAGCTGACCATCGACTACAAGGCCGACCCGCCCTGCTACACCGACGTTCCTGCAACGACCGGCTATATCCCGGATAACGCCGCCGCCCAGGGCATTTGCCCGGACACATGCGCAAGCGACAACGGCTGGAGCGGACAGTGGACAAACATTGTCAGCCCGTCTGTCTGCGGATGTCAGGTCCCAAGCCAATAACTCCCCCCCTATCACTCATAAAGGCCGTCCCAGTGACGGCCTTTTCTTTGCCCGATACTCGTTGACACCACCCTCCACTGTGCATACATTGTATAGAGATGATAATGATTCCTATTTTCATTCATGAGGTGGTCACCATGACCGTGAAGCAATATCTATTGCCCTTGCTGGGAGTTTTGCTCTTGATCGCAGGGCTGGCCATTATGGGGAATGCCGCCCCAGGGGAGAAGGTTATGAATGATATCAGCAAGGTTGAAATCGCCACGCTTGCTGGTGGTTGTTTCTGGTGTGTCGAATCCGACATGGAGAAGCTGCCGGGCGTAATCAAGGCCGTATCCGGCTATGCAGGCGGCTTAGAAAAGAATCCGACCTACGGTGAGGTCTCCAGCGGCACGACCGGGCACAAGGAAGCCGTGCAGGTATATTTCGATCCCGCCAAGGTCAGTTATCCTGAAATCCTCGATCATTTCTGGAAGTACTTTGACCCGACAGATGCAGACGGTTCTTTCGGCGACCGTGGGCCACAATACACATCGGGCATTTTCTATCACGACGAGAATCAGCGCGAGATCGCCGAAGCTTCAAAGAAGGCCCTCGACGAATCAGGCCGGTTCACGAAGCCCGTGATAACGCCGATAATCAAGTTCAGCAGTTTTTACGATGCCGAAGGATATCATCAGGATTATTACAAGACCAATCCGGTACGGTACAAGACGTATCGCTATTTCTCGGGCCGCGACCGGTTTGTCGAGGAGACCTGGGGGCTCGACGCCAAGCACAAGAACGCGATCAAGCCCTCCTCCGATACTGGCAAGTACGCCAAGCCCGATGACAAGACCTTGAAGGCGACTCTGACTGACATGCAGTACAAGGTTACCCAACGAGAAGGGACCGAGCCACCATTCCGTAATGAGTTCTGGGACAACAAGCAGTCAGGCATATATGTTGATGTCGTGACCGGCGAACCGCTTTTCTCCTCCACTCACAAGTTCAAGTCCGGCACTGGCTGGCCGAGCTTCACGCAGCCGTTGGTGGCTGAAAATGTGGTGGAGAAGCAGGACAGTTCCCTGTTCATGGTTCGCACCGAAATTCGCAGCAAGTTTGGGGACTCGCACCTGGGTCATCTGTTTGATGACGGCCCGGAACCGACCGGACTTCGCTATTGCATTAACTCCGCTTCGATGAGGTTTATTGCGGAGTCGGAATTGGAAAGTGAAGGATACGGCGAGTTTGTAGAGTTGTTCGATTAACGGATGTTTTTGTCACGCAAACAAAAGGAGCCTTCCAGGCGGGAGGCTCCTTCTATTGAAAATACCAATAAAAAATATTTGCAGATTTAATAAAAAAACGCTTGACTTCCCTCTCGGATTAGACAAAGACTCCTCGTCAGACACCAGTGGCCCCCGTGAGGGGCGGTCTAAAGAGACCAGTGCTGGTTTGAACTAATTTCAGTATATCGAGGAGCAGTAGTACGCAACTTGTACACCGCTCCTTTTTTATTGGTGCATCGGCACCATTTCACCTTCATTACTTTCTCAGGAGACATTAAATGTCCAAAAAACTCTACGTTGGCAATCTGCCCTGGTCCGCAACTCAAGACGAAGTTCGTGCAGCTTTCGAAGCTTACGGCGAAGTTACCTCCATCAATCTGATCGAAGATCGTGAGACTGGTCGCCCCCGTGGCTTCGGTTTCATCGAGATGGACGAAAACGGCGCACGTGAAGCCATCGAAGCCATGGACGGTAAGGACTTCGGCGGTCGTAACCTCAAGGTTAACGAAGCCAAGCCCCGTGAAGAACGCCCCCGCTGGTAGTTCACGGAATTAAGCATTAAGCTTGATTATCCGGCGCCCGTCTCTCTAACGAGAGGCGGGCGTTTTTTTGTGGGCAGCTTTTAGGATTTGAATTGACTGAAACTCACTCGCAGAGCTTTGCTGGCTGCTCTTTCAATATTTCATCCAGGGCGGTCTGGAATGATTTGATGAGCGCATCGTCCGCATCCTTGTTGAAGGCAATGCAAAGCGGTGCCTTATCCAGCACGTATACGGTTTCATAATTGTTGGCTTCAAGATCCAATCTGTCGAGTACGAAATCGGCGACTTCGACGTCATAAATAAACAGATCTATCCGCCCTTCCTGGAGTTTGCGGAGATTACTTTCCGATGAATTAGCTATGTCCAAATCCTTTTCCGGAATCATTTTTCTCATCAGCTGATGCCCGACGTCTTCACGCACGACACCTATGTGATACTTCTCGAAATCAGCCACATTCTTTATGACCACGCGATCTCTCTTGCGAGCGACGACTCCAATGGTGTTGCAGCCCACGGGGCAAACCCACTTGAAGAGATCTTCGCGCTCTTTGTTTCGAGTTATGCTGTAAATAACGGCGTCCCTGTTCTGAAGGGCCTCATTATACGCCCGCGCCCACGGGATAATTCGAATGTCTCCACGTGTAAGAATTGAGTCTAGCCGATCAAGTATTTCCAACACGAGAGTAGTGGATGTGCCACAGACCCTGCCACTATCCTTGAAATTGTAGGGGGGATATTCCTCGGTCATGATAATAAGTTTGTTGATGTCTTGGGCCGCAGCAGTGGAGGTGAACATCAACATAATTATGGTGATGAGATACAAGACTGAAAATCGTCGCATGGCTGGCTCCTAAGGTGAGGAATGGAGATTTGGAAGGAGTATACGACAGATATGAAGTTGGTTGTATTAGAATATAGCGAGGCGTGGGTGAGGAAAGAAAATGAAAAAGGGCCGCCCCTTAGGACGACCCTTCATATATTCTTTCATAGCCCGAAGGACTAAACCTTGAACACCCTCGGAACTCCGGCAGTATCATCAAGCCTGAACCCTGCTTCGGCGATCTTGTCTCTCAAATCATCAGAAGCTGCGAAATCCTTGGACTCGCGGGCCTTCTGCCGATCCGCCAGCATCCCCTGAACATCATCAGGCAAGTCAGACAACGGCACAGGCATCTGCGCCTGATCGAGAATACCGAGAATTGCATCCACGGCCATCAACTCACCGTGGCAGGCCCTGGCAGATGCGCCGGACAACTTTCCGTCCGCATCCCAGCCGTTGACCAGCTTGGTGAACTTGAACAACACCGGCCAGAAATGATGCAGGGCGAAATCTTCATCCATAGCGGTCTTGAACCCGGCCTTGAGATCGAACACGGCCTGCTCGACCTCGCTGGATACGTCATCACCCTTGGCGTCGAGTGCCAGTGCCAACACGGCTGCGCCCTCCTGCACCTTGCGCCAGTTGCGCGCCCACATGGAGAGGTTTTCCCCGGATGCACAAAGCGGCTTGCGACAGGCAACAGACAACAACCAGAACCGGGCGGCGCGGAATCCGCCGAGCTTTTCGGCGACGGTTGCGAGATTCTCATCTCCGCAATCCGTAGTCTGCTGGCTAATCATCCACGCCTGTAGCTCACGGCCAGACGTGGACCAGATGGCGCGCAGATTCTCCAGATGCGGGAAACGGTGTGACTCACTGCCGATCATCAGATCGGTGCGGTCAAGGACATCCAGTGCTGTGGCGGCGTGCTGCAGGAACCAGCTCGGGCGTACGTTGCCCCATTCGGTTTCCAGCACCTCGCCGCGCTTGAGATCAAGCAGTGTGGCGCGCTTGAGCAACGTAAAATCGAGTGGGTTGTCCTTGACGTAGGAATTGAGATCGACTGTGCGACCACCGGACACCTTGTCCATGTCCATGGCCCCGATCTCACCGTATCGTTTGTCGCGGAAGACATCGAAATAGACACTGCGCAGCTTCTCGTAGGCAAGGCCCTTCCCGAGCAGCTTGCGACACAGATTCAGAGCGGTCTCGTCGGAGGCCGAGGAAAGAGGGAAATGCATGGTGTCAGATATGCCCATGTCCTGAGCACGGCCGATGATTGCATCACGCCGGGCTTCGGCGAAACCGTCACGGGTAGCACCGACGTCGCGGGCTGCTGCCAGAGTACGGTCATCCATATCAGACAGGCCGACGGCACCGTTGATCTCCACCCCGCGCGAACCGATATGGCGTGTGAACACATCGAGCAGAACCAGCCTGCGCCATGAGTCGAGGCCGTCGGTGTTATCGAGACTCGGCCCCATAGTGTAAACACCGAGCCCACCGGAAGTATTGATGATTTTATCGGCACCAGAAGCCATATCAAAGACTGAGATGCCGCTTCCGGTCTGCTGTTTGTAGAGATGAGTCGAAAGATAGCGTTCGCCGCTGTCCGGGAAGACGACAACAATGGTGCCTTCCTTGATGCGCTGGGCAAGCTGGATTGCTCCGCCCAAAGCCGCGCCGGAACTCATGCCCACGAAAATGCCCTCTTCGCGGGCGATCTTGCGGCAATAGTCAAAGGCGGTCTCGTCGTCTACGTGCAACACTTCGTCCAGCCAGGACTTGTCGTAGATGCCCGGGGGGTAGGATTCGAGCATGTTCTTGAGACCCTGAATCTTGTGGCCTGCGTAAGGCTCGACCGCAGCGACATGAACATCACCCATCTCATGCAGTCGCTTGGCAATGCCCATGGCCGTACCGGAAGTGCCGAGCGTCATGACGCAATGCGTGACCGCTCCGTCGGTCTGCTCCCAGATCTCCATCCCTGTACCATTGTAATGGGCGTCGATGGAGGAAGGATTATTGAACTGATCCATGAGCACATACTTGTCCGGCTCTTCTCGGGCGTAGCGATAGGCCTGTTCGATGGCGCCATCCGTGGACAGATGGCCGGGAGTCAGCTCAAGCTCGGCCCCGTAGGCAGCCATTATCATCTTGCGCTCTTCGCTGGCCGTCTCGGGCATGAGCAGCTTGATGCGGTAGCCCTTGATGGCGGCGACCATGGCAAGACCGACGCCGGTATTGCCGGACGTGGCCTCAATGATGATTTTGTCCTTGGTCAGCTCGCCGGATTCCTCGGCAGCCTTGATCATCGCTGCGGCCACCCGATCCTTGACGGAGCCGCCAGGATTCTGGGCCTCGATTTTCGCCAAAATCTTGACGTCTGGATTCGGGTTGAGATTACGAATCTCCACCAGCGGCGTATTACCGATAAGCTCAAGCAGGTCTTTATTCATGACATTTTCCTGAAATAGCGGGAAATGGATTAGTGTTCAGTGCTACGCACCGTAGGGCAAAATCAGAGGAGGCGCAACTGGCACACATCGTGCAAATCCATGCTGTCAACGTCCATATATCAACACAAAGGATCAGGCATGACCGCGTACCCGTTCTTGAAAGACAACATCGAATATCTCCAGCGCACCGGAAACCCCGCTTTCCAATGGCTCTCTACGCAGCCATTCAGGGAAGACCTGCTGGCCAACAACATCTTCATCAACGATTACAATATTCATGACTGGAAAATGGAAAACGGCGAGGGAATGTTTTCAAAAATGCCGCCCTCAACCATGTATGGCAGTTGGTTAAGTGAGGATAGAGCATCAACATCAGCAACTTTCGTAGTTGGGTCCAACCTCGGGTACGGCGTCAACCACGTGCTCCAGGGCACCCCGGACACCCACAAGGTCATGCTGCTTGAGCCGCGGGCCGAGATGCTGCTGGCCTGCCTGGGCCAGACCGACTATCGCCCGTTCTTCGAATCCAAGAAATTTCACATCATGATTCCCGATGAAAAGTTCATCTATGAAGTCATCAGGAATCTCGACCTCCAGTTCGTCTACGGCCAGATTCACCTCAAGGGAGACATCGCCAGTCAACAGCTCGGCGCGGAATACGCCAAATGGACGACACTGATCAGGCACAAACTGGAGAACTTCTCACTGGAACTGAACACCCTGCGCTTTCGCCAGGACATCATGGTCGGAAACGAGATCAACAATTTCAAGCGCGCCATGGACGACGGCAGCCTCAAATCTCTGGAAGGCCGGGCAAATGGTGTTGGCGCGGTAATCCTGGGCGCGGGACCGAGCCTCGAAGAGATGGCCCCCAAACTAAAGGAAAACCCCGGACACGTTCTTTACACATGTGCGCTCCAAACCGTTCCCGTGCTGCAAAAACTCGGTATCAAACCGCATCTGTGCGCGGCCATCGATTATGATGAATCCATGCTCATGATCTTCGACAAGCTTGATCCCGATTTCTGCAAAGATATCCCGCTCATTTATTCAACCAAGGTCAACCCCGAAGTGGTCAAACGGTATCCCGGGCCGACACTCCCCTTGTGGACTGTTGGTGGAGTCGGCACCTATGTCCTGAAAGAACGCGACCTGGTAATCGATGCAGGCGGCAACGTCTCGGTAACGCTCTCCCGCCTGCTTCGCTGGTGCGGCGTGAACCACATCCTCATGGCAGGACAGGACTATGCATGGATTAACGACAAATCCCACTCCGACGGGCACCACAGCACCAGAAAGAAAATCGTACGAAAGAGTTTTCACCAGACAGTCAAGAACATGGACGGAGAGCCCATCCTCACCACCATCCAGTACATTACCGCAAAGCGCGAACTGGAAGACGATCTCAAAGAAGCCTCCTTCCCCATCTTCAACCTGTACGGCGGCGGCGTTCCCATCGCCGGCACCACGGTCGTCGACATCAAGAAGGCATACAATGAAGGCATCCTGGCCTCGGCCCCGGGCAGCGTGGACCGTTTCCTTACATACCTCAAGGATTGTAGTGGCAACACCCCTCCCATTAACCTGGAACCCCGCAGTCCCATGTGGACGACATCCATGCGCAATGCCGAAAAGCATCTTGGAAAGCTGTTCAAGAACCTTACCGACAACCAGAGCGATATCCACAAGGCTTTTGTACGCATCGAACAGTTCATGAAGCAGGACCCTCTTTACATGCCCTACCTGTTCAATGAGGCCATCGACCTGGCCGGACTTACCAGGGCAAAAGACAAATATGAGGTCAAGGATTTCCCGGAATTCAAGCGCATTGCAAAAAAAATCATGAAGAAAGTCCGGGAAGTGGACCGTAAGGTCTGCAATCTGGGCAAAAAGAAAGCAGCCGCTTAATACTTCTTTGACAACCAGCAACAAATTCAATGAAATCCCCTGCCCAGGCAGGGGATTTTCTCTTTTGAACCTCCCACTTGTACTTCACAACGATACGTGGAATAGTCGCCCGTCATGGACGAGAACAAACCCTACTTCGCCGAAGACGGAACCCTGATCATTCCTTTTGAATGCACGGATCACGCCTATAAGTACTGGAAACAGGAAGGCAAACCCCTGACCGAAATCCTCACGGAACTTGGCGTCAGCAAAGACGTATGGGCCAAGTACACCCACGAAAAGTATCCAAACGGAAACGGAAACGGCGACTCCAAGCCTACAGAATAGGCTGTTTTCCCTTTCCTGCTTGCTCCAGCCGCCCGTATATTTTATTAGACCCGCATGTATAGTTCATATCTGAAACACTGGGCGGTCTATTCAGTACCGCTTCTGATACTGCTCGCCGTTCTCTGGCTCGGCTTTTCTTCCGAGGCAGACGTGGCCATTTATTTCAAGGACCATCGGATAGCGCACCCTGCCCTGAACGGATTAATGCAATTCATTACGGACTGGAGCAACCCCGTTTTCTATGTGTTCTTTGCAGTGATGCTTCTGAACGCTTACAAATCTGGCAACCGGGAAAATGTGCGTTTTGTGCTCATTCTGCTGGCAGTCCAGGTCGTCGTCGCCGGACTGGCTGTACATTTCGTCAAGTCCACCGTGGGCCGCCCGCGTCCCGGCCAGGGGATATGGTTCGACCCGGTGACCAGTCGCGGCTCGTACCACTCTCTGCCCTCGGGACACACCACCGAATTCACTGGCTGGTCATTACCGACCGTTCTGCGGTACAAGCTTCCCTGGCTGACCGCGTTGCTCGCCCTGTCCATCGGACTGGTGGGTTTCTCAAGAATATACCTCGGCTGGCATCATCCCAGCGATGTATTCTTCGGCTGGCTATTGGGTAGCTTCGGCGGATTCACCACCACCATCATCGCAGCTTCCTCGCTCTTCAGAAAAAAGGTCTAGCATGACGCAGATTGTATCGAATATATGGAACAGGCTTGAAAACCATCCCTGGCTGACCATGATCCTGGCCGTAACAGCCCAGACCTGGTTCACCCTTAACAACCGTGCCCTGTGGTTTTCAGACGAGGTTCGCTACGCAAACGCCTACCAGAATCTCGTCCAGAACGGGAAGTGGATGGTCCTGTCACTCAACGGCCAACCCTACCCGGACAAACCGCCCGTATATTTCTGGTTCCTGTGGCTCATAGACACCATCACCCCGGCAGACATGCCCACCGTGTTTTTCCTGGGAGCCGCTCTGTCCGGACTGTTTTTCCTGGGCGCAGCTTATTTCCTGGCTCGGACGCTCGGCTTCAACAAGACAGTAAGCCTTGCCTCTGTCCTGATCTTGCTCTCCACCTTCCTGCTGGCAGGATTGTTCCATTATTCCCGCATGGACCTGATGTTCGCGGCACTGATTGTCCTGAGTCACGCATGCCTGTTCAAGGCTTTCAATGAAAAAAGTCAGGGACGCTGGCCTCTCTATGCCTTCCTGCTGGCCGGAGTGGCCACTTTGGTAAAGGGACCGCTGGGCTTCATATTCCCGCTGCTCACATCTCTTGTCTACCTGCTGTGGAAGGGCGAATTGAAAAGATTCTTCTCCCGCCAGATGGGGCTTGGCCTGCTGGCCATGATCGCCGTTCTGGCCGCCTGGGTTGCAGGCGTCATAGCAGCGGAAGGCCCGACTTTCCTCACGGACACCGTGCTCGGCAAACACATCATCCAGCGAGCCACCAAGACATTCCACCATCGCGAGCCCTTCTATTACTACCTGATAGCCTTCCCGCTGGCCTGGTTGCCATGGTCGCTGTTCGCCGCAGTCGCACCCTTCAAAAAAGTCATCTCTCTTGAATACTGGACAGAGTGTTGGACTGGCAGACGCGAGGCCGGACCACGAACCTTCCTCTGGATAATGTTCATCGCCACCTTCGTGTTTCTCTCAAGCCTTAGCGGCAAGGTGCTCATCTATATCCTGCCCATGTTCCCGCCCCTGGCGATCCTCATCGGCGACACCATGCAGACCATGGAGGAAAAACGTACTGCACGATTGTGGATGCTTATCGCAGGATTGTGGGCCGCATTCGGCATCGGCCTCGTTCTGGCGGGCGACTTGCTGCCATTCCCTGTCCCCATTCGCGGCATGGGCATTGCCGCAACCCTGCTAATAGTCGCCGGAGCCGCCCTGTTCGCTGTTCGCAAGCACGGCAACAAGGCCGGACTCCTCTGCTGCAGCCTGGCCCTGACAATCTGGCTCTACCCTCTGGGTCTGATGGTTGCTCCGTCACTGGATGATGCCATGAGCCCCAAACGGCAGGCTCTCAAGATCGGCCAATACATCGAGAACGGCTACACGCCTTTGGCCTACAATATTTACTCCGGCATTTTCACATACTATGCCGGGCACAATATCAACCAGACCAGCGATATGGACGAAATCACCAGCATGATCGAAGAGAACGACAAGGTCATACTCGTCATCCGCGAAAAGCACTGGGAACCTTTGAAGAATCGCCCGGCTGACCTCAAGGTCGTTGACCGCCAGGACATCGCCGGGATGGTCTATCTACTCATCACCAAGGATTAACTGACCTGTGTTCCATATTTGGACAAATGGAAGATTAGACAATGTCTAGAGATTCCACTATAGTCTTTGGTCAGTCATGAAAAATAAACTACTACATATCATCTTCGCCCTTCTGGCGACCTTGGCCCTTGCCGGTTGCGCCATCTATCCGGCCGTTCAGGTAGCGGGTGGAGCCATGACCGGCTACGACGCCGTGGTCATCGCCGACGACTACATTCCCAGGGACCATATCGAGGGTGGCACCCGCAACATGGACACCGACAAAATGCTGGAAAGACGTCTGCGCGAAAGACTCAAAATTAACAATATGGCCGTGTCCGCACACGTCATCGACGCCAATGCCTATCTGGTGGGTCAGTTCCCTGACCGCGCGCTGGCCGACTCTGCCGTGTCCACCGCCCAGAGCGTGCAGGGACTCAAGACCATCACATGCAAGTTCTTCCCGGCCACCAATGCCCGAGAAGCAGGCAACGACGCCCTGCTCACGAAAGAACTCGCCATGCGACTTGGTGAAACCAAACGCCTTGAACATGCAGACCTGCGGGTGGAAGTCATCCGTGGCAACGCCATCCTCATCGGCGAGACATCAAATTACGACCAGAAGACCGCTGCCGTGGCAATCGCCTCCGAAGTAGGCGGCATCACGGAAGTGGTGGACTACATCATCGTGACCCCACTGGTTACGCCTGAAGAAGGGACCGAAAAAGTCGCCATGAACTAATTTGTATTCATACAAAAATAAAACGGCCCCAGCTCTTTCGAGCTGGGGCCGTTTTATTTTTATAGCTCTAATTAATTAGCTGGCACAGGCGAAAATACGCTCAAATGTTTTCAGGACCTCAAGGCCGTCCTCGCCGGTGATGGGAACCGGAGTACCGTTGCGCAACGCGGTCAGGAACTGGGTAAGCTCCTCCTTAACCGGCTCGCGGAACATGAGCGGCCATTCACGCACGGAGTAGCTCTTGTCATAGGTGGAAAACGCCGAGTATTCCTTGACTTCCTGAGTAATCAGGTTGGCTTGGATATACTTCGATTCACAGGCCACATTGATCATGCGGCCCTTGTACGGAGTCACCCAGTTGGTGGAGATGTTGGCCAGTACGCCATTCTCCATCTCAGCGGTAATCAATGCGGAATCTTCGTGCTTTCCGATGGAGGTCGAGGAAACCGCATAGACAGATTTGTACTCTGAACCGGTCAGGTAGCGAATGAGGTCGATGTCATGGGAACCGAGATCCTTGATGACGCCGACATCCTGAATGCGAGGCGGATACGGTCCCACGCGCTCGATCTGAATGGAAATGACGTCGTCGCCGATCAGGTCCTTGACGCGCTCGACAGCCGGATTGAACCGCTCCACATGACCGACCATGAGAGCAACACCCATGTCAGCGGCTTTCTTGACCAGCTCTTCACCTTCAGCAGCGGTTGCAGCCAAAGGTTTTTCGATGATCAGATTGATTTTCTTGTCGATGATCTTGAGGCCGGCCTCGTGGTGCAGGCTGGTGGGAACGCAGACGCTCATGGCGTCGAGGTCATTCTCCAGCAGCTCTTCCAGGGTGGCATAAGCCTTCACGCCGAACTGGGCAGTGACTTCCTCGCGCGCCTTGGGGTCAACGTCCACGACACCGACCACTTCCACGTCAGCCATTTCGGTATAATTGCGCAGGTGGACACGACCCATCCAGCCCAAACCGACAACTCCGACTTTCATCATGATATATTATCCTCGTTGATTGTTCTTCTTTGCGTGTGATTTCTACGCGCTCGAAGCCTCCTTTGCAACCCCGAGAGACCGATAATCACCACTCATCTTGCAGGCACACCCTACATACGATACTAACCACCCATGCAGACAGGAAATCCACACGGTCCCATATGGATCAACGCGGGCGAGGCTTCGGGCGACCTTCACGGCGCAGAACTGATCAAGAGCCTCAAGGAAGTTCACCCCGACGCCGAGTTCACCGGCATGGGCGGCCCATCCATGGAAGCCGAGGGCATGGACATCAGGTATTCCATGAAGCTCATCTCGTTGGTGGGTCTCACGGAAATTCTGGGCGGGTTGCCGCGCATCCTCAAACTGCTCGGTAAGATCAAGCGCGAACTGGCTGAGGTTCGCCCCCGGGCGATCATCCTCATCGACTGCCCGGAATTCAATTTTCGCATCGCCAAGATCGCCAAGAAACTTGGCATCCCTGTTTACTACTATATCAGCCCGCAAATCTGGGCCTGGCGATCAGGCCGAGCCCACTTCCTGCGCAAACACGTCCGAAAGGTCATCTGCATCCTGCCCTTTGAAAAGGCATTCTACGAAAAATATGGAATGGAAGTGGACTATGTGGGCCATCCGCTCATGGACGTCCTGCCTTTTAAGGAACTGGATAAGATCGAGGTCGACGACAAACTCATCGGCCTGCTGCCCGGCAGCCGCAATAAGGAAGTTTCCTCCCTGCTGCCGGAATTTGCCGCAACCGCAAAACTCCTGCAAAAGGACCACCCCGATCTCAAGTACGTCATCGTGCGCGCCCCCGGCATGGAAAAGGAGCGACTGCTTTCCTTCTGGCCCGAAGACATCCCGGTTGATATCATTGAGCCCGACGAGAGATACAAAGCATTCCGCGCCTGCAAATTCATCATGGCCGCGTCCGGCACGGTCACCCTTGAAACCGCCCTCATCGGCACCCCGGCCATCATCGCCTACAAGGTGTCAGCACTGAGCGCATTCATGGGAAGAATGCTCATCAACGTGGATTTCGCCAGCCTGCCCAACCTCATCGCGGGCAAGGAAATCTACCCCGAGCACATTCAGGAACTCGCCCAGGCCGAGCATCTGGAAAAAGCCGCCAGAAAATGGCTGGACGACAAAACCGCCTACGCAGGGGTGAAACGGGAACTGATCGACATCCGTTCCATGGTGGGTAATCCGGGAGCAGCCCTTCGCGCGGCCAAGATAATTATCGATGATATTATTGAGTTAGGGATGTAAGAACTACTCGCTCAACGCCTTAATCTTTCCAGACAAATCAGCCAACAGCACCGCGTCCATTGCGGCTGCCATCTCATCGAACTCTTCAGGCGAATACTTGGCCTTGAGCTTGTGCATGTTGGCCGTGGCATTGGCGGATTCCGGCCTGCCGGCTTCACTCATTGCACCTGATTTCCGTTTGTGAAGAATGGACAGGAATCCCTGATAGACAGCGTATCCACCGGATTTAACCATACGCAGGTCTCGTTCAAGATCATCATACTGGGTGGGCGAAAAGCGCAAGTCGAACGAACCATTCTCCAACAGCTTTTCTGTCCTGAAAAGATGCACGCAGCCGGTCACCGAAGTACATGGCCGAATGTAATCAGCCTGCCCGAAATCACCGTCCTGCAACATTATGGTGGACATGAGCGTCTGTTGCCGCTCTTCCCTTGAGGGCGTGAGGTTATGCTCGCCACACTGGACACGGGCCGGGCCGTCATAGTCCACAACCTTGCATCCCCAGACGCCTGCATCAGGGTAACGTTTTACAGCCGCACCAAGCCGGTGCAGCCAATCCTTGGGCAATGAAATATCGTCATCGATGTAGACAGTAAAATCGCTCTGTTGCACCTCTGGCAGGGACATGAGCCAGTTGCGCGCGGCCGGCGCGCCGACATTGACGGGCATGGAGACCATTGCCGCGTGGTCGGAGCCGAACTTGTCCACAAACCGGCGGATGACGGCCGCCGTATCGTCAGAGCTGCCGTTGTCGAGGATACGGACCTGCACGTCATCCAGATCCGACTTGACGAGGGAATCCAGAGTCTCAGCCAGATCATCAGCTTTATTGTAGCTGTACCCAAGCACCATAACCTTGCCGGACAGCGACTCGACAGCGGAAGCACCTTCTGCCCCGAGTTCGAAAAGACGCAGCCACAACCCGACATTCCAGGGCCGCCTTTCAACGCAGTGACGCAATTGCCCGAAGCCCTTTTCCGCCTTGCCCGAACGCAACCAGGCAGTTGCCAGCCGCTCCTCCACAAGTGGAACCGGAAATGATTCAAGGCAGACACGATAAGTTCCAGCCGCAGCCAGGTAATCGCCGGATGCAAGCAGTGCATTGCCGAGTGCCCATTTGAAAAGCGGTCCCAATCCATCGGGAGGAATCGCCGTGGCAAGGGCCTTTGCCAGCACGATCCAATCGCCATGAATACGAGAAAATTCGTAGAGATGATGCCACCAGAACAAACTGCGCGGAGCATGCTGCAACCGCTCTGTCAGGAAGGTCAGCTGTTCAGCCTTGTCACCAGCCATGGCCTGCTGGGCCTCGGGAGTAACGTCGGCCTGCCAGTGAGCCATTACAGACTTGATTATCGGCAGGAGCGGCCCGGCCAGGGGCGGCAAACTGGCGGAATGGGATGCCAGCACAGCGGCGCACTGACCGTCAAACGGGTTCTCGGCCCAGGCTGCCAGGAGAAGATCGCCTGCAATGGAGGAAAACAGGTCGCCTTGCTTGCGGGCATGCCCGAGGGCGATGCCTGCTGTGGAGTGAAGATGCAGCTTGCCGGAGAAGCCGAGCAGCAACGGGCGAAGAAGATCAGCAGGCAATGCCGTGAAGTCGAAAGGATGGCTCATTGTTTTGAATTATGTGGGAGGGTGGAAAATGTCAACGCGTAGACTATCGAAATTACACCCGTGCCTCTTTCGGCACCGCGAGTTTTCTGGTAGATATCCGACAACATGAATCGATTTACATTCCCTGACACACTCCCGCCCTGCGCTGGCATCCAGCCCGCTTTCATGCAGCATTTTTCAGGCTGGCACCTCGGCATGGGGCTGGCCGACAATATCAAAGGGTTACTACACGGCCTGAATATCCTGAGCACGGAGAACCCCGGTTGCAAGGCCGCCGCCATTGGCATGTCGCTCTGGGGCATCCAGGCGCACCCTCTTTCTCCCGGCATGGGCCAATGGGCACTCAAGGGCAAAGAGATGGGACTTGAGACTAGCGATGCGCTCACCCGACTCATGATAAAACTCGCGACCCTGCCCGAACTCGACGAGGCCAACAACGAGACCATGGACACATGGTACGCCCTGGCCAGACAGGATGATCGCGCCCTGATATTACGCTTTTTGACCATAGTCCTTGCCGACCCGAACAAAGGGCTGACCTGGCTGAACCACTGCTGGCAGGACCTCATTTATCTTGGCAAGCCTGAGATTCCCAAGGCCGCTCTGGACATGATCCCGTGGGATGACATAACGCAACCGCTCAAGGCTCGCATGGAGGCCGAGTGGGCCTTTCATTGCCAGCCGCCTGAAGAGGCCATCGCTGCCGTCGAAAAACTGGACCCGGAAATCTGGGGACTGTGGCGCACTTACGCCGCAGGCGAGCTACTCCTGCGCATGGGCAAAAAGAATGAGGGAAAGGCGGCATTGGCAGGGTTGTGGAAAGCGATCCCGTGGCACGTCAACCTGACCCTCAAGCTGCACGATCTTTTTAATACGCCCCCTCTTTCCGACGAAGCCGACACCGAGGGCGTGGCCATCCTCGCCTATTCGTGGAACAAGGCAGACCTCCTGGCCGACACCCTGAACAGTCTGGCAAAAAGTGACATCGGCAAGGCCAAGGTCTTTGCGCTGAACAACGGTTCCACCGACCACACCGCCGAAGTGCTTGAAAAGGCTCGTGAACAGTTCGGGCCGGACCGTTTTCATATCGAGACACTGCCTATCAATGTGGGCGCACCCGCTGCCCGTAACTGGCTGCTGGCCCTTCCAGAAGTTCGTGCTTCAAAATGGGCGGCGTTCCTTGATGACGACATCGTCCTGCCAAAGAACTGGCTGCTGCACCTACTGGGCGCGGCGAATGGACAACAGGATATCGGGGCCGTGGGTTGCAGGATAACCGCTGCCACGCAGCCCTTCGGGCTTCAGTCCGCCGACTACAATCTTTTCCCCACACCTCCGGCAGAGACCGAACCGGGTGCCCTCCCCAACCGGGTGCTTGTCTTTGACAACTGCGCAGGTTCGACTGACACCGGCATGTTCACATACACCCGCCCTTGCCTGTCTGTATCCGGCTGCTGCCACATGATCAACATGCAGGCCGTGGAAAAAGTGGGCGGCTTCGACCTGCGATACACCCCCTCGCAATTCGACGACCTTGACCGAGACCTGCGCTCGGCCCTCGGCGGCATGCCTGCCATATACGCTGGCAATCTCGCCATCCGACACGTGCAGCATTCCAGCCTCGCCAAGTCGCAAACCCCGAAACAGATCGGCCATGTCATGGGCAACAAGTTCAAGCTCGACACCAAGTACACCGACGACGAGTTGGCAAAACTTGGACGCGAGAACATGCAACGACTGTGGACCGATCTGGAAATCAAGCACAACTTTCTGGTTGACCGACTGGGTTCCGGTGCTTAGTTCTTTTCCTGACCGTTTCAGTACGGATTAAATAGCATCGAGGTTATATATGTATGACGTAAGAGTTTACGCCGATATTCATCGGGTCAGCCCGGAAATGTTTGAACAATTGCAAAACTCCATGCCCTTTGAAGAGGTGGAGTACGACGGAGATGTGCTACGCTGCGACCATGAGGGGGTCTACGTGATGGTCGACGACTTCATCGAAAAAGTCAGGGATTTGCTGCCTGAAAACGGCTACGGGCATGTCGAGTTCATTGATCACCTGGACTGGGTGGTCACCCGCTACACCATCAAACCCGGCAAGATCGAAGAAAAACGAATACCGGTAGATAATGTCCTGGATGCACACATGAGAGAGCATGGAATGTAAAAAAAGCCTCGTTTGGGGCTTTTTTGTTTTGAACTAAAATTTGGCAGATTGCGGGGTATCTGTTTTCAACTGGACATCCACCGCCTTGGGGCCGACATCCTCGTCAGCCACGGTGTAGGTCACACGCTCGCCGGTTTCCAGAGTCTGAAAACCGTCGCGGACAATCTCGGTATAGTGGACAAACAGCTCCAGGCCGTCATCTCCGGTGATGAAACCGAATCCTTTCTGTTCATTGAACCATGTCACTTCACCTTCGCGTCGCACGGCAGCCTCCGATTACAATAAAGTAGTGGGGAGCATGATACCCCCAGATGTCCGTCTTTGCAACGAATCTTGCTTATCCCATTGCTAATGCGATTTCGAATTCTTCACGAGTCCCGCAGAAACGCATCCGACCTTCTTCGAGCATGAGCACCCTGTTTATGGCAGGAATTCGGTCCTCGGCGTGATGGGTCACCAATATCAGCGGCGTCCCGGCCTCAGCCAGCTTTTGCATCATGTCCCGCATCAGTGCGCGAGACGATGCATCCAGACCAGCCAACGGTTCATCCAACAACAATAGTTCTGGACCTGGTGCCATGGCCCGCGCGAGGAACACCCTGCGTTGTTGGCCATAAGACATGTGCCGAAGACGCCTGTCAGCAAGCTCGGACAACCCGACGCGCTCCAGCCATTCGGCAGCACCCAGAAGCTCTTCGCTGGTGGGTTCATCCAGCATGCCCACGCTTCCGCGATAGCCGGACAATACAGTTTCTTCGGCAGTCACTTCCCAGCCGAGTTCCCGGGCATAGCTAGCTTGCAGGGCAGGCGACACCACTCCGATCAGAGGACGCGCCTCATCCATTGTCATGCCGCCGAGCCGCTCGATGATTCCCACGCCCTGCTCGTCATCGGCATAGGGAGCGATCTCACTCGTGATCAGTTTGAGCAGCGTGGACTTACCCGCCCCGTTTTTTCCGAGTACGGACCATATTTCACCGGGCAGGACCTCCCAGTTGACGGAATGCAGAATACGCATGCCATCTGACACGACCGAAACATCTGTCATACGCAGGAGAAATTCTAAATCACGTCGCCTGGCAACAACCGGAACGTCACAGGCAACCATATCGGGCGCAGTCTCCCGAAGTTCTTCGATGGCATCATTCCGCAGACCGCTGGACTTGATGCACCCCCCGTCCAGAATCAGGGCGTGGTTGATACAATTCGGCAAATCCCCAACCCTGTGCGCGGCGCAAACCAAAGTAGAGCGCTCGGCTGCCTTATCGAGAAGCGACAGGACCTCGGCGCGAGACAAGATGTCCAGCCCTTCCAGACATTCATCAAGCAGGACAACATCCGGCCCCGGAACCAGAGCGCGAGCAATGAGCAACTTGCGAACCTGCCCCGTCGACAACCGCCCCATCTCGCTGGCTGCAAGATCTTCGATGCCCAGATGGGCAATGATCTCGTTAGCGGCTGATTCCTGTTCAAGTGTGGCCTTCTCGTACAAAAGCGGCGTGTCAAAAAAACCGGCCAGGACCACGGAACGGCCCAACGTGCGGGCGGCATGGAGAAAATAGAAATCCTGCATATCGGCAGAGACCAGCCCTATGCGCTGACGAAGACCGAGCACCGTATGCTGCGGCCCGTTGCCAAAATCATATACGCGCTCCCCCCCGGAATCAGGCAACATCTCTCCGCGCAGGACGCGCAAAAGTGTGGTCTTTCCAGACCCGTTGGCACCTGTCACGGCCACATGTTCGCCGCGCATGAGTTGCCATGACATCGGCTCTATCAGTCGATTGCCACCACGGGTCACGGAGACATTTGTAAGTTGTATGAGAGGTTGCATCTTTTTCATTGTCACTTTTCATGTAGCTGATTGCAACCCTTTCGACTTGAAAACATGAGCGATTCCGGACTATGCTCCGGTCCATGAGTGAACGTGTAGCCATCGCCCGAATGCTGGAATATGAATCCACACTGCTTGAATCCGCCACAGCGCTGATACTCGAAGAGGTCGGCCTGAAGCCGTCCGTGGGGCAACATGTGCTGGTCAAACCAAATCTGGTCGCCCCCAGCAATGCGCGCCATTGCTGCACCAATCCGCTGGTGGTCAAAGCCGCCTGCGCATACCTGCTCGACTGCGGAGCAAAGGTTACGGTGGCCGACTCACCGGCTTTTGGCCCGGCGTCGCATGTGGCTCGATCTTCCGGACTCGGTGAGGCCATGGCCGAACTCGGCCTCAAGGTAGTCAGCCTCAAGCGGGCGACCCCGCTCGAATTGTCCGGCGGCGGGACCATTGGACTGTCACAAGATGCTCTGGAAGCTGACCTGATTCTCAACGTCCCCAAGCTCAAGGTCCACTGCCAGATGACCATGTCCGGCGCGGTCAAGAACATGTTCGGCTGCGTGGTTGGATTTCGCAAGGCCATGGCCCACAACAAGCTGGGACACAGCCACGATGTCTTTCGATCCATGCTCATGGACGTTTATCAGGCCCTGCCAAATACATATCATCTGATGGACGGCGTTCATCCGCTGCACAAGGACGGCCCGATCAAGGGTGTACCATTTGAGCTTGGACTACTGTCTGCCTCGGACAACGGCATCGCCATCGACACTGCGGCATATTCGATCCTCGGCCTGATGCCGGCCCAGGTTCCCCTGTGGAGCGAAGCTCTTAATAGGCACATGTCAGGCTCGGATCCATCGGAAATTGAATACCCGCTTGAAAAGCCTTCTCTTTTCGACGCCACCGGCTTTGAAATGTCGCCTGTTCGCGACCTGGACTTCTATTTCATACGGGTTATCAAGGGCCGTATTCGCAGCCTGCTGAAACACTTCAAGAAATTCTGATTCCCCTTGCCAATATTTCTTGCTGGCGGTATGACACAAAACATGGCTCTAACCATTCGCCATCGTTTTACCATCACCGGACAGGTGCAAGGCGTGGGATTCCGTCCCTTCGTCTATCGTATCGCCGCTGACAATACGGTCACAGGTACCGTCAACAACTCCTCCGAAGGCGTGATCATCGAGGTGCAGGGCACCCCTGAACAAATCAGCGCATTTGGTGAAGACCTGGCCGAGAAGCTCCCGCCACTGGCACACATCGTCACACTGGATTTCGAAGACCTTCCCATTATCGATGGCGAAGAAGACTTTACCATTCTCAAGTCCACCGGCGGCGAAGGCCATTCCGTACTCATCAGCACGGACGTGGCGACTTGTCCGGACTGCATGGCCGACATGGAAGACGAGGCCAATCGCCGCTACCGCTACCCGTTCACCAACTGCACCAATTGCGGACCGCGCTATACCATCACCCGGTCCATTCCCTATGACCGGCCACAGACGTCAATGTCCTGTTTCAAGCTCTGCCCCGACTGCCAGACAGAATACGATGACCCGATGGATCGCCGGTTCCACGCACAGCCCAACGCCTGCCCTCGCTGCGGCCCCAAGCTGTGGCTGACCGACTCCGAGGGCGCGATCATCGCCCAGGGCGACGAATCAATTCGACGACTGGCCATTGAGTTGGCCGGAGACAAGATTGCAGCGGTCAAAGGACTCGGAGGTTTTCATCTGGCCTGTGACGCGGCGTCCGACAAGGCTGTGGCCGAACTCAGAAAACGCAAGCACCGCCCGGACAAACCGTTGGCGATCATGGTCCCGAACATGGACATCGCCCGCAAGTTGGCCGATATCCAGCCCGCCGAAGAAGAATGGCTGTCCGGCATCAAACGTCCCATCGTCCTGGCCGCAAAACATGACCCGTTCATGCTCTCGGAGCACGTTGCACCCGATACGAATTTTGTTGGACTGATGCTACCATACACCCCACTGCATCACGTTCTTCTTAACGACTTTGATGAGATTGTAGAAGATGTGGTTCCTGCTCTGGTCATGACCTCGGGCAACATGAGTTCCGAACCCATATCGCTGGGCAACCGCGAGGCTTTTGAACGACTGAGCGGACTGGTGGATATTTTTCTGTTCCACAACCGCGATATCCTGATCCGCACCGACGATTCGGTCATCCGGGTCAATCCCATGACCGGTGAACCGATCATCATGCGCCGGGCCCGCGGCTTTGCACCAGCACCAATATTTCTGCCGGAATCCGGCCCGACAGTGCTCGGCACCGGCCCGGAACTCAAATGTACCCTGACCCTGACCAAGGGCGATCAGGCCTTCCCAAGCCAGCATATCGGCAACATGTCCAACCTCGAAACCATGGATTTCTACAAGGAAATCCTTACGCACATGCAGGACATCCTTCAGGTCAAGCCGGAGATGATCGTGCGCGATCTTCACCCGGACTACATGACCTCCACGCTAGCCGACGAGATCGGCAAG
>Ga0209692_10002191_pt1 | contig 22568 bp, 18 predicted proteins | sample tdDd472_FD_187129 | JGI IMG/M metagenome (GOLD analysis project Ga0209692, IMG submission 187129) | Marine sediment microbial communities from the Atlantic coast under amendment with organic carbon and nitrate - tdDd47.2 (SPAdes)... | ecosystem: Environmental > Aquatic > Marine > Coastal >... | reverse complement strand
GGTGGGCGTCGTGACGGCCCAGGGCGACATCAAGGCGTCGACTGTCGTCATCGCGGGCGGCATGTGGTCGCGCGAGCTGGGCGGCATGGTCGGCGTCAACGTGCCGCTGCATGCGGCGGAGCATTTCTACATCGTGACCGAGCCGCTGGCGGGCCTGCCGGGCGACCTGCCGGTCATGCGCGTGACCGACGAGCATACCTATTACAAGGAGGATGCGGGCAAGATCCTGCTCGGCTGTTTCGAGCCGGTGGCGAAGCCCTGGGGCATGGAGGGGATCGCCGAGGACCATGCCTTCGAAACCCTGCCGGAGGATTTCGACCATTTCGAGCCGATCCTGGAAATGGCGATGAACCGCCTGCCGATCCTGCAGGAAGCGGGGATCGCGCTGTTCTTCAACGGGCCGGAAAGCTTCACGCCGGACGACCGCTATATATTGGGCGAGACGCCGGAGGTTCAGGACCTGTTCCTGGCCTGCGGCTTCAACTCCATCGGCATCCAGTCTTCCGGCGGGGTCGGCAAGGTGCTGGCGGACTGGATCCGCGACCGGCATCCGCCGATGGACCTGATCGACGTCGATTGCCGCCGCATGATGCCGTTCCAGTCGAACAGGAACTATCTGCACGACCGCACGGTGGAGACGCTGGGTCTGCTCTACGCCATGCATTGGCCCGCCTATCAGCCCACCACCGCGCGCGGCGCGCGGCGCACGGCGCTGCACGACAAGATGCTGGCGGCGGGTGCGGCGATGGGCGAGACGGCCGGCTGGGAGCGGCCGATGTTCTTCGCGGAAACGGCGGCGGAACGGGAATTCGGCTACAGCTACGGCCGGCCTTCCTGGTTCGAGCAGGTCGGGCGCGAATGCCGCGGCATGGCCGAGGGCGTCGGGCTGTTCGACCAGTCCTCCTTCCCGAAATTCCTGGTCGAGGGGCGGGACGCCTGCTCCGTGCTCAACCGGATTTCCGCCAACGAGGTCGACGTGGAGCCGGGCCGCACCGTCTATACCCAATGGCTGAACCCGCGCGGCGGGATCGAGGCGGACCTGACCGTCACCCGCCTGTCGGAAACCCAATTCTGGGTCGTCACCGCCGGCGGCGCGCAGACCCGCGACATGGCCTGGCTGAAGAAACATATCCCGGCGGGCGCCCATTGCGTCGCGGTCGACATCACCAGCGGGCTGCCGATGATCGGGCTGATGGGGGCGCAAAGCCGCGGATTGCTGGAAAAGCTCACGGGCGCGGATCTGTCCAACGAAGCCTTCCCTTTCGGCGCCTCGCGGGAATTGGAAATCGGCTATGCCAAGGTGCGCGCCAACCGCTTGACCTATGTCGGCGAGTTGGGCTGGGAGATCTACGTGCCGGGCGAATTCGCACAGAACGTCTATGAGGCGATCGCCGGGGCCGGCGCGGATTACGGTCTGACCCATTGCGGCTATTTCGCCATGGGCAGCTGCCGGACCGAAAAAGGCTACCGCCATTGGGGCCACGATATCGGTGACGAGGACACCCCGCTGGAGGCCGGTTTGGGCTTTGCGGTGGCCTGGGACAAGGATGGCGGGTTCATCGGCCGCGAGGCGCTTCTGGCGCAGCGGGCGGAACGCGACGGGAAGGGCGCGCTGGACCGCCGGCTGGTGCAAATCATGATACGGAATTCGGGCGAGACGGCGCCGATGCTGTATCACGAAGAGCCGATCCTGCGGGACGGCAAGGTGGTCGGCGCGACGACTTCGGGCGCCTGGGGGCACCGCATCAATTCCGGCAAGGGGGCCTCCATCGGCATGGGCTATGTGAAGAGCCCCGACGGGGTCACCCAGGACTGGATTTCGAGCGGACAATGGGAGGTCGAGGTGGCCTGGAAGCGCTACCCGATCGACCTGCAGTTCAAGCCCTGGTACGACCCGAAATCGGAGCGTGTGAAAGCCTGACTTCCAGCAGTCCTGCGGCATTGCCACGAGGCTCGATCTCTGTAGGATCGACCCTCCAAAAGCCGCGTCCAAAACGCAGCCGACCGTCACAATCCGACACAAGGGGAGGATGAAAATGCATTTCCGGTTCAAGACCGCCACAACGGCAATCGCGCTCGCCGCGGCGATCGGCCTGACCGCCGTTCCGGCCTCGGCCGAAACCCGCGTCACCTATAAATCCGCCAAATCCACGTCCTCCTACTATCAGATGGCGGTTCAGATCGCCGAGGCGATGAAGGCCGGCACCGACGGCGAGGTCATCGTCACCGTCGAGGAGAGCCAGGGTTCGGTCCAGAACGTCATGGAAGCCAAGGCCCGCGGCGGCGATTACGTCTTCACCACCCCGCCGGTGCTGGTCAAGCTGGCCCAGGGCGGCAAGGCGATGTTCGAAGGCAAGGGCGACCCGAAATTCGACGAAATCCGCGCGCTCTTCCCGATCCCGTCGCTGACCATGCATTTCGTCATGTCAGACACCAGCGGCGTGACCGATTTCGCGGGCCTGGAAGGCAAGACCATCCTGCTCGGCAAGGGCTCCTTCGGCGCGACCGAAGGCGAGAAATACCTGAAGCTGTTCGGCCTGGAAGGGAAGGTGACGCTGGCGGAAATCGAACTTTCCAACGCGGTTCCGGCCCTGAAGAACGGCCAGATCGACGGCTTCGTCACCGCCGGGTCCTGGCCCGCGCCGAACGTCATCGAAGCCGCCGCCACCACCGGCGTCACCGTGCTGTCCCTGAACGACGACCAGATCGCCGAGACCAAGCGCACCAAGCTCACCATCCCGGCCGGCACCTATACCGGCCAAAAGAGCGACATCACGACCACTTCCCTGCCCGTCGTCGCCTTCACGACAACCGCGATGGATGAGGACACCGCCTATAAGCTGGCCAAGACCTATTGGGAGCAGAAAGCCAAGATGGGCGCGGGCGCGGCTTGGTGGAACGGAGTCGACCAGGGCCTGATGGCGAACATCACCGGCAAGATCCATCCCGGCGCTGTGAAATACTACAAGGAAGCGGGCATGGCCCTTACCGACGCGCAGATGTAGGCGCCCGGCATAGACTTGCTTGGAACCCGGGCAGGCGCCGCGCCTCGCCCGGGTTTTCTCTAACCGACCCGCCACGGACCCGCCACGGCCACGCAATGCAGGACGACAGCCCCCTGACCGGTATCCCCAGAGTCTTCTGGCTGGCCCTCGGCGTCTGCCTCGTCGTCTTTCATCTGGGCCTGATCTTCTACGGCCTGGTGCCGAATCTGATCAGCCGCCCGATCCACATGGCCCTCGCGCTGCCCTGGATACTGGTGCTTGCCGCCCGGCCGGGCCGGGAGCGGATCAGCGGCATCGCCCTCGCCGCGCTGGGCATGGCCGCCTGCCTGTGGATCGCGCTGAACCGGGACATGCTGGGCGACCAGTACGGTTTCCTGGAAGGCGATTTCCAGATCGGCCTGGCCGCCGTTCTGATCCTGGTGGTGCTGGAGGCCGCCCGCCGCGCCATCGGCTGGCCCTTGCCCAGCGTCGCGGCCGTCGCGCTGCTTTACGGCCTTCTCGGCCAGCACATCCCGGGCGAATTCGGCCATTCCGGCACGCCGCTCGCCAGTTTCCTGGGCACGCTGACCATCGCCGAAGGCGGCTTGTGGGGCAGCCTGACCAGCGTGTCGGTCAATGTCGTCGCCGTCTTCGTCATCTTCGGCGCCTTCCTGAACGCGGGCGAAGCGGGCCAGGGTTTCATGAATATGGCCGCCGCCGCGGCAGGCAGATTGAACGGCGGCGCCGCCAAGGTTTCGGTGCTGTCTTCCGCGCTCTTCGGGTCGATCTCCGGCTCGGCTTCGGCGAATGTCGCCTCGACCGGCGCGATCACGCTGCCGGCGATGACGAAGCTTGGTTATCCGAAGCGGCTGGCGGCCGCCGTGGAGGCCGTCGCCTCCTCCGGCGGGCAGATCATGCCGCCGCTGATGGGGGCCGGCGCTTTCGTCATGGTGGAACTGACGGGCGTTCCCTATACCAGCGTGATGGCCGCCGCGCTGCCGCCGGCGATCCTGTATTTCTTCGCGGTCTGGATCGGCATCAACGCCTATGCGCGCCGGTTCGACCTTGCGCCTATCGCCGAAGAGGACAAGCCCGCAACGCGGGACGTGCTGATCACCGCCGCCTTCTTCCTGGTGCCCTTCGCGGTACTGATGTGGGGCATGTTCGTCACGCAGGTGACGCCGCAATACGCCGCCTGCCTCGCCACGCTGGCCGGGGCGGCGATGCTGTTCCTGGACGGCAGGCTGAAATTCGATATCGGCCACGCCCTGCGGCGGATGGAAGGCGCCTTCATCGGCGCCGGACGGCAGGTCGCGATGATCGCCTCGATCATCCTCTGCGCCTCGCTGATCATCGGGGTGCTGTCGATCACCGGGCTCGGCGTGAAGATCACCTCCCTCATCCTGTCGGGATCGGGCGGGCTGCTGTGGCCGTCGCTGCTGCTGACCGCGGCGGCCTGCCTGATCCTGGGAATGGAGGTTCCGACCACGGCGGCCTATGTCATCTGCATCTCCGTCGCCGGCCCGGCCCTGATCGAACTGGGGCTTCAGCCGCTGCAGGCGCATCTCTTCGTCTTCTGGTTCGCGCTGCTATCGACCATCACGCCGCCGGTCTGCGGCGCGGTCTTCATCGCCGCCGGCATGATCGGCGAAAACTGGCTGAAGGTCGCCCTTACGGCGATGGCGCTTGGGGTTGGGCTCTACATCATCCCGCTCGGCATGATCGCGAATCCCGACGTCATCGCGCTGGAATCCTCCCCTTTCGCCGCGGTTCTGGCGAGCGTGAAACTCGGTATCGGCCTGGCGCTGATCTCTTTCGGTCTGATCGGCGCGCGGTCCTGGCCGGTTCGCGCCGGGTTGATCGCGGCGGGCTTCGTGATCACCTTCCTTGATGCCGGCTTCATCGGCTTCGGGACATAAATGTAGCCCGGACAACACAAAATCTAAAATTGTGTCCATCGGATAACCATTTTTTTACCATTCCCGGTTAGCTTTGCGGAAATTCTGGATTTGGGAAGGCCCGAACCGGTCGATTTCGCCGGCATTCGCACGCCTGCCTCCGTACTTTTTTCGAGGAATAAATATGCTGAATTTTACGAACTGGCCGGTCGGCCGGAAAATGGTCGTCGCCTCAATCATTACCGCCATCGGCATTGCCATCCTTGCCGCCTTCAGCCTTCAGGCTTTGAAGGTCCAGATGCTGGAAGACAGGCGCACCACATTGGAAGAGCACATGGCGGCCATCATCACCGCCCTGGACGGGCTGGCCAAACGGGCGGAGGACGGCCAGATGACGCGCGATGAAGCCCAGGCGCGCGGCATGGACCTGATCCGGGATTCCTGGTTCGCCAAGGACGGCTATTTCTTCGCTTTCGACGACCGGGGCATTTCCATCGTCCACGCCGCGAACCCCGCGCTGGACGGCAAGGACCTGAGCGGATTGAAGGACGAGAACGGCGTCTACATCGTCAAGGGGTTGATTGCGGCCGCCAAGACGGGTGACGGGTTCGTGCGTTACGACTGGCCGCGCGCCAAGGGCGACGTTGCCTCCCCCAAGCTTGCCTTCGCGGCGACCCAGAAAGCCTGGGGCTGGACCGTCGGGACGGGCGTCTATATCGACGACATTGACGCCAAGTTCCAGGAACAGGCGATCAAGCTGGGCGGCATCGCCGCAGCGATCCTGCTGATCACCTTCATCTTTTCCTCGATCATTTCGCGCTCGGTCTCGCGGCCGCTGGCCGACGTCAAGACCGCCATCAACAAGATCGCGGAAGGCGACCATACGGTCGACATCAAATACACCGACCTTAGCAACGAGATCGGCGAAATCAGCGTCGCCCTGAAGAAGCTCCGCGAAGACGTCAAGGAGCGCGACGAATTGCGGGCCTCCGCCCTTGCCAAGGAAGAAGAGGAAAGTCGGCGCCGCCAGGAAGAGCGGGTCCGCCTTGCCAACACGTTCGAACAGAGCGTAGGCGCCGTCGTCTCCGCCCTGACCGGTGCGGCCGGCGACATCCAGCAGAAGGCGCAGACGGTCAATTCCGCCATTCGGTCGACGAGCACCCAGGCAAGCACCATGGCCGCCAGCGCCGATCAGGCATCGGGCAACGTGCAGACCGTTTCCGCCGCAGCGGAGGAGTTGAGCGCATCGATCCGGGAAATCAGTTCCCAGGTCGCGCAGGGCAGCGCGATCAGCCGCGACGCGGTCGAGCAGGCCGACAGCACGAACCAGGAAGTGCAGCGCCTCAACGAAGCCGCCCAGCGCATCGGCGCCGTCGTCTCGCTGATCCAGGACATCGCGGAACAGACCAATCTGCTCGCGCTGAACGCAACCATCGAAGCGGCGCGCGCCGGCGAAGCGGGCAAAGGCTTCGCGGTCGTCGCCAATGAAGTGAAGAGCCTGGCCAGCCAGACCGCGAAAGCGACGGAGGAAATCAGCGAGCAGATTGCGGGGATGCAGGCGGCGACGTCGAACTCCGCGAAGGCGATCGCCGGTATTTCCGAGACCATCAGCCGCATCGACGCCATTTCCGCGGCCATCGCATCGGCGGTCGAGGAGCAGGGCGCCGCGACCGAGGAAATCGCCCGCAACATTCAGCAGGCTTCCGCCGGCACGTCGCAGGTCACCGAAATCGTCGGCAGCGTCGCGCAATCCGCCGAAGCGTCGGGCGCGACGGTCGACGGCATGGTCACCTCCGTCGGCACCATGGAAGAGCAGACCCGCAAGCTAAATCAGGAAGTCTCCCAGTTCCTGAACACGATCCGCGGGAATGCGGTCTAACGAAGGCCAGCCCTTCCCTGTCGGAACGGAAAACTCCATGAGAAGAAACGGCGCGGTCCCAAGATCGCGCCGTTTTTCTTTCTTCCGGCAGGCTTCCCTTGCCTTCTCCCCACGATTCACTACAAGTAGATTTCCTGCGATAGGCTTCGCGCAAAGCTTAGAGAAGCTGCGCAATTCAGCGCAACCTCCGCCGCCGGTCGCAACGCCGTTTTCCGCCCGCCAAAGGATTGATCTACCCTCAATCAAAGGTTAAGACCACTATGGTCTTTTCTTCTAATGGGGGTGTGAAAGTGAACAATTTTTCCGGAATAATCCGTCTCGCTCTGGCCGGCCTGCTGCTGTCCTTGGGCGCCTGTGCGTCGGTGGTCGAGGGAACGGACCAGACCGTGACCGTCAAAACGATCCCGGCCGGCGCAAATTGCGAACTGTCCAGAGATGGGCAAACCATCGGGGTGGTCAATCCCACGCCCGGCAGCGTGCTGATCGACAAGAGCAAGGATGCCGTCTCGGTCAACTGCACGAAAGAAGGGCATGACGACGGCGCAGAAACCATGGCATCCAGCTTCCAGGGAATGACCTTCGGCAATATCCTGATCGGCGGGATCATCGGCATCGGTATCGACGCCGCATCCGGCGCGATGCATTTTTATCCGGACAGCGTGGAGGTCTTCCTGATCCCCAATTCCTTCGCCAGCGCGGCGGACAGGGACGCGTTCTTCGATCAGCTTATCGCGCGCCGCAAGGCCCGGGGCGAGGCGGAAGTTCAAGAAGCCCTGGAAACGTGCAAGAACGACCCAGCCGCGAAGAAATGCGACTCGCTCGTCCAGGAAGCGAACAAGGTCATCGACAGCGACGTCGATTCGCTGGAAGCCAAGCGCGCGACCGCAAAACTGGACTCCTGAAAGACGACCAAGGCCGCGTAGGCAGGTCCACATAACAGACAAAGGCGCTGCATCCTTCGGGGTGCAGCGCCTTTTCTTTTTCCGGGGACAACCACCGAAAACGCCGCGGCTACAGCGCGGCGATCACCTTGTCGAAGGCCGCGGCGAAGATCGCGCGGTCTTCCGGGGTGCCGACCGTCACGCGGATGCAGCGGTCCAGCACGGGAGCGCCCGGCATGCGGATGAAGACGCCTTCCGCATCCAAGGCCTTCAGGATGGCGCGCGCCCTGTCGCCGTTTCCGACATCGATCGCCACGAAATTGGTCGCCGACGGCAGGGAAATCAAACCATGCCGGTCCGCCAGGGCGGCGATGTCCTTCTTGCCCTTCTCCACCTCGGCCACGACGTGTTTGACGAAATCCTGGTCGTGCAGGGAGGCGAGGGCCGCGACCTGGGACAGGCGCGTCACTTCGAACTGATTGCGGATCTTGTTCATCCCCGTGATCAGATCCTTGTGGCCGATGGCGTAACCGATGCGCATTCCCGCCATGCCATGCGCCTTCGAGAAGGTGCGCGTCCGGATGACATGCGGATTGCTGGTATCCAAGGGCGGGGCGGTCCCTTCCGGCGCGAATTCGATATAGGCCTCGTCCAGCACCAGCAGCTTGCCCGGCGTGACACCGTCGATCATCCGCTGGATCGTATCGGCGTCGTGCCAGGTGCCCATCGGGTTGTCCGGATTGGCGATGAAGATCAGCGGCGCGCCTTCGTTCCTGGCGGTGGCAAGCAGCGCTTCGGGGTCTTCCTTGTCCCGGTGATAGGGGACCGTCTTGAGGATCCCGCCATTGCCGTTCACCTGGTAGTTGAAGGTCGGATAGGCGCCGAGCGAGGTGACCACCGGAACGCCGGGGGAGACGACCATTCGCACGACAACGCCGAAGATGTTGTCGATCCCCGCGCAAACGCAGATCTCGTCCATGGCAACGCCGTGATGCGCGGCCAGGGCCTCCCGCAATTCATAGTTTTCCGGGTCGCCGTACCAGGAGGCGCGCTCGACCTCCGCTGCGATGGCGGCCTTGGCCTTGGGCGACATGCCGAACGCGCTTTCGTTCGCGCCGATCCGCGAACGGAACTTGCCGCCGCGAATCCGCTCCAGCGCTTCCGGACCGACAAAAGGGGTCGATGCGGGCAAGGCGCGCACGACACCCGTGAAGGGAATGTGACTTTCGGTCATGGGGCGTCCTCCAAGAAGCTCACGACATCCGGTCCGGCGCCTTATCGCGGCGAATACGCCTATGCGGCGAACGCGCGGACCGGGCGACGGTTATAAGGCCCGGCGATGGGCCTGCCAATTCTGTGCTTCGACGAAAATGCGCGTGACGGCCGGATAGGCCTTCTTGATTTTCGCCTCGATCTCGCTGACCGCGCGCTCGACCTCCGCGCTGCCGGCGGCATCCTTGAAATCGAGGCTGACGGTGACGAGCACATCAGTCGGTCCGATATGGGTCGTCAAAATTTCGTTGGTCCGCAGGACGGAGGGCTGCATGGCGATGATGCGCTCCAGGGCCGCGGTTACCTCCGGATGCGCGGCTTCCCCGATCAGCAGACCCTTCGTTTCCACCGCCAGGAAAACCGCCGCCATGGCCAGAATCACGCCGATGACGATGGACGCGGCCCCATCATAGACGGGATTCCCCGTCACCTGCCCCAGCCAGATCCCGACAAGCGCGGCGATCAACCCCATCATCGCCGCGGTGTCTTCCAGCAGAACGGTGATGATGGAGGGATCCTTCGCCTCCAGTACGGTCCGCCAGACCGGCCGTCCGCGGCGGGCCTTGTTGAACTCCCGCGCCGCCACGATCCAGGCGCCGGCCTCGAACAGGATGGCGCCGCCGAGGACGATGTAGTTGACCATGACGTTTTCGATCGGATGCGGATCGGCGACCTTCAAGACCCCTTCATAGAGGGAAAAGCCCGAGCCGACCGCGAACAGAAGGATCGCCACCACGAAGGACCAGAAATAGACCTCGCGCCCGTAGCCGAACGGATACTTGGCGTCGGGTGGCCGGCTCGCGCGGTGCAGCCCGAAAAGCAGCAGGCCCTGGTTGCCGGTATCGACCAGGGAGTGGATCGCTTCCGAGAACATGGCGGACGACCCGGTATAGACGGCGGCCGTGAATTTGGTCAGCGCAATCAGGGAGTTCCCAGCCAGGGCGGCATAGATTACAAGCTTCGAACCATGGGCGGCCATCAGCCCGCCTCCCTTATGTTGATTTCCGTGCGGGACACTAGCAGTCACGATCCGGCACGGCTAGGATAGCGGCATGAAATCATCCTTTCTTCACCTTCTTGCGGTTTCGGCCCTGGCGCTCTCTCTGTCCGCTTGTTCCCTGTGGGAAGACGAACCGCCCGCGCCTTTGCCGCCGGCGCCCGTCGGCGTGACACCCGGGCAGCCCGGCATCACCGGCGCCGTTTCCGCGCCGGCGCCGCAAATCCAGACGCAGCCTCAACCGGTTCTGGAGACCGCCCCGGTCGGGACGGTGACGACCGGTCCGATCCCGCAATCCACCGATCCGCGCAATTTCGCGCCGCCCTATGCGGTGCGGATGGCCTTCATCTGGTACGATTATCCCGGAATGCAGGGGCAGGATTTCTTCGAGACGCGCGTCCTGCTGCAGGCCGCCGGCGACACGACGCGGATGAGTTTCCCGCTCGCCTATCTCGGCCTCAATTGCGATGGATTGATCCGTTTCGACCCGGGCGGCGATCCCCATCTGGTCGGCGGCGACTTCCTGATCAACTGCAGCGACGGATCGTCGATCCAAGGGGTCATCGTGCCGGTGACCGGACAGCCGGCCATCAATGGCCAGGGGGTGGATCAATACGGCCGCAGCGTCATTTTCGCGATCCAGATGGATGAGGGGTAACGGAACCGCTACCCGGCCAGGCCCGACCGAAACCGTGAGTGGAGGATAGCAACGCCATGGCCGACGCCGCGACAAGCACCGGAAAAAGCAGGGAAAAGATTTTCGTCGAAAGCGAATGGGCGGATTTGAAGGAATGCGTCTACGGGTCGCCGCACAACTGGGTGCTGCCGGTCTTCCATGCGGACGCCAAACTGCGCGCCCAGGGTGAGTTCGGGGAACTGTGGGTGAAGAACCAGGGACGCGCGGTGAAAGATGTCGCGCCGGACCTGTTTGCGGAATTCAGCAGCCAGATACAGGGCGCCATCGATCTGCTGCGGTCGCTGGGCGTCACGGTTCATGTCGCGGGCGAAATCAGCGAAGCCAACCGGGCCTTTCCCCGCGGCGAGGACCATGGCGTCGAGACCGGGTGGATGCGCGACCCCTTCGTCACCATCGGCAATAATGTCATCGAACTGGCCCCGCGCAGCCTGTTCCACCGCCGGCAGCGTTTCGCCATCCGCGAGATTCTGGCCGGCACCATGGCGCGCGGCGCGCGCTATTTCGCCCAGCCGGACGGCGGCGCGGATGACGAGCGCGAGGGGCCGGGCTGGGGCTATCTTGAGGGCGGCGACGTCTTCGTACTGGAAAACACGATCCTGGTCGGCCATTCGGGCGGCTGCAGCAATCCCGAAGGCGCGCATTGGCTGCAGCACATGCTGGGCACGGCCTACCAGGTCATCGTCGTGCCGATCGATCCGATGTTTCCGCATCTGGACTGCGTGCTGATGACCCCGCGTGAGGGCGTGGCCTTCGCCTGCCTCGACGCCCTGCCCGAAGGCCTCCCGAACATCATGCGGGATTGGGACGTGGTCGACATTCCCAAGGGCCTGGCAAAGGCGCATATGGCCTGCAACAACCTGGTGCTGAACGACCACACGGTCGTCGTCCCGTCGGAGGAACCGCTCGACATCGTCGCACGGGAATTGAAGAACCGGCGGTTCGAGGTGACCCGGATTCCCTATCGCGTTCCCTGCATGGCCGGCGGCTCGTTCCGCTGCGCGCACCAGCCCCTGATCCGCACCAAGCAGCGCTGACCGGGATCAGAGCGGGGCGGGCATGGCCACACCCAATTCCTGGGCGATGGGTTCCAGAGACGGCAAAATACCTTCATAGAGCGTCACGCCATTGGCAAGGGCGGCCCGTTTCCGCGCCAATGCGCCGTCGCCCGGCAGGCGGACCGGCGGCTTTCCTTCGGGCACGCGGGCGTTGCGGCAGGCATTCGCCGTGTGGGAGACTTCGCGAAGAAAGGCTTCCTTTCCGCCGAAGGCATCCGGGTCGGTGACCTGCACGAAGACCGAGGCGCCGGTATTGGTCGCCCCGTCGGCCCGGCCGAAACCGCCCATGCCGGACGTCATCGCCTCCACCATCAAGGCGAGGCCGAAGCCCTTGTGCCCGGCATCCATGCCGCCCAGCGTCAGCAGCGCGCCCGGCGGGTCGTCCTTCAGCACGGCCGGGTCGTTGCTGGGATTGCCCTTGTTGTCGATGAACCATTGGCCGGCCATCGGCTGTCCCAGGCCGATCATGCGGTAGGACATGCCGAGCGTGGTGATCGACGCGCTGATATCGACCAGGATGGGGTCGCCGCCGGCTTCGTCGCCTGTCGGAATGCCATAGGCCATGGGATTCGGCGTGAAGACCTGTTCCACCGCGCCGAAGGGCGCGACGCCGCTGGCCGCGGGGTCGGAACTGAGCAGCGAGATGACGCAGCCCTCATCCGTCGCCAATTGCAGGAAGGCCGCCAGGCAGGCGATATGGTGCGACCGGCGGATGGAGACCGCGCCGATGCCGTATTGCTTGGCGCGCGCGACCGCCTCCTTCACCGCTTGATGGGTCAGCCAGACGCCTGACATGTAATTGCCGTCCCAGGTCAGGCAGGGGCCCTTGTCGTGCAGGACGGCCGGATCGCCGAGAGGGGGCATCTCACCGCTCTGGGTATGGCGCAGGTAGCGCGGGGCCTGGGCGAAGCCATGGGTGTCATGCCCCATCAGGTCGGCTTCCAGCAGATATTTACTGACGATTTCCGCCCGGTCCTGCGGCATGCCGGCCTTGGCGAACAGCATTGTCCCAAACTCTTCCAGCACCACTGCATCGTAGCGCGCGCGGTCTTCCGTCCCCATGCCGATTTCTCCCCGTTGTCTGACAATCCGGGAGCCATCGTATTCGATGCGGCGGGAATGCCAATCCGCTGTTTGAGGATGGGGCCAAAAGGTGATGTGCCCTAATCGAAACGATAGGCGTCCATGGCCAGGATGGCATGGGTGTAGCTGTGGTGCAGGATCGTTCCCGCCGACCCGCCGCCCGCCCCCATCGCGGCGAAAAGCGGCATGATGTGATCTTCCGTCGGGTGGTTCATCGCGCCGTTGGGCTGCAGCGACCGGTAGGCGAGAAGGTCGTCCCAGCGCGCCTGTTCCACCGCTTCCGCCGCCCAGTCGCGGAAATCCATCGCCCAGGGCGCCGGCGGCGCATCGACCGGCTGGCCCCGGAAGGCATGGAGATTGTGGGTCACCGCGCCGGAGCCGAGGATGAGGACGCCTTCCCGGCGCAGGCCGCGCAGGGCCGCGCCCAGCCGCCGGTGATACGCGGTGTCCCGCCCGCGCCCGATCGCGACCTGGATCACCGGAATGTCCGCATCGGGATAGATCAGCTTCAACGGCACCCAGGCGCCGTGGTCGATGCCGCGGGCCGGGTCGATGTGGGTCTCCATCCCGGCCGCATCCAGGATCTCGGCGACGCGCGCCGCCAGACCGGGATCGCCCGGCACGTCATAGCGCTCCGCGTACAGAGCGGGCGGAAAACCGTAGAAGTCGTGGATGGTTTCCAGCCGCGCGGCGCCGGTCACCGCCGCCACCGGCTCTTCCCAATGGGCGGAAACGCACAGGATGGCTTTCGGCTTTGCGATCGCGGCCCCGAGGTCGCTCAGGAAATCCCGCGCCGGACAATCGGTGAGCGTCAGCATCGGCGAACCGTGGGAAACGAACAGGGCGGGCATGACAGACATGGGGCGGCTCCGGATTACCATCGGTTCAGGAAACAGATATGCGCAAGTCTTCGCACTCACAATGTTCGTGATCCGTTGATATACTGTGCGGAAAAACACAGGAGGAAACCATGCCCGACGGATCCTGGCGCGACCGCCACGAAGGCGCAAAAGGCGGCGTTCGCCTGACCGAGGCGGAAATCGCGCAATACCAACGCGACGGTTACGTCATTCCGGATTATCGCATTCCCGAGGACATGCTGGCGGAAATGCGCAAATCGCTGGACGCGCTGATCGAGGAGAACCCCCATCTCGCCGCCGACAACCTGCTCTGCCCGCATCTGCTGAACGCGGGCGTGCAGGGCTTGAAGGGCGACCGGATCTGGCTCGATTTCGCCTCCTATCCGGACATCCTGGATATCGTGGAACAGCTGATCGGCCCCGATTTCCTGCTCTGGGGCACGACGGTTTTCGGCAAGCCCGCCTTTTCCGGCAAGGAAGTGCCCTGGCATCAGGACGGCGAATACTGGCCGATCAAACCGCTGGCCACCTGTTCCGCCTGGGTCGCGCTGGACGACACGACGCCGGAAAACGGCTGTCTGCGGGTCATTCCCGGCTCGCACAAGGACAAGCGGCTGCGCAAGCACCATACCGACGACGGCGACCATCTGGCGCTCAACCAGGCGCTGGACGAAACCGAATACCGGGAGGAGGAGGCCGTCGACTTCATCCTGAAAGCCGGGCAGGTGTCGTTCCACGACGTCTATCTGGTGCACGGCTCCTCGCCCAACCGTTCGCCGAACCGGCGGGCGGGCTATGTCTGCCGTTACATGCCGACGACCAGCCATTTCGACCACGACTACGGCGCGGAATTGCAGAAGAAGTCGGGAATCGTCGATTTCAGCGGCAGGCGGGTCATCCTGATGCGCGGCAAGGATGCCTGCGGCAAGAACGATTTTACGCGGGGCGCCGGAACGTAGGGCCTATCTAGCCCGCCTCCCGTATCAGCTGGCCCTTGCGGCGCTGCCAGTCGCGTTCCTTGATCGTCTCGCGCTTGTCGTGCTCCTTCTTGCCCTTGGCGAGGCCGAGGGAGAGCTTGCAGATGCCGCGATCGTTGAAGAACAGGCTGATCGGCACCAGGGTCATGCCGTCGCGCTTGATCGCGCCGATCAGCTTATCCCGCTGCTTCTTGTGGACCAGCAGCTTGCGGAACCGTTTGGGCTCGTGCTGGAAGGCCGCCGGCGCGTTCGGGTATACGGCGATCTGCACGTTGAACAGATAGAGCTCGCCATCCTTCAGTCCGGCATAGGCCTCGTTCAGGCTGGCGCCGTTGGTGCGCAAGGACTTCACCTCGGTCCCGGTCAGAACGATGCCCGCCTCGATCGTCTCCAGAATCTCATAGTCGAAGCGCGCGCGGCGGTTCGTCGCCACCGTGCCGCCCGTCAGATTCTTGTTCTTGCCTTTGTTTTTACCAGTCATAGCGCTTCACATATGGGACAGAAAACGGGCGGGTGCAAACCCAGCGCCCCCGCCCGCAAAAAAAATCCGGCCCTGAAGGTGCGATCAGAGCAGGCCCGCGCCCTGCAGCGCGGCCTTGACCCGCGCCTTGCTGCTGTCGGCGATTTCGACCATCGGCAGGCGCGCGAAGGCGGTCGACTTGCCGAGCAGGCTGGCGCCGTATTTCACCGGACCGGGAGAGCTTTCGCAGAACATCGCCCCATGGACCGGCATCAGCTGATCGCGGACCTTGCCGAAAGTCTCCAGGTCCTTGGCCCGCCAGGCGGCATGCAGCTTGGCGCAGAGCCCCGGCGCGACGTTGGAGGTGACCGAGATGCAGCCATGGCCGCCCTGGCCCAGGAAGGCGCCGATGGTGCCGTCCTCGCCCGACAGCTGGGAGAAGTCCTCGCCGATGGCGAGCCTGGTCAGCACCGGCCGGTTCAAATCGTTGGTCGCGTCCTTCACGCCGACGATGTTCGGGAAATCCTTGGCCAGCTTCGCCATGGTCTCCACCGACATGTCGATGATCGACCGGCCCGGAATGTTGTAGATGATGATCGGGATATCGGCCGCCTTGGCGATCGCCGCGTAATGCGCGTAGAGCCCGGCCTGGGTCGGCTTGTTGTAGTAGGGGGTGACGACCAGGGCCGCCGTCGCGCCCGCCTGCTTGGCGTGCTTGGTCAGGTGGATCGCTTCCTCGGTATTGTTCGACCCCGTGCCGGCGATGATCGGCGCGCGCCCGGCCGCGGCCTCGATGCACAGATCGACCACCCGCTCGTGCTCCGCATGGCTCAGCGTCGGCGACTCGCCGGTGGTGCCGACCGGGATCAGCCCTTCGGTCCCTTCCGACAGCTGCCATTCGACGAAGGCCTGGAACGCTTTCTCATCGATGGCGCCCGTTTCCGTCATCGGCGTGATCAAGGCCGTCATCGACCCTTGGAACATGGCAGCCATGGTAGATCCTCCCCGCAAAAGCGCCACGGCGGTTTCCCGCCCTATTTCGGCCGGACATTAACCGCAGGATCGGCGGAAAAACAAGATAAGTATGGGAACGGGAATAGTGAAGAAAACCCGGTACTTCGGGGCCGGCGCCGCCGTTGCCGTATCCGGCGCGCAGGCATAGGACCGGAAGACGGGGTCAGGGTCGGCGCGGGCCGGATACCGGCGCGGGACGATTTGGCCGCGCATAGTCGGGTATCTTGAAGCGCCGTCGATACGCCCCCGGCGCAAGTCCCGTCACACGCTTGAATAACCGGCGGAAGAAAGCCGGCTCTTCATAGCCGACCTGCCAACTGATCTCGTCGACCGACACTTCCGTGCGCTCGAGCCGTCGTTTGGCGTCCTCTATCCTCAGGCGCTGCACATAGGCGATGGGGCTCAGGCCCGTCCCGTTCGTGAAACGGCGCTTGAAGGTACGCTCGGCCAGCCCGGTGCGCCGGATCATCTCCTCGACGGGATTGGCGACCGAGAAATGCGTCGCAACCCAGTCCTGCGCGGCGCGGATCGCTAGATCGCCATGATCCTTGCGCCCTTCGAAGACGATATAGGGGGTCAACCCGTCCTGATGCCATTGCAGGGCGAAGAACCGCGCCACATCCTGCGCCGCGGTCGCCCCGGCGAAACGGGCGATCAGATACAGGACAAGATCGTGCCAAGTCATCGAGGCGCCGGAAGTGATCAGTTCCTCGCGCTTGCCCGACACCACCAGCACGCGCTCCGGATGGACCGGCACGTGCGGGAAGGCGTCGGCGAAGGTCCGCGCATAGCCGAAATGCACCGTCGTATTCATCCCGTCGAAAAGTCCCGTCTCCGACAGCAGGAAGATGCCCGAACAGGCGGAACAGAGCAGCGCGCCGCGGGCATGCATGGCGTGGAACCAGTCGACCAATTCAGGGTGTTTCCCCTTGGGCCAACCCTCCGGCCCGAGCAGAATTGAAGGAACGATGATGATGTCGGTCGTTTCGATATCCGCCACGCTTCGTTGCACCGTGACCGGCACGCGGCTGGCGAGTTCCAAGGGCCCCTCGCGCAATCCCACGATTTCCACCTGAAACGGCCTCGCCCTGCGGGTCCGTCCGGGTATGTTCATGATGGCGAAGGCGTTCATCACGTCGAAAATGCCGGAAAGCGTCGAGATCACGGCCTCGGGAATGGCGACGAGGCTCACATGAAGAGGCCCCGGCACGGTGGCGGCACTGTCATCATCCCGGGACATGCGTGCCCCTCCCCTCCTTCAGGATACCGAAAAAAGAACTGCACCCACGCATGCCGGGTCGTTCGACCCGTTCCTGTTCAGGCGCGTGGCACAAATGGCCCGGTTATGGACAGTCCGGCTCTGCCCCCCGCGCCCCGATCCTGCGAGACATCGGCCCTGCCCGACGCGGTCGGGACAATGAACAGGAGAAACCGAGATGAACCATATTCACAAGACATTTGATAGCGCCAAACTCGACGCATTGGTGACCCGCGCGATGGGGGATCTGTCCGCGGGCTACGGCGGCATCATGATCAGCCTCGGCCACAGGCTCGGCCTTTTCAAGGCCATGGCGGGCGCCGGCCCACTGAGTTCGCACGAACTCGCCGCCCGTGCCGGCTGCGCCGAACGCTATGTGCGCGAATGGCTGAACGCCCAGTTCGCCGGCGGCTACGTGGCCTATCATCCGGTCAGCAATACCTATGAACTGACCCCGGAACAGGCCAAGGTGCTGGCCGACGAGGACAGCCCCGCCTTCATTCCCAATGCTTGGGCGGTGCCCGCCTCGATGTGGGCGGACGAAGACCTGGCCGTCGAGGCGTTCCGCACCGGCAACGGCATTCCCTGGGGCGATCATGACGGCCGGCTGGCCTGCGGGGTGGCGTCCTTCTACCGCAATGCCTACAAGGCGAGCCTGATTGCCGAATGGCTGCCGGCGCTGGACGGCGTCGCCGAAGAGCTGACGGCCGGCGGGCTGGTGGCGGATATCGGCTGCGGCCACGGCCATTCCACCACGTTGATGGCGAAGGCCTTTCCGGCCTCGCGCTTTCATGGCTACGACACGCATGACAAGTCGCTGGAAGAGGCCCGCAAGGTCGCCGAGGAGGCCGGTGTCGCCGGACGGACGGTTTTCGCGCCGGCCCGCGCCAACACCTATCCCGGCACGGGCTATGACCTGATCTGCTTCTTCGACGCGCTGCACGACATGGGCGATCCGGTCGCCGCCGCCGCCCATGCCGCCAAGGCGCTCGCCCCAGGCGGCACGGTGATGCTGGTCGAACCCTTCGCCAACGACCGGACCGAGGACAATGTCTCTCCGGTGGCGCGGATCTACTATGCGGCTTCCACCACGATCTGCTGCGCCCATGCGATTTCCGACGGCGGCCATCTGGTCCTGGGCGCCCAGGCCGGCGAAGAGCGTCTGGCCGATGTGTTCCGACGGGCCGGTTTCACGCATTTCCGCCGCGCCTTCGAAACGCCGTTCAACCTGGTTCTGGAAGCCCGTCTCTAACAACCGGGAACGATCAGGCCGCCACCTCGACGGTGTGACAGGGCGCTCGCGATCCCGCGAGTGCCCTGCCCTTTCGCGCAACGAATTGGATTTTCAAGATGTCATTCGCACAAACCGTTTCTTCGCCCGAACCGAGCGCCAAATCCGTTGGAGTCTGGGACCTTCGCTGGTCGGAAGGTCGCGCCCTGTTGAGGCTGGCGATGCCGATCATGCTGATCGCGCTGGTGAACATGGGAATGAGCGTGACCGACACCGTCATGGTCTCGGCCCTGTTCGGCACCGAAGCATTGGCCTCGGTCGCGGTCGGCAGCGACCTCTACTCGATTTTCTTCTATCTGTGCGCCGGCATTCTGGGCGGGATCACACCGTTCTACACCGCCGCCGTGACACGCGCGGACCCGCATGAGCGGGCGCGGCTGGAGCGGACCGGCTGGGCGATCGTGGCGTTGCTGGCGGCGGTCAGCGCCCCGATGGTCTGGTTCGCGCCCGATTGGCTGGACCTGTTCGGAATCCGGCCCGACCTGCTTGACCAGGGCCGGGGATATACGCGCGCCATGGCGATGACGCTGGTTCCCATGCTTGGCGTCATCCTCTACCGGACGGTGCTGACGGCCGCAGAGAAACCGAAAACCTTCCTCAAGGTCACCTTGGCGATGCTGCCGCTGAACGCTGCCGCAAACTATGTCTTCATGACCGGCGCCGGCCCGCTGCCGGCGGCCGGACCGGTCGGGGCCGGCCTTTCTTCGCTGCTGGTGGCGACCGCCACTCTCGCCGTCCTCGTCGTCATCGCCCGCCGCGTTTCGCCCGATCCCGGCGGCCGGCCCGAAGCGGCGGCGCCCGATTGGGGCAAGGTGGCCGCAGTGCTGCGGATCGGCCTGCCGATCGGAATCGCCACGGTGACCGAGGTCGGCATCTTCCTGGCCGCGACGCTCTATGCCGCACGGCTCGGAACCGCGGATGTCGCCGCGCACACCCTGGCCCTGAGGACGGCGGGCGTGGCTTATGCCGTGCCGACAGCGCTGCTGCAGGCTTCCATGGTGCGCATGGCGCGGGCAAACAGCCTTGGAAAGGGAGATGCTGGATCTGCCGGCGCGGCCGTCGTGACCGCCAGCCTGGCCCTTTCATTTATCTTCGGGGCGACGGTCTTCCTGCTGGTCGCGGGTGCCGCGGGCCCGCTCGCCGACAGGTTCTTCGACGACAGCGCCAGCGGAATCGCGGCCGCCGGGATCACGCTGAACCTGTTGATCCTGCTCGGCGTGATGGAGTTCATCATCAATCCGGGCCTCGCCGCCGCGGGCCTGCTGCGGGGGCGCAAGGATACCCGCGCGCCCATGGTTTATGTGCTCGTCGGCTATTGGGCGGTGAGCGCCCCGCTCGGCCTCTATCTCTGCGAAGTGCGGGATGGCGGGATCATGGGAATCTGGATCGGACTCGCGGCCGGCACTCTGCTGACGACTTTCCTGACGCTTGCCCGGTTGGCCAATGTCCGGCTGCCCGGCATCGCGCCGGCACGGCGATGAGAGATCGTGGGGCGGGAGGGGCACAAAAATGCCGGGAAAATTCGCGCCTCCGGATTGCGCCGCGCCCGTTCCTGGCCAAGAGTGCGTCAAAACAACGGGAGGCAGGAATGACGAAACGCGCGGACTTCGGACTGACCGGCAAGACCGCCCTGGTGATCGGCGGGTCGAGCGGCATTGGCCGGGAAATCGCCCTGGGCTATCGCGATGCCGGCGCGAAAGTGCTGATCGCGGGGCGGTCGCAGGACAAGCTGGACGCCGTCGCGGCGGAACTGGGCGCGCAGGACGGCAGGAAGTCCACCTATTCCATGGATGCCCGCAACGTCGAACAGCTTCGCGCCTTGCGCGATACTGTCCGAAACGACCATGGCGGGGTCGACATCCTTGTGAACTGCCAGGGCACGACCGCGATCAAGCCGGCGCTGGAATTGGCGGAAAGCGAATATGACGAGATTCTGGACACCAACCTGAAAAGCGTTTTCTTCGCCTGCACCCTGTTCGGGGAAGACATGATGGCGCGGGAGGGCGGCGCGATTATCAATATCGCGTCGCTGGCATCCCATAACGGCTGGTCCCGCGCGGCCGCCTATAGCGCCAGCAAATGGGGCGTGGTGGGCATCACCAAGAGTTTCGCGGCCGAATGGGGCATGGCGGGCCTGCGGGTCAACGCCATCGCACCCGGCTTCTTCCTGACCGACCTGAACCGCGCGAAGATGCCGGAAGAACGCAAGGCCGAAGCGCGCCGCCGCGCCGCGATGAACCGGATGGGCGATTTGCAGGAACTGGTCGGCGCCGCGATCTATCTGGCCTCCTCCGCATCCGGCTTCGTCACCGGGTCGGTCCTGAACGTCGACGGCGGCTATCTCGCCTCGGGAATTTAATGGCGGGCTGAGACGAACGACGAAGGGCAGCGGTCAAAGGGAGGGACGATATGACTGAAATCGCCATTGCGGGCGCGGGGATCGGCGGGTTGACCGCCGCGCTTTGCCTGCATGAGAAGGGTTTTTCGGTCCGCGTCTTCGAAGCGGTGCGGGAGGTCAAGCCGCTGGGCGTCGGCATCAACGTGATGCCGCATTCCTCCGCCGTGCTGCACGCGCTGGGCCTGGGCCAGGCCTTGGACGAAACCGCGATCCGCACGCGCTGCATCGAATACCGGACGCGCTTCGGCCATGTCATCCAATCCGACCCCAGAAGCGTGGAGGCGGGATACGCCGCCCCGCAATACTCGATCCATCGCGGCGAGCTGCAGCTTCTGCTGCTGCGCACGGTGCGCGACCGGCTGGGCCGGGACGCGGTCGTCACCGGCGCGCCGGTTTCCGGTTTCGAGCAGACCGGAGACCGCGTGACCGTCCTGTTCGAGGGCGGCGACACATACGAGGCCGATTTGCTGATCGGCGCGGAAGGCCTGCGCTCGAAGATCCGCGCGCAGATGCATCCGGATGAAGGCCCGCTGCGCTACGAAGGCACCATGATGTTCCGCGGCGCGGTCGAGATGGAGAGGATCGGCGACGGCAGGACCATGGTGATCGCCGGCAATCACGACATGAAATTCGTCACCTATCCGATCAGCGAGCCATTGCGGCGGCGGGGCCGGGCGCTGACCAACTGGGTCGCCGAGCTGCGCCACAGCGCGCCGCGCCATATCCAGGACGCGGATTGGACGCGCGGCGCGACGACGGACATCGTCACGCCCTTCAAGGCCTTCCAGCTGGCCGACATGGATGTGGCCGGGATCATCGCCGCGACGGAGAACGTCACCGAATTCCCGATGATCGACCGCGACCCGGTTTCCTTCTGGACGGTGGGCCGGGTGACCCTGCTGGGCGACGCGGCGCATCCGATGTATCCGATCGGCGCGAACGGCGCGAGCCAGGCGATCCTGGACGCCCGCAGCCTGGCCGGCGCGCTGGCCGCCGATCCCGGCCCCGGCGGCTTGAAATCCTATGAGGCCGAGCGCCTGCCGTTTACCACCAATGTCGTGCTGACCAACCGCGCCGGCGGGCCGGAAAAGGTCCTCGACATCGCCGATGCCCGCGTGACCGGCCCGACCGACCGGATCGAAGACCTGATCACGCCCGAAGAACTGGAGGCCGTGGCCGCGCACTACCGCGCCATCGCGGGTTTCCATAAGAAGGCAGGCGCTTAGAAAGCCGCCCCCGGATCGACCACCATATTTCGGTGACGGTTTACTTAACTCGCACCTTCCACGGCAAATCCAAGCAGACCGTGAAACGTGTATCCTCCTCGTCGCCCTATAGTTAAGTATACTGCCACCGAAAAATAGTATAGTTAAGTATACTGTCACCGAAAATACATAGTTAAGTATACTGTCACCGAAAATACACCGAAAATACGCGATCGTTGTGAACGGCATCGCGTCCCCATCGTCCAAGCCTCGGAACCCCTATCGCCAGTACCGCGCGCCATCCGCCTGCTTGCCCGTGCCCGCCTACGGCCTATTTGGCATTCTCAGGCCCGACGCCA
>Ga0209692_10002189_pt1 | contig 22591 bp, 14 predicted proteins | sample tdDd472_FD_187129 | JGI IMG/M metagenome (GOLD analysis project Ga0209692, IMG submission 187129) | Marine sediment microbial communities from the Atlantic coast under amendment with organic carbon and nitrate - tdDd47.2 (SPAdes)... | ecosystem: Environmental > Aquatic > Marine > Coastal >... | reverse complement strand
TTACTACTATAATGAAGATTACTACTATGATTCTGAGCCGACTGATACCTTACTTTCAAATGCCTACCGTATTGCCGAGAGTGCATATTGTGTTGATTCCAATGAGGTGACCAAAGATATTTTGGACGAGATTACTTCGGTCGTTATAAATGAAAACACGCTTAAAGATACCATTGACCCAAAGGTGCTTTTTAAAGGGCACTCCGGCCAAATTTTTGGTGTGACAATCTCTCCGGATGGTTCTCATGTGCTGACTGGTAGTGCCGATGGTACAGCAAAACTCTGGGATATGAATGGCCACAACATTCGAACCTTCCATGGCCACAATGGCCACACAGGAGCCATATTTGGTGTTGCATTTTCACCAGGAGGGGATTCAATTTTAACAGGCAGTTTTGACAGTACTGCTAAAATTTGGGATATTGAAGGTGAGGTAATTCGAACACTCCATGGCCACTCAGAACGTCTTCTTAATGTCACATTCTCAGCAGATGGTGATAAAATCCTGACAGCGAGTTTTGACAGTACCGCCATACTCTGGGATTTACATGGTAATGAAATTCAGTCATTAACCGGACACTCTAACCTGGTTTATGATGTGGCAATGTCTCCAGATGGTACCAGGGTATTAACAGGCAGTTCTGATAATACAGCCAAGCTATGGAATTTACATGGAAATGAAATCCGGGCATTCTTCAGAGACTCATATGGAATATACAGTGTGGCATTTTCACCAGATGGCGAGTTTATCTTATTAGGTAATTCGATCGGTTACGTTGAACTTTGGGACTTTGAAGGAAATGAACGTTTTTTTGTTGATTACCCTGGTGACAATGGTCCATATGATGTTGCCTTTTCACCTGTTGGTGAAATGCTTGTATCTTTAAGCCTTAATGGTGTTGTTAGTATATTGGATTTTAATGGCAATATTATAGGTTTTAATCTTATCAGGGTAAATCCGGATGGAGTTTATTCAATGGATATCTCACCTGACAATAAATATCTACTTGCAGGGATGGGTGATTCTATTGCCGGACTATGGGATTTTAATGAGTTAAGTTCAAATTGGGATAAACAACACATTTGCGATAACTTACCAACCCTTTCCTTTCAAGATAAGTTAAGCTATGAGACCATTAATATACAGGAGGTATTGGTAACTGAAAGCCACTCCAATCTTTTAACCGGTGCTAGATATTATCGCCAGAAATGTGATAATGAAAAAGTGCCTTATTTGAAACACCTATATTCCAACTATGCCGACACTGTTGCAATACAACTCATTCAAAACATACAGTATTGCCCTGATTGTGATGGTAAACTGAAGGCCTATTCCTATATCTATAAACTCGACCTTGAAGATAGTACAAAATTACTGACCCTCAGGGAGCAGCTTGAAAATAATGACAAAGAATATAGTTTATTTGTTAGAGAACAGCAATGGATGAGTGAGCTCAGTGAAATTCAGCAGGAAGACGCTTTTATCATTTTGGCCGCCCTGCAGGGCCAGGATAATGAATACTTTAAAATACGAAGATCGCTTTATCTGGCGGCTATGGCAAGGGCTCTTTCTGATTCACTTCCTGTTACAGCCTTACGTGTTGCTCATAAGGCAAAAAAAATTAATGATAATATCATCACTAAAAGTGTTTTTAACAATATTCTTGATATGAAACCTGCTATTGGCAAGACATTTTTTACCGGCCAAATGTCAGGAATTCAGCGTATTTGCTTTTCTGCAGATGGCAAAAGATTATTAACTATGAGTGATTATGGAGAAGTCAAAATTTGGGATCTGGATGGGAATGAAATCAGTACTTTTCATACTTATCTTGATGAGGTCGATAAAATTTCTTTTTCTCCTGATGGAAATAATGTTTTAGCCATAGGTGACTATGGTACTTTTAATATTTGGAATATTGATGGCAATGTAATTAATACTTTTGATGATTATCTTTATGATGTTACCGATTTTAACTTCTCGACTGATGGCAGATATATTTTGGCATTTCACTATTCAGGGGATGTGCATGTTTGGGATTTTAATGGAAATGAAATTAGTCTGTTTAATTCACAGTTAGAATATGTTACCGAGATTTTTTTCTCCCCTGATAGCAAGTCCATTTTGGCTCTGGATGAATATGGCGAAGTTAAAGTTTGGGATTTGAATGGAGATATAATCGCCAGTTTTTCAATAGGTAGCGAGACTATTGACCAAATTACTTTTTCACCGGATGGCACATACATTTTAACCAATTCTTATTACGGGGATTTTACTTTTTGGGATTTGAGCGGAAATATAGTAAGTACATTTGATACATATCTTGATTATGTCGATCAGGTAATTTTCTCCCCGGATAGCAAAAGTATTTTGGTTTTGAGTGAATATGGCGAAGTTCAACTTTGGGACCTGAATGGGACGCTAATCAGTACGATAGATTCATACATGGGATATTTTAGTGAAATAATTTTTTCTCCGGATGGTACAACTATTATAACAGGAAGCGAAGAGGGTATAGTCAGGATTTGGGATTTAGGAGGAAGAGAGGTTCAGTCGTTTAATGCACACACCAATTCAATAGTTTATGCTTTGGATTTTTCTCCTGATGGAAAATTGCTACTGACAATAGGTGGGGATGGAGCTTTAAGACTCTGGGATATTGAAAATTTACAGGTTATTGATGAGGAGAAAGACTTATCCACTAATGAACTGGTACCATACTTAAGCTTTTCAGAAAAGTTGAAATATGAAACCATTGAGCTGGATGAAGTACTGGCTACAGATAATGAATTGAACTTGCTGGCGGGGGCTGAATATTTAAGGGAAATGTATTTAAATACAAATCAAGAATATTTAAAAAATGAATATTCATCAAGTGCTACCTCAGTCTATCAGCTTATACTGAATGAGAAAAGGCAACTATTTACTGACAGCACATTAGCCATGGTATATGCTGATTTTGCTATGTTAAAACTCCTGGAAGGTAATTACAGTGAATCCATTGCCCTTGCCGAAAGTGGATATGAGTTGGAAATAAAACCACCAAAAAGAAATTTTTCCGTTTGGACTATAGGGCGTATATTATATGGCCAATTGAATGAAAAGGAAATAAATACTATATACTTAAATTGGAAAAAGCAAAATGGCCCTTTCCCTGAATCTTTTATAAATGATGTTTTAGTTGTAAAGAATCATGGGGTGGAACGCATTGAATTAGAAGGCATATTAGAAGTGCTTTTGGATGGTTCCAATAAAATGAATTAGTGTAGTCCTCTTGTGAGATGTCCAATTTTTGATGCCATATTATTCCGAACACCGCCAAGGCGGGATTTCGCTTCACTCAACTTTGAACACCGAACTTTGAACTTTTATCACTCCAAACCGCGGGCACTTCAGGCTATTCTTCTTTGCTATTGTTTTAAGGCAGCTTTTGTAAAAATATATTCCGGGATCTCCTGGTTAAACTTGATGCTTGTAAAATGCATTTCGGTGCCTTTGCCACTTTTCAGCATGTCTTTATAAGTCATTTTCATGGGAAACCAGCGGCCTTCAATTTCCTGGACATCTTCGAGGGAGGTTCTTTTTAACAATTGGCCGCTTTTCGCAAAAAGTTCTTCTTTTAATGGGACAAATCTTTTGGCATCCACCCACACTTTGCGCGAATGATAAGCTGCATCATCAACCTTTGCAATAAGCTCAAGTATAAAAACTTTGCGGCCATCAATTAACTCCTCACCTTCAATTGTAGCATTGTAAATATCCAGAAATTTTCTATCATCCATCATGTCCTCGTACGAAAAGTCAGAACCCATTACAGATTGGCGTAGCATATGTCCGGAAATTTGAATGGTACGATCGGTTGAGGGGGAGTAGATCCAGAGTTTGTCATCGAGTTTTAGCATTTTGGTGCCTTTCTCCCGGGCAGGAGTCAGGTATTCGGTAAATGACTTTTCAGCCCCAACAGAATAGGAAACCGAAGTCATTGTCCTGCTGTTTCTTTTCCCATGTATGGTCATTGATGATTCAACAACCCGGTTGTCGGCAGACATGTTTTTATCAACTTTTTTTAAAATTTCATCAGCAGTTTGTGCACTGAGGTTAACTGAAATTAGTGCTATAAATATGATCAGTATATTTTTCATTTTTATCCTATTTAACTTTTATAAATAAATACAACTCAAGTTCTTATTCTTGTTGTTCCAAAAAGTTTGCCGTTTGCATTAAAGAGGTTTTACCTCCCACAGATTTTATTCATTTTATTTTACTCGAATTCATCGCTCTAAATAAGTACTCTAAACTTCCAGTTCCTTAAATAACTGTGCTGTTTTTCGCTTGTAGATGGCATATCCTGCAAGTGCATTGCCCAGGGTCATCGCCAATAAACCGGGAAAAAATCCGATATATAAAAGCTCTGGTGAAACAGCCGCCCGGTAAACCGGAGGCATCATCATGTTCACATTTTTCATCAGCGAGCTAAAATCAATACCATTTTCCTGTAGATAATAACATGCCGTGACCCCCAACAATGTACCAGCAACCGAACCAATCAACCCAATAAGGATGGCTTCGTAAATGATTGTTCTGTAAATGTGCCCTTTATTTTCACCCAGTGCTAGGCGAACGCCATATTCACTGTACCGGCGTAAGCCACCCAACAAGCCGGTGTTCCATAAAACTATCGACATGGCAAAAACAAAAATAAACACCATGAGGGCGCTCATGTTTTCTGAACGGGCCAAAATATCCTCAAGTCCGTTTTGCTCCCGAAGTTTAAACATTTGCGGTGAAAATTCATCATTTGAATCGCTGTGTATTTTGTTAAAATTGTGTTTTACCAATTCCGCAAGTTCATCATCGTAGGTACCCTGTTTAAAAAACCCAAGTATCTCGCTTGCACCATCTTCCATATCGAGTGCCAGTTGAGCATCTCTTATATCAATAATAATTGCACCCCTGTCGAGAACCGAAGATCCAAAGCTAATGGTACCGGAAACTTCAAAGGTTTTAAACATCATGCTGCCATTCATTGTTGAGCCAAAAATGGTAACCTCATCCCCTAGATTAACACCAAATTTTTCAGCAAAATCATTGCTGATCAATGCTTCACCCTGTTTTGACGGGACGGCTCCTTTGACAAGAGAATTGCTTATGTTCATACGGTCAGCTTCTTTCGAGTTGGACGATAATAAATCAACAGCTCTTCCTGCTGCAGGTCCTTGCGCCCTAGTTTCTCCATTTATATCCGGCACATCAAGCAGTCCACCAAAATTGATGCGACTTACCCACTCCATATCCGGATATTCAGCGTTGAGGTTTGCAATTAATTCATCAACATCCAATAGCGCCAAATCGTTGGGTATCTGGTTTTCGTTTTCGGCATAGGCTCTTGTCATAATCTTTACATGCCCTGTTGTGAAATTAGCACTCATATCGATTATATCGGTGAAAATTCCTTTCATCCAACCACTCATAAATACAGTTAGGAAAACGCCTATTGAAATAACAATTACCGGAAGCAGACTGCGGCTTTTGTCTCTTATTATTCCTTTAAAAATAAATTTTATCATTTTACTTTCAATTTATCTTAGCTATTGTCTTAAGAACTTTAGCTTACTTTATGTACCTGTTTTATTGAAGTTTTCCTTTTAAAGCATCAGTAGGTTTCATCTTCGAAATCTTGCGAGCTGGTAGATAACTCACAATAGTGGCAGATAAAACCACCAGTATTAGTGTTGAAAAAATTAAACCAACACTGTAGTATGGGTAAATGGTTTCAGCAACGGTAATTCCCATGTCGGGGCCACCAAAAGTTATTCCTATGGTGTCGAGATAGAGAAATAATGGTATTCCGTAAACTGCACCCAGGAGAGCTGCCAGGATGCTGTGCGCACCTCCTTCAACTGTAAAAATACCCACTACCTGCGAACGGGTTAGGCCGAGGGCGATATAGGTTCCTATCTCTTTCTGTCGGCGGAATATGGCCAGCACCTGTGTATCAAAAATGGCCAGTAGAGCGATAATGAGTAGCAAGCCCTCCATAATCAGGCCCCCGGCTTTTTTCGATTGAATCATTCTATCCAGATCCGAAAGTAAAAAATCCGGATCTTTAAACTCCCAATGCTCAATTACCCCACCGGTATAATTCGCACTGGTAACCAGTAACGATGCTTCGTTTTCCATATCCATCATATGCTGTAAAACCGAGATGGATAAATACATCTGCCCATTGTCGATTGAGGGGACGTCGCATTTAAAAATAGCTGCGATTTGGATTTCACGGGCATCAAAGGTCCCGTTTTTATCACGCCATCTTACCAGTACCTGATCGCCAATTTTTAACCCGGTGGTTTCGGCCATGCGTTTCCCAATTATTGCCGAATACTCATTTTGTACGTTTTCCAAATCCGCAGTAGGCAGCTTCAGAATTTTTTGCTTTGGATCGACGCCTTTTAAAATGGCATTTTGTACCCTGCCTTCCGGATAAAGTGTAGCCTGAGTAATAAGTATTGGAGTAAGATTCCCATTGCTTATTTCTGAATTTATTTTATCCGACAATGGAGCGTGTGAATCCTGTATGGTGTATGGATCGTACTGGTCGTATTCGGGATGCCAAAACTGTCCCTGTCCAATCTCCCAATCCTGTGTGTCGTTACGCCCCTGCCTGTTCCACCCGTCAATCATTCCGTTGTAAAAAATAATAAGAACAAAGGCAAACGACAGCACCATTACATTGAGCCAGGTTCTGAGCCCGGCACCCATCAGGTTTTTGTATGCTAATTTAATTGCGATCATAATGTTCAGTTTACGATTTGTTTTCCTTATCGTTTACCACTTTACCATCTTCCAGAGAGACTATTCTGTTAAGATATTTCATTACTTTTTCATCATGCGTGGCAAATAGAAAAGTAACTTTCAACTCTTCATTTAGTTTTTTCATTGTTTGCAGGATGTGATGAGAATTTTTTGAATCGAGGTTGGCCGTTGGCTCATCTGCCAGTACTATCTCAGGTTTCTTAACCATCGACCTGGCAATGGCCACCCGCTGGCTTTCACCGCCTGAAAGCATACTGGGCTTCGACTTTGCCTTATCAGTCAATCCAACCCATTCCAGCGACTCCATCACCGCTTTTTTGCGTTCTGAGGCCGACTTGTTTTGGAGCAACAAAGAGAATTCTACATTTTCGAAAACCGTATAAACTGGCAACAGGTTATAGGTTTGAAATATGAAGCCAATGTGTTTGCTACGTAAACTTGCAGCTTGCTTGTGGGTAAGTTCAGCTATGGATTTATCCAAAACAATCGCGCTGCCTTCAGAGGGCGTATCAAGCGAACCAATTATATTGAGCAGTGTTGTTTTGCCTGAGCCACTTGGGCCCACTAATCCGGCAAATTCACCTTTGTCAAAATTCAGGTTAACCTGGTTAAGTGCAGTAAAAAATCCCTTTCCTACAGGGAATTTTTTTACTAAATCATCAATTCTAATAATTGCCATTATCTTAAACTTTATTTATTCTGAGATACTATATTTTCAATTTCTAACTTTTTAACTACAGGCACACCAAGTACTTCTTAATGATTAAACACGTACATTACCTGTAAGCCAATTCCTCCATAAAGGTTCTCACTTGCATCCATCGAGGGGATCTGGTAACTTTCAGGATTCCAGTAGCCCATAACATACAATGTAGTTTTATCGAATTGTCGATACCAATTCACGAAATTATAGAGCGATTTATTTACCCAATCGTAATAAATTATAATGTTGAGATTGTCAAACATTCCTATGGGATACATCACAGACAATGCTGTAAAATTGGTGGTCTGCGAAAATTGAAATGCGTTTTCATCCAATGCAGACAACATATGTTCAATAGTCATGTTCAAACCACTGCCAATCCCAAAAGTATAATCCACACCAACTGTTAAAATTTCCTGGTTGGTAAACTGGCCGATGTTTTCACTTTTCGTCACCCAGACACCTTCAAACCAAAATCCAACAACCATATCCCATTTGGCATCCAATCCGATTCTATTTTCCGGAATTTCGCTATACGATGGAATTGCTCCATTTAATTCTCTTGAATCGGCTATCCGGTGATGATATGAAACTGCTGCTTCACCCCGGGGTACCGGTGTTTGAAACCTTCCGCCAAACTCCGGGTAATTGACATTTGTTTTTAAGACTTCCATGCCTTTCGGGTTTTTATTACCGTACAAACCCCAAAGCCAGATATTGGAATTGTTCATAAAATAATACCTGCCCAGAGCAGCCCAAACACCATCAGTGAGTTGCAAAGGATCGCGGGGATCAACCTGGTCAAACCACCGCAGCGCCCGAAGTATGGTTGCAGATCCAAAGTTGATTTTTTGTAGACCAATACGAATTTCCATTTGATTTGTAGAATATCTGGCCCACACCCTATAGGGATTTATGTTGCCTGTGGCTGCGACTGAATCGAAGAAATGTACACCCAACTCGCCGTATATATTTGCAGAAGCTTCAAAATCAATTAATCTTTCTTTCACCAGTGGAATCCCGTAGTTTAATTGAGGGATATATCTTCCCCCCAGGTACAGAGGATAGGGGTTTTTAGGATTAAAATGTGCCCATGACGACAGTTGCCCGGTAAATTTCGGCAGGTTACTTTCTTTTTTGGTACCATCCTGACCAGAACTCTGAAGGCCGAGAAAAGTAAAATAAATAATTATGTATAATAGCTTATTCATTGCCTGATACAATTCCGTAAAAAAGCATATTCATGGCTTCTATTATGAAATCCTGGGGTTGCGCATATTGTGAGAGTAAATGCTCGTTTTCCATCATTTTGATTACCTGGGTGGAATAGACCAGAATGAAATCAATATTTACTTCTTGCCTGATGTATCCCTTTCTCTGTGAGTCTTTATAGAATTCCGTGATGTGGTTTTTTGAGTTTTCACGGAGAATGTCCAAATGGTCCGATAAACCGAGTTTTGGATTGAGATAAATGTCGTTTATGAACTCCATTGAAAAGTTATTCATGCCCTCCATTTTCATCAAAAACAGCTCTTTCAATTTTTCTGAAAAGGGGAGTTCGCTTTTGGTTATATGGTTTAATTTGATCAGGGAACTATCCATCAATTCATCGAGTATCGTTTTTGCAAGGGCAACTTTATTTGGAAAAAATTTGTAAAAGGTCATTTTACTTGCGTTTGCTTCCTGGCAAATCTCTTCGATTGTTACCTTTTTAATTCCATATTTCCAGAATAATTTTTTTCCTGCGTCAAAAATGTCCCGGTACTTAGCTGTATTTATTGGAAGATTCATATTTGTACTTTTAAAATGCAAATGTACGAAAAATATCTAATAATACACAAAACGTACAAATAATATTATTTAGTATTCACTTTTTATATCGATCAAAAAAACTTTTAATTTGTAACTACAAAAGAAAAATAAGAAATGTTGATCTCATATTAATTTTAGCAACAAATGCAAAAAATCGAATTATTCATCGGTAGTCCCAGGAAACATGGAAATACTTTTTCACTGGCTGAAATGTTAATACGTAAATTGAATAAGGACAGGTTTGACGTAGGTGTAAACTTCCTTTATGATTTTGAGATAAAACCTTGCTACGACTGCAGGGCCTGCAAAAAAGGCAAAATGACGTGTGTCATTCCGGATGATATGATGGAATTATATCCACGAATTGAAGCATCTGATGTTTTGATTTTCGGAACTCCTATTTACTGGTTTGGGCCAGGTGCAAAAACTAAATTGTTGTTGGATAGATTCCGTCCTTTTTATACCAATAAAAAGCTGACCGGAAAAAGAGCAGCCCTGTTGCTACCGGCTGGAACAGGAGAAGGTGATTGCGATTTGACCATAGAAATGTTTAAAAGATCATTTGAGGCCCTGGGGGTAAATTACAAAGGTGCTGTAACTTCAAAGGCTTATGATATTGGAGAGGCCGAGCAGGATGTAAATGCTGTTGAGTTAACAGGTCAACTATCCCAACGGATAAACAATATAGAGATAAATGTTTAAACTACTGAATCCCAATTTCAAGGATTGAAAAATTAAACAACTTTAGTCAGTTCTTTCACCAAGTCTTTTCTCAATCTCCATTGAGGTCTTACAAACCGACAAACCACCAAGTGCAGTGCACCTTAATTCTATAGGCAGACTTTTACCCACTTTGTCCATTGTTTCGATCACTTCATCAAGAGGAATGACAGGATCGAAATTGGACAGGGCCATGTTTGCACATGAAAGGGCATTGCTTGCAGCTAAAACATTTTTTCCGAGGCAGGGAACCTCCACACGATTAGCTACCGGGTCGCAGATCATACCCATCGTGTTTTGCAAAGCCATCGATGCAGCATTAATGGTCTGCTGGGTTGTGCCACCAGCAAGAGTTACAAGGGCTGCCGCAGCCATTCCTGATGCTGCTCCACACTCGGCCTGGCAACCGCAAACCTCGGCTGAAAATGTCGAGCCGGTAGCAATTAATATTCCAATCATACCTGCAGCTAACAATGCTTTTACCATATCATCCGGGTTTGATTCAGTTTTTTCCGCAGCGCCAACCACTGCTCCTGCAAGTGCACCACAGGAACCCGCTGTGGGTGCAGCCACTATCACACCCATTGAGCTTTTTACCTCCATTATTGCAGCAATATTCAGGATTATTTGATTGAGCATTCCTCCATCTAAAAGTTGGCTACTGTTCATCATGTTTTGGAATTGACCAGATTGATGGCCAAGGATCCTGTCGTTGTATTCTGTTCCGGTTAGGCCTTGTATGATAGCGTTCCGCATCACTTTCAGAATTTCATGCATCGTATCAAATACCTGTTCCTTTGTTATGTTGCCCCGCTTGCTTTCATACTCTACAGCCAATTCCCACAAAGGCAAATCTTTGCCCTTGTTGTATTCCAGCAATTCGTTACACGTTAAGTAAGGAACTATAATATTTTTTTGAGATAAAACCGGTAATACGGGAAGAATTTTTTGAATTGATTTGACAGGGAAGTTCTCTTTTATTTTAAGAATGATTTCCTCCGAAATGAACATGCCTGCTTTTATTTCGATGAGGTGCGACCCGGCACTGTGATGGATGATGAATAACTCGGATTTTAAAACAATATTTAGAAAACTTACAACAGCTTCAGCTCCTTCCTTACAGAAAATCAATGTTTCAAAAAAATCGCCAGCCATTGATATTTTAATCCTATCAATTTCGATCACTTCAATCATTCCACCACCTGTGGAAATGGCTGTGATCTGATGAGTCTCAGTATTGTTATTAAGGGTTAGCCTATAGGTATTGGGGTGTTTAAATCCGAAGTCAGAAATATTGATCTTAACTTTCATTCCTGACTTTTCGATTAAATTGGCTGAATGGGGCAGGTGTTCATCTATAGCCTCCATGCCAACCAGTCCACCAAATAAACCCATGTCCGATCCCTGGCTTTCATGGGTAGTGGCAAGCGATCCACGGCTATCAAAATCAATATACACTTCTTGAATATCACCATCCATTAAATCCCTGGCCATTTTACCAATCCGCAATGCAGCGACACAATGTGAACTCGATGGTCCGCGCATTACCGGACCGATGACATCATTAAAAATGGATGGAGTCTGCATAAAGTGTTCTTGCTATTCCTTCAGTGGAATTAATACAATCGTTTCAATATCCTCTTTTTTGCATTCACCCGGATCGTTGGTGTAAATCTCGATGGAATTATTTTCCATTTCAAGGCCCTTTTCTTTTACAAATTTGTATATGTTTTTGTAGGTTTTGCCTACCTTTTGGTATGGCCCTTTATGTATGGCAGTGACATATTTTTTCTTTTCAAAAACCCGCGGTGTAATTTCTTTCTCAGCAGGCAGTGCTTGCGATGTGGCAGCACCAGTCATAAAGTGCCAGTTTTTAGTAAAAACTTCAATAAAATTCGCAAACCCGCTTTTTTCCATTTGTACATCCCAGTCGATATCAAGATATCGTGCGTATGGAGCCCCGGTGCACTCAGCCCCGTTTTTATTAATGTAGTCCATGATGCGATTAAAATTAATCCCCATTACTTTGGGCATTTTCATCATTTTTACATTTTCTTCAATCTCGACTACGTGGCCGATTTCTTTTTCAATAATTTCAACTTTTGTACCCATGGTTCGTGTTTTAGAATGTCATAATAGTCACTGTTGTTACAAGGCATGTTTTGTCTCTATCCGTCAAATATACATACTTCCAAGCTTAATTTTAACCTCCAATATCTATCTTTTACTTTCTATTCTCTTCCGATTTATACCCTAAATTCTTACCTTTCTCAATGGCAGGAATGCCTTCTTTCATCCATAAGGGCTCAGAAGCATCTTTGAGGTAATGATCAAAAAACTGGTACATACGGATATCAAGATCTACACGGTTGGGCCATTTGGTGAGGTTGTGCTCCTCTTTATTGTAGGTGAGCATCCATGCAGGTTTACCCAGCCGGCGCATGGCAACAAACAATTCGATGCCCTGGTACCAGGGGACAGCACCATCGTTATCGTTGTGCATGATTAGCAACGGAGTTTCAATTTTGGGTACATAAAATACAGGGGAATTCTCGATGTACTGTATTGGCTTTTCCCAAAGTGTGCCACCAATCCGGCTCTGGGTCTTTTCGTACTGGAACATCCTGCTCATGCCGCTTCCCCAGCGGATGCCTCCATAGGCTGAAGTCATGTTGCTAACCGGCGCACCTGCCATCGCTGCTTTATATAAATTTGTTTGCGTAACCAAATAAGCCACCTGGTAGCCGCCCCAGCTTTGCCCCTGTATAGCCATATTATCTTTGTCGATAAAAGGGAATTGATCCACCATTGCCAGCGTACCGCTTACGATTGCACGATAGGCGCTTTGCCCTGGATAACCCTCAAGGTATGGGATATCCGGTACGAATTCTATATAACCATTACTGACACAATAGGTGGGATTTATTGTGGAACGGCTTGGCGCCGGATGCCTGAAAGTGTGGAACCTGTCCGAATATCTTTCATAAAAATAAATCAGCATCGGATACTTCTTACTTTTATCAAGATTTTCAGGTGTGTAAAGCAGGCCATCTAAAGGAATTCCATCTGAAGATGTCCAGTGCACCAATTGTACATTGCCCCACAGGAATTGGTCTCTTTGTTTGTCGAGTTGGGTTATCTGAACTGGTGCCTGGAATTTCATATTGCTCCACCAAATATCGGGGTAAAGTTCGAAGGCTGACTTTTGCCAGATGACCTTGTTTTCGTTTTTTGCCTTTTTTAGCCCTGAGAAGCTGAAATTCCCACTGATGATTTTCTCCGGTGCCTCTTCTGATTTTGGTGATGTGAGGTAATACCCTCCTGCTTTGCTTGTAAAATTAAATCCCGACAGGTACATTTCTTCCTCCACATATTCCAGTTCACGATCCAGCTTCTGGTACCTGAACCGTGTATCATTTTCCCTGCCAAACCCACCAGTAATTCTCACTGCTTCATCTTCTCCTGTGGGATCAAATTTCCATATATCATATTTGTCGTATATTAAAACATGTTCATCGTTCTCAGTCCATCCAGCTACACCATAATTTCCCGGGAGTCTTGGCATATCGTTTAACTCGTAATAAAAGTTGAAAGATAGATTTTTAGTCAGGGATACAACATGGCCCTTTGCAATATCCTTAACATACCACGATGAATCGGGTGCTTCATACCACAAAATATATGTTCCACCCGGTGAAAGCTGTGTTGTTGAATGTTTCTTCTCAAGTAACTGCTTTGTTTCACCTGACTTCAAACTTATGGCATAATAATCCCGGTATCCAGCATCCCATGACATCAGTTGTTGATAAGGCAAATTAGACAATCCTAAAGCTATTTCAGTATTTCCTTTGTCATAAGTTCTTACATCAGGCATGTCTTTATTGGCAATTTGAATTATTTCATCATCACCTGGATAATACACAGCCAGGTAGTTTCGCTTTTTTTCCTTGTCGAGTTGTTTCTTTTGCTGGGGCTGAAGCAAGGGGTCTTTCCAGTTCCACACATCAACATGTACCTTTTCGTCGTCCGGCAGTGTATCTTTTGGCCTTACCTCAATAGCGGGGCAGGTACCGAAAAACAGGCGCTCACCATTATCAGAGAATGAAGGTCCTTTGTGTTCGCTTACCCTCCATCCGTCAATAAGGTCTTTAGTAAGGCTGTCGATAACAATTTCAGCCAAATTATCCTTGTGGCTCCAATAAGCGAGGTCGTAGTTTTTTTCCTTTGCTGTATCTGCTGAAAATACAAAGGCCAATTGCTCGCCTTCATCATCCAGCCCTGGTTTTTTTGCAACTCCCTCTGCCTCAAAAATCAAATTATCAAGCTCCTTTTTCGTGTTGAAGTTGTATACAAATGTCGAATCAATGGAATCTTTGACCTGCCTGATAAATGAAAACAATTCTCCATTTTTTGAGACATTGTAATCACTTACATCATTAAATGAAAACGATTTGTCCTCGATTACCTTTTTGATGACCAGTTCAGTTCCATCGCCATTCTTTTTCTTCTCTTTGTTTGGTTTTTCCTCTTTTTTTGTGATGGTATCTGCCTTTTCCGTGGTGTCTTTTTCAGGAAGCGCTTTCTCTAAATGGTAAGCAAGCCAATCGGTACCTTCTTTAGCCAGTTTGAATGACTTAACACGTGCCACTTTTATTAGGTGGTTTTTCTCCATCACATATATACCAAGAGAATCCTTAGGTAGGTCATCCTTTTTCTTTTTCACCAATTTGGCCTTAATCAGGGTATCTTCTTCAGCCTTTATTTTACAAACTAAAAATTTTGAATCTCCCGAGAATTTAGCACCATAGCCTCTTGCAATGGAATCGTAACGGTTGGTTTCGGTGTTGTAAACAAACAGTGTTCCATCACCTTTCTGCGGATTAACTTCATAACTTACCCAACGGCCATCATTGGATATCTGTGTCGATTTAATAACTTTCCAGCCCGGGTAATCATCCTGGGTAATCGCTCTTTTAGTGTTAGTTTGTGAAATGCCTGATATGTGCATCAACAGTGTCGAAAGGATCAGAAACAATGTATACTTCATCTTTGATAGATTATGTTAAGAGGCCTGAAGCCTGCAGTGTATTTTCTATGCAAACATACACATCTTGATTGGAAAAATACAACTGGGTGTAAAACTAAATAGGATTTCCTGTAGAGGTTGAATCCTATTGGTAAATAGTTGGCTAAAAATGGTTAAATGCAATTTTTAAAATTTCGTTTTTAACCAAATACAAAAGTTATAATTAATAATAAATGTATTCTTCAGAGAGTAATGTTAACCAATTTGTTTTAGGATTTTGTAATTCACATTTCCTGGGTTAAGGATTTTTATGAATTATTGTTCTTGCATTTACATGTATAATTCGCTATATTTGCGCCTGTTATCTAATAGTCGGTCAATCAACAATAGATTATACAAGCAAATAATATCAAACATCAAAAACGATACATCATGAAACAAAATCTACTTTTTATTAAAACAATTCTTTTCAGCTTGCTTTTTTCCGGGTTATTATTAAGCCAAAGCCTACAAGCCCAAAGTCAAAGTGAGTGGAACGGGGGGGAGGATGATAACTGGGATAATCCTAATAACTGGCTTCCACCTGGGGTTCCTGACGCTTCTTCGAACGTATTTATTGGCCTTTTATCAGGCATTGATAGCCCTCCTGGTACCTGGCCGGTTATTTATGGACCAGCAGTTGCAGCAAGTGTCGATATTTCATTCCGAGTCGCTGAATTAACAATAGCTCCAGGAGGTAGCCTGACCACAGAAGTGATTTCCAACGATGGAGTCTTTTTGATGCAATCAAACGCTTTCGACCAGGCTTCTTTTATAGGTAACTATGGCCCCGGTACTGGTACTTTTAGTTACGAACGTTTTCTTGGTGTTAACAATGCACTTCCTCCAGAAGAAAAAGGCTGGCACTATATTTCAAGCCCGGTTTTTGGATTTAGTTCTCTAAATATTCCCGACTACTATCTGAATACCTGGGATGAACCTGGCGCCATGTGGGTTCAACATCCCGGACAGGCGGATTGTGTTCCTGCACCTGAAATTTTTAATTTCGGGATGGATGGATGGAGTGTAAAATGGGATGATCAGTACAGCACTTACGGATGTCCTAATCCAGGTGCAGGACAGACAGTTGTGTTCAATGGTGTGCCTAACTTTGGCAACCAGTTTGGTACGCTTACTAGTGGAGGGGGTAACTTTAACATGGTGGGTAATCCTTTTCCATCCTACTGGGATTATGATGCTTTATTTTTTGGCCCAAACTTTCCACTGGGTTTATATGATGCCATTTATTACTGGGATGAAGATGCTAACCAATATGCCTCGTATGTTAGTGGGACTGGCACAAATGGTGGAGGCCCTATTGTACCTCCCGCCCAGGCTTTCTTTTTTGAAGCTGATGGCACTGAGCCTACGATACCTTTATTATTTACCGATGCAGAAAGGGTTCATGCTCCAGGTCCACCGTTCTATAAAGATGCAGCTGCAGACCTGGTCAGGTTGCTTGCCACGGCCAATGAATTTACTGATGAAACAGTTGTTCACTTCGATGTGAACTCTACGGTAAACAGGGACAAAAACGATGCCCGTAAATTAAAGTCTCCTGGTAGTACGGTCCCCACAATATACACAATGGGCGGCGACGTTGAATTATCAATTAACGGCTTGCCTGCTACCGACATCGTGCCGGTATATTTCGAATGTAAAACACCAGGTACTTATACCATTGAAGCCAGCGAGACCAGTGAATTTACCTATCTTGTTTTGCAAGATATGTTAACAGGACAACTAACCGACCTTCTTGAAGGGCCGCATACTTTTGAATATACAAGCACAAATGAAGTACGTAACTTTAAACTGCTTTATGCTCCGGTCGGAATTGGAGATATCGAAGCCAGCAATATTAAAATCTGGTCGGGTACAAACAATATTTATGTTGATGTTCCTGAAAGTGCTTATGGCGACATTTTTATATATAATTTGTTGGGACAGGAAATAGATCACACCTCTATTAACCCGGGTGTTGTAAACACTATTCCAATAGAAAATGCTAATTCATATTACATTGTTAAAGTACTGACAGGCAACAATGCTATTACCGAAAAGGTATACATCAAATAATTGGCATTGAGGAATTAAAATACATTTGAAAATTAAAAATAATATAAATATGAAAAAGGTCATTCAAATTTTAGTCATAGCATTGTTTTTCGCGGTTCCGTTTACATTATCAGCGCAACCATCACCATATGGTGCTCCGGGAGGAGGTACCGGTACAAATCCTGCAGGTGGAGGGCCTCCTGGTGGAGGTGCACCCGTTGGTTCCGGACTGGTTATAATGTTGATCCTCGGTGCGGCTTACGGAAGTAAGAAACTTTTTAAAATGGGGATTGTTAACCCGGACAAGAAAGTCTAAAGATCATAACCTAAACAAAAGCAATAAACCTGTCTGTAGCATCCTGGATTTAATTAACCATGAGGATTGCAGGCAGGTTTTTTTTGAGAATAAAACAGGAATTTTTGGGTTTCATGGTTCCAATGAATAATTTGTAGATTAGATGTTCTTGAAAGAGATACCTGCCATTACCTTACAGTGGTTTACGTTATGTACCTGCTGTTTCCATCCCACCAAATCATATGCTATTCCTAGTCATTCAATGCAGTCTGGTATTCCATGTTTGACAGGCTTTCAATTGTGTAAGAAATTGTAAATCAGGTTAATTTTATGTTAATTCTAAAAATGCTGTTTATATGGAATATAAATTAGTACCTTTGCAAACTGAAATTTTCAGGACATTACCACCTGTAACGCGTTAGTTTATAATTATTTAAAAAAATGGATTATTTAAAATTCGACAAAAATCAACTCATAAATCTCGAATATTCACTTCACCGGGAATTGTTAAGGACCAATAGGGCGGGAGCTTTTTCGAGCACCACTATTGTAAATTGCAATACCAGGAAGTACCACGGATTACTCATTGTTCCTCAGCCTCAATTCGGAAATGACCCACACGTACTTCTTTCGTCGCTGGATGAAACCATTATCCAGCGTGAAGCCGAATTTAACCTTGGAATCCATAACTACGATAACAATGTGTATTCCCCTCGCGGACATAAATACGTGCGTGACTTCGAAAGTGATCCCATTCCAAAAATCACATACAGGGTAGGAGGCGTTGTACTTACCAAGGAAATGCTTTTTTCATCGCATGAGGAACTGGTGCTTTTTAAATATACCCTTGTGGAAGCCCATTCGCCCACAACATTGAAATTTAGTCCTTACCTGGCTTTCAGAAATATACATGCATTATCAAAGGCCAATATTGATGCCAATAAAAAATATGAGCCCATTAAAAATGGGATTCAGATTACAATGTATGATGGTTATTCGCCACTCAACATCCAGTTTTCGAAAAAACCTGAATATACCCACGTTCCCGATTGGAATTACAATATCGAATACCCCTACGAAAAACTGAGGGGTTATGACCATAATGAAGATTTATATGTTCCTGGATTTTTTGAAATTCCTATAAAGAAAGGCGAATCCATTGTTTGTGCTTCAGGTACAAGCGAGTTGACTCCAGTGGGCTTAAAGCAAAAGTTTGCTGCAGAAGCAAAAAAACGGATACCCAGGAAAAATTTCGAAAACTGCCTGATAAATGCAGCACAACAATTTGTTGTTCACCGCGAGAATAAGACAGAAGTTTTGGCTGGCTATCCATGGAGTGGGATGATAGGAAGAGATGCTTTTATGTCGCTTCCAGGCCTGTTGCTTAGCCAGGGTGATACTGCTACCTTTAAATCAATACTCGATTCGATGGTTGATTCTATGGACGGTGCATTCTTCCCAGGCGCTGTGTTAAACCATCACACCGAATACAATTCTGTAGATACACAGCTCTGGTTTTTCTGGGCACTTCAAAAGTACAATGAGTATATTGGTGAAACTGAGAAAAACTGGAAAGAGTATAAAAAGGTCATCAAACTGATTCTTGAATCATACCGCGAAGGAACATGGTTCAATATCAGGATGCAGGAAAATGGATTGCTACATGCCGGTGAACCGGGCAACGCACTTACATGGATGAATGCCGTGATTGAGGGTAAACCGGTTACACCAAGAATTGGTAATCCTGTAGAGGTGAATGCCTTGTGGTACAATGCCATACAATTCAGTCTTGAAATGGCACGCAAGGCAAAGGATAAAAGGTTTGTGAAGCAATGGAAAGACATCCCTGAGCGAATTGAAAATTCTTTTGTTGAGAATTTCTGGGACGAAAAGAAAGGTTACCTTGCCGATTACACCAATGGCGTTTTCAAAGATTGGTCGGTTAGGCCAAACCAGGTCCTGGCTGTCTCGATGCCTTATTCTCCTTTAACTGATCTTCAGCAAAAAAAGGTACTTGATGTTGTTGAACTGGAGTTGCTCACCTCCCGTGGCTTGCGTACATTGTCACCTAAAAACCCCAATTTCAAAGGCTTTTACCGCGGCAATATTCAGGATCGGGACCTGGCATATCATCAGGGATCTGTAATGCCCTGGACCATTGGACATTATGCTGAAGCATACCTGAAAGTTTATCAAAAAGGTGGTTTGGCAGTAATCAAGAACATTTACAAGGGTTTTGAACCGATGATACAGGAGTATGGGATTGGTACCATATCAGAACTTTATGACGGTGACCCGCCTCACATTCCTTCTGGTGCAATTTCACAGGCTACTGCTGTAGCAGAATTACTCAGGATGGATGCCCTGATCAAAAAAATGGATAAGAGAAAAAATTAAGTATTAAATAGATTATTTTAAATGAAAGTTTTAATGTTTGGCTGGGAGTTCCCGCCGCACATTTCCGGTGGATTAGGTACTGCTTGTTATGGGTTAACCAAAGGACTCGCATATCATGACACAGAGGTGATTTTTGTGGTTCCCAAAGCTTACGGTGATGAAGATCAATCAGCAGTTCGACTGGTTAATGCCAGCGATGTTGTGGTTGATTCTACCGACAGCGATTACCAGGAATTCTGGAAGAAGATCACTTACCTTGAAATCGGATCAAACCTGATCCCTTATGTCAGCCCCGAGGAATTCAGGAAATACGCTGAAGAGAATAAATTGGATAGTACTTCTCTTGAGGAAACAGTTATGTCGACCAAATTTACCTTTTCAGGGAAATATGGAAAAGACCTCATGGCTGAAGTTTCAAGGTATGCCCTGGTTGGTGCTGGAATTGCTGCAAAGTCTGACTTCGATGTAATCCATGCACATGATTGGCTGACATACTCGGCTGGTATTGCAGCCAAAAAGGTTACCGGTAAACCATTGGTGGTTCATATGCACGCTACCGAATTCGATAGATCCGGACAGAGTGTAAACCAGGAAGTTTACGATATCGAGCGCAAAGGTATGGAAGCAGCCGACCGGGTGATTACTGTAAGTAATTTTACGCGTGCAATAGTCATCGAAAAATATGGCATTGATCCTGAAAAGATTTATACCGTTCACAATGCTGTGGAACCTAGCGATAAAAAAGTTGATGAGCTTGATAGAAAAGTGAAGGAAAAAGTTGTTACTTTCCTTGGGCGGTTAACCCAACAGAAAGGGCCGGAATATTTCATTGAAGCTGCAAACCTGATCCTCCAGCGCGATCCCAATGTACGTTTTGTGATGGCCGGATCCGGTGATTTGATGAACAAAATGATCAAGCGTGTTGCCCAATTGAAAATAGGAACCAAGTTCCATTTTACCGGTTTTCTCAGGGGTGCTGACGTGGATAAAATGTTAGGCCTGAGCGACGTTTTTGTTATGCCTTCAGTTTCAGAGCCCTTTGGGATTGTTCCTCTTGAAGCCATGCGTTCCAGCGTACCGGTGGTCATTTCAAAACAATCGGGTGTTTCAGAAATTTTAAAGCATGCCCTGAAAGTTGATTTCTGGGATGTTAATGGCATGGCCGATGCGATTTATGGATTACTTCATTACGATTCCCTCAGGGATATGTTTCAGAAATACGGAAAAGACGAAGTAGATAGCTTGAAGTGGGACAATGCAGCATACAACGTGGTTCAGGTGTACGAATCACTTTTTAAAGGAAATGGAGTAACGGAATGATGGAGTTTTGAAGACGTGGAATAATCAATTAACATAAAACTCAGAACATTGAACTCAAAACACATTTAATCATTTTCGCATTCAATCATTATTAATAGATAATAACATACAAAATAGATATGAAATCAGTTTGTTTTTATTTCCAGGTTCACCAGCCTTACCGCTTAAAAACCTATCGCTTCTTCAACATGGGGCACGATCATTATTATTTCAACGATTTCGAGAATAGCCACATCATGCAGCGGATCGCACAAAAAAGCTATCTCCCCATGAACGAGCTTTTATTGAAACTGATAAAAAAGCATGGTAAAGCTTTTAAAGTAAGTTTCTCAATCACTGGTAGCGCAATTGAGCAGTTTGAGACTTATGCTCCTGAGGTATTGAACAGTTTTAAAAAATTGGCTGCTACCGGCAATGTCGAATTCCTGGCTGAAACCTATGCCCATTCTCTGGCATCGCTCAAGAGTAAGGATGAGTTTAAGGAGCAGGTACAATTGCACAGTAATAAAATTGAAGAGTTATTTGGTGTGAAGCCAACTGCTTTCAGGAATACTGAGCTGATTTACTCGGATGAGATTGGTGAAATGGTTTACGATATGGGATATAAAACCATGCTGACCGAAGGTGCAAAACATGTACTGGGCTGGAAGAGCCCAAATTATATCTATTGCAATGCGCGTAATCCCAAGTTGAAAGTTTTGCTGAAGAACTATACCTTGAGTGATGATATCGCTTTTAGATTTTCGAGCCAGGGTTGGTCAGAATGGCCACTAACTGCAGAGAAATTCAATGGTTGGCTTAACGACATTGAAGAGAAGGAAGAAGTGGTAAACCTGTTTATGGATTACGAAACATTTGGTGAACACCAATGGAAAGAAACCGGTATCTTTGATTTTATGGCCTCGTTGCCAGCACAGGTGTTGAAAAACAAAAAATTCAAATTTGCAACTCCATCAGAATTGGGCAAAGAACTTCAGCCAGTATCTGCAATCCAGGTGCCATTTCCTATTTCATGGGCCGACGAGGAACGTGACCTTACTGCTTGGGTAGGAAATGAAATGCAGGATGAAGCGGTAGAAAAGCTCTATGAACTCGAAGCAAAAGTGAAAAAATGTAACGATCCTGAACTCACAAGCGATTGGTACAAACTTCAAAATAGCGACCATTTTTATTATATGTGTACCAAGTGGTTCTCCGACGGAGACGTACACAAATATTTTAACCCATATAATTCACCCTATGAGGCCTTCATCAATTACATGAATGTGCTGTCTGATTTTGTGATCCGTGTGGATGAAAAGTACAATGCCGGGCTAAGTGATACACAAAAAATATTTGAAACTACCGGTGAACTGGGAAGGGAAATCAAAGAGGCAGCCACCAAAACGGTGAAAAAAACCAAACAGACAG
>Ga0209692_10002182_pt1 | contig 22641 bp, 18 predicted proteins | sample tdDd472_FD_187129 | JGI IMG/M metagenome (GOLD analysis project Ga0209692, IMG submission 187129) | Marine sediment microbial communities from the Atlantic coast under amendment with organic carbon and nitrate - tdDd47.2 (SPAdes)... | ecosystem: Environmental > Aquatic > Marine > Coastal >... | reverse complement strand
ACCCCTCAGTATTTAACTGAGGGGTTTCTTTTTGCTTGTTTTGAATAATACTGAGCTGATTGCTATCCATCAGAACTTAATTAAGAGAAAAAAGACAAAAAAAATGAATTTAATTTCAAGATCAATTTTTATCCAATCTAGATTGTATTAAAAAGCATTGGTTGTAGGTTATCAGATTGTTTAGTCTTGTCATGGTAAACAATATAATAATACAAATGATAATAATTGGCATTGTAAATGCCTTATCCTGAACAAATATTAGTAAGAATTTTCCATGTTCTTTTCACCCTATTCTTCTTTTTGCTTGTCTATAAGCCAAAGGTTAAAACCTAAAAAAATCAAACTAAATCAACCCAACAAGTTGGACTCGGAATAATAGGGACGTTTCCAATAAATAAAAAGACTGAAAAATGAGAGGTAAAAGTACAATCCTTGCCATTTTATTAATGGTGTTTAGCGGACTATCTTTTGGACAGGTAATTGAACCAGCCAAATGGAAAGTTGAATTCTCAAAGAAAGATGTTAAAGTCGGTGATCAAATAGATCTTGTTTTTAAAGTAACAATTGATAAAGACTGGCATGTTTATTCCAACGATTTCGATCCTGAATTGGGACCCATAGTAATTACTTTCGATTTCAAGGCTAACTCAAGTTACGAAAGAATAGGTGAAGTAAAACCAATGAATGCACACAAACATTACGATAAAATCTGGGAAGGTGATGTAAGTTACTTCGAAAATGAAGGAGAGATGCGTCAAAGTATTAAAGTGAAAGAATTGCCATTAAAAGTAAAGGGGACTTTCGAATATCAAACCTGTTCAGATGTTACCGGACAATGTGTGATGGGAGATGATGAGTTTAGTTTACAACTTGGTAATACTGATGAAAAAACTGCAATTGCGCCAATTTCCAGTTCTGACAATAAAGCCAAAGGTGATACTAAAGGGCTTTGGGCAATTTTTATTGCAGCCTTTCTTGGTGGATTAATTGCAATTGTTACTCCATGTGTATTTCCAATGATTCCAATGACAGTTAGTTATTTCATGCACAGTGGAGGTGGCAATAAGGCTAAAGGTAGAATGAATGCATTCTTTTATGGTTTTTCTATCATCGCAATTTATACAGTTGTTGGTACAATATTGGCAGTGGTCATGGGACCTGATTTTGCTAATTTTTTAAGTACACATTGGTTTCCTAATATATTATTCTTTGTCATCTTCGTGGTATTTGCTTTCTCATTCTTTGGAATGTTTGAAATTACAATGCCAAGCTGGATGGTAAACAAATCTGTTGCAAATGAAGACAAAGGTGGTTTTATGGGCTCATTTTTTATGGCTTTCACCTTGGTGTTGGTTTCATTCTCATGTACTGGTCCAATTGTAGGATCAATCCTTGTAGCTTCAGCCGGAGGAGAAGTATTGATGCCAATTATTGGAATGTTAGGATTCTCATTGGCGTTTGCTTTGCCATTTACCTTGTTTGCAATCTTCCCGGGATGGTTAAACAATCTTCCTAAGTCGGGTGGTTGGTTAAACTCGGTAAAAGTTGTATTAGGATTCCTGGAGTTGGCATTGGGTTTAAAATTCTTAAGTGTTGCCGACCAGACCTACCATTGGGGTATTCTCGATAGAGAAGTTTATCTGGCAATTTGGATTGTGATCTTCACATTATTGGGACTTTATCTATTAGGAAAACTAATGTTCTCTCACGATAGTCCGGTTAAAACCGTAAGTGTACCACGATTAATGTTAGCCATCGCTTCATTCTCATTTGTTGTGTATATGATTCCGGGAATGTTTGGAGCTCCTTTAAAAATGCTATCCGGATTTACTCCTCCACAAGCAACTCATGATTTTGATATAAATCAGATTGTAAGAGCGAATTCGAGTGGTAGTTCGGCACAGAAAAAAGTACATGAGGCAAAATATGCTGATTTCTTGCACCTTCCGCATGGATTGTATGGTTATTTCGATTATGAAGAAGCATTGGCTGCATCAAAAAAAGAGAACAAACCATTATTTATCGATTTTACAGGACATGGTTGTGTAAACTGTCGTGAGATGGAATCCAATGTATGGTCAGATCCTCAGGTTTTAAAAAGATTGCAGGAAGATTTTATTGTAGTTGCTCTTTATGTAGATGACAAAACAAAATTGCCAAAAGAAGATTGGTACGTATCTGAATACGACGGAAAGAAAAAGAAGACATTGGGAAAACAAAATGCCGATTTACAAATCCGTAAATACAATGTAAATGCACAGCCTTATTACTGTTTGTTAGATGCAAAAGGGAATGATTTAACAGAACCTACAGCTTACGATTTGAATGTTGAAAAATTCGTGATGTTCCTGGATGAGGGAAAAAAGAACTTTATGCAAAATAAAACAGCTCAAATACTTAAATAAATTTTAAAAAGGATATAGTTATGATGAATTAGTTAGTAAGTTTTCAGTTTGTGATTGAAAACATGGTTAGTGATTGTGGTCATGGATAACAGTGATAATTTCCTGTTATCCGACCAAACTTAAAGATTCATCCAATAAAATAGAACAAGAACAAATATTAGTTAGTGGTTAAGAGCAGGGCTGTCAAGAAACTTAGCCCATATCTGATCTAACTCCCTGCTCTTCCTTTTACCCATAAAAACCAATTGCCTAAACCAATTCTTTTAGAAGCACTGTAGACGGAACTGCTTAAAAAGAAATAGAGTCTCGGACCAAGAGTACTCTCGGAATGATTTTGAGATAACTAAAAAACAACAAAATGAAGAAATTTTTGACTCTACTCTTAATGAGTACAATTTTGTTCTCCGGACTTCGTTCGCAGGCTCAAAATTCAACCACCATTCCATTAAATCCAAATGTAAAGCATGGGAAGCTTTCGAATGGAATGACTTATTACATATTGCACAATGAAGAACCCAAAGACAGAGCTAGTTTTTACTTTGTGCAAAATGTAGGAGCAATTTTAGAGGAGGATACTCAAAACGGGTTGGCCCACTTTTTAGAGCACATGGCTTTTAATGGGCTGAAAAATTTTCCAGGCAAGAACATGATTAATTATCTGGAGAAGAATGGGATTAAATTCGGACGAGATATTAATGCATATACGGCACAAGATGAAACGGTATACAATATCAGTAACATCCCAACAGAACGAGAAGGACTTGTAGATTCCGCACTTCTTGTTCTTCACGATTGGTCGGGAGGCTTGTTATTGGAAGCAGAAGAAATTGAATCGGAACGTGGAGTGATTCACGAAGAGTGGAGAACTCGTCGTAATGTAAGAAAAAGATTGAGCGATCAGTCCAACCCTTTGGTATACAGTAACTCGAAATATGCAAAGCGTGATGTTATTGGTTCATTAGATGTAATTGATAATTTTGAACATCAGCAATTGCGTGATTATTACAAGAAATGGTACCGTCCCGATTTGCAGGCCGTTGTTGTTGTTGGCGATATTGATGCTGCAAAGATTGAGCAAAAAGTAAAGGCGCTTTTCTCAACAATCTTTATGCCTGAAAATGCTGCTGAAAGAGTATACTACACCATTGATGATACCCAAGAAGTAGGTCATGTTGTAGCTAAAGATAAAGAGGCACAATCAGTGTCGATTAACTGGATGTTTAGAAAACCTGTTGTTAACAACAAAGATGAAAAGTATGTAAGAGAAGGATATGCTCAGGGTATGTTCAATACTATGCTGAACAATCGCTTAAGAGAATTGATTCGTAAGCCGGAGTGTGCTTCTGTTGGAATGCAGGTTGGCAATTATGAAATGGCACGTACAAAAGCTGCGAATTATATGTGGATTTCTCCGAAACAGGATAGAGAACTTGAAGCATTTACTCAATTCATGACAGAATTCGAAAGAGTTCGTCGATATGGTTTTACCCCATCAGAATTGGAGCGTGTTAAACTCCAGTTCTTAAGAAGTATTGAATCTTATTATCAGAATAAGGATAAAGTTTCTAACGAAGAGTGGGCAAAAAACTTCCAGAAGCATTATTTAAGTGCAGAACCAGCCTCTTCAATTGAGTGGGATGTTGAGTTTGCACAAAAAACAATTCCTAGCATTACTCTTGATGAAGTAAATGCTATTCGAATTGAATATTCCAATATTAATAACAGTGTATTTTCTCTATCAGGACCAGACAAGGAAGAGATCAACTACCCAACAAAAGAGGAATTGCTTGCTGTGGTTGAGAAGGTAAAGAATTCAAATGTGGAAGCTTATGAAGATGAAGCCGGTGATGCTCCATTGGTATCGGCAAAACTGAATGAAAAGAAAATTCTTACTGAGTCATATGTTGAGGGGACCGATGCAAAGATTTACACACTTGAGAATGGAGCTAAAGTAGTAGTGCTTCCAACCGACTATAGCAAGGATGAAATTTTAGTTAACGCCTACAGTTTTGGTGGGAATTCTTTGTTGGAAAGAGAAGATTTAGAATCGGCAGATATTGCAGCAACGTTAGCTCAAATGTCGGGTGTTGGAGAATTTAATGCCATTCAGTTGCAAAAGAAGTTAACCGGAAAACTAGTGAACCTTTCTCCTCAATTGAAAACTTTCACCGAAGGTTTCTCAGGCTCTGCCTCGCCTAAAGATTTAGAGACGCTATTGCAATTGGTATACCTTCGTTTTGAAAATCCTCGTTTCGACGAAGAAGCACTGAAAGCAGGAATTGGAAGATGGAAAAACAATTTGGTGAATGCCAAAGCGGATAACGGCAAAGCATTTAAGGATACCATCGGACAGTTAAATGCGAATCATCACGAAAGAGCATTGATGTTTAATGAAGATTTCCTAAATAATGTAAGTTTCGATAAAGCCAAACGAATCTACCTGGAAAGATTGCAGGATGCCAGTGATTTTACTTTCTTGTTTGTAGGGAATATCGATGAGAAGAAAGATCTGCCATTGATTCGCAGATATATTGGAAATATTACTTCATCGTACAGAAAGGAAAACTGGGTGAATCACAACATTCGTCCTGCAAAAGGAGTTTCGAAAAGAGTGTTCGAAAGAAATATGCAAGTGCCTAAAACAACCGTTTACCTGGGGCTTAACAGTAAGCTGGATTACAATCTGGAAAACAGAATGTATGTTCGCGTAATTGCAGATCTTTTGTCGAAGAGGTATATGGAAACCATTCGTGAAGAAGAAGGCGGTAGCTATGGTGTTGGTGTTCGTCCATCAAGTAGCAAGCGTCCCTATGAGCATGCAAGTATCTCGATTAATTTCGATTGTAATCCTGAAAAGCAGGAGAGATTAAGAGAGATTGTTTTCGAAGAAATTGAGAAGCTGTCGAAGACTGCTTGTAATCAGGATGATTTGGACGAGGTCAAGAAAAATTACATTAAGAATCGTGCAGAAGCAGAAAAGAAAAATAATTTTTGGATGAGTGTAATCAAATTATCTTTAATGAATAAGGAAGCGATTGTAAGTACTGAAAAATACAATGAAATTGTAAATGCTATGGATGCAAAAAAGATTCAAAAATTTGCAAAGAAATTATTTAAAAGTAATGATTCTGTAGAGGTGGTTATGAACCCTAAAGAGTCAAGTGTGAGTACCAAATAGTCTGTTTTGGTTTAGTTTTAGGATCAGTCGGAAGTAAGGAGCCGGCTGATCTGCTTTTTCATCTAACACAAATAAAGGAATTGATTATATTATGTTTCAATTATTCTTGAGTTCAAAGAATACAAAAACATATAAACAAAAATACTGCCAGCGTAAGGATCAATACATCAGCATTTTAAGTAATCAGCTGAACAGCTAAAATAACCGCGTTATATTAATTTGAATTCAAATCTACTTTTAAATAAAAATAAATTTTCACTTGATCGAGGCAGTAAGATAAAAGCGACTTACTTTGCATTTTTAAATCGCAGATTTAGGGGAAAGAATCAACTCATAAGATTCGTTTTGACCTTAATTTGAGATTACAAATAACAAAAACAACAACAATAACAAAAACAGTTTTGAACCAAACCTATGATGAAAGAAATTTTCTTGCAAAAGCTGAAGGAGGAATTTGTCCCGGCTCTTGGATGTACCGAGCCTGTTGCTGTAGCCTTTGCAGCGGCAAAAGCCAGAGAAATATTAGCACTTCAACCCGAAAGAGTAGAGTTTCATGTAAGTGGAAATATTTTTAAAAATGGAATGGGAGTAGGAATCCCAGGATCAGGAATGGTCGGACTAAGCATTGCTGGTGCCTTAGGTGCCTTAGGAGGAAACCCAAATGCTGGTCTCGAAGTATTGGATGGTATCAATAATGATACTATGGAATTGGCAAAAACCTTTGTAGACGAAGGAAATGTGAAGACCGATGTGAAATACGATGTTCCAAAATTGTATATAGAGTGCATCTGCTACAATGGCGAAAATTCAGGTCGTGTAATCATACAGGATCGACATACCAATATTGTTTCTGAAGAGAGAAATGGTGAAGTTCTTTTTAATAAAGAAGCAGATTCAGAAAGTAAAAGTGGAACCGACTTTTCGCAATGGAGCTTTAGTAAAATCTACGAATTCGTAAATACTTTGGATGTTTCAGACATTACTTTTATCGAGAAAGGAATTGCCTTAAACAAGTCCATTGCCGAAGAAGGATTAAAAGGAAATTACGGACTTCAGGTTGGAAAATCAATGCTATTGAATATTAAGAAAGGATTGCTTTCCGAGGATTTAATGAACCGTTCCATCATGATGACTGCTGCTGCTTCCGACGCCAGAATGGCTGGTAGTTCAATGCCTGTGATGTCGAATTGTGGAAGTGGAAACCAGGGAATTAGCGTTACGCTACCGGTAGTTATTGCCGCTGAAGAATTAGAAGTAGAACATGAAAAACTACTTCGAGCTTTGGCATTGGCATTGTTGATCACCATTTACATGAAATCTTTTGTAGGTCAGTTATCAGCCCTTTGCGGCGTATTGCTTTCAACAGCGGGAGCTGCTTGTGGTATTACCTACATTATGGGAGGAACATTCCAGCAATTGGGAATGACCCTAAAGAACATGACGGGTAGTGTAACGGGAATGATTTGCGATGGAGCAAAGTACGGATGTTCGCACAAGATATCGGCAAGTGTAAGTGCTGCTATTCAATCTTCCTTACTGGCAATGAATCACAATTGTCTGAATGGGATGAATGGAATTATCGATGATGACGTAGAAGCTACAATTCGTAACATCGGACGTTTGGCAAATGAGGGAATGGAAGTTACTGATGAGGTAATTCTAAAAACAATGTTGGAAAAAATGAACAAAGTTTCATAATTGTAAGATTTAGAAGAAGAAAGATGGAAGTTAAAGAGAATACAATAGAGAAAGTAAAGTGTTTGATCATTGGATCAGGACCAGCGGGTTATACTGCGGGTATTTATGCATCGCGTGCAAATTTAAATCCTGTAATTATAGAAGGATTGCAACCAGGAGGTCAGCTTACAACAACTACCGAAATTGATAATTTCCCTGGATATCCGGAAGGAATTAGTGGTCCGGTAATGATGGGAGAGTTGAAGAAGCAAGCAGAACGTTTTGGCTGTGATTGTCGTTGGGGAATTGTTACAGAAGCCGATTTGGAGAAACGTCCATTTAAACTTAAGGTAGATGGAAAAACCGAAATTGAAGCTGAATCGGTAATCATAGCAACAGGTGCGACAGCTAAATATTTAGGACTGGAAAGTGAAGAGAAATACAAAGGTTCTGGTGTTTCTGCTTGTGCCACTTGCGATGGTTTCTTTTATCGTGGAAAAGATGTTGCAGTAGTTGGTGGTGGTGATACTGCCTGCGAAGAGGCATCTTATCTTGCCGGTCTTTGCAATAAGGTGTATTTGGTAGTTCGCAAGGATTTCTTGAGAGCATCGAAAGCCATGCAGGATAGAGTGATGAATACACCAAATATTGAGGTGCTATTCGAGCACAATACGAAGGAATTGACAGGAGAAAATGGAGTAGAAGGCTGTACTTTGATTAAGAAGGCAGGAACTCCTTCGGAGGAAGAGGTTAAAATTGCGATTGATGGCTTTTTCCTTGCAATTGGACACCATCCAAATTCAGATATTTTCAAAAACAATATTGATACAGATGATCAGGGATACATCAAGACTGTAGCAGGAACCCCCTTAACCAATGTAAAAGGAGTATTTGCCTGTGGCGATGTACAAGATCCAAATTATCGTCAGGCGATTACTTCGGCAGCTTCTGGTTGTCAGGCAGCGATTGAGGCGGAAAGATATTTGGCTGAATTGAATTAAAGGCTGTAAATAAGCATACACACAGAACTTATATTGTCTTCCATACAAAATAAGGTGTAAGTTTCAGCAGGTAAGGCAGGCTCGTGGTTTCAGACATGTAACATTACAAATGAGTTTGCCTTATTTTTAGAATTATTAAAGAGAATAGTGTCTGATACTCTCTAATATTACAGTTAACCATACTAAATACAGAATTTGTAAAATACACAACGAGTACAACAACAACTAAACCTAACAAAATGATGATGAATACACTAACCAAAAGAATTACCGGGATCTCTAGCCTGATTGGCAATACGCCTCTTCTGGGTATTGATTTCGAATACAAAGGCAGCAAGCGCACGATATATGCGAAGGCGGAATATTTGAACATGACCGGAAGCATTAAGGATAGAATGGCATTTCATATTCTGCAAAAAGCTTATCAAAGTGGTGTTCTGAAAGAAGGAGATCGAATTATCGAAGCAACCAGCGGTAATACAGGAATTGCCTTCTCGGGAATCGGACGGGCAATGGGACATCCCGTTACCATTTACATGCCCAATTGGATGAGCCAGGAACGTATCAACCTAATGCGTAGCTATGGCGCAGATATTAAATTGGTAAGCAAGGAAGAAGGAGGATTTTTGGGAAGTATTGATATGGCAAACCAATTGGCAGAATCAGATTCAAATACTTTTTTACCTCTGCAATTCTCGAACGGTGACAATTGCGAGGCACATTACAATACCACCGCACCCGAATTGTGGTGGCAGTTAAAATACCGCAACCTGATTCCTGATGCTTTTGTGGCAGGTGTGGGAACAGGAGGTACCGTAATGGGAGTGGGTAAATATCTGAAAGAGCAAAATCCTAAGATAAAGATTCATCCTTTAGAACCTTCAAATTCACCAACCATGTCTACCGGCCATAAGGTAGGAAAGCATAGAATTCAGGGAATATCCGATGAGTTTATTCCATCTATTGTTGAGCTGGAAAAGCTGGATGATATCGTAAGTGTAGATGATGGTGATGCAATTGTTATGGCACAGAAATTATCCTCAGTCTTAGGTCTTGGTGTAGGCATATCATCGGGAGCGAACTTTTTGGGCGCTCTTAAAGTTCAGGAAGAATTGGGTGCCGATGCTGTGGTGGTTACTGTATTTGCCGACGACAACAAAAAATATTTAAGTACCGATTTGATGAAGGAAGAACCATTGAAGGAAGACTTTATGGCCTCTGAAGTGAAACTCACAAAATTCCGTGCCTTAAAACGAGTATGCCATACCTGTTGTGATCCTACCGACTGTGTGGAAGGAAATTATCACGATGCCTACGAAATGGTGAAACTTCCTTATTGCCCACGCAGGAATTAATAAACATTTAAACCCATATACTTATCGATTTCACCCTATCTCTAATTGGATAGGGTGTTTTATTTATATCGGGCGCCGTCAATCGGGCGCGATTTGGGGAATAAAAGTTGATTTAGAAATGCGAGCAGTATCCGATTGACTTGATTCTTTTGTCTACTTTTCTCATCTAAGGAGAATTGAAAAATCATGAATTCCTTACTATGAGATCATTATATGAATAAAAGTAGAAGCCTGTCCAGCTTGAGGACAATAAACAAAACCTACTCCTCTTTGGAAATCAATCGAGCCTTCTGCACCAACTGTTCCGTTACTTCCGCAATATTGTAGAGCAGGACCAGTTTCTGACGATGAGTTCCTCTATCGGTTTCATGCAAGGTATCGCTAAGTCTTTCAATTACCTTCCCCAATCCTAAATTGGAATCGCAAGGATTATTTTCCCGTATAGCCGCAGCCGCTGTAGCCAATACATTTTCTACCTCCTTATAAATTACATGTTCTTCCTTATTCATGTAATCGGGCGTATTTCGGTGCGCACCCAAAGCCGATAAATAGGAGAGAAGAGCATGATTTAAATAGGTAAGAGAGAAAGCTCTTTTCTGTAGCTTCTGATGTTTCTTGGGCTCCAATTTCATTCCTCGCCAAGCTAAGGTCAAGGAGTTATCCGCCTGATGCGCCTGGTATCTGGAAATTCTATAATTCAGGTCGTCCTCATCCGATTGATCGTATTCCTTTAGGATACTACTGAAATACTCCTTGTTTTTTTCAACGGCAGTAGCCAGTAAGTTGGGCAACCTTTTGTATTGCCAGTCGGGCCACATGAATCGAACCACTCCTATGGCCAAAACGGCGCCAATTATGGTATCTAAAATTCGTGGACCCATAACCGCAACTCCTTTGCCTGCGATAATATTAAAAGCAGCAATCACAAAAATGGTAACAAAGACAACCGATAGGGCATAGTTTTTCTTTAGCCACACAAAGAATGCATAAGCAGCCGTGAGCAGTAAAACAATTTGTCCTGCCATAGTCGGAAGAACCTGTACAATTAATACCCCTGCAACCACACCACTTAAAGTGCCCAATATTCGCTGGAAGAGTCTGCGTCGTGTCTCGCTATAACTGGGCTGACAAACAAACAAGCTGGTCAGTAAAATCCAATGTCCTTTTTCCAGATGCAGAAAATGCAGCAGTAGGTAGCCAATCAAAAAACAGGTACTCAAGCGAATTGCATACCGTAGTTTAGGATGGTTCCAATTCAGTTGACTGGTAAATCTTTTCCAAAGACTTTCTTCATCTCTGTCAACGCGGGGAAGCAATCCGGTCTCCAGATTGTAATTCATATTTTGCAGCGACAGATGAGATTGGCTAAGATTGTGAAGCAGTAAACCCAGATCGTTTTTCTTTGTATCAGCTTTTGCCTTTTTAATTTGACTTCGCAAAGCATTAATGGTCCATTTTATGGATATGGGATGCTGGTACACTGTTCCCATCAGTAAACTTTTTGACAATTCGTGTGCCGCCTGAGAAAGTTGAACCATAAGCTGACCCAAACCTTCCAATATTTCAGCATTCACCTCATCTTTACTCAGTAAATCGTATTTTTCATGACTCGATGCTGCTCTTTCGTGCAAACTTTGCAGCAGGATAAATTTGTGCAGATAAGGTCGAAGGTTATTTTGATCCTCAATGGCATCGGCAAAACTGTTCAGAACATTTTTGCATCTTCCCAGGGAGTTGACCAATTGAATGTTTAAAGTTGCCAATCTGTTTCTGGTTTTTTTCTGTACAGACTCGTCGCTGGGAAAGAGTTTGGCTTTCTCTTTCATATAAATCGATAAATCCTCGAAACCTTCTGCCAACTGCTCTTCCAGTAAGCGTGCCGGATGAAATATCAACAAACCCAGGGAAAGCAAGCCGTAACACAAAGCACCCAAAGGCAACAAAATAGGCTGAGTGTACCAATTGGGCGAAATATCAGATCCCAGCATGGTATAAATGGCTACCAGTAAGGCACCAAAAGTGACCCCGCGGTATCGCTCACCCAATCCGCCAAGGATAATAAAGGTAACGGTAGAACCCACCAAGCCAACACCAAACAAAATGGGATAGGGCATTAATATTTCTACCGAAGCGCTCGATACGGCAAAACTAAGGATAGTTAAAAACAGGGCTTTCACTCTTCCTTTCGGATGGTCATCGGTTTCCGATAAGGCTCCGGCCAATGCACCTAAGGCTAAGGTAACGCCTACAAATGACGAACCCATAAGCACAAAAGGAATCAGTAAAACCCCCATGGCAATGGCAGCCTTTAATGCCAACAACCTGTTGGGATAACGCCACATGGTGCGTATCCAGAATTCATACCACATTTTCCCCTGAAACCTATGGACTTTTAATCTATTTTGCATGGATCTAACAATTTGAAGAAGCAAAGATAAAAGATTCCTTCTAATAGCATTTTATCTGTAATTTTAGAATTCGGATGCTTAAGACCTGACTCATGAAATATTGATTGACGTATTATTCTTTTAGAGATCTAAGCCGTATGATAAATGTTTTTAAGAAAGGAATAGTACAGTATTTTACTAACTTTTCATTTGATATTACGTAGAATAGGGGTTATGATGTGATTAAGATTTTTTTAAGAATACTTGAATTCTTCATACTTCAGAAAACAATTCTCTCCACCATTCGTGATAAGACGAATATTGAAAATATAGATGAGTTAAGTTGTTAATGACCGAATATTGTATACTTCGGATTTCATTGTTGACAAAAATAAGATAATCGAATAGTATTGATTGCGAAATTTAGTTTTTCCATTTGTTGGTTCTTCTTTTCTGATTACTTGCTAAATATTAATTGCTTAACAAATAAATATTGCCATAAGTAATAATAAGCTATCTCATGAAAAAACAAAAAATAATTCAAGGACTGCTACAGAATTCAATTGAACTAGCTCATGCAAAAAAATATGTTTTTTCAGGACTAACTCTTGTTCAGCTTAAGCTTATGATTCGAAATGGAATAAAATCTTTATCCAAAACTGATATAGAATCAGATATTGTTAGAACTCTATTGAAACTAAATATTGAAAAATTTATAAGTGCTATGTTAACAGATTCGAAACGACGATTTATGACTAAGCGACTTGAACACCGATCATTTGTTAATGCTCAATTTGACATTAAAGTTTTATGGCCATTTTACTAAATCGATACGAATGAACGACTTTATTTGACTTCTATAATTACTTATAAAGTTGAGATAAAAAGAAAGCAGATTAAGTATGAATATACTTCTTATATCTCCGGTGCCCTGTGAAAATGTAAGAACAAAAAAGGAGTTAATGATTCCGCAACTTGCTCTTTACATCTTAAAAGGATTAACTCCATTGAACCATCATGTTCAAATTGTAGAGGAAGAAGTGTCAAAAATTGATTTAAATTATGATTGTGATTTGGTGGGAATTAGTTGTATGACTGCCAATGCACCAAGAGCTTATGAGCTTTGTGAGGAATTTAGGAATAGAGGTAAGGTTGTTATATTGGGCGGAGTACACCCCACAATTCTGCCCAATGAAGCTTTAAAACATTGCAATAGTGTGGTGATTGGAGAAGCAGAAGGTGTTTGGGAATCCTTACTAAATGATTTGGAGAAGGGAGAATTGAAATCGATTTACCATCAGGAAAATCCTGCATTAGATGAATACATTCCTAAAGATTTTAGTGAGCTCCTGAAAAAGAGATTGTTCAATATTATCCCAATTCTGACCAGTAGAGGCTGCCCATATAACTGTGAATTTTGTTGTGTATCCAATTTGTTTGGTGAAAGAATTAGACATATTCCAATTCCAAATATCATTAAAGACATAAGAAGTTCAAAAGCCAAAAATTTCATCTTTCTTGATGATAATATTATTGGAGATCTTGCTTATGCAAAAGAACTTTTTAAAGCCATAAAACCCTTAAGGATTAACTGGGTTGGGCAAGCTTCTATTGCTTTGTTGACTCAAAATGAAGAAATCTTGGAGCTAGCTGCCCAAAGTGGATGTAAATCCTTGTTTATTGGATTGGAAAGTGTCACAGAAGATAAGATGAAATTTTTGCATAAGAGTTTTAATGAAATTAATAAACTCGAAGATGCTTTGAATAAAATAAGCAAAATGGGAATATTAATTCATGCTTCAATAGTCTTTGGGTTTGATACAGACACTACTGAGATTTTTAGTAAAACGACTGATTTTCTAATTAAGAACAGAGTTAGTACGGTATCATTTAATGTTTTAACCCCTTACCCGGGAACTAAGGTGTACGAAGAATTCAAAAAAGAAGATCGTTTGCTCACAACAGATTGGAAATATTACAATCACAATACAGTGGTTTTTTATCCTAAAAATATGACACCTTACGAATTACAGTATGGTAAAACTTATGCCCGCAAAAAATTCTATCGATTCAATTCACTTGTGAAGCGTTTTTATAAAAATTCGCACAATCCCTTCGTTTATTTTTTAACCAATTATGGACATAGGCAGCAAGTAAAAGTTGAATTGAAAAGAATCACTGAATTGAAATATGATTTATTTGAGAATATCCCTAGTCGAATCGATAATTAATGAGTATGAAAGATAAGAAAGCTAAAGAGAAAATATTGGAAGAGGAAAGAATACGTTTTATTGCCACTATTGCTCATGAAATAAGAACGCCTTTAATTGGAATTATTAACTTCTCAGGACTTCTGAATAAGCCAAATATATCCGTTGAAAAGGTTAAATCATATTCCAAATATATTAATACATGCGCTAGCAAATTGATGACTCTTCTAAACAATTTGATAGATATTTCAAAATTCAATTCCAACAAAGATAAGATCTCAAGAGATACACTGGATTTAAACTTATTCCTCAAAGAGTCAACAAGCCATTTCACGATGCAAAGTGATATATTGGGCGTTCAATTCAAGATTTCATATGGCTTAGATAATAAATCTGCACAAATATATACTGATGCTTTAAAGCTAAATGTAATTTTAAACAATCTAATTGGAAATGCAGTTAAGTTTACCAAAAAGGGATTCGTTGATGTTGGCTATATTAAGAAAAATGATTGCCTCGAGTTTTATATAAAGGATACGGGTGTTGGAATTTCAGAGAACGATCAAAAAACAATATTTACTCCCTTTTATCAAGTGAAAGATAATAATGAATGCAAAGTAAATAGTTCGGGTCTGGGACTTTCAATCACTAAAAATCTGGTGGAGTTGTTAGGAGGAAAAATATGGGTAGAATCTAAATTGAACGAAGGATCGGTATTTTCATTTACTATTCCATATGAACAGTTTGAATTACCTGTAGAAGTTCTTAAAATGATAGAATTGTAGTTGAATGGCTTATTATATTTCTCAATTCGCCTTGGCTTTTTAGAAGATTTCCCTGAAACCGATTCACTCATAATCTATTTTGCATTGACCTTACTAATTTGAAGCCACAAGGATAAGAGTTTCCTTTTGATAACATTTGATATCCTAATTATCCCCCGAAAGGATTCCCAAAGTATTGGAAATATCTTCATATATTATATACACAAAGAGATTGTATCATTTATCGATATGGTGGATTGATATGCTATGAATTAAAACAAGTTGATGCGATGAAAATAATTAAGGAGTTCAAAGAGTTTGCAATCAAAGGAAATATGTTTGATATGGCTATTGGTATCATTATAGGTGTAGCATTTAATAAAATTGTATCCTCTTTAGTGAATGACGTGATATTGCCAATGTTTAGTGTAATAGTTGGGAAGGTTAATTTTCAAAGTCTTACTCTTGTGTTGAAAGAGAAAAAGATAGATGCTAATGGAGGGATACTACAGGAGTTGGTGGAGGTGAAATATGGTAATTTTATTCAAGTCACATTGGATTTTTTGATTATTGCATTGGTCATATTTGCTGTAATAAAAGTGATTAACAAGATTAGAAGAAAAGGGGAGGATGTTAAGGATGAAACGGTTTCTACACCAAAAGATATAGAGTTGCTTACAGAAATAAGAGATTTACTGAAGCAAAATAGTGAAAAGTAAAGCTTCAAAAACAATATAGTATTGGCACATTTACTTTTCGTATTTAATCCAGAAATCAAATTTGTTAAGGTGATTTCGCTTTTGGGGTGGATAAATACATTCTCCAATTACATCTTTGAAATCATTTATTAAAAAAACTATCGCCCCGAAGAAGCAGTATACTTCTCTTATTTCGTATACTGCCTTCAGAACGCAATCACATTATTTATTTCAATGGTTTCAGGAACAAGATTACCTCTTTGTATCAATCATCTTCTGTAATAGAAGTTTACAATTTCCACAATCGGTACCCGCTCCTGTTAGTTCTCCTAATTTTTCAACAGTATCCGCTCCATTATTTACTGCGTCAACAACAGTTTCCATAGTAATCATTTTGCAGCTACAGGCTAAGGCAACTATTTTTTTAATATCCTCAATACAGTTCCCACATTCGGTACCCGCTCCTGTAATTTCCTGTATATCCTCTACAGTACGGGCACCAGCAAGCATTGCCTTCCTGATATCACCGTAACTAACCTGTTTGCAGTGGCAAATAATTCTGTTTACAGGTATAAGAATAGCCGTTACATATAGTTCTTTATCCGTCTTAATTGTATGCATCGAACCAGCAGGCGCAAGCATTACATCTCCTACAGTTAACTCTACTTCTTTACCGTCTACTATGCCAAGCCCGGAACCCTTGATGCAATAAAAAATTTCATCTTGAGTTCCATGTTCATGATAAGGGACTTTTAAATCTGGATGGATATGATATACATTTGTTTTGATTGCTTCTTCAATTCTTTTTGTATCCATTATTGTTGTTGTATGTTTTAATTATTCTATGCTTTGTCTTAAATCAATAATATGCTTCTTATAGCAGAGAAAATCATGGACTTAAAAATCCATTAGTGAATTAAGAATAAACTTCTTTTAAATATTGTTCCACCGAAGTGGCTTTTCTACCAATCAATTGTTCAATTACTGAGTTTGTATTCTCAAGTTCTCCCTGCTCCATTGCCAATGAAAATCCTGCAAACAAACCGATATACATTTCTGGTACTCCTGCTTCAGTCAATGTTTTATGGAACTCTTCAACAGAAGGTGATGTGTAGCCAACTGTTTTACCACTAATGCCAGAAATAATCGCTGCAATATCATGATACGAATGAGCTTTATCGGAAGTAATATCGTACTCTTTGTTTGCATGCCCGTCGGTAGTAAGAATGTGTGCTGCAACTTCTGCCATATCCTCGCGAAGTGTAAAAGCCGCTTTCCCATTACCAGCCGGTTGATAAATTACGCCTGTTTCAAGTACTTTTTCACCAATAAACAAGGGCAGCATATCCATATATAAATTGTGTTTTAATAGGGTATAATTCATTCCGGATTCTTTTAACTGTATTTCCGTATCGATATGATCAGTAACTACAAATGAAATTGGTGAAGCTGAGCTTTCATCTTTTCGTAGGAAACTGGTGTATACAACATGCTTAATACCGACTTCTTTAGCTGCGTTTACTACATTCTCATGCTGTTTTGAACGACCTTCAAACTCGCTGCCCGAGATAAAATAAAGCTTATCGATTCCTTTAAATGCATCAACTAGCGACTGGTAATTCGTGTAATCGCCAATTCGCACATCCATCCCCAGGGATTTCAAATCACTAGCTTTTTCTATATTTCGAACCAATACAGCTATATTTTCGGCTTTTGTCTTTTTCAATACATACTTGATAACAGATTTACCTAGATTTCCTGAAGCTCCTGTAATTAAAATTTTACTCATCTTTCTATTTTTTAACTCTTAAATAAAACTTGATTACTAAATTACTTTAACTTACTTTTAGTGCGTCAAAGCTAATTAAAGAGTGCCTGTAATACAACAAGTTACGCCATGGTTAGATACTTACTTTGGAGTAACTATTATTGAAAATCAATAGGATAAAATGGAAAAAAAATTAGAAATATTTTCTCATTTTGAGGAATGCCCAGTAAGAAAAGTATTAGATAGAGTTGGAGATAAATGGTCTATATTAATACTCATGGTTTTAGGTGAAGTCGACAATATGCGTTTTAATAAATTGCATAAAACAATTGGTGACATATCGCAGAAGATGCTAACAGTTACTCTACGTACTCTTGAAGCAGACGGATTAGTCAAACGAACCATCTACCCGGAGATTCCTCCCAGAGTTGAGTATGAAATTACGGAGAGAGGTAAAACTTTATTAATCCACATTAATAAACTGGCTGATTGGGCTGGTGAGAATATGGAGGCTATTCTGGAATCAAGAGCTCAATTTAAGTCTTGATTTGTACCTTTATATAGTGCTGTGTATTTTTGAACTATCATAGGAATAGCGCCACATACTGCGTATCCAGAATTCCAATTCTTATCTTAGTCTCTAGCCTAATACTACCCAAATTTGATTTTCGATAAAGTAAAATCAGAGGTAGGATGGGCATTGGAAGGACAAGCTGATTTATTTGTAGTAAAACTTCTAGTAAGACGTGGAAGCTACCCCCGGACTAGAATTTGTAAGCATTTGTTTTTCAAATGCCACAAAATTCAGAATTGGGAGTAGATCACCTCGCCGCACTTAAAGTTTTCAAGAATAATTAGTTTGTGCTTACGCGCCCTGGATTTTTTGCTTCCTTTTTGATCAATGCAAAAAGGAAGAGCCCATCCGGCTTTAGGATAAAAACAGAGTAAGATGTAGTTTACCAGTACCATACACTACAATAAGACCTCAATCGTAACACAACCCAAATTTAATTTCCGATAAAGTAAAATCAGAGGTAGGATGGGCATTGGAAGGACAAGCTGATTTATTTGTAGTAAAACTTCTAGTAAGACGTGGAAGCTACTCCCGAACTAGAATTTGTAAGCATTTGTTTTTCAAATGCCACAGAATTCAGATTTGGGAGCAGATCACCTCGCCGCACTTAAAGTTTTCAAGAATAATTAGTTTGTGCTTACGCGCCCTAGATTTTTTGCTTCCTTTTTGATCAATGCAAAAAGGAAGAGCCCATCCGGCTCGAGGATAAATGATTTGTTAGCATTACACACTACAACTATACCCGTTGTAGAATCCAATCCTTTCGTTTATTTAATATTGAGTAGTGTACATTTTGTTCTCTAATTCTCCAATAATTATTTTGGCTTCATCTTTACCAATCTGTTTGCCTATCAACTTCTTTTTTCTTCCATATTTAAAGCTTACATGAATAGGCGATAGACCAAGCATTCCTATCCCAATGTCCCCAAATTTATTTGTAGAGTCATCTAATTCTATATTACGAATTTTAGGTTTTAAATATTTTTTTGAATGGCTTATTTTCCAAACGTTTCGTGTATGTTTGATATAATTATCATGAATTTCAATAATTTCATTCCCAACAATTAAATAATAGAAGTTGAATAAATTGTAATATGCTGCCCAAAAGAAAAATCCTACAAATAGTATAAGAATTGGGTTTAAATCTGCTGTAAGCATTTGATTAACTATCTGTATTAAAATAAAAACAAAGCCAAGAAGAATCAATGATAGGAAACCAACCATCCCCCAATTTATTTTATTCGGCTTAATGGTTATTATTGAATTATCTTCTTGTTTTTTTATTTTTAAACTCATGCTATAGGTATTAAATTCCTTTTGTCACTAATATTAATAACAAGTAGCTTATAATATTGGCGTAAATTGTGTTGATCCAAATCCTGCTTCTTATTTTTTTAGATTTTAGGATGATTGTATTTATAGGAATTTCAATTAGAATGGTTAATATCCACGCAATTAAAAAGAAGGCGATCTTAAAATATACAGAAGTATGATCAATATCTAGTGTAAATGTTTCAATTGACCAGTCTATCAAAGCTCTCCAAAAAATACCTAAAGTTAAAAAACCAAAAATAGTACTGCTACTATTTGAAATGGTAACGGCAATAATTACGTTTAGTTTAATGAATTGTTGAAATAGCTTTTTACTAATAAATATGACTTCTACTAAGATCACTACTAATAGCATTACAAGAGCAAGCTGTAAGCCATAAGTTCCAATCATAATATTTAACAGTTCCATATGTACTTTATTTTATCGATATAGTTTTAACTTTTGTTAGCCTCTGGTTGTTTACTAACTAGTTCCGCTAATTTTGCAAGCAATCCCAAAAATTGCTTTTTTGTTCCCATTTGAGTTTGACTAATTTCCGAATTGTCTTTTAGTCTTAGTAGTATTTCATTGTTCTGTGTTGGGAAAAGGTAGAATTCTGGTAATAAATATCTTGCAATAGGTTTAAATTCCTTATTAAATCCAATTTGGTCTATATCTACGATTGAAACCTTTTTAATATTACTCATAAATGATATAATATTTTTATGCTCTATCAAGAGATAATCATTTGTCAATACTATTCTGGAAGTTCTTGATAGTAGAATAACGCATAGAGCAACAAGTGAAAATATTGTAAAGGCGAGTGGGTTAATTTCAAAATTATAAATACACAAAGCAATTACGATAATACTTATAATTCGTACTGAATATGTATATAATTCTATTGGCTCAATCTTGAATATTATCTGTGAATCCATTTTTTACTTTTTTCTTATCATCTTCAATAAATACTCTAAAGTGTAATCCTTATCATTTAACAAGTCGTCTAAGGATGGTTCTACATTATAATCTGGTGTGACGATTATTTATTCATCTCTATTTTTTCTGAATCGATAATTTTGTCAATGATATGTGGCAAAACAATTGAAGTCGCTCCAATGAATAAAATATAACCTTTTATTTTTGACGGAAAATGTAGTTCGCTATTAACAAATTCCATTAATAGAATAAGTAAGTATGTTCCAAAACTTATCATTGCTCCAAGTTCAAAATAACGGTTAAGATTCTTTTTCTTATTCGTTTTATACCAGTCAATATAATTATCATTAGTTGGGTGTTTTTCTAATAATTTTTCAAATTCAATATTAGATTCTTTATACCTTTTTAGTCTGCCTAAACATAAACCTCGCTGAAATATACATGCTTCAATATGAAGTTTGTACAATTTTGAATGAGTTCTTATCTTTTCTAAATAGATTTCGATTCCTTCTAGTTCTTTTAATGCTTCTGTGTAAAAACCTTCTCTACTCAAAGGACTGATATAGTTGGATATTTTAATTTCGAGAACAAATTCAATATCTTCCCGTCTTCCGTTTTGTAAAAGGTCATTAAAGAAAATCTTGTTCTTTTTATATTCCTCGATGTATTCAAAATCCTTCCTATTCGAGTTAAAGAATGTTTTTATTTTGCTCCTATTTGTCATAGATTCGTGTTTATTCAATAGTTACACAACTGTTTTTTTTAAAATTTACAGATGCTTATAATCAGCGTCTTATTTAGAACTGTTTGCGTTTATTTTTTTCTTATCATCTTCAATAAATACTCTAAACTGTAATTCTTATCATTTAACAAATCATCTAAGGAGGGTTCTACCTCATAATCTGGTTGTACTCCATTGATCGTATCCTTATTATTGCATGGGAAATACACTCTTTCAAGTGATGTAACACAAGTCATTTTAGTTGTTGGCAAAATAAAATGAGCCATACCACCATTACTTAGCAAAGGCTGTCCCGATTCTTCTCCAACAAGTAAGGCTGTCTTGTAGCATTTGGCTGAAGCTGAAAAGCATGTGGCAGCCGAGTAGGATAAAGGTCCTGTTAAAATGTAAGTTGTACCTGTGAACCGATGCTTACGATCTCGACTTTTGGGTGGGAATTCCTGAACAAAATAGCCGTCTTTACGATATCCATTCGATTTTTTGCTATCGACATAATCCTTTGTAAGGGAACTTATTTTGCTTTCTTTTTTCTCGAAGGAAGAAAATGGTTTATTAGTAAAATAGGTCATCAAAGTATCCGACAGATCAGTTAGTCCGCCACCAATAAGATTATCTATTATTAAATATTCAATTGGTTTTTCAGCAATCACATGAAATGCTGAATCCATGAAATGTATAAATTCATTTGGAGGGAAAAATTTCCGTTTGCAAATATAGGCTATGTTCTTATCGTAAAAGCGCAATTCAAAAGTTGGCTTTTTGGCTTCATCAATATCCGACCAATTTGCACCTTTACATTTCCACTCTTTCTTATTTACTGTAATGTTATATTCCGGAAAGGCTCCATATACGATTTGATAATAGTAATTAAAATTCTTCTCAAGTTTTTTTAGTTTAAAAACATCTCTTTCGCCAGGAACATATCTAATCATATTATCGATGATAGCATTGGATGATACACCATTTATTTTTTCAACAATCATCCCTTTTGTGAGTGATTTATGATCCGAAAGATTCTCTTTTATATAGATGGTATGATCGTATATAACAATTTTAAATGGAAATAAGGGATTCGGATAGTTAGGGTACACCTCCGCATTACAAATAAGAGAGGTGTGTCCGTCGACACAGACTAAGGGCTGCATCATCCGGTAAAAAGCAGTAGCACTCATAGGAGTATCGATCGTTTTTTTAATCTTGTCGATCTTACTTTCTAATTTATTCTCTTGATAGTAATGGGAAAAGGTCGGATGAGATGTCTTCAGTTTAGAAATCAATGTATCAATATCTGCTTTTAGCAATGCTGGTTCAAAAAGTTGAGCAGCATCCCTTTGTCCGTATAAAACAGAAGGGATTGTCAAAATGAATAGGATAAGAAACTTTTTCATCTTACAAGATTTTTAATCGTATATATTAACTAATCAGTTCTTACTATGTTGTTTGTGCGATATCCAACTACTGTCTTATCAAAACTTCCCAATAATTTTTTATTACTTCCTCAGACTTATTTAGCTTTCACATAAAAGGGTATTTCAAAAAATAATGGACGTACATCATGTAATATATTTTGTTCTGACTCATCCTCATAGTAGCTAATGTAATCATGTATAATCCCTCTCAATATATTTTCT
>Ga0209692_10002181_pt1 | contig 22642 bp, 17 predicted proteins | sample tdDd472_FD_187129 | JGI IMG/M metagenome (GOLD analysis project Ga0209692, IMG submission 187129) | Marine sediment microbial communities from the Atlantic coast under amendment with organic carbon and nitrate - tdDd47.2 (SPAdes)... | ecosystem: Environmental > Aquatic > Marine > Coastal >... | reverse complement strand
TGAGCTGGAAAGCGGTGAGCGCCAGGGCTACAACACCTACCAGTACACCGAGTCCGAGATTCGGCGTATTGGCCGGGTTGCCTTCGAGGCGGCCCAGCAACGGGGCAAGAAGTTGTGTTCGGTTGATAAGGCCAACGTGCTGGAAGTAACCGTGCTGTGGCGGGAAATCATGGAAGACCTGAAGCGCGAGTACCCGGATGTGGAGCTTTCCCATATGTACGTGGACAACGCTGCCATGCAGCTGGTCCGTGCGCCGAAGCAATTTGACGTGATTGTGACTGGCAACATGTTTGGTGATATTCTTTCTGACGAAGCGGCAATGCTAACTGGTTCTATCGGCATGCTTCCCTCTGCGTCACTGAATTCCGACAAGCAGGGTATGTATGAGCCGTGTCACGGCTCGGCGCCGGATATTGCCGGACAGGGCATTGCCAACCCGCTGGCTACCATCCTCAGTGCTGCAATGATGTTGCGTTACAGCCTGAATGAGGAGAAAGCTGCCCTGGCCATCGAGGCGGCGGTCAGCAAGGTGCTGGACCAGGGGCTGCGTACCGCCGACATTATGTCGGAAGGCGGTCAGAAGGTATCTACCCGCGACATGGGTGAAGCGGTTCTGAACGCGCTTTAACGCACCACTGGTTTACTTAATCGAGACCCGACAACGGCAGGATGCAGCCGTTGCGGGATCATCCATCCTGTCCCTGCCAGCGATAACGGTAGAGGGTGGGCATAAAACGAGGTTCAAAGGTCGCACATGAAGCGAGTTGGACTTGTAGGTTGGCGTGGCATGGTGGGCTCGGTCCTCATGCAACGCATGCGTGAAGAAAATGATTTTGCCGACATCGATCCGGTGTTTTTTACCACTTCCCAGGCAGGGAAGCCGGCCCCGGACGTAGGCAAAGACGGCGTTCCACCACTGCAGGACGCGTTCGATATCGACATCCTCAAGGGGATGGATGTGATCGTTACCTGTCAGGGCGGCGATTACACCACCGAGGTTTACCAGAAGCTGCGTGATGCAGGCTGGGACGGTTACTGGATTGATGCGGCATCCACCCTGCGTATGGTCGATCACTCTGTGATCGTGCTGGATCCGGTTAACCGTAACGTGATTGATGCGGCCCTGGATAAGGGCGTAAAGGATTATATCGGCGGTAACTGCACCGTGAGCCTGATGATGCTGGCCCTGGGTGGCCTGCTGGAGCAGGATCTGATCGAGTGGGTGTCCCCGATGACGTACCAGGCGGCGTCCGGCTCTGGTGCCCAGAATATGCGGGAACTGTTGAACCAGATGGGCGCGTTGAATAAGAGCGTCAAATCTGAGCTGGATGATCCGTCTTCTGCCATCCTCGACATCGATCGCAAGGTGACCGATACCATGCGTTCCGGCGATTTTCCTACCGAGCATTTCGGTGTGCCGCTGGCGGGCAGTCTGATTCCGTTTATCGACAAGCAGCTCGATAACGGCATGAGCAAGGAAGAGTGGAAAGCGGGCGTCGAGACCAACAAGATTCTGGGTCGTAGCGATAACCCGATTCCTATTGATGGTATCTGCGTGCGGATTGGCGCCATGCGCTCCCACAGTCAGGCGCTGACCATCAAGCTGAAGAAAGATCTGTCGGTTTCCGAAATCGAAGGCATTCTGGCCAAGGCCAACGACTGGGTAAAGGTCATTCCCAATGATCGCGATGCCACCATGCAGGAGCTCACTCCGGCGAAAGTGACCGGCACACTGAGCATTCCTATTGGTCGTATTCGCAAGTTGTCTATGGGGCCGGAATACATTTCCGCTTTCACAGTGGGTGACCAGTTGCTGTGGGGTGCTGCAGAACCGCTGCGTCGGATGCTGCGAATCCTTCAGGAACGTTAAAAAGTGTTACACAGCGGTAATTAATGCCAACTGTGTCCGGTTTTTTGCAAGCCGGTCAGGGGCGGAGGCTGATTTCAGCGTCCGCCCCTGTTATTTTCAAGGGCGCTAAGGAGTTCCGCCCGATAGATAAAAAAACGGTGCAAGGATTGCAGCTGATTGATTGATAAAACGGGTTTTATCAACAATACTTGCCAAACCGAACGGTATAATTGCGATATAAAAACGAGAAATAACAAGGCGAAAGTCATCCAACCTCGTCCGATTCTGTTGAGATACGGCAGTAAAGAATAACGGAGACTGGAAAGGAATAAGCATGAAGGTACGCAAGCTTGCGGTTGCCCTGGCGCTGGCGGGAGGGCTCGGCTCTGGAATGGCTCAGGCGCTTGGACTTGGAGAAATTGAGCTCCAGTCCTGGCTGAATGAGCCACTGGATGCAGAAATATCACTGAATCAGAGTCGCGGTGTTGATCCCGGTGAAGTGTTCGTCAATGTGGCACCGGAGGCCGCCTATGAGCGCGTCGGCCTGGACCGCCACCAGTTTCTGAGTCAATTAAGGTTTGAAGTGGTTACCGGGACGGATGGCAACCTGGCCATCAATGTTTCCTCCCGGGCGCCGGTACGCGAGCCGTATCTGAATTTCCTCCTCGAGCTGACCTGGCCCAATGGTCGCCTGATGCGGGAATATGCCGTGCTGGTCGATCCTCCGGTCTACGCCGAGGAATCTGGTATTGAGGAGCAAATCAGTGCTCCGGCCACGACAGCCACCCGACAGCAGCCGGCGCGCAGCCAGGAATCTGTCCGCCGTCAGGCGGCAGCCGAAGGCTCAGTGTCGCGGGGCTATCAGGCAGATACGTTTGGTCCGACAGGTGCCTCCGACACACTCTGGACTATTGCCCAGCAGGTACGTCCGGATGGTTCGGTTTCCATGCAGCAGGTTATGCTCGCGATTCAGGATCAGAATCCTAACGCGTTCATTGGTGGGAATATTAACCGCCTGAAGCGTGGTGAGGTGTTGCGGATTCCCTCTCTGGATCAGATTCGGAGCCGTAGCCGTGCTGAAGCCAACCGGGTAGTTGCACAGCAGAACCAGGAATTCCAGTCTCCGAGAACCGTTGATGCAACGGATACCGCCCAGGCCGTAGCAGGCCAGGGCGCTACTCAGGCGGCAGCGGGTGATGAGTTGCGCCTGCTGGTTGCCGATGAATCGGAATCCCGGTCTACCGAAGACGGTGGTTCTGCCGGTGGTGATGGTGATCTGCCTGGCGGTGTTGATGCCGGTTCCGCAGTTGCGATGGAAGAGCTGGAAGCCGCAAAACGCGAAAATGACGAGCTCAATACCCGTGTCCAGGATCTGCAGGACCAGGTTGAGACCCTGCAGCGGTTGCTGGAGCTGAAGAACAGCCAGCTGGCGGACATGCAGGGTATGGTGTCGGAGGAAGAGTCTCCGGCCCCGACCGACACTGGCGTGACCGAGTCTGACGCTGACCCGGCGACAGCACCTGTAGAAGGTGATCTGGGTGCCGGCACCGGCGAAGAACCGGTAGCAGACGGCCAGGTTGATGAAGCCGCTGATGGTGAATCGGCCGACACAGCGATGGCGGAAGAAGAGAGCGCCATGGCCCCGGACGAAGCAGATATTGCAGGTGAAGAGCCGTTTGGTGGTGATGTCGACGCGGGCGCTGCGGATGAGGTGGTGGCAGAGCAGCCTGCCGTTACCGAGCAGGAATCATCATCTGAACCTGAACCAGCGGCCGTCCCCCAGGCCCAGCAGCCAAAACCGCAGCAGCCAGTAACGGCGCCTGAAAAGGCATTTCCGGGTAACGTTATTGACGGTATTCTGAACAATCCGATGTATCAGATTGCCCTCGGTGGTGGCCTTATCCTTCTGCTTCTGTTGTTGCTGCTCGTGGCAAGACGCAATGCCAATCGCGAGAAAGAGTTCTACGACCAGTTGAACAGTGATGAGGGCGAAGGCGGTGATTCGTTCGACCTCAGTCTCGAAGATGAGGGTGAGGCAGAGGCGGAAGCCGGTGATGCCATTGCCGAAGCAGAAACCTATGTTGCCTACGGTCGTCACGATCAGGCAGCCCAGGTGCTCGAAAACGCCATTTCACGTGAGCCCAGCCGCACTGATTTGCGCCTGAAGCTGTTGTCTGTATATGCGGACAATCAGGATCGTGACGCGTTTGAAAAGCAGTACCGTGAAGTTGAAGCGCTGGATGATGAGGCAGCTATCCAGGAAGCTGAATCCCTCCGGGAGCGCCTTGCTGAAGCTGAAGCGATGCCCAGCATCGACGACCTTGAATCTCAACTGCGTTCGGATTCGTTCGGCAGTCAGCCTGAGCAAGAGCCGGCCACCGAGCAGGCTTCGGATGACTGGGATATCTCCGACGAGCTGAAAGCGGACGAGTTTGAAGCCACTTCAGGGCCCGCTGACGAAAATGAGTTCGGTGAGCTGGAATCTGATGTCAGCAAAGAATCCGATGGCCGGGATGACATGATTGAGTACGATCTGTCCGGCATTGGTGAAGAATCGGAGTCTGAAGACGAGTCCGCCACCGAAACCGATTACGCTTCCCTGGATCTGGATTCCGGTCTGGATGAGGCAACCGGGACTTCCGAATCCAAAGAAGATGACTTCAGTCTGGATTTCGAGTCGGCCTTTGAAGACGACGCGCTCGCCGGTTCAGATGAGCCCTCCTTGGAAGCCGATGAAGCGGAGCCGGTTGAGGCGGATCTGTCTGGTACCGGTTCGGATCAGGAAGACGATCTTGAGCTGGGCTTCGATCTTGATGACGACCTTGAGTCGACGGAAGAAGAGCCAGTTAAGCAGGAAGACACCGAAGTATCGGATCTGGACCTGGAGTCTGATTCGCTTGACGAGTCCTTCCTGGACGAGCTTGATGCGGAGCTGGATAAGGTTGCAGGCGAGGACGATGAGCCTTCTGAACTGGAGCTTGGAGAATCAGATCTGGATGACCTGGAGCTGGATGTATCTGATGAAGATCTGGCGCTGATGGAAGAGTTCTCTGATAACGGAGAACCTGCAGGTCCTCAGGAAGACGAACCATCCCTGGAAGATGAGCTTGGGCTGGAAGATGCACTCAGCGAATCCGAGGCTGATGAGCCGGGCGTTGACCAGCAGAATCCGGAAGAGCTGGCGGAGCAGACAGAAGAGGTTGCTGAGGCCGAACCGGCTCCTGAAGAGCTGGAGGACGAAGTAGTGCCTGTGGCGTCAGACTCACTCGATGAAGGCTCCACTCGCAGTGATAGCGGGTTGGATATTGATGAGAGCGCTCTGGACGACGAGGATGACTTTGACTTCCTCGCCGGTACCGATGAAGCCGCCACCAAACTTGATCTGGCACGAGCCTACATCGAAATGGGTGACAGCGACGGTGCCAGGGATATTCTGGAGGAAGTTGCTCTTGAGGGTAACGAAGAACAGAAGGCAGAAGCACAAGAGCTTCTTAAAAATCTCTCCTGATTCGTTATAATCAACTAACCGCGGCAAGCGCCGGCCATTGAGCCGGCGTTTTGCTTTTTCAGTGGACAGCAATCGGGTCAGCACTTGTTCCTCACGCCTCAGCCTCTCACCACAGATACCGCCATTGGTAATGGACGGGTTGCCATCATCTTTGAGTACGACGGTCAGGCCTTTCATGGCTGGCAATTGCAGAAGAGTGGCGTGCGTTCGGTGGAGGCAGAACTTTCCCGGGCCGCGGCCCGCGTTGCTGACCATCCGGTCGACCTGGTGTGTGCAGGCCGCACCGACGCCGGCGTGCATGCCAGTTTTCAGGTAGCCCATTTTGACACGCCATCGGTTCGAAACCTTCGTTCCTGGGTCATGGGAATGAACACGGCATTGCCTGATGACATTTCTGTGCACTGGGCAGGGAACGGCCAGGGCGATTTTCACGCCAGGTTTTCCGCGATTTACCGACGTTACCGGTATGTGATCTACAATCATCCGGTGCGCCCGGGGATCCAGCGTGGACAGGTGTCCTGGACCTTTCGTCCGTTGGATGCCGAAAGAATGCATCGTGCAGCCCAGGCACTGGTCGGCGAGCATGACTTCTCCTCATTTCGCGCTGCCGGTTGCCAGTCCCGGACTCCGGTTCGGTTTCTGGAGCAGATTTCGGTAACCCGATGCGGAGAGTTTGTCGTAATAGATGTGCAGGCCAACGCCTTTCTTCATCATATGGTACGCAATATTGCCGGTGCCTTGATGGCGGTTGGTAATGGTCAGCAGCCTGAAGACTGGATTGGTGATATTCTGGAGTGCCGTGATCGCAAACTTGCCGGTGTGACCGCCCCTCCTTACGGGCTCTACCTGGTGGATGTCGGTTATCCTGAATCCTTCGGGATTCCCAAGGCATTGTGCGGACCGGCGTTCGTTACTCCCTGGTTTGACCCGGCCAGCAACGCGCCGATCACACCAACTCACATACACCCGAAACAGGGGAAGGCTCCTGCATGACAGCCCGCGTAAAAATATGTGGCCTGACGCGCCCGCAGGATGTGGAAGCCGCGGTAGCCTGTGGCGCCGATGCCATAGGTCTGGTGTTTTATGCGCCGAGCCCGAGAGCGGTCGATCTGGAGCAGGCCCGAATCCTGGCCGCCAAGGTTCCTGCGTTCGTTTCGGCTACCGGACTGTTCGTGAATCCTGAGCGCGATTATGTCGAAGCAGTTCTGGATGCTGTGCCACTGGATCTCCTGCAGTTCCATGGCGATGAGAGTCCGGAGTTCTGCCAGTCTTTTGGCCGGCGCTGGATCAAGGCTGTCAGGGTGCGCGAGCCCGGGCAGATCGAACAGGCGTTTGCCGATTATCATCAGGCTTCCGGTTTGTTGGTGGACGCCTGGGATCCAAACCGCTATGGCGGTACCGGCCAGTCGTTCAACTGGTCACTGATTCCTGAAAGCAGGCCCTTGCCCCTGATATTGGCCGGTGGGTTGTCATCTGATAACGTAGCCCGCGCGATTGAGCAGGTACGCCCCTGGGCTGTTGACGTCAGCGGTGGGGTGGAAGAGAGCAAGGGTAAGAAAGACGCCACCAAATTGTCTCAATTTTTCAAAGAGGTTCACCGTGTCTGTAAAACTGACTGAAGAAATGTTGAAGGCGCTTCCTGATGCGAGAGGTCACTTCGGTGCCTTTGGTGGACGGTTTGTTTCAGAAACCCTGATGGATTCTCTGATGACCCTGGAAAAGGAGTACCTTCGGTTGAAGGAGGATCCGGAATTCCAGGCGACTTTTGACAATGACCTCGCCGATTATGTTGGCCGTCCCAGCCCGCTCTATTTCGCAGAGCGCCTGACCCGGGAAGCCGGTGGCGCACAAATCTGGCTCAAGCGTGAAGACCTCAACCATACCGGTGCCCATAAGGTGAATAACACCATTGGCCAGGCCCTGCTGGCCAGTTTTCTGGGCAAAAAGCGCATCATTGCCGAAACTGGCGCCGGTCAACATGGTGTGGCCACCGCCACGGTGTGTGCCCGTCTGGGCCTTGAATGTCACGTATTCATGGGGGCAGAAGACGTCAAGCGTCAGTCCCTGAACGTCTACCGTATGAAACTGCTGGGCGCGACCGTCCACGCCGTCCAGAGCGGTACGAAAACCCTTAAGGACGCCATGAATGATGCCATGCGCGACTGGGTCGCGAATGTGGATGATACTTTCTACATCATCGGCACAGTGGCAGGGCCGCATCCCTACCCCTTACTGGTGCGTGATTTCCAGTCGGTGATTGGGCGTGAAATCCGTAAACAGGCCATGGAAAAAGTGGGTAAACTGCCGGACGCACTGGTGGCCTGCGTCGGTGGCGGTTCTAACGCCATTGGTATGTTCTATCCGTTCCTCGCGGATGAATCCGTGGAACTTTATGGTGTTGAAGCCGGTGGTCTGGGTATTGAAACTGGCCAACATGCCGCGCCGCTTTGTGCCGGGCGCCCCGGTGTGCTGCATGGTAACCGGACCTATCTGATGGAAGATGAGAATGGCCAGATCGCCGGAACGCATTCCGTCAGTGCTGGTCTGGACTACCCCGGGGTCGGCCCCGAACATGCCTGGTTGAAAGACATCGGCCGAGCCAATTACGTGTCGGTGACTGATGACGAGGCCCTGGATGGCTTCCGTAAACTGACACGCGTGGAAGGGATTATGCCGGCACTGGAAACCGCCCATGCCGTGGCTTATGGCGTGAAGCTGGCCGCAACCATGGACAAGGACCAAATGCTGGTGATCAACATCTCCGGTCGCGGCGACAAGGATATTCACACCATTGCCCAGCTTGATGGCATTGAGATCTGAAGGTATCAGGAGCAGGCATGAGCCGAATTGAAGGCGTATTGAAAGCATTGAAAGAGCAGGGCCGCAAGGCGCTGATTCCCTATATTACCGCTGGTGACCCACATCCGGAGGAAACGGTCAGCCTGATGCATACCCTGGTCTCTGCCGGTGCTGATATTATCGAACTGGGCGTGCCGTTCTCGGACCCGATGGCTGATGGTCCGGTGATTCAGCTGGCCTGTGAAAGGGCGCTCAAGCACGGTACGTCGCTGCGTCAGGTGATGGCGATGGTCAAGGAGTTCCGCAAGACCGATCCGGATACCCCGGTGGTGCTGATGGGTTATCTGAACCCGATGGAGGCCATGGGCTATGAAACGTTTGCCAACGCGGCAGCGGACGCAGGTGTTGATGGCGTTCTGACGGTTGACCTGCCTCCCGAAGAGGCTGATCAGGTAGCACCGCTGTTTGCCGACCGCCATCTGGATCCGATTTTCCTTTTGGCGCCGACAACCACGGATGACCGGATCAAGGCGATCAGCGAGCACTCATCCGGCTATGTGTACTATGTTTCTATCAAGGGCGTGACCGGGTCTGCAACCATTGATGTTGATGAAGTCGCGAAGAAAGTGGCCCACGTGCACGAGCTCACGGCGTTACCGGTGGGTGTGGGCTTTGGTATCCGGGATGCGGAAACTGCCGCTGCAGTGGGCAGAGTATCCGATGGTGTAATTGTTGGCAGTGTTCTGGTCGATACAATAGCCCGACATCAGACAGATCCTGACGCTTTGCGTAACGCACTGACGGATCTGCTGCACCCGATGCGCGAAGCGCTGGACAGCCTCGCTCACTGAGCGGGCATTATCCAGGCATCAAAGGACAGGACGAGAGCATGAGTAACTGGCTGGACAAAATCATGCCGAGCAAGATTCGCTCGGAATCGCGGCAACGTACCGGAGTGCCGGAAGGGTTATGGAAGAAATGCCCCAAATGCGGCGCATTCCTGTACAAGCCGGAGCTCGAGAAGAACCTGGACGTTTGCCCCAAGTGTAATCACCATCTGCGGGTGTCTGCACGTCGTCGACTGGATATCTTTCTGGACAAAGACGGGCGTGAGGAGCTGGCAGCTCACCTCGAACCGTCAGATCGGCTGAAGTTCAAAGACAGCAAGCGCTACAAGGATCGACTCGCGGCGGCGCAGAAAGCGACCGGCGAAAAAGATGCGCTGATTGCCATGCGTGGCACAACCATGGGTGTCCCTTTGGTTGCCTGCGCGTTCGAGTTCAACTTCCTGGGTGGTTCGATGGGTCAGGTGGTTGGCGAGAAGTTTGTCCAGGCAGCGAATGTGGCTCTTGAGCACCGGATTCCCCTGGTCTGCTTTTCCGCCAGTGGCGGTGCCCGCATGCAGGAAGCCATACTGTCTTTAATGCAGATGGCCAAGACCGCGGCGGTGTTGGAGAAGCTCAAACAGGAAGGCATACCATACATTTCAGTGATGACCGATCCGGTCTTTGGTGGTGTATCGGCCAGCCTCGCTATGCTGGGTGACCTCAATATTGCTGAACCTTACGCTCTGATTGGTTTCGCGGGCCCGCGGGTTATCGAGCAAACCGTGCGCGAGAAACTGCCGGAAGGTTTCCAGCGCAGCGAATTTCTGCTGGAACATGGTGCGATTGATATGATTCTGCATCGTCATCAGATGCGTGAGCGCATCGCCCATCTGTTGGCGAAGTTTACTGCCCAGGAAAAGCCCGGCACCGAAGCCCCCATCGAGTTTGAAGTTACTGAAAAGCCGGACGTTGATGAACCAGAAGGGCAGTGAATCCTCCTCAGCCCCCGTTGGGCCTCCGGCCCGCGGGGCGTCTGTTCAAGAATGGCTGCACTGGCTCGAAGCCATTCATCCCACAGAAATAGATCTCGGTCTGGACCGTGTCCTGGTGGTTCTGCGGCGGCTGTTCCCGCGCAAGCCTCAGGCTCGCATCATTACCGTGGCAGGGACCAATGGCAAAGGCACCACGGTTACGGCACTTGAGTCGATTTTGCTGGCAGCCGGCAGGAGCACTGGGGCTTATATGTCCCCCCATCTGTTTCGCTATAACGAGCGGGTTCGGATTGGTGGCCAGGAAATTTCCGATGCGGCCCTGGTGACTGCCTTCGAGCGGGTGGAGGCCGCTCGCCGAGGGGTGACTCTGACCTATTTTGAATTCGGAACGCTGGCCGCTTTTGTCGCATTTGCAGACGCCGGCGTTGAGAATTGGGTGCTGGAAGTAGGGTTGGGAGGTCGCCTGGATGCAGTCAACGTGCTGGATCCGGACTACGCGGTGATCACGTCAGTAGATATCGATCATATTGGTTTTCTGGGGGATAACCGGGAAGTCATTGGTTTTGAAAAAGCGGGGATCCTCAGGCCGGGTATTCCCGCCGTTTGTGCGGATCCAAATCCTCCATCCTCGGTCCTTCAACAGGCCGCGGCGCAGAAGGTGGCGCTGAAGCTCACCGGCCGTGATTATACGCTTGCGCCCGGTGCTCCCGGACAGGTTTTGCTCACTATTGGCGACGAGAAGATAGAGTTGCCAGCCGGCCCCTTGCCTGTCCAGAGCGTGGCGGCTGCGGCGGTGCTCTCCCGGCAACTCGTTCCCGAGCTTTCACTGGAGAGCCTTCAGCATGCGATACAAAACGTGCGGGTTCCAGGCCGGTTTGAAACCATTCATCACGATCCGGATGTCATCATAGACGTTGGTCACAACCCCCATGCAGCCGCCTGGCTCGCTGACAACCTTCGTAGACTGCGGTGTGGAGGCCCCGGGCGTATCCTGGCTGTTTATGGCGCGTTGGGAGACAAAGATGTGGAGGGTGTGGTCGGTGCCATGTCGTCCGTCGTTGATCAGTGGTACCTGGCGGGCCTGAATGTTGCCAGAGGGCTTGATTTCGACAGCCTGATGAAGCGTATCGCAACCGTGCCACTTCATGGAACGCCCGGCGTTTTTGGTTCTGTGTCCGAGGCTCTCGCAGCGGCCATGGGCGAGGCAATGTCCGGTGATCGGGTCGTGGTGTTCGGTTCGTTCTTCACGGTTGCTCTGGCCAGGGAAGAGCTTCTGCCGGCTTCGGAAGCGTCTTAAAGTTTGTCCATAGGTACCCGGGAAGCTTTGAGTTCTGGCGAGTGGCCGGTTAGTATCGTGATCAAACAGGTTGTTAACGGGAGCCCTCTCAGGTGGATGGACTGAAGCAGCGGATCATTGGCGCACTGGTGCTGGTTTCACTCGCGGTTATTTTCGTGCCGATGATTTTTGACGAGCCCCATTCCCAGAGACAGTCAACCCCCATCACTATTCCCGAGGAACCTCCGTTCCCCGAAGTTGAGATGCCTGAATCTCAGTATCCGGATAGCGAGACCGTCGGCGCAGAGGCACCCAGGAGTTCCGCGCCGTCCGTTAACGACGAGCCGGCGGCCGGTTTCCGGATCATCGAGGAAAACGCTGTTGCCGAGGAGGAGCCCGCCCCGGAGCCAAATTCCCAGCAGGTGGAACCAGTATCGGCAGAATCCTCCGCTAAGCCGGAGCCTGCGGCGCCAGCCGAACAGCAAGATGCTGCCTCCACAGCCGGTACAGAACGCGGCGATAAGGCCGAGTTCAACGGTTCACTTGAAGGTGCGTGGGTGGTGCAGCTTGGCAGTTTTGGCAACCAGGACAACGCCCGGCGTTTGCGGGACAAGGTTCTCGACATGGGGTACGGCGCCCACCTGCAACAGGTTGATCGCGGCGATAGCACCCTGACCCGGGTATTCAGCGGCCCGTTCGTCAACAAAGACGATGCCCAGAAAGCCAAGGCGGCCCTTGATAAAGCCTTCGGCTTGAACAGCCTGGTCACCACCGGCGACAAATAACTGGCCGTTGCCGGATTTAATCTGGCTTCGGCAGTTTGGTGTCACCCGGTTTCCTGTTAGAATCCGCCTTTCGTTTTCTCCACCGGGTTTTCCATGGAAGCGCTGATCTGGATAGACTGGGTCATCATTGCCCTCATTACCGTCTCCACGCTTATCAGTCTGAAGCGGGGCTTCGTCCGTGAAGCGCTGTCGCTGGTTACCTGGGTTGGTGCATTTATCATTGCCCGGACGTTTCACCCCCAGATGCAATCGCTTCTGGAGTCCACGGTGGAAACACCGCTGGTGCGGTTGATTGCAGCGTTTGCCATCCTTTTCTTTGGCACCCTGATCGTTGGCGCGATCATCAACAATATGATCGGCCACCTGGTGCGTGCGACCGGCCTGTCAGCAACGGACAGGGTACTCGGCATGGGGTTTGGCCTTCTCAGAGGGGTTGTGGTTGTGATTGTCGCCATTGCCTTCACGCGCTACACGCCGCTGGCCGAGGATACCTGGTGGAGAACTTCGGTCATGATTGAACGCCTTGCGGTAGTTGAGGATTGGTCCAGGCGCACGCTCGGCGACGAGTTTGCCCGCTTCCTCGGTCCGGAGCAGGGCGCTCAGACAGCCCCGGAGGCGTCCGCAGAACCTGAAGGCGTGGAACCCGCGTCTGCATCCCGTTAACATTCAGTTTTAACACTCGGAGATATATCCAGCCATGTGCGGCATTGTCGGTATCGTCAGTACTTCCAACGTCAATCAGCTTCTTTATGATGCACTGACTGTTCTTCAGCACCGTGGCCAGGATGCGGCGGGTATTGTTACCTTCCAGGACAACCGATTCTTTTTGCGTAAAGACAATGGACTGGTGCGGGATGTTTTCCATACTCGCCATATGCGCCGGTTGGTGGGTAACGTGGGCATCGGGCATGTGCGTTATCCTACGGCGGGTAGCTCCAGTTCAGCGGAGGCCCAGCCTTTCTATGTGAACAGCCCCTACGGCATTACTCTGGCGCACAACGGCAACCTGACCAATGCCGATGAGCTGAGCAGCGATCTGTTCCGAACCGATCTGCGCCACATCAACACCAACTCGGATTCTGAAGTTCTGCTGAACGTGTTCGCCCACGAACTGCAGAAACTGGGTAAGCTGAACCCCACCAAGGACGAGATTTTTTCCGCTGTACGCGCAGTGCACAAACGTTGCAAAGGTGCCTATGCTGTTATCGCCATGATCACCGGTTATGGCATCGTCGGTTTCCGGGACCCGAACGGTATCCGGCCCGCCTGCTACGGTGTCCGGGAAAATGAAGAGGGCCAGAAGGAATACATGATCGCGTCGGAAAGCGTCGCCCTCAATGCTGCCGGTTTCAGCATCGTTCGTGACATTGCTCCGGGCGAGGCTGTCTATATTGAAACCGATGGCACCTTGTATTCAGAACAGTGCGCCGAATCACCCAAGCTCTATCCGTGTATTTTCGAGCATGTCTATTTTGCCCGTCCGGACTCGATCATGGACGGCGTTTCCTGTTACAAGGCCCGGCTCCGGATGGGCGAGGTGCTGGCAGACAAGGTCCTGCGCGAGCGGCCCGACCACGATATCGACGTGGTCATTCCCATTCCGGACACCAGTCGTACGTCCGCCATGCAAATGGCCCATCAGTTGGGCGTGAAGTATCGCGAAGGCTTTATCAAGAATCGGTACATTGGCCGTACCTTTATCATGCCCGGCCAGAAAATGCGTAAGAAATCGGTACGCCAGAAGCTCAACCCGATTGACCTGGAATTCCGTGGCAAGAACGTCATGCTGGTGGACGATTCCATCGTACGGGGCACTACCTGTAAGGAAATTGTTCAGATGGCCCGGGATGCCGGAGCACGTAATGTCTATTTCGCGTCGGCTGCGCCCCCCGTGCGCTATCCCAACGTTTACGGCATCGACATGCCTTCGGCCAGCGAACTGATTGCCCATGACCGCACGGTGGAAGAGGTTCGGGATCTGATCGGCGCCGACTGGTTGGTGTATCAGGACCTGGATGACCTGATTTCCTGTGTCAACGATGTCAACGAAGATATTAATGGTTGGGAATGCTCGGTGTTCACCGGGGATTATATTACCGGCGACGTGGATGAAGCTTACCTGACCAGGCTGGAGGATCTTCGCAAGGACGAGAAGCGCTCAACCAGCCAGGTGGCCAATGACGACAACGCCATTATTGACCTGCACAACGATGAAGACTGACACCCGCAACTGCGCCAGGAGACTGCCATGACGTTCGGCCGAGACGAACACGTTTGGATTCCCGAATCGGACCTGGAAGGCATGTCGGTTGATACCCTGGCCGTGCGGGCAGGGCAGATCCGTACCGGGCAGCTCGAACACAGCGATGCAATCTTCCCGACCTCCAGCTTCGTCTATGGCAGCGCTGCCCAGGCGGCCGCCCGTTTCGGCGGTGAAGAGCCCGGTAATATCTACTCCCGTTTTACCAACCCGACCGTGCAGGCATTTGAAGCCAGAATTGCCGCCATGGAAGGGGGAGAGCGTGGTGTTGCGACCGCTTCGGGTATGGCTGCGATTCTCAGCACCTGCATGTCTTTGCTGAAATCCGGCGACCATGTGATTTGCTCCCGAGGTGTGTTCGGGACGACCAACGTACTGTTTCAGAAGTACATGGCCCGATTTGGCGTAGAAACCAGCTTTGTCAGCCTGACAAATACCGATGAGTGGAAGGCTGAGATTCGTCCCGCCACCCGGATGCTGTTTCTGGAAACCCCGTCCAATCCGCTGTGTGAAGTGGCGGATCTTGCTGCCTTGTCTGCGATCGCCCGCGAAAACGATGCCTTGCTGGTGGTCGACAACTGCTTCTGCACACCTGTGCTGCAGCGGCCACTGGAGCAGGGCGCCGACATCGTTATCCATTCAGCCACCAAGTATCTCGACGGCCAGGGCCGTTGTGTCGGTGGCGTGGTGGTTGGGCCGGCCAGGTACCTGGACGAGATTTATGGTTTCATCCGTTCCGCGGGCCCGACCATGAGTCCGTTCAATGCCTGGGTGTTTCAGAAGGGCCTGGAAACCTTACCGATTCGTATGCGCGCCCACTGCGACAATGCGTTAGAGTTGGCTTTGTGGCTGGAACAGCAGGACTGTGTGGAGAAAGTTTACTATGCAGGCTTGCAGAGCCATCCGCAGCACGAGCTGGCGAAAAAACAGCAGGACGGCTTTGGTGGCGTGCTCTCCTTCCTGGTAAGGGGTGGTCGGGAACAGGCGTGGAAGTTCATTGACGCGACCCGGATGATTTCCATCACCGCCAATCTGGGAGATGTGAAAACCACCATCACTCATCCGGCGACAACCACTCATGGACGCCTCTCTCCCGAGGACAAGGCGAGGGCAGGCATTACCGAGAACCTGATTCGTCTGTCCGTCGGTATCGAATCCATCAAGGATCTGAAAACCGATCTGGACAGAGGTTTCCAGGCGTTGAAAGACTAACAACCGGACGGTTTGAGCATTCATGGCGGAATCCGCGAAAGCGAAGAAAGCAGTAGCCACAGAACTGACCGACAAGCAGAAGCGATTTCGTCGCCTGATGGCCCAGGGAGCCAGAGAAGGCGCGGTTATTGCGCTGATTGTGCTGTGCATCTATCTCGCCATGGCCCTGTTTACCTTCAATCCGGCTGACCCAGGCTGGGCCAGTATTGGCCATGATATCCGTGTGCAGAATTACGCAGGCCGCACCGGTGCCTGGCTGGCGAGCCTGTTCATGGACTTCTTCGGCCATGTGTCGTGGCTTTTTCCGGTGATGGTTGCCGGTTACGCCATCATGCTGATTCGCCGTCGGCACCAACCGCTCGATATGCACTGGCCACTGTTCATGGTTCGCTTTGGTGGCTTTGTTCTTATTCTGCTGTCTGCGACCAGTCTGCTTTCTCTCTACTCCGTTTTTGGCCTGGGAGCTTCCTCTGGTGGCGTTTTGGGCACTGCGGTGTCTGAGGCCATGGTGCGGTTTTTTAATCTTCCGGCGACCACGCTACTGCTGATTGCCATTTTTCTGTTTGCCCTGACGGTGACGATCGGCTTGTCCTGGTTCCGACTGATGGACCAGGTGGGAGGCTTGACTCTGAAGTTTGCCCTGGCCGCCAAAGCTTTATTCGCCGGCGCTGGAAAGAAGGCTGAAAGAAACACCGGCCAGGGAACCCCAGCAGCCAGGGCGGAAGCACCAAAGCCGGAACCGGAACCCCCGGTTGTGCGGGACAAAGTCCGGGCTCGCGAAAAGGGTAAGAATGACCAAAAGTCAGGCCGGCGGAGCTGGTGGCAGCGGATATTTGGTCGTCGTGCAAAACCCGCAGAGGATACCAGGACCCGGGAGTCCCAGCGCGAGCGGAAAGAACCGGCTATCGAAGGGCTGCCTGCATCCATAGCGGAACCAGAGCACCTGGAGAGTTTCAGCTCTCGGGATGTAAAGTCAGAGCCATCGCCTCCCCCGGCTAAAAAGGCAAAGGCCCGTTCCCTGAAGATTTCTCCGTTCAAGAAAGAAGAGCAGGGCGGTGCGCCGAAAAAGGGTGATGACCGCCAGGGCTCTCTGCTGGAAGACATTGAAAGCCCGATTCCGCCGATTTCATTGCTGGATCCTCCCGAGGAGCACAAGGAAAGAGGCTATTCGGAAGAGTCTCTGGAGCACATGTCCCGTTTGCTCGAAGAGAAGCTCAGCGATTTCGGGGTGTCGGTTGAGGTAGTCGAGGTTAATCCCGGCCCCGTGATTACCCGCTTTGAGATCAAACCGGCGCCCGGGGTCAAGGTCAGCAAGATCTCCAATCTGGCAAAAGACCTGGCCCGATCCCTGGCCGTGCTCAGTGTGCGGGTGGTCGAGGTGATTCCGGGCAAATCCGTGGTCGGCATAGAGATTCCCAATGAGGAGCGTGAAATTGTACGCCTGAGCGAAGTGCTGGGTGCCAAAGTGTTCACCGAATCTTCCTCTCCACTGACGTTGGCTCTGGGGAATGATATCGGGGGCAACCCCATGGTTGCCAATCTGGCCAAGATGCCCCACCTGCTGGTCGCCGGCACCACCGGTTCCGGTAAGTCGGTGGGGGTGAACGCCATGTTGTTGAGCATGTTGCTGAAGGCCACTCCGGACGAGGTCCGGTTCATCATGGTTGACCCGAAGATGCTTGAACTGAGCATTTACGACGGGATCCCGCATCTGTTGGCGCCAGTAGTCACCGACATGAAAGAGGCCGCCAATGCCCTGCGTTGGTGTGTGGCCGAGATGGAGCGCCGCTACCGGCTGATGGCCAGCCTGGGGGTTCGCAATATTGCCGGCTACAACAAGAAGGTGAAAGATGCCCGGGCGGAGGGAGAACCGCTGCTGGATCCAATCTGGAAGCCGGATGAATACCTGGCCAATGATGAGCAGGAACGCCCTGAGCTGGATACACTGCCGTTCATTGTGGTGGTGATCGATGAATTTGCCGACATGATGATGATTGTCGGCAAGAAAGTGGAAGAACTGATTGCCCGGATTGCCCAGAAGGCAAGGGCGGCCGGCATTCACTTGGTTCTGGCAACCCAACGGCCCTCCGTTGATGTGATTACCGGCCTGATCAAGGCCAACATTCCCACCCGGATGTCGTTCCAGGTGTCCTCCAAGATCGACTCCCGTACCGTTCTCGACCAGGGCGGTGCAGAGCAGTTGCTGGGCCATGGCGACATGCTTTATCTACCACCCGGGTCAGGTTTACCGGTGCGGGTGCACGGTGCCTTTGTCGATGATGACGAAGTTCACCGCGTCGTCAGTGCCTGGAAGGCCCGGGGTGAGCCGGAGTACGTGGATGATGTACTGAATGGCGCCGAGGGCGAGCACCTTCCTGGTGTGCCCACGCTTAGCGAGGGCGGCGCCGGTGGTGGCGAAGAGGGCGACGCCCTGTTTGACGAAGCTGTCGCCTTTGTTACCGAAAACCGGCGGGTGTCGATTTCGTCGGTCCAGCGTAAATTCAAGATCGGCTACAACCGTGCCGCCAATCTGGTGGATGCCATGGAAGCTTCGGGGGTAGTCAGCCCGGCGGGCCACAACGGTGCCAGAGAAGTTCTCGCACCGCCGCCTCCCAGAGACTAGGAGTTATCAGATGATCAGAATGTTTTCAGGAATCCTGTTGATGCTGGCAGCAACGTGGTCTGGCCTGTCCCAGGCTGAGAGCGTACAGGCATCCCGGGGCGCGGCTGAGCAGTTGACCTCGATTCTGAAAGGCTACGAGACCTATCAGGCGGATTTCATACAGATTGTGGTCAACGAGAATGGCAGTCAGGTTCAGGAAACCCGTGGATCGCTCAAAGCCAAACGGCCTGGTTTGTTCTACTGGGAGACCGGTGCACCCTTGTCCCAGTTTATTGTCAGCGATGGCGACAAAGTCGAAGTCTACGATCCGGATCTGGAGCAGGTAACCGTTCATTCCCTTGATGAGCGGGTTCAGACCACGCCGGCACTGCTGTTAAGCGGCGAAGTAGAGAACCTGGATGAGAGTTACGAAGTGAGCGTTCGGGATCTTGGCGAAAGCACCCGTGAGTTCACTCTGGTACCCCGTAGCCAGGATTCTCTGTTTACCTCTCTGCGACTGAGCTTCTATGACGGAGAGCTGCAGGAAATGCGCATGCGGGATTCATTGTCCCAGATGAGCATTCTCAGCTTCGACCATATTGAACTGAATCAGGCACTCGACTCCAGTGTCTTCCGCCTCGATTATCCGGAGGGGGTTGACGTGATTCGGGATGGTGCCTGATGCAGGACAGCCTGTTTCAGACTGAGACCGGCTTTCAGCCCCTGGCCGCTCGTATGCGGCCGACCTCTCTCGAAGGCTATGTCGGCCAGGCTCACCTGGTCGGCCCTGGAAAACCCCTGCGCCGGGCTGTGGAACAGGGGCAGCTGCATTCCATGATTCTCTGGGGTCCGCCCGGAGTTGGAAAAACCACCTTTGCTCGCCTGCTGGCCAATGTCGGCGACCTTTCCTTCGAAACCATCTCTGCAGTCCTTAGTGGCGTTAAGGAAATTCGCGAGGTGGTGGAGCGCGCTCGCAACCGTAAACAGTCCCAGGGCAGGGATACGCTTTTGTTCGTGGATGAAGTGCATCGCTTCAACAAAAGCCAGCAGGATGCATTCCTTCCCCACATCGAAGATGGCACCTTTATTTTCGTGGGCGCAACCACCGAAAACCCATCCTTCGAACTGAACAGCGCCCTGCTGTCCCGTACCCGTGTTTATGTCCTGAAAAACCTGGAGGCAGCGGATATACGACGGTTGCTGGACAGTGCCCTTGAGAGCGAACAGGGCTTTGCTGGCCAGCTTCGGGTAGAGGAGTCGGTGCTGGCGACCATGGCGGAAGCGTCAGGTGGCGATGCCCGGCGAGCGCTGAACATTCTGGAAGTGGCCGCCGACCTCGCTGAGCCGGACGATGACGGGAATAATCGGGTTACCGCTCAAACTCTCGAACAGGTACTGCAGACCAGTCTCCGCCGTTTCGATAAAGGTGGGGATGTCTTCTACGACCAGATTTCGGCGCTGCACAAATCGGTGCGGGGCTCCAACCCGGACGGTTCACTTTACTGGTTGTGCCGGATGCTCGACGGAGGTTGCGACCCGCTGTATGTCGCCCGGCGCCTGGTTCGTATTGCCAGTGAAGACATCGGTAATGCCGACCCGAGGGCGCTCCAGATTACCCTGCAGGCCTGGGATGCTCAGGAACGCCTGGGCTCCCCGGAGGGCGAGCTGGCCCTGGCGCAGGCGGTCACCTATCTGGCGCTTGCTCCGAAAAGCAATGCCGTTTACACAGCTTACAATCAATGTATGGCGGACATCCGCAGCGATCCGGACTATGAAGTTCCGGTACATCTGCGCAATGCGCCCACCAAACTGCTGAAAAGCATGGGGCACGGAGAAGAGTACCGGTACGCCCACGATGAGCCGGATGCCTATGCGGCAGGAGAAGCCTACCTGCCGGAGGCGATCTACCAGCGCCGCTATTACCAACCGGTCCAGCGGGGACTGGAAATCAAGCTGGCTGAGAAGCGCGAACGGCTGGACTCGCTGGATGCCAACAGCCCGAAAAAGCGATACTAAGCCCCATCCCTTGCCAATTTTCCTGCCTGTGCCCGGCCGGTGGTGGTCAGCGCATTCACGGCAGGTATAATGCCCGCATAACCATTCATTCGTTAACCGGAAATCAGGAACAACATGCTCGATCCGAAACGTGTCCGTACACAGACTGAAGAGATCGCCCGTCGGCTGGCTATCAAGAATTTCGAGTTTGATATTGCCACCTTCGAGCAGCTTGAGGAACGCCGCCGGGCCATTCAGGTTCGTACGGAAAACTTGCAGAGCGAGCAGAACAAACGGTCGAAATCCATCGGCAAAGCCAAGGCGGCCGGTGAGGATATCAAACCGTTGCTGGAAGAAGTCGAAAGCCTGAAGCAGCAACGTGGTGACGCCGAGGACGAACTGCGTTCCGTGCAGGAATCCCTGAATGCCTTCTTTGCCGGTATTCCCAACCTCCCCGACGACGACGTGCCACCGGGCGCCAGTGAAGACGACAACGTCGAGACGCGTGTCTGGGGTACGCCCCGTGAATTCGATTTTGAGCCTAAGGATCACGTGGCCCTGGGTGAGCAGCTGAAAGGCCTGGACTTTGAGAAGGCCACTCAGCTGGCCCATTCCCGTTTTGCTGTTATGCGCGGACAGCTGGCGCGCCTGCACCGTGCACTGGCTCAGTTCATGCTCGATCAGCATACTCTGCAGCATGGTTACACCGAGGCCTATGTGCCTTATCTGGTGAATGCCAACACTCTGTTTGGTACGGGCCAGCTGCCGAAATTTGAAGAAGATCTTTTCCGCACAGCCGGCGACAATCCTCTGTACCTGATTCCTACCGCGGAAGTGCCGGCCACGAACCTGGTTGCGGATACCATTCTGGATGATGCTGAACTGCCGTTGCGCCTGGTTTGCCATACGCCGTGTTTCCGGAGTGAGGCAGGGTCTTATGGCCGGGATGTGCGGGGCATGATTCGTCAGCATCAGTTCGACAAAGTGGAGCTGGTGCACATCGTTCGTCCGGATGAATCCACGCAGGCGCTGGAGGAGTTGACAGGACACGCCGAGAAGATCCTGCAACTGCTCGAACTGCCTTATCGTGTCGTCACCCTCTGTGGCGGAGACATGGGCTTTTCCGCCGCCAAAACCTACGACCTGGAAGTCTGGCTGCCAGGGCAGGGCAAATACCGTGAGATTTCTTCCTGTTCCAACACCCGTGATTTTCAGGCACGGCGTATGCAAGCCCGCTGGCGTAATCCGGACACTGGAAAGCCCGAACCGGTACATACCCTCAATGGTTCCGGCCTGGCCGTAGGTCGCGCCATGATTGCGGTGATGGAGAACTATCAGCAGGCGGACGGTAGTATTCTGGTGCCCGAGGTACTCAAACCCTATATGGGAGGCGTCGAGCGTATTCAATGAATGATCAATCCAGGGATGCACCAGTTAAGGGCGTACCCGTCGGCTCTGCACCGGCGAGGTACCGGACCAACCCGGTTACGGATAACCCCAACAACTCGGCCGGGGAAGTGGCCCTGGTCGGTGCCGGCCCTGGTGATCCGGAACTGCTCACCCTGAAAGCCTGGCGTTTGATCCAGTCGGCGGAGGTGGTGTTGTACGACCGCCTGGTTTCCCCGGAAATCATGGCTCTTATTCCTGAAGGCGCCCAGAAGATCCACGTTGGCAAACAGCGTTCGAACCACACGCTGCCACAGGATCAGATCAATCAACAGTTGGTGGATCTGGCCCGGGAAGGCTATCGGGTGGTACGTCTTAAAGGCGGCGATCCGTTCATCTTTGGCCGTGGCGGCGAGGAGATTGAAACCCTGGCCTCGGCCGGCGTCCGTTTCCAGGTTGTACCGGGTATCACTGCCGCCTCAGGTTGTGCTGCTTATGCCGGTATTCCGCTGACCCATCGGGATCACGCCCAGTCAGTGCGGTTTATTACGGGGCACCTGAAGAATGACACCTGTGATCTGCCGTGGAAGGATTTTGTTCAGAATAACCAGACGCTGGTGTTTTACATGGGCCTGGTCGGTTTACCGATCATCAGTCGGGAGCTGATGGCACACGGCATGCCGGCGGATATGCCTGTGGCACTGGTATCCCGCGGCACCACGCCGGAACAGGAAGTGATTACCGGCACTCTGGAAACAATTGTGGATCGGGTTCAGGAGAAGGGGGCTCAGGCGCCGACGTTGGTGATTATCGGCAATGTGGTTTCTCTTCGAAACCGTTTGGACTGGCTGGGAGCAGAAGCCGGGCGCTGAGGCCCGGCTTCAGACTTCAGGCAGAGGCGGTCCGCTTGGGCAGAACGTCTTTAAGCTTCTCACGCATGTCGCGAATGGCTTTTTCGGTGGTTTCCCAGTCGATACAGGCGTCGGTGATGGATACGCCGTATTTCAGGTCAGCCAGGTTCTCCGGAATAGACTGACTACCCCAGTTGATGTGGCTTTCCACCATCAGGCTCTGGATAGACTGATTGCCTTCCAGAATCTGGTGAGTCACATCCTGCATTACCAAAGGCTGAATAGCCGGATCCTTGCTGG
>Ga0209692_10002179_pt1 | contig 22653 bp, 50 predicted proteins | sample tdDd472_FD_187129 | JGI IMG/M metagenome (GOLD analysis project Ga0209692, IMG submission 187129) | Marine sediment microbial communities from the Atlantic coast under amendment with organic carbon and nitrate - tdDd47.2 (SPAdes)... | ecosystem: Environmental > Aquatic > Marine > Coastal >... | reverse complement strand
CACGAGGATGGCGCTCGGTTTCGCGACCTCACCCGATCGCGCGATGGCTTCGTCCACGCTCGCCGGGGGGTCGCTCTTGGCCATTCGCTTCCACCAGGCGTGCGCCTTGCGCTTCGCGAAGCCCTGGTGTTCGAGGCAGATCCACTCGCGATAGACCGCGAGCCCGCACTGGTACTCGACCCGCAGGCTCGGCGGCTTGCCGGGCTTGCGGTGGACCTTGAATCGAACGCCGTCCACCAACACCTCTTCGGGCTTGCGGTCCGCCTTGAGCACCGCGGCGCGACTCGCCTGGCTCTCGTGCGGGGGCCTGGCGTCGACGGCGAACAGGTAGCCGCAGACGCACTCGCGAGCGGCGGCGCGCACGTACTCATCGCACTCGGGGCAGAGCTTGACCGGCGCCGTCCCGGCACCCTTGCGCTTCGGACCGTCGGTGACCTGGACGTCATCGACCGGCCCGTGGCGCTCGACGTTGCCGGCGAAGTCGAGGACCAGGCAGTCCGCCTTGCCCGGCGCGATCCGCATCCCGCGCCCGAGCATCTGGACGTAGAGGCCGGCGCTCTGCGTCGGGCGCAGCATCACCACGCAGTCGACGCCCGGCGCATCGAAGCCGATCGTCAGCACATCCACGTTGACGACTGCGCGGAGGCGCCCCGCCTTGAAGCGCTCGAGGACCAGGTCCCGCTCGCGTCGCTTGGTCTTGCCGGTCACGCACGCGGCCGAGATGCCCCGCCGCTGGAGCGAGAGGGTGACCGCCTTGGCGTGGGCCACGCCCGCGCAGAAGACGATCCACGAGCGTCGGTCGTGTGCGAAGCGCTCGACCTCATCCAGCGCCGCCTCGATGAGCTCGCCATGGTTCACGGCCCGCTCGAGCTCGCCCTTGACGAACTCGCCGCCACGCGTCTTCACGCCGGATACGTCCGCCCGCGCGTGCCCGCCCTTACTGCGCAGCGGGCTGAGGTAGCCCTTGGCGATCAGCTCGCCGACCGGGACGTCGACCGCGATGTCGGTGAACAAACGCCCCTCGCCCCGGTGGAGCAGTCCGCTCTTGAGGCGGTAGGGCGTGGCGCTCAGGCCGATCACCTTGAGGTGCGGGTTCCGCTCGGTGAGGATGCCGAGCAGCGTTCGGTAGCGACCCTCGCCGCTCGGCGGCACCAAGTGCGCCTCGTCGACGATCACCAGGTCGATGGGACCGAGGTCGTCGGCGCGGTGGGCCACGCTCTGGATGCCGGCGACCGTCACCGGGAACCCGAGGTCCCGACTCCCGAGCCCCGCCGAGTAGACGCCCACGGTGCCGGGCGGGAGCAGCGCATCGAGCTTGCGCGCGTTCTGCAGCACGATCTCCTTGACGTGCGAGAGCACCAGGATCCGCTCGCTCGGGTAGCGCTCGCGCACCTCTTGGATGAACGCGGCCTGCACCAGGCTCTTGCCCGAGCCCGTCGGTAGGACGACCAGCGGGTTGCCGGTCTTCGTCTCGAAGTAGCGCCACAGCCCGTCAACGGCCTGGCGCTGGTAGTCGCGGAGTTGGTAGGTCACTCGGCGACCTCGGCCAGATCGGTCACGCCGAGCGCGGACGCCGGCAGCTTCGACAGGTCGTCGCTCGCGTAGTGCGGCGCGTCCTTGGCCGGGAAGCCGGACGCCGCGACGTTCAGGAAGACGCGCCCGTCGCGCTTCTTGTAGGCGACCCAGCCGTCCCCCGCGTCCACCGGCTCGCCGGCCGGCACGAGCGCGGGAATGAACAGGTGCTCGTCGCAGGCGCGCGCCTGGGCCTGCGGGGTCAGCGGCTTGTCGTGGTGCTCGCACCGCCACCGCGCGCCCTCGCCTTCGAGGATGGGCGTCGCGTGGACGCAGGTCCGGCAGCTCACGTCCGCGGTCCGCGGCTCGTCGAAGTCTGAGACCTGGCAGAGCTCGCGGAAGTCGCACCACACGCACGGCGGGCGCATGGGGTCGCTGCTGATCCGGGTCAGCGGCTCGGTTGCCTTGAGCACCTGCTCGGCTCGACCCACCAGCCGCTCGAAGACCGCGCGCTTGAAGTGGACGCGCTCATAGTAGATCGCGTCGGTCTCCTTGCAGACGGCGAAGTAGGCCGCCCGCGTCATGCCGGACAGCCCCATGTAGATCTGCATCTGGGCGTAGTGCTGAGGCTTCACCTCGCGCACGCCCCCGGACTCGGCAACCATGGAGTGGTTCAAGACAGCCGACTTGCGCAGCTTCTCGAACGCCTTGGTGTTCATCGTCTTGCCCTCGAAGACGTGCCAGGTCTTCGGGGCCTCGAGCAGCCCGAGGAGGGCGCCATCCATTGAGCCGCCGAAGTGCTCGCCGAACAGGCCAAACCGATATTGCTTACCGGTCGCGTCCTTCTCGTCGACAGTCACGCCGATCCGTCGAAGGTTCGAGATCACCCGCGCTTCTTCGCGGTGCCCCGACTCGAAGAGGCGCAGCATGCGCCCCTCCCACTCCGGCCGCAGCGCCCACCGGTACTCGTACCAGAGGGCTCGCCCGCACTCGTGCCCGATGCGACTCGCGCCGAGATGAACCCGGCGCGGCGCCTGGCGCTCGCGGTCCACGTACGCCGCGAAAATCGCGTCGACCGTGGGGCTAGAGGTGGGAGGGAGCGCAGCCACCGATCAGGCGCCCCGCTTCCAGGCGGGCACGTCGGACGACGCACCCCGGCTCGCGGCGGGCGCCTTGGCCCCGGCCTCCTTGTACCCCTTGATCTCGTTCCGGTCCTCGCCCTCGTACTTCTTGGAGATGACCTTCGCGAGCATGAGCTTGTCGTGGAGCTCGGCCGAGTCTTGGGGACGCAGCACGCCGACCGCGCGACAGATGGCGCTGAGCGTCTTCTGGGCGATCTCGACCGCGGTGCTATTCGGGTTGTCGAGATTGAGCCGGTCCCAGAGCTTGCGCCCCCTGTGCTCCCCGCTGACGACCTCGAGGGTGAGCTGGAGATACGAGCCGGTGCCGGCCTTCGTCTCCTTGTTCTCGCTCTCGACGATCATCACCTCGTACCAGCCGGCCGGGAGGGCATCGAAGCTGTCGGGCTGGATCTCTTCTGCGTTGAATCCGTCTAGTCTCATTGTCTTTTCTTTCTTGGGTTGGTGGGTTGGTCGGTTGGTTGTTGGGTTGGCTATGGCTTCGGAATGCCGGTCACGTGCGACCATGCGCGGCCGGTCATGATTCGGCCGACCGCCGAGGGCGTGACCGCGAAGTCTTTGGCCACAGACACGCCGGTCTCACCGGCGCGTCGTCGGCGAACGATCTGGAGAACCTCGCCTCGCGTCAGGCGAGACTGGCTGTGACGCTCACCACGCGGGTGGTGGCCTCGCGACTGCCTGCCCTTGGCAAACATGTCGTGGACGTTGTCCTCGTTCGTTCCGAGGAAGAGGTGGTCAGGGTTGACGCAGCATCGGACGTCGCACCGATGCAGGACGCATGTGCCGTGGTAGCCGTCGCCCTCGGGAATCTCGCCGCGATGGAGGGTCCAGCTGACCCGGTGCGCCGTATGAGTGCCACCACGGAAGCGGAACGCGCCATAGCCACTGTTCATCAGGGCGCCGTCCCACAGCCAACAGCCGGTGTTCGGCTCGGGCTGGACCTTCGCCATGAAGCGGTCGAGGGCGGTAGGCATTACCCGGCCTCCGACAACGAATCGGCGAACGCCGACCACAGCAGCGGCAGCTCGGGCGGAAGCCCGTAACGGTTCTTCGCGTCGTAGGCGGCGGCCGGCTCGGTGCGGAGCACGCGCTCGCCCTGGTCGATCGCGCGCCCGCGCTTCTTGTTGAAGCCGGCGTCCTCCTTGCGGACGATGGCCTTGATCTGGGTGAAGCCGACGACATCGGCCCACTCCTGCACGAGCGGCTTGCAGTGCTTGCTGAGCTTGAGCTCGAAGCGGTCGTAGGAGTCGCCGGTGGGGTCGTCGAACTTGCGGATCTCGCAGTGCGCCGTCAGGACGATCGCCATGCCGCGGTCGAGCCGAAGGGCGTTCAGGCCCTCGAGCATCTCGCGCATGAAGTTCGCGATGAGCGAGCGGTCCTTGCCATAGCTGCGGTCCGCTTCGCTGAACTCGGCCTCGACCTTCTTGGCGATGAGCGCCTCGGCCCAATCGAGGGAGTCGAGGACCGCCGTGCGGAAGTCGTGCGGCTCGTTGTAGAGCGTGCCGATCGCGCTGAGAATGTCCTCGTAGGACTGGCAGAGCGGGAACGCCTTGGCGTCGATGCTGTCCAGGCCGTCCTCGGTCGGGATGAAGATCGGCGCCGGGGCACCGGCCGCGAAGGTGGTCTTACCCAGCCCGTGCTCGCCGTAGACGATCACGCGCGGAGGCTTGCCCTGTTTCGTGGAAGAGATGGATGAGAGGTCGAATGCCATGGGGTCGGTCCTTGGGTTGGTGGGTCGGTCGTTGGGTTGATTGAGGGCCGGCGCGAAGCCGGCCGAACTTGGTTAGCCGGCGAGCCGCCGCAGATGCGCCAGCGCCTGCGGCTGCCGCAGCGCCCGACGAGCGCGCCGCGCTTCGAGGACGGCGGTCGACTCGTGACGGTGGAAGCCGCCGCAGACCGGCTCGCCCTGCGGGTCGAGCACCGCTTGCACTAGCCACCCGTCGCCCGTGGAGACGACGCGCACGCGTTCGGCGATGGTCATGCGGCACACTTCGCGATCTGCTCGCACCACCGCTTTGCGTCGGACAGCGTGGGCAGGACGTCGTGCCGCCTGTCTCGCTCTCGGACGGCCAGCCACCCGTCGCCGTGCATTTGCACGCGGAAGCGCTTGCATGCCGTGAAGTGGAGCCGATCCCCTCGGCTTTCCCATCTGAGCTGATCACTCACCGCGCACCTCCATCGACAGCCGTCAGCCGCCGCTCCGCGTCCACGCCGCTCGCCACCGCCTCGCCCACCCGAGCGCGCAGGCTCGCGGTGTGCGCCTCGAGCTCGGCCAGCACCGGCTCCAACGCCGCCGCTTCGCCGCGGTCCAGCAGCCGATCCGCCAGCGCCTCGGCGAGCATGCCCATCACGCGGCCAGCGAGCGCACCCACGCGCCCCGCCGCGGCCATGTCGTCGTACACCTCGCTGGCCTGCTCGGCGTCGACCACGCGCAGCCCCAGCGACTCGACCACGCGCGCCATGAGGTCGCGCGCCATGTCGGGGTACACCTCGCCGAGGGCCTCGACGTCGGCGACCGAGATCGCCGCTTTGTGGTCGGGGTCCTCCAGGTAGCCCCAGCGGCTCGCGCTGATGCCCAGCGTCGCGGCGCACTGCGCCTGCGTCAGCCCGTGCTCGTGGCGGCAGCGCTCGACGTGGCGAGCCAGGCCGGCCCGCGCGCACTCCCTGCGCACCCGTGCGGTTGCTTCGGTGCGGGTCACGCCAACTCCCCCGCGAGAGGGGTCCGCCCGACAGTCACGTCATGCCGGTCCTGCCAGACCATCACGCGGCCTCCTCTTCGCAGAGGTCCTCCACGGTCACCGCTCCCCCGGTCGCGTCGCTGATCTGCTTCGCCAGGTCGTACCGGGAGAGCGTCTGACCGTGGCGCGCGATGGCGTGAACGGTCGTGTAGGAGACGCCAGATTCGCGAGAAATGCGGGCGATGGCGCCGCGCCCCTCTCGCTCTACATAGTCCGCGAGCTTCATGGGGGGCACTCTAAAGCTACCTTTAGAAGGGCGCAAGCGAAAAAAGAGGCTGGCTTCCGATGACGCCGCTACCCCAGTCCGGTTACGTGACGGATATGGTGGCCCTTGTTGGACGTACGATCGGGCAGCGCATCCTCGCGGCGATGCAGTACGCCGGGCTGAACAAGACCCAACTCGCCGAGCGCGTCGGCGTCTCCTGGCCGACCGTGAACTCGTGGACGAAGGACGAGTACGCGCCCAACGCGACCAACCTGAAGCGGATCTCGGACTGCACCGGCATCGCCATGCGCTGGATTCAGACCGGCACCGGCGACCCCATTGACAGCGATGAGAGCCCACCGGCCTATCACGAGTTTGTGGCGGCCTTCGGACACCTCTTTCCGCCCGAGATCGTCGAGGGCCTCAAAGGCGACCCCTTCGGCCGCTTCGGCGGCACGCCCGACGCCAAGGCGTATCTAGAGCTCGCTACGCTGGCTGAGCGAGTGCGAGCGGCAACCGACTAGCGGCGTCGGGGATGCGCGTGAGCGCCTCCCACTCCTCAACTCCCGACACCAGCACCACGCGATCCCATCCCTGGCGACGCACGACGTACGCCGATACGAGATTCGCGGCGTAGCAGTGCTCGCCGCTCGCCAGGGCAGCGTCGACAAGGCGGCGCTCCCACGGCTCGAGTCGGTGCGGCGCGGGTCGCAGTGGGCCAGATAGCCAGGGCGACCGCTGACGCCATCGCACGCGACCATTGTCGACGATCGTGGAGACGCACGGAACCACCCTCGGAAGTCGCCGCGCCATCACCTCCCAGCTCACGCCGTAGGCGGGCACGAGCTCGGCGAGGTCCCACATGGTGCGTGATAGGTCGCGCTTGATCGCGGGGTCGGGGATGAGGAGGGCCGCGGCGATGGCGCTGGCCATCCGGCAGTCCTTCGCGTCGAGCCCCGTTTCCCATGCAGCGATGTGTCCGAGCTCGTGCGCAAGGTCGAAGCGCTGGCGCTCGATGGGCATCCCCCCGTCCACGCTCATGTAGACGCCGACCGTCGACGCGGGCCCCGGCTTGTCGAGCACGGTGAAGCCCATGGAACTGGCCAGCGCCCACGGGTCGACGGGCGGCTCTCGGCCGTTGAGCATCAGCAGCGCCGCCGCCGCGGCGTCCATGTCTTCGTCCAGCATGAGCGGGAGAAGACCATATACCTGCGACTTCGCCCGGGCCATGGCGAAAAAAAACTCACAAGCCCACTTGCATCTTTAGAAAGGTGACTTCATAGTATGGGTCATGCAGGCCACCACACACACCGAGCGGCGCTACTGGCACCTCGCCAGGCGCCGTCAGACCGGGCAGCCCTGGGGCTGTCAGAACACGCGCTCCGGCGCGATCCCGTTCCCGCCGCTCGCCATGAGCGACGACGAGGCCGCGGCGCTCACCGACATGGGGGCGTTGTGAACACCGCGTGCACCTGCGGCTCCACAGAGCCTCACACCGTTGCTCGCCGCCGTGCCGCTGACGGCACGCGTGTCGCACTCTGGTCCGACGGGAGCGTGAGCGGCCCGCTGGGATACGCGCTCGACGGCGTCCCGATGCGCCGCCCGCGCAGCGCCGAGTCTCACGACCGCGCCATGCGTGCCGGCTGGCTGTTCCTCGGGGAGGTCGGTCTGTACGACGCCGACGAGCTTGGCCTGCTCTACGCCGCGTGTGAGCGGGTGGCCCGCGCCGGCGGCGCCCCCGGCGACGCTCGTGCCGCCTTCGCCGCCCTCACGGCGCCGGCTCTCCCCACTCCGAAGTGGGAGGTCTACCGCACTGACCGCGACGGCAAGCCCACGCTGCGGTGGTGGCGCCTCCCCCGACTCTTCTGGCCGGGCCTCGTGGTGATGGACCACTGCGGCCACGAGGCCGGGCCGCGCTACCGCGTATGCCGAGTGGCTGCGCATGAGCAAGGAACGGCTCGCTTCACTGGCATGGCCTTCGCCAACCAAGCGGACCTCGCCGCCTACCTTGCGGAGGTGCGGTCATGAGCCGCGCCTTCGACGCCGCCTGGGAGCGCTACTCCCACGAGCCGCACGGCTACTGCGACGCGCACCACGTCGCGCACGCCGCCGACGAGGGGTGTGAGGAGTGCATCGCCGAGCAGGCCGCGCTCTATGCTGCTGCCGACGAGGCGGACGCGGACCTCGAGCTGGTCGAGTGCTGTGTGTGCGAGTGGCTGTGTGTTCCGGAGTTGGGCGCGATGGGTCGGCTTCCGGTGTGCGCGGAGTGCGCCGCTGCTGAGTTTAGGGAGTCTGCGGAAGCAGAGGCGCTGGCGGCTCTCGAGATCTTCTGGAGGCGCCAATGATGGCCGTGCCCAAGATGAGCGAGCGGGACCTGCGTCGGTTCTTTGACAAGGTCCAGCCGGAGCCGATGAGCGGGTGCTGGCTTTGGGACGGCTGCGTCACTGGCGGGGGATACGGTCAGCTGCGGGTAGGCCGTCAAGGCTGGTACGCGCATCGGCTCTCCGCCGCGCTGTGGATTGGCGACGTCGCCAACGCTGCAGTGTGCCACCACTGCGACACGCCGCCGTGCGTCAACCCGGAGCACCTGTTCCTGGGCACGATCGCGGACAACACGGCGGACATGATGGCAAAGGGCCGTGGTGGCCACGGCGTGAGCGAGGCGGCCTCGCAGGCCCAGCTAAGCAACGACCAGGTGCGCGCGCTGCGCGTTGCGCGTGCGGCTGGCATCCCCGTCGCGGATCTGGCGCAGGTAGCGGGGATCTCCGGCTCCAGCATGAGTCGGGTGCTCCGTGGCGAGACCTACCCAACCGCAGGCGGACCAACGGACAGCCTGCCACGGCCAAACCAGACCGCCGACGAACTGGTGTGTGCCGCGTCAGCCATGCGCAAGAGGGGCGACACGTGGCGCGCCATTGGGGACGCTCTTGGCATTCACCACGCAACCGCGCTTCGTCGCGTTCGGCATCACGACGAGAGCGTCTGCCGCGACTGCCTGCCGACCGCCGAGCGCTGGCACCTGCCGGCGGGGTGGCTGCGATGACCGCCCCGAAGAGCGACGGGCACGAGTGGTTGTTCCGCGTCGGCGACTACGCCATTCGTGACATCACCGACGAAGAGCGCGAGGCCGAGCGGCTCCCGGTCTGGGACGATTACTCGATTGTGGTCCACATCCCGACCGGGGAGCGCCTGGGTGCGGACGGCGGCGAGCCAGAGGACCAGACCCTCTTGCGCGACTGGAGCTGGATCCCGCACGCCCTGGACGCCGCCGAGAAGCGCGGGCGCGAAGCCGCCGCGAAGGACGCGGCCGAGCTGGAGCGGTTACGACGGCTGGAGACAAAGGTCGTCATCATCGCTCACAACGCGATGGCGTACGGAGGGGCGTTCGCCCCGCTCGCTCAGCAACTGCACGCGGCGCTTGCTGACGAAGGGAGCGACCAGTGACCGGCCTACACGCCGCCACCGCCGCCCTGGCCTCGCGCCTCGCCGCGGTCGTGCCGACCGAGTACGCCGCCGAGCGGGCGGCTCAGATCGCGACCGTCGCCGTCACCCTCGAGACCGCCGCCGAGCGCGCCGAACTCTGGGCCGACGCCTGCGACATGCTGCTCCTGCGCGGCATGCTCCCGCACGCCACCGAGGCCGACTGCGCCGTGGCGCTCGCCGACGGGCTGCTCGCGTACGACCGCGTCATGTGGGGCACGGACGTGGGCGACCCGACCGAGGCCGCCGAGGCGCTCGCCGTCTACGGCACGCCCGACCAGGTGGTCGCGGTGTGGCTCGCGCGGCGCCAGGGGCCGGCGCTGGTCGACTACGCGCGGCCGTACGGGGTGCGGTCGTGAAGCCCGAAGAGCTGGGCCGCATGTGGCTCACGGACCAGGCGAAGCGGCTGCGCAAGCTGGCCAAGGAGCACGACGGCGCGTACTCGCCGGACTCTCGCCTGGGCCATGCGTGCGCCCACGTGGCCGCCGCCTACCGCCAGGCGGCCGACCACCTCGCCGCTGCCGCCAGGTGCGTCGAGGAGGGCATGGAGATGGTCCGCATGGACCGCGAAGCAATGGCGCGACTGCGCGGCGAGGCCGACTCATGAGCTACGAGCACCACAAGGCGCGGATGCTGCGCGACCTGCGCGCGCTCGCGAAGGCCGCCGTCGACGCCATCGAGGACGACGAGGACGCGCTGCGGGAGGCGACCGCCGACGGGCTCGTGGAGGGCGTCGACCTGTGGGACATCGCCGACGCGGTGAGCCCGCTGCTGGAGTGGCTCGTCGCGGGCGATCTCGAGGACGCGCGGCGGTCGCTGCTCTGCCCCGAGTGCGGTGGCGACACGGTGCCGGGGCACACGCAGACGGGCGACCCCGCGGACGATCGCAGGGTGTGCGTGTCGCGGTTCTGTCCGGGGTGGGCGGCGTGGTGACGCCGGGGAAGCAGCTGCGGGCGTGGATCCGCGCAAAGGGCTGGACCGTGATGCGCTTCGCCGTGGAGCTCGAGGTCACGGAGTCGGCCGTGCACCACTGGAGCGCCGGGCGCCGCCGTCCGTGCGAGTGGCGCCGCGTGCACATCGAGGCGCTCACCGGCATCCCGCGCGACCTGTGGCACCTGCAGCACTGGCGCGTGAAGGGCCAGGGCGAGGACGGGCGGCGGTACTGGAAGCGCCGCGTGGCCGGTCTGTGCATCGACTGCGAGGCGTACATGGACCGCGTGGGCGCGCGGTGCGAGGCGTGCTTGACGCACAAGCGCGGTGGTCCGCGCAAGAAGCCCGCGCGGCCGAAGCGCCGGCAGCCCATTCGCCGCGCGCCGTCGTGGATCGATACGTGGCGCGAGATGAGGCGGGCGTCGTGACGGACCGCGTGCACCAGATCTCGTCCATCCTGCGCGACCCCGGCGAGCCGGTGATGACCGCCTGCGGTCAGCGCGATGGGCACTACGACCGCGTGGAGGGCGTGGAGCACTACACGACGTTCAACGGCCGCGTGACGTGCCCCGATTGCCAGCGTGCGATCGAGGCGCCGGGGCAGCTGGCATGGGAGTGGGCCCCGTGACCCACCGACTTACGAGCGCCCTGCCCCTGGTGGCCTGCCGGGGGTGGGGAGCTCACCTACGAAGGAGGAGCGTATGCGCTGGATGAGAGACGCGCTGGCCCGGATGGTCAGCGGCAGAGTGCGTGAGTTGGAACGCGAGCTCGACGACGAGCGCGCGAAGGCGCGGCTGCTGGAGCGCGAGCTGCGCGGCCAGTGCGAGCGCGCACGCGCCGACCTCGAAGCGCTGCTGCTGCAGGAGGCGGCACGCTTGGGCGCGGCTCACGGGTGTTGGGCCGGTGACGAGGTGGTGTCGGCATGAGCGATACGATCACGATCGACGGCGTCACGCTGACGACCGAGGAGGCGGGCGAGGTGGTGGCGTGGGTGGACGAGCCGACGCTCCCCCTGCCCAAAATGCTGCTTTGGTCGAGCGGCGTTCCCCACCTGCGGCCTGCCCCGAGGCAGCTGCTCAGACTCACCCCCGACCTCGTCGAGCAGCTTCGCGACCACTGCTACCCCTGGCGCGAGGTGCGGCGGGATGAGGTGGAGCCGGGGGAGGTGTTCCGCGACATGGATGACGAGTGGTTCGCGCTCTGTGTTCACACGTGGGGGCGCGACGGCCAGTGGACCGGGGTGTCTCGGTGCGGCACCACGAGGCACTCGTGCCACGGCACCGACACCGTCCTCGTCCGCCGGCCGCGCGAGGTCGGAACGCGGCTGCGGGACGTGGAGCCGGGGACGCTGGTGGAGCGCGTGGACGACGGCGAGCAGGGTCGACGCCTGGGATGGGACTACGTTCATTGGGGCGGCGGCGTCATCCTTGAGGGCAACTGGAGGCTTGCTGATTGGCCCGGCGACACCCTCGTCCGCATCGTCGAGGGCGAGTCGTGAGCGTCGTCGACGAGACGCGGTTGCACCGGTGGCAGATGGCCGCGGCGGTCGAGTCGATCCCGTGCCGCCACATGTCCGAGGGCGGGCACCTTCTGCTGGTGTGCCCGGCATGCCACTGGACGAGCGACGCAGGCCGCGCCCTCGCCGCGTTCTTCGCCGCCGCGTGCGGGTGGATGGGGTGGTCGTGAGTTACGACGTCTTCCTAGAGTGTCCGTGCTGCGGGTCCGGCCCGACGGACCACGGGTTCAACTACACGTGGAACATGGGCTACGCGATCCGGCACGGCGGGATCGAGATGTACCGCCGAGAGGACTCGCCGCCCCATGGTCGCTTCGTGCTGGATGGCGCAAAGGCTAGCGACGCCCTGCCGGCGCTACTCGCCTGCATCGAGCGCATCGAGGCCGACGCCGACGCGCTGCGAGAGCAGGAGCCGAAGAACGGGTGGGGGAGCGTCGACACGCTACTGGCGGGCTTCTTGCGCCCAATCGCCGCGGCCTGCGTCGAGTACCCCGGATGCATCGTGAGGGTGACGTGATTGACCCCACGACCGCCGCCGATGTGCCGCTGCGCGTCACACTCCCGCACGGCGAGACCGATCCGCGCAAGACGTACTCGCTGCCGAACCCGGAAGCGCTCCGGCCTGCCCGCGACCGCGTGCGACACGCCTGCTATCCGCAGCCTGCGTTCTCGGCACCCGACCAGATCACGGTGGACCGCTCCGATCTCGTGCGCCTGCTCATGCTCGCTGACGGCTACCTCGTGCTCGCGGCGGGGCCGGGCGGTCAGGAGCTCATGGTCGGCAAGCTGCGTGACCTCTGGCGCGCTCGACGCGCCTTGGAAGGGGGCGAGGGATGAGCGACCCACACATCAGCATCGACGCCCTGCGACGACGGCTGCGCCGCGAGCTCGCGCCCGCACGGGTGGAGCAGGTGATCGCCGACCTGACCGAGGAGCGTCGGGGGCTTGATCTCGAGACTCGGCTCCAGCGTGCGGTAGGCTCCGAGGAGGTCGTAGTGACTGACGTGGATCGGGCGTGGGCCCGACGAGTGCTGAGGAAGGGACGATGACGAAGCGACGCGCATGGGGAACGGGCTCGGTCTACGAAGAGCGCGGCGAGTACGTGGCACGCCTGCCGCCCTCGCTCCGCGGGGACAGCGACGGCCGGATCGGCTCGTGGCCAACCCGCGAGGAGGCAGAGAAGCGCCTCAACCTCGCGCTAGCGGTCGCCGCCGAGGGTGGGGTGGACGGGGAGACGCTGGACGGCTTCGCCACGGCCTGGCTTGAGCGGCGCACGATCAAGACCGCGCAACAGCAACGGGACAACTGGGCGCGCTACATCCGTCCGGCACCGATCGCCGCAATGCTGCTCGAAGCCATCGCGCCCAACGACGTGCGCCGGTTCCTCATCGAGCTGCGCGGCGTGAACGGCGATCCCATCGGCGCGAGCGCGCACCGCGCGTGCCTCTCGCTGATCCGCACCTGCCTCGATGCCGCGGCCTACCAGGGCAAGATCCCCGACAACCCCGCCAAGGGCATCCAGCTCCCGCGGGACAAGGCCATCACGCCAACGAAGGCCGGCAAGGAGCGGCTCGACTGCACGGAGCTCGACGCGCTCCTGCGGAAGGCCGAGGCCAAGCTGAAGATCGAGCACCGCTCGATCCTCACCGTGATGGCGACCCAAGGGCTGCGCCCGTCGGAGATGTGGCGCCAGCGGTGGGAAGATGTCGACCTTCGGAAGGGGTGGCTCATCGTCAGCGAGTCGAAGACCGAGGCCGGCAAGCGGCGACGGCTGCGGCTGCTCCCGCCCGCATGGCAGGCGCTCAGCGAGTGGCGCGACGCCTTTGATGCCGGACGCATGGCGTGGAGCCCGCTGGTGTGGCCGAGCCGCAACGGGGCGATGCCGCACGCCGAGGGCTACACCGCGCAGTACCCCAAGGTGGGTCCGAAGGGGACGACCGTCGGGTGTCTGCGGTCCACCTGCGGCTCGATGCTTCTGCTCGGCGCGTGGGTCGAGCGCGGATGGATGAAGCGCTCGCTGACGATCGTCGAGGTGAGCCGGTGGCTTGGGCACTCGAGCATCGACGTGACCGTGGACCACTACGCCAACCTGAAGGACGACGAGCTCGCGGCGACGGTCGAGAACGGCCCACACAAGACCCACAAGGTGGAGCCACCCACCGGATTTGAACCGGTGACCTATTGTTTACGAAACGGTGGCGGGTCGGGCGGGTTGCTCGACGAAGCGGCCGATCGGATCCCGGATGTGGGCCATCTTGTGGGCCGTTTTCGAGAGGCGCGCCACGCCCTTGCCAAGACGCTCGACGAGGAGGACAACCTCTGGCTCGTGCGACGGGCCCGAGCGCTCGCCGACGTGGGCGCCGAGGTCGAGGATCTGCTTGAGGCGCTGGTGGTTAGCGACGTCGAGGAGACGGCGTGAGGCGCCACACCGGAACACCCGGCGATCACGGCAAAGTGCCCCGCGAGGACGCCGCCGCAGATGCCGAGAACGACGGGACATGCGGCGCCGAGGGCGCTGCGGAGGGCAAATCCATGGGGAGACCCAGGAAGGATGGAGAGATGACGAACAGCGAATACGTGGCCGACCTTCGGCGCATCATCGAGACCGAGGAGGAGCACACCGATCGCAAGCCGGTGAGGGCCTACGCGCTGGTCACGGTGTACGAGGATGGGAGCGTGGGCTCTGCTCATTTCGGCGCCGACTTGGACGTGGAGGCCCTTCAGCGGATCCGGGCGGCGCTCATGGCGAAGCCAGCCGACGCAGGGCCCGGACCCGAGTGTGCGGGGTGCGGGTGCAACCTGTACCAGTCCGGGTTCACCACCGACTCACGTGGCGATGTGTGTTGGGTGTGCTTCGTGGACGCCGACCGCGGCGCAGAAGGGAGCGACTCATGACCACGCTACGCGACGACGTGCGCGCGTTGGTGGAGGAGCTGGACGAGCAAGGGTGGGCCGACACTCGGAGCCCGTCGGGCGTGCCCATGATTCGCCGGGACGGCAGCCCCGAGACCGACTACGGCCGCGGACTGGTTGATGCCGCCGCCCGCTTCCGCGCGCTGCTCGCGAAGCATGAGAGGGCGCGGGGCGACGAGCGTCTGGACATTCGCCAGTGGCCCTGGGAGCGCTGGACATGACCACGCACGACGATTGCCACGCGCCAGCGGCCACGTTCTGCTCGTGGTGCGGCCTCGGCCGGCGAAAGACCACGCACGACGACACCGCGGCGGATGACGCCGAGCGGGGACAGGTCGACCGAGAGTACGCGGAGAACGTGGCCCGAGCGCTCGAGCAGATGGCGCCCGAGGCGATGTGCCGCGGAAGCAAGTTCGATCACGACGTCCTGCTGATTGCTGCCAAGAGCATGCGGCACGCGGTGATCCTCGCCGCCGAGAACGCCGAGCTGAGGGCGACGGTGGCGCGGGTGGAGGCGGTGGCGAGCGCCGGGTGGCCTCACGTCGGGTACTCCGACCTCCGCGCCGCCCTACGCCCGCCCGACTCGGAGGCCGACCGTGGGTGACGTCTGGGACCGCCTGGATGCCGAGCGGCGGCGGCTGCTGGCGCTCGTGCCACGGCGCGACGAGGCGCTGCGCGATGCCGTGGAGACGCTGGAGAGCCGCGGCTACGCCGTGCCCGCAGCCCGAGCCGAGTGGCATCGCGCCGAGGCGGCACACCACCTAGCGGTCGCGCGCATGTACGCGGCTGAGCGCGAGATGCGACGGCCCGATCCGATCAAGCTGGCGTGGGTGCAGACGGGGCCCGAGGAGCACTACGGCCTCGCGGCCGTTGCCCTGCTGCGGTGGCTGCTAGCACCGCCCGACCCGGACGAGCCGTGACCAGCGGCCCCAGTCGAGCCACGCGCCGTGCGGGTAGACGGCGAGAGTCGCGCCGCAGGGCCAGCGGATCCATGCTGCGGTGTCGGTGGAGACGATGACCATGCGCCCTCCTCGGCTCGAGGGTGGGCGAGTTGCTGAGGAGGATGAGGATGAGTGAGTCAGCCGTGTTGAGATTCCTGGCCCATGCTGCGGGCGCACTCGATGAGCACTGTGCAAGGGGGCGGCACGGATGGGACCCCAGCCGGTACCGATGGACGGCCGGTCTTCGTGGCAGTGCGTCCTCGGGCGTGTTCGTGGAGCTGCGACTACTGGAGCCACGCGACCATGGGTCAGCCCACGCCATCGTGGAGGTGAGCGCCAGCGAGATTGAGCGCTTCGCCGGGAGGGTCGAGCGCCTGGCCGACGACTACGCCGGCAAGCTCATTGAGAGGGTCGCGCAGGTGCCTGACGAGGAGCCTGCTCCAACGCGCGCGGAGCTGGTTGCTGCGCTCGATGGCAACACGTGATCGGCCACTGCAACGAGTGCAGGGGGCCGGTGGCGAGCACGCAGACCGGCGTGCGGTGCACACGGTGCGGCATCCGCCCCGCGATACCGCTCCGCACGATGGGCCCATGCTCGGAGCCTGGGTGCACGAAGCCCTACCTGTCCATGCGACGCGAGGATGCGCCGGCCGCTGCAGCGCTTCGTCGACGACTCCGTGGGCTGCGGGCGTCACACCCCGCCGCTACCGTGAGGCATGACCGCGGATGCGGGTGACGGACGTAAAGCGGCCCCGCTCAGCGCGTGGCTGAGCGGGGCGAAGGAGATGCAATGGACGATCACGACTGCGAGCGCTGCCGAAGGCGGGAGGCGCACATCAACTATCTCAACGAGCTGGTCGGCACCCTGTCTCGTCGCTTTGATGACAAGGAGCTACGGCAGGCCGCGCGGGATGCGTCTGTTGCATCGGGCGTCGCGTTCACGTCGATCCGGCTGAGGTAGCCGCACGCCCGTAGCGCTCGACCAGCCAGCGCTCGGCGTGACGGCCGGGGCACGAGGGCTTGCTGCGTGCTACACTAGAAGGCCCCGCGCTGCTGTAACAGCCGGGGCGTGACCCACAGGAAGGATGCTCCCATGGATGAGAAGACACTCGCACGGTTCATGGCCAAGGTCGAGAAACAGGCCGAGGTCACCTCGCCTCATGTCGACACGCCTTGCTGGCTGTGGACCGGAGCGAAGAAGGCCGCGGGGTATGGCAACGCGTGGAACGGCAAGACCGTCGAGATCACGCACAGGATGTCCCACAGGCACTGGAACGGCCCGATCCCAGCAGGCAAGGACGTCCGGCACCTGTGCGGCGAGCCGTCGTGCGTGAACCCTGCGCACCTGACAACGGGCAGTCGAAGGCAAAACATGGCTGACATGGTGCGCCACGGCCGCTCAACGAAGGGTGAGCGCAACCCGGGCTCCGAGCTGACTCGCGCGGACGTCTACGCGATTCGACACCTGTGGGCTGCCGGTATGAGCCTTCGCCAGCTGGCGCGCAGGTTCCCGGTGGCACGTGGGCAGATCCGCAGAGTCATTGCTGGTGAGTCTTGGACGCACTGCTACATGCCGCGCCAGATGCCGCCGCTCCCCGTTGAGACACGTCATGTCGGGGCCGACCATGGCAGGGCCAAAATCAGCGACGCGGACGTTGTGGCAATGCGGTGGCGCGCGGTCGCAGGCGAGTCGATTGCCGCGATCGCCGTCGACTATCCGGTGAGCCGGCCCACTGTTGCGCGCATCTGTCGAGGCGACGGATGGAAGGAGTCGGGCGGCCCACTGACGCGACGAGTCCGCGTGCCACGATCGGATGGTCGAACCGCTTACCGAGTGGAAATCACGCGGCCGACGCCGCCGCGCTGCGCCGATATGCCTTGAGCCACGCGCGGGCCGACTCGCCAGGGCAGGTCGCCTTGCTGCGGCCGCCGTGGTCGCCGGCCTCGGCATGCATCCGTAGCGCCGCGATGGGCAGTCCGAAGCGCGCGAGCGCCCAAGGGATGGCTGCCTCAAGCAGCTCCACCTGAAACGCGCTGATAGGCGCCTTTGTGAGATTGCCTTGCAGGCACATGGACCAGCCGTGGTCGTTCGCCTTGGCGCCTTGGCTCCACGTCCGTTGCTCGTCGCGGCTCATGCGCAGCAGCACCATGCGGCCCTCGTCGTCGCGGAGGGGGTGGTAGGGCAGCCAGAGGTGGTAGGGCCCCTGGCCACCGGGGAAGTCCCGCTTGCTCACCACGTACTCGGCCGACCGGATGGCGCCCTCCACCCCGTCGGCGCCCAGAGAGCCGCTGTGGTGAACGTAGACGCCCGAGATAGCGGCTCCCTTGGGCCGGCGAGTCTTTCGCCGGTGGCCGCCCTGCGGCATGGTCGCGGTGACGTCCCATAGCGCCACACCCAGCGCGATCTCGGCCTCGAAGCGGGCGCCGTCAGGGAGCGCCATGGCCATCTCCACGAAATCCGAAAGCGCCGCTTTCGATTTTCGTCCACCCCTCGAGCCGCGCGGGCCAGGACGTGCAGCAGGGGCGCACGCTCAGCGTGCCGTCGTCGCGGATGTGCTCGGCGGGCACGTGCTCGCGATGGCCCTGGCGGCAGGTGACGAGCGCCGACTTGGCGGTCACGCCGATCACGGGCTGCCATTCGCCCTCGCGGGCATGGCGGCCAAGGGGTGCGGGGATGAAGAGGGACCAGCGGTCAGACACGGCGGCGCTCCAGCGGTCGGCTCACCATCTCGGCGGGGCGCAGTAGTCGCGCGAGGAGCGCGTCGGCGTCGGTCCACTCGGGCCCGCGCGTGTCGAGTCGCAAGAAGGCGCGCACGCCGGGCAGCGGGCGCTCGTCGCACGAGTGGTAGGTCGGTCCCTCAGTCGTCATCGTCGTCACTCGCTCCGTATCGAGCCGCCTCGACCTTCGCCCATGCGGAGAGTCGTGCGGTGTAGCGCTTGGCGTCTCGCTCCCACCACGCCGTCAGCAGCGTGATCCCGCCCCACGTCAGCAGCTCCCAGACCTCGATGTCGAGGTCGAGCGCCATGGCCACCAGCGGCAGCGCCGCGATGCCGGCCCACTTCACGCGGCCTCCGCAACGGGCTGGTGCGCATCCATGATGGCGCGCAGCTGGGCGGCTGAGACCTGCACGCGATCCGTGCGGCCCTGGTCGCGGTGGTAGCGCACGGCGTGCATCTCGCGCTTGCTGCTCCAGCGGTGTGCGCTGTGCCACGCGTCGGCCGGCGCGAGCACGGGGTAGGTCTCCCACTCGCCGCCATGCACGGGCCCGGTCGCGTAGTGGTGTAGGTGACCGCCAACGGCCCACCGATATCGGGTGCGCCCCCAGACCTCGGGGTACCGGTCCGACACCATTCCGAGCAGCTCCTGCACCTTCGCGTGATCGCCGTGGGCGAAGACGAGCAGCACCTTTCCGAACTCCAGCATCGAGAGATACCGGGAGTCGATCATCTGCTCTCGACTGACCCCAAGGCAGACTCGTGGGTCGTCGTAGAAGCGCGCGGCGATCGCGAGGTCGATGCCGAGCTCGCTGCTGCCGCCGTGGTTCCCCTTCGAGCTGCGGACATGCACGAAGTCATGGCGCCGCAGGATGGACCGGATCATGTACTCCTTGAGCCGGTAGCCATCGACGAGCGCCTCGACAAAGAGGCCGTCGGTGTCGACGTGGGTGCCCTTGACCGTGGTGCTCGCCGCGGATGCGGCATGGAGCCAGTCGCCCGTGTCAACGAAAACGGCCTGCTCGGCCGGGTCCATGCGGTCCACGAGGTAGTCGATCGCCGCCTGTCCCATGGCGAGAGCGTCGGCCCGCCCCCACTGCTCTTCGCTCACGCGGGCCGAGCAGTACAAGCCCATGTGCATGCCGCCACACACGAAGGCGTTGAGGTAGCCCGCGGCGTCCGCTGGTAGGTCCGGCGCCTTGGTCGGGGCCAGCGGGGTCAGATCCTTGACGGCCTCGACCATTCGCTCGAACGCCGCCAGCTTGCGATCTTCGGGGCCGCTCTTGATCCAGACGCCGCCAGTCTCGGTGCGGATGTACTCGCTCTGTCCGTTGAGGGTCTGCCCGCGCGGGATGCTGCCCTGCCGGGTGTCCTCCCCGGCCGCGAGCCGCTTGACCAGCCCCCAGCGCCCGTTGCTGACGCTCCCGCCGTGCTCGCGGAAGCGCGCGGCGGTCATGTCCTCGATGGGGACGTCCAGCTTGCGGCAGAGCTCCAGCACTTCGAGCGCTGCCTCGTGGTCGCGCTCCGTCGCGCTCACGACGCACCCCCCAGCCGCGCCAGTAGCCCAGGCAGGTCGCCGGCCGTCCACGGCCCGCGCTCGGTCGTGCCGTCCTGCGCCGCCGAGGCGATGGGTCGCAGCGTATACCGCGGCCGGTCGCCGCACGTCAGCACGAGCTGCATCCCGCCACCGACGAGCGACACGCGCCCACGGTGTGCGGTCATGCGGACGTCGGTCCGCGTCAAGGGTGCTAGTCGCATGCCTACTCCTCCCGAGTGGTGTCCAGCGTGATCAGCATCGCGCAGCGAGCCATCACGTGAGCGAGCGAGTGCGCCCCGCTGTCGGCGTCGATCTCCTCGCCGTCCTCGTAGCGATCGAGGTGGCGACGGATGGCGGCGAGTTGCGCCTCTTCCGAGATACGCCCGTCGAGCCAGTCGCCCGGCTTGCGGCCCGGCCGGCTGTCGCCCTCGGCGAGGACGGCCGCCATGTGGACGAGCGCGGGCCCGATGTGGTGCGCGCTGCTCATCGTCGCGGCCTCCACGCCCACCACGCCACGCCCACGAGGAGCATCGGCACCGTGATCGGCGCCAGCGTCCAGCGCAGCCACGTCGGCGGGTCCCATCTCTCGATGCGCTCCCATGGCGTCACAACGTCAGCAGCCCGAGCAGCTGGACGACGAGGACCAGCGGCAGGCGGAAGGCCACGAGAAGCATGGCGAGCAGGTCGCTCACCAGGCGCTCGATCTCGCGCAGCCAGATCGGGGGCACGTCACTCCCCCGCGAGGTCGCGCAGCGCCTGGCGGTCGTCGTCGTCGACGGCCTTGCGCGGCGGGTTCTTGAGCATGTCGCGGAACGCATCCGCGGCCGCGTCGTCGTCCCAGTCGCTCCCCGCGATGCTCTTGACGAGCTCCACGATGGGGGCGGCGAGCTTCACCAGCAGATCGAGCCACTTCATAGCGCCTCCAGCAGTCCGGGTAGAGCGGGTATGGATCCGCCGAATGACGCCACCGCTTCCGCCACCTCGCGATACAGCGCGGCGAGCTGACGAGCGATGGGGATCAGCGCGAAGAGATCGACGTCGTCCTCGTCGGCGGCGAGCACCAGCGCGGCGACGTAGGTCGTCCACGCGGCACGGGCGCTGTCGTGCGCCTCGAAGGCGCGGACGCACGCACGCGCCCGCTCCTGGGCGTCGGCACGCTGCCGCACCTCGTCGGGCTCACACGCCGCCTCGATGCCCGCGGCGCTCACGTCGAGCGCGCTGCGCGTCACCTTGGCGGCGGTCGCGTGCTGCTGGAGGGCGGACGTTCCACACGAGAAGACCACGGCCGACAATGCGGCAATGATTGCGGCTTTCACGACTCACCGTCCCGCTTCGGCTTGGCGCCGGGGAGCTTCAGCTTCGGGGCGATGCCGCGGGGCGCGAGGAACGACAGGCGCTCGCTCAGCTGGCGCAGCCACGCGTCGTCCTTTGGCGTCGGGGTCAGTCCCACCACAATGGTCACCACCGCGTAGAGCGAGGCGAATGCGGCGCCGATGGCATCGAGGTTGGCGAGCAGCCAGTCCAGCGCTTCGAACATGTCAGCCCTCCTCGCATGCGATGGAGGCGTTTGCGGTCATGACGCATTCGCGCAGCTTGCGGAGCGCGGCGGTCTTGTCCGCGCTGCCGGGGCAGCACTCGTCGATCACGATCGCGAACGACTTCGCGGCCCTGCGAATGCGTCCATACCGCTCGACCTGGTCGCCCTTCGGGGCGTGGTACACGAACCAGTTTTCGATCTGCTCTCTCATCAGTCGTCTCCTCTTCGCCGCCTCGTTCCGAAGCGGTCTTCGAGCCGCCGTAGCGACTCCTTGATCTCGTCCAACCCACGGTCGACCTGGCGCTGTAGGCCCTCGTGGCGCGCGGCCTGTTCGGCCTGCCGGTTCTCCAGCGAGCCCATGCGCCCGATCGTCATCTCGCGGTACGTCGCAACGTCGTCGGCGACCTTCGTGATGCGGTCGGACACGCGCTCCAGGCGCTCAGCGTCCCCCTCGGCCTTGGCGCCAAGCGCGCCCCATGCAATGAGGCCGGCGATGAGCATCGGGATCGCGATGCCGCCGACCCACATGAGCCCCTTCCGTGCCCACGAGGGCATGGGCAGCCACGAGTCGCGGGTGGCTTCGGTGGTGGTGGCGTCAGCCATAGCGGCTCTCCCTGAGCGCGTCGCGCTCGGCTTCGGCCCGCTCGGCGCGAGCTCGCATCATGCTGAGCAGCTCGGCATCGCGAGCGCGCTCAGCGCGGAGGCCGTCGATCGTCGCCTTGTCGGCGAGGCGGCGGCGCTTCAGTTCGGTGCACGACACGCACACGACGGCGCGCACGGACTGCGACGAGCGGCGACGACGCAGCGCCGGCTCGGGGATGTCGGGCCGCGTGGGCGGGCCGTCCATGGGGTCGAGCGGGTCAGTCATCGGCGCACCAGTCGTCATCCGCGGGGCAGCGGCGGCGGTCGGCGTGCCCGCGGTCCAGCCCCAGCCCCGCGCGAGCGCCGAACGCATGCACGAGCTCGTGACGGATCAGCCGTCGGGTCACTCGGTCGCCGCGGTCGCGGCGCACGACGAGCCCCACGTGCTTGCGCGTGCTGGTCGCCACGAAGGCGTGAGCGCCCGGCGCGGCCGGCCCGTCGGTGAGCGTCAGCGACACGCGGCGCACGGCGGGCTCGGGGAGCCCGGCGGCACGCCAGTCGGCGAGGGTCGCCGCGTAGGTGTCGTGGTACTCGCTTGCCGGATCGTGCAGCCACTGCGCGCCCTCGGGCAGACACCAGTGCCACCCACAGGGCCCAGGCGTGGAGCCGATGCAGCCAGCGAGGCAGAGGGCGATGGCGAGCCAGCGCATGGGCTCAGAGTCCGGCGCCCTTGGTGTTGCCGAGCGCTCTCACGGCGAGCGGGATCGCGGTGTCGATCTGCGCGTCGGTCGGCGCATCCGCGGGGCCGCCTGCGTCGATCTGGGCGTCCGGCAGCCGGGCGGCGAGGATCTCGGCGACGCGGTCCGTCAGAGGAGCGAGGCCGCTGCCGTCGGTCTGCTGCTGAGCCA
>Ga0209692_10002178_pt1 | contig 22670 bp, 25 predicted proteins | sample tdDd472_FD_187129 | JGI IMG/M metagenome (GOLD analysis project Ga0209692, IMG submission 187129) | Marine sediment microbial communities from the Atlantic coast under amendment with organic carbon and nitrate - tdDd47.2 (SPAdes)... | ecosystem: Environmental > Aquatic > Marine > Coastal >... | reverse complement strand
TTATCACTGACGTTTCCGTCAAATTGGAAGGCGCACTTGATGCCAAACAGCATCTGATCACGGCGTTGCGATCATCAATTCAGGCTAATCCGGATATGAGGCAGGAATTGTTTCAGACGTTGGCAACGCGGCTGCTCGTTCACGTGGGGAGCGTCCGGTCAGTATGGCTTGCCCGGGATAATGTGGTGACGCATGTGTACCCGGCCTCGGATGTTGACCATGCCATGGGGCGGCCCTTGTTCAGAAGCGGACCGGTGCTGGCGCGCGGCTTGGCCATGCGGGCGCAAGAAACCGGCACTGTGCAGATAATTGTTCCGGATCAGGAGAGCAAGGACGTGACAGATATCATGTTTTTTGCTCCGGTCTGGGTCACGTCGCCTGACGGTAGCAGCCGGTACTGGGGGCAGGTCGTCATATGTCTCGACATTCGGGCCTTCTATAGCAAGGCCGGACTCTTCGATGCCCATCCCGGACTCTTGCTCGCATTGCGGAAGCCCGAAAGTCCGCCCTCCAAAGAAGTTATGCTGGCTGGCAATTTCATGGTTTTTGACATGAATCCTCTTGTTCACAAGATTTCAGTTCCCGTCGGAGCTTGGGAGTTGGCTGCCGTACCAGAGGGAGGATGGACCGCATCACCATACAAGGTGTATATTCTTGTAGGCGGGACCATTTGTATTTTGTTGGTTCCGGCTTCGTTCTGGGCCGTTCTGGTAATGATTATGGGCCGACTTGCTGATCGGGAAAAATACCGAAATCTCGTTCAGAACGCCAAATCCATTATCTTGCGCATCGATATGTCCGGGGAGATTGTTTTCAGTAACGAGTATGCTGAGCAGTTTTACGGCTATAAGCATGGGGAACTTCTCGGCAAGCCGCTGATTGGTACTCTGATCCCGAAGAAGGACATGGAAGGCCAGTCCATGAAACGGTATCTTGGCAGACTGCTCAAGAATCCATCGGCTCATCCTTTCAACGAGATGATGAACGTGCGCAAGAACGGTGAAATTGTCTGGGTCGCCTGGGCCAACGATTCGGTGCTGACACGGGATAAAACCATGGTTGGCCTGTTGTGCGTCGGCACGGATATCACTGACCGCAAGCTCATGGAAGAAGCCCTCAGGCAGCGGGAAAAACAATATCGTTTATTGGCCGAGAATGTGACTGACGTCATTTGGGGATTGGATGCGGACCTGCGTTTTACCTACATAAGCCCCTCGGACGAAGTTGTGCGCGGGTATAAACGGTATGATGTGTTGGGTCGTTTCCTTGACGATTTTTTGACCCCATCATCTCGTAGTCGGTTCAAGGGCGCACTCGCAATCCTGGAGAAACAGGGCGAGAATCCGGCACAACCACCGTCCACCACAGAGGCTTTGGAGTTTGTGTGTGCCGATGGCTCCACAGTTTGGCTGGAGTGCCACCTTGGTATCCTGCTCAATGAAGACGGGGACAAACTTGGTATTCAGGGCGTCGGTCGAGATATAACTGATCGCAAGTTGGCCGAGGCTCTGCGTGAGGACGTGGAACGTATGGCGCGGCATGATCTCAAGACCCCTTTGGGGGCCGTCATTGGCCTCCCCGGCGAGATACGGCGGTTAGGCGGTTTGAATGCGGATCAGGACGCGATGCTTGAGACTATCGAGGATGCCGGTGAGACCATGCTTCAGCTCATCAACCGTTCCCTTGATTTGTACAAGATGGAGCGCGGTACATATGTTTTGGCCAAGTCTGAAGTGGATTTGTTGCGGATGGTGGAGCGCGTCAAGGCCGAGGTCATGCCGCAGATTCGGGGCAAGGGAATCAGCGTGGGCATTGAAGTTCGGTCTGATCAACAGTCAGACGCTTTTGGGGCAACGGTCGACGAAGAATTATTCCGCTCAATGCTGTCGAATCTCATCATAAACGCGCTCCAGGCTTCACCGGAATCTGGATCGGTTTCCATCATTTTGGAAAGAAATGATGTTTTGACTCTTACTATTTGCAATCAGGGAGAAGTGGATCGCGACCTTCGCGAAACCTTTTTTGACAAGTATTCAACGGCCAACACGCCTGGCGGGTCCGGCCTTGGTACTTACTCCGCTCGTCTTATAGCTCGCACGCATGGCGGTGATATTATGGTGAAAACAGATGTCCCCAATCAAACCAGTGTTGTCGTAACTTTACCTGCATAGTTTTCATTGAATTTGTAAGGCGTGAACGGCGCACTCTGTCTGGACAGAGTGCGCCGTACTTTATGGAGGTCTTTCGGGAAGGATTATGCAGTTTTTTTCATGAGCCAGGCCATATTCTTGCCGAGAATTTCCATGGTCTCCATGGCTTCCGCATCCTTTGTCACGTCACCTTTGTTCAGGCCAAAGCCCATGTTCCAGTAACGGGAGCCGGGAACAATCATCTGCCCGATGAAGAAGAAAGCGTTGAGGGTGTTGAAGGTCTGAATGGCTCCACCGCGCCGTGCTGCGGCCACGCCTGCACCAACTTTGCGAGCGAACATATCGTCATTGGCCCGGCCGACCATTCCGGCACGATCAATGAGCGCGCTCATTTCCGTGGTGATGGTGGCAAAGTATGTGGGGGAGCCGAGAATGATGCCGTCAGCTTCGTCCATGGCTGCGATGCAGTCGTTGACAAAGTCATTTTTTACGGCGCATTTGCGATCCTTGTTTTTGAAACATTTCATGCAGGCGATACAGCCGTGCATCTTTTTCCCACCAAGTTCAATGAGTTCCGTCTCGATGCCTTCGGCTTCAAGTTCCGTAAAAACGCGTTTTATCATTTCTCCGGTATTGCCGCCCTTGCGGGCCGATCCGTTGAAAGCGACGACTTTCATGAAATTCTCCTAATATGTGTTGTAGTGAACCCGGTCAGCCTGGAATCGGCTTTCGGATTTAAGCTGTTGGGCCGGCCAGCCAATGGGGGCGAATCCGAGGGGGATGACATGGTCTGGTAGGTCAAACATTTCAGTGAAGGCCTTGAGCCTGTCTTCTACTGGATGGATGCCGGTCCAGACTGCGCCCAGACCGAGGCCATGAGCCGCCAGCAGCAGATTCTGCATGGCTGCGGAGCAGTCCTGCACCCAGTATCCCGGAAATTTTTCCTTACTTAGATCCGCGCAGACAATGATACCAAGTGCGGCTTGGGTGACCATCTTCATGTGAACGTGAATACCCACCATGGCATCCAGTTTTTTTCGATCGTTGATGACAATGAACTGCCACGGCTGAGCGTTACCAGCGCTCGGGGCCATCATGGCTGCTTCCAGAATTTGTTTGACCATTTCTTCCGGAACCGGCTTGTTTTCGAATTTCCGTATGCTTCTGCGAGTGAGCAGGGCTTCCATGATATCCATATGCCTCTTCCTCCTGTTGTGGGGTGTGACGATATTTACTGTCCCACCCTTTTCTGCTAATGGTAGCAAAAGATCAAGTACGCACTTCAAAGTGCTATAGTTACCAAAAGGAAACCATTGGCCTATTTGTCTTACAATACATGGGCAGGCCGATGAGGAAAAGAATAAACGGAGTTCTATATGGGGACAGATTGTTCCATGAAATTTTGTGGGGACAAGAAATATTTTTGTACCGTTGAATTGACCTTGCAGGTCATCGGCGGCAAGTGGAAGCCGATCATTATTCATCGATTAGGTAATGATGGCACGTTGCGTTTCAGTGAGGTGAAGCGGTCCATTCCGAATATTACACAAAAGATGCTGACACAGCAGTTGCGTGAACTGGAAGCGGACGGCGTGGTCAGCCGTAAAGTGTACGCCCAGGTGCCGCCAAAGGTGGAGTATTCCCTGACTGAACTGGGGCAAAGTGTCATGCCGGTTATCGAGAGTTTGTGTAAATGGGGTGCAGGTTATGCCCAATGGTTTGATGGGCAGATTGTCAGGGAAAAAGCCATTTAGTATCCCGTTCGTCTCTTTTTCTTCCCTCGGTTTGCCATATGCTGTATGTAAGCCTCATTCATGGAGGCTCTAGATGTCCGATACACATTCCGCACCAGAAAGAACATATCCTGTCCTTGAACTCGACGAAATTTGTGAGCTTTTGGACTTGACGCGTGACGAAGTCATGATGCTCGCGCCCAGGGCCATGGAGGAAGTGGATCACCGTCTTGATTTGATTCAAAAGTGTATTCAATCCGGGGTGTTGGATGAACTCGTGCTTCATAGTCACACATTGAAGAGTGTGACCGCTTCCATCGGGGCCAGGGCCACGCGTGAGGTTGCGGCCAAGCTGGAAGCGGCAGCGAAGAGAGACGACATGGATGAGTGTATTGTGCTGGTTGCCGAGCTGGAGAAAGAGGTGTCTCGTCTGGCTGTTGAAGTGGCTGCGCTTTAGAAAATTTCCGAAAAAAACCCGGTACGGTTTACACCGTGCCGGGTTTTTGATTGCTGTTGGGGGGATTACCCCTTGCAGTTATGCTTCATACTGGTGCCTTCGACGATAAATGCAACGGATTCGGCAACATTGGTGGCGAGGTCGCCGATACGTTCAAGGTGACGAGCGCCGATAATGGCGTGTACGCCGCGCTCCACGATGCGTGATTCGGTCACCATTTCAGACACAAGCTGTCGAAGGATGGCGATGTTCAGATCGTCGGCCTTGTCGTCCATGCGGCAGACCTGTCCGGCCAGGGCAACATCATCGTCGATGTAAGCCTTGAGAGCGTCGGAAAGCATGAGCTTGGCAATGCTCGCCAGTTTTTCCATCTTGGGATTGTGCGGCATGGGTGGCCTGGTGGACAGGAACATGGCCCTGTGCGCCAGATTGACTGCTTCATCGCCGAGACGTTCCAGATTCACCGTGATTCGTTGGGCGCCGACAATAGTCCGCAGGTCCACGGCCATGGGCTGGTCCAGTGCGAGCAGTTCCAGGCTGAAATTGTCGATTTCGTCTTCCATCTCGTTGATGACGTCGTCGCCGACAATAACCGACTCGGCCAGATCGGCGTCATTTTCGAGGTAGGCCTTGATCGCTTTATGCACGGCGGATTCCGACAGGGCCGCCATGCGCAGGACCATGACCTTGAGGTCTTCAAGTTTCTTTGAAAAATGTGCGCGTTGTTCCATAAAAAATCCCGTCCTTGGAGCCGGTTTAACCGAAACGGCCCGTAATATAATCTTCAGTCTGCTTGTTGGCCGGATTGGTAAACATGGCCTTGGTGTCGTCCACTTCAATGAGCTTGCCCATATAAAAGAATGCGGTCTTGTCGGACACGCGAGCGGCCTGTTGCATGGAGTGGGTGACGATGATGATCGTGAATTCTTTCTTCAACTCGTGAATAAGGTCTTCGATCTTCTGGGTGGCAATGGGGTCCAGAGCGGAGGCCGGTTCGTCCATCAGCAGGACTTCCGGTTCAACGGCCAGGGCGCGAGCAATACACAGCCGTTGCTGCTGACCGCCTGAAAGACCAAGGGCGGAGGTGTGCAAGCGGTCTTTGACTTCATCCCACAGGGCTGCACCAAGCAGGCTTTCTTCCACCTTTTGTTCCAGAAACTGCTTGTCCTTTACACCATTGACGCGCAGGCCATAGGCGACATTTTCGAAAATGGATTTGGGGAAGGGGTTGGGTTTCTGGAAGACCATGCCGATGCGACGGCGCAAGGAAACCACATCGATACCCGATGCGTAGATGTCCTGACCGTCCAGAGTCATCTGGCCATCCACACGGGTGCCGGGGATAAGGTCGTTCATGCGGTTGATGCAGCGTAAGTATGTGGACTTGCCGCAACCGGACGGGCCGATGAGGGCGCTTACCCTGTTCGACTCGAATTGAATGCTGATGTCTTCCAGTGCCTTGAATTCACCGTAATGAAAGTCGAGGTTGGTGGAAGCCACCTTGATGGCGGTTGTCATGTCTGTTCGTTCTCCATTCAAAAGAGATATGTCGTACCAGCGGCACGACGAACCACGACTACCGCTCGCCAGTTACGTCAGAATGACCCGGGTGTTACAATTGCGTTACAGGTCCAATGTTATTGGAGTGTGACCGTGGCGGTCAGCGTTGTATCAGTTGTTTTTACTGTGGGTTTCACAGGGCCTGTGGGGGGAGTGCGGAAGTGGACCACCAGCCTGATGCGGTCAGCATGTTCTCCAACAACGACATGCTTTATGCTACCGTCCAGCCTGATCACGTTCGTATTGTGATACTTCCACGGTCCGATCAGGTCGAAGACCAGACGTCGGGGATCAGTCAGATTTATATAGCTGGTGTCGGCCACGGGGCGATCTGTCTGAATGGTGATGGTGAAACCTGTGTCGGTCTCTTTCACTGTGACGCTCTCGATCGTGCCGGGTTTCTGTATATCTTGTTTTGCCTTGGGAGCCGGTGCCTGCTTTGGCGTTTCCGGTTGCGGCTTTTGGGGTTCTGGTTTTGGCGTGGCTTCGACTTGCACCTCTTCGGGAGGAGTGATTGTTTCCGGTTCGCCGAGATCTGATTCCATGGCTTGTTGCGCCGGAGTTTCTGTCCCATCGGGCAAAACCATGGGGAGGACCGTGAAGTCCACACTCATGCGCAGTTGGTTGCGCACGGGGACTTCGGCCACGGAGGAGCGGACACTCATCATGCATACCATGCAGGCTACAGCCAAGCATGATGCCACGAGATATGTCCATTTCCCATATGTTTTCGACATGCAAGTTCCTCTTTGAAATTCAATCAACGAGATATACGCAAATCAGCCGCAAATGGCAAAGTCACAGGAAAAAGCTGTGTGCTATTGAAGAGAATCGTAGAATTGGACGAGATGATCGACCACATGTTTGTCAGACCACCGTTTTTTCATGAATTCACGTCCCTTGTTCCCTGCGGCCTCACACGCTGGGCGGTCAAGAACAAATTCCATGAGCCTGTCTTCCAGCTCATCCTTCGTGTGGGCCAATATCCACGGCAGGTCATCGGTGTCGGCGAATTCCGCAATACGGGCGAGATTCCAGTCGTCGAGTCCTGCGATGACCGCTACGCCTTGAGAAAGTCCTTCCAGACTGGAGACGCCGTAGTATCCTTGCATGTGATCAAACAGGACATGACACCGTCGTTTTCTGGCTAGGCATTCCGCATTAGGAACGTCGTCTATGAGGTCTATGGACAAGTGAGCCTTGCGCTTGTTGATGACATTGACGACTTCAAGAAATTCATCCGTATTCTTGAGGTCTTTGCGGGTTGGCGAGTGACAGACGCTGAGCTGGCCAGGGTCATCGAAGCGGCCCCACATGGGTTTGAGTAACGGCTCGTCAATGGGAACGAGGTTGGGTTGCCATCGGGCTTCGGGAAGCAACTTCATGAGGTCCGGGGTGGAAACGAGCAGGTTGCGTCGGCCCAGTGATGCGTATTTCCTGCGGAAGGATTCAGGGTTGGACCGAAAGTCATGATGTCCGTGATGGTGATGGACAATGGCCTTGCCCTTGATGAAGTCAGCAGGCAGCAGGTGACCAAAAGGTTGGTTCTCGTCGCAGGTCATGTGAAAATGGAAAACATCGGCCTCACGCATGAGTATGGACACTTCTTCCATGCCGTCCAGGCCAAGATCCGGGACGTGCATATCCGTTTCCCAGGAGTGGGTGTATCGGCTTTCCAGAGTGACCAGACGCGCCGAATGGGGGGTATGTCGATTGATGGCCTTGGTAAACTGGATGGCCGTTCCGGCGGGATCGTTGATGGCGAGCATGAGAATGCGCATTGCTTGAGATGGCTCCCTGTATCGGTTTTGATTTCGTCACCGAACCCGCTGGTTCAGCGCTTTCTGATTCGATAGCAGGTTTATTCTTTTTTTGCAGGGTCCTTTTCTACTTTTTCCAGCTCCTTGCTTTTGTCTCCAGACAGATCGAGGCTACTGAAATCACGGGATTCAGGAAGTTTGACAGTAAAGGCGTGCAATGAGTCCAGTCGTGCGTTCGTGGCGGCGAACGAACAATCCAGAACATGGCCGCCGCCGGTCCGGTCCTTGGTGATGAAATGCCAGTGATAGCCGGGTACGTTGACACCTTTGACGAAAGATGGCGAGTAGTAGCCCACCAGTGTGCCTTCACCTGAGAATTGGACTACCACCTGATGTTTGACTACTTCATGCAGCGGTTCGTAGGGCGGATTCTGTTTCGGGATGGCCCGAGCTTTCACAAAGGAGAACCGGCCGTCAATGCGGATGGCGTAGAAGTTGTTTTTTGAGGGCAGCCCCAACGTCACGGCTGCATTCAGGTCTTTCAATGAATCCATCCGGTCCAGCTTGAGAATGGTATCTTCTTCGAAAAAGGAAACAGTGGCAAAGGGCACCTTGTCCGCATCGGCAGGGACGGTCGCCTTGCCGCCAGCGCTTATGTGGTAGGGAGTGCCGTCCAACACCACCAACTCTCCGTCGATACCATTCAGTGTCCCAAGGCCGAAATCTCCTTGAAACATGAGCTCCTTGATGGACAGTTCCCCGTCATAGAGGCCGGCCAGTAGAGCGTCGATTGTGGAATATTGATAAAGGGAGTCCCCGGCAGTGGCCAGACCACCGGAAAAAGTCGTCAGAGCGAGGAGGAGCAGGAGGCTGTACAGGCGTTTTAACATGGTCGTCATGAGTTCTCCTAAAATTTGGATCCGGCGTTGCCCGAAGAGTCTCCCCTGCATTCGGATTTTCGCAGTTTTTTGACCCAGATTTCTCCGGTCTGGGTGTGGAACATGAGTTTGCGTCCTTGAGAGCCGCCAACATCTTCTACCTGAATAGGGAGTCGGGCGAATTTGAGAAGCCGCCGGGCCATCTCAATATTGCGTTTGCCGATGTTGAAGCCACCTGATTGGGATTTGCATGCAACCATACCGCTTCCGCCACCGAACATTTTGATGGTCAAGTCGCGTCGAGGAATCCCGACCTTATCCATGGTTTCCAACATGTTCTGCAATGCGGTGTCCACATATCGGCAGATTTGTGGTTCTGGGGCGTTGTGCCGTCTGTCTTGCAGACTATCTGGCAGGAAGGCGTGACAAATTGTGCCGATCCCCAATTTTGGAGAGTGCAGTGTTACGGCCAGGCATGATCCCAACACCGTGGAGACCAGAGTTGGTTGCACGCCGAAGAAACAGTCACCCGTCTGTAGAAAAACTTTGGGAAGTCCCTGTCCCAGTCCTTTCATTCGTCTATCCGTTGAATATGAGAGCCCGCTTGGTGGGCTGTTTGTGTGTCAAGGCTACCATCATGCCGCGCCAAGTCAACCGGTTGCTGCGTTTTTACGCAACTGCTCGGGAATTTTTTGTGTCAATATGAGTGAAATCAATGACATGACAACCGCACCGATGAATACGACCCTATAGTTGGCAATCCAGGCAATACCACCCATTACAGGTATGAAGACCGCAGCGATATGGTTGATGGTAAACCCGACGGCCATGCCTGAGGCTATATCTTTGGGATCGGCTATTTTCTGGAAAAATGTTTTGATCCCCATGGAAAAGTTGAAGACTACGTTGTCAACGACATAGAATGCACCCGCCAAGAGCGCGTTGTCCGTATAGGCGTAGCCAAGGAAGACCAGAACCAGGGTTGAGTATTCTACAGTGAGGACCGCCCTTTCTCCGAAACGGTTTACGGCTTTGCCGATGAGCGGGTTGGCGAAATAGTTGATCACGTTGTTGCAGACGAAAAGAATCGTGACCTGCTGGATGGAGTAATCAAATTTTTCCACCAAAAGGAATACGGCAAAAGCAACGAATATCTGCCGTCTGGCCCCGCTCATGAGGGTCAGAGCGTAAAAGAGCCAGTACTTTTTTTTCAGGACCATCTTTTTGTGTTGGAGGGGCAGGTCTTCCCTGGATGGGTCACGCGTTAACCCCCACAGGCCGGCACAGACGGCCACGGCTCCGAAGATGGCGAACATCTCGGTATATCCGAGGCCTTTGGCCATGAAATAGATGAATCCACCTACCGTGATATTTGTGAGTGCACCGAGACTTCTGAGGCGCCCCATAACCAGCGGGGCTTCGGTGAGGTTGAAGTATTGTAGTGTGAGTGACTGGTTCATTGTTTCGAAATAGTGAAAGCCGAAACTCATGATCAGGGTGGTGCAGATAATGCCGGTCAGCGAAGGAAAGAGCCCGGTCAGTCCAACGCCCAGTCCCGTCACGACCACGGACAACGCTGCCAATCTGTGTTCCCGGATGATCAGGATGACATAAATGGCGAGCAGGGCCAGGAAGCCTGGCACCTCGCGAATGGAGCTGGCTATACCCATGCCCAGCCCGTCGATACCTGCAACGTCCACGGCAAAGTTGTTGAGCAGGGTGCGCCACCCCTGAAAAGCCACACTCGTACCCACAACGAGTACGAGGAGAAAAATATACATTCGGCGTTTTTTGAGTTGGTCAGTCATTGGGGTCCTTTTTTTGTGAGGGCCGACAATAGGTCTTTGACATGTGAAAAATCAAGTATAGAATCGTGCCATGAAAGATGCACCAATCATTGTTTCCGCTTGTCTGGCGGGTATATTCTGTCGCTACAACGGCGCTATTCAGCCCCATGAAACCATTATCGAGCTTGTCAGTCAGGGACAGGCCATCCCCTTTTGTCCGGAAGTACATGGAGGGTTATCCACGCCGCGTGCTCCCTGCGAAATACAGGGGAACAAAGTCGTCGACAGCGATGGCGCTGACCGTACCGAAGCGTTTCAACGCGGGGCTGAGGAAGGACTTCGTCTTGCTCGGCTTGTAGGGAGTAACGAAGCCATCCTCAAATCCAGATCGCCTTCCTGTGGTAGCGGAGAGATCTATGACGGCACGTTTTCGTCTACCCCTGTTCCGGGTGACGGTTTGTTTGCCAAGCTTCTCAAGGAAAACGGGTTTATCGTACGGACTGAAGAGGATCTGCCTGAATGACGGAGTTCGCCGGGTTACCTTTGGCCGTTAAAATGAATCCGCGCGCCAAACGGGTTCTGGTCAAGTTGGTACCGGGTAAAGGGCTGGAAGTGATCGTGCCTCGCGGTTTCGACCATGCGCTTGTCCCTGATATCCTGCTTGAAAAGCGATGTTGGATCGAACGCACCCGCGATATGTTGCTGGCTGAGGGGCGGGATTTATCGGGTGAGTTGCCTGATCTGCCTAATATCATCGATTTTAAGGCATGGGATCGAGTTTATCAGGTGGATTATCTGGATCGGCCGAGTCGGGTTAAGGTCATCGAAAACGTGGTCCGACTTCAGATCAATGGGCCGGTTGAAGAACGGCAGGCCATCTTTGATGCTTTGCAGGCTTTTACTGCGAAGAAAGCGCGGGAAGTGCTTCTGTCTCGTCTGGAGACTGTATGTCGACAGACTGGCCTGACGTATTCAGCCCTGCGCATCCGCAGACAGAAAACACGGTGGGGCAGTTGTTCAGCGCGTGGTACTATATCTCTTAACGCCAAACTGCTCTTTTTGCCGCCGGAATTGGTCGATCATCTCTTACTTCATGAACTCTGCCACACCATTCACCTGAATCATTCGAAGCGGTACTGGGATCTGGTGGCGTCGTACGAGCCTGATTACCTTCGTCTTGAAGACGAGGTGAAGCATGGTAGTAAATATGTCCCGAGGTGGTTTGCTTAGCTTTCCGCGTCTTCGAATCTGGCGGTGATGATAGCGCCGTCATCCTCGCGGGCCATAACATCAAGGATTTTGGATTTGCCGTGACAGGCAAAGCCCTCGGGGCCGTGAGAAACATAGCCTGCGGAAATAACCTTGGTGTAAGGCATCTGTTCGCGCATTTCGTCAAAATTGATGCGGTTGGGAAAGATGACGGGCACAGCGGTGCCGGAAAAATCTTCAAACATTATGTATTTCATGAGGCGTCTCCTTGAGTGAGGACACACTACTGGGAACACGGCGCGAGATCAACCTGTTGCTTGAGAGTCTCAGACAGGATACACCTGATCCCAATGAGTGAATACAAGAAAATTGGTGTCTGGCAGACAGCGTTTCTGGGCGATGCCGTACTGACCCTGCCTTTGCTTCGGGCGATCAAGGATCGTTTTCCTGAGGCAGAGCTTCATTATTTCGTACGCAGTGGCTTTGAATCAGTCTTCGCAGGACAGCCCGAGATTGCGGCAGTTCATGGTTTTGCCAAACGTGGTGCGCAGAAATCATTGAACGCTGCGGTTCGTCTTGGCTGGGAAATAGGACAACAAGGATTTGATCTGTGGGTTTCCACACACACCAGCCTGCGAACGGCCTTGGTCAGCGGAGCTACTGGTATTGGTCGGCGTATCGGGTACGACAAACCGTGGTTTAACCGATTTGCCTACACGGAGACTGTGAACCGGCGCTTTGACGATTTGTATGAAATAGAGCGGCTCATGGAGCTGGTTAAACCACTTGGTATCGCTGGTCCGGCTCCTAAGGCTGAATTGGTGTTGTCCGAAGAGGCACGAAGTGCGGCTGACACATATTGGGAGAAATCCGATTTTGACCGCCCGGTTCTCGGCATCCATCCAGGGTCAACATGGCCTACAAAATGCTGGCCGGTGGAATATTTCAGTAAAATCGCAGCCCGTGCCGCTAACCGTGGGGCCCATGTTCTCATTTTTGCCGGTCCCGGCGAAGAGGATGTTGCCAGACAGGTGGAGATGAATGCGGATTGTGATGCTACACATGTTACCAATCTGGCTGGAAAACTGTCTTTGCCCGAATTGGCGGCCTACCTTGGTAGGCTTGATGCCTATCTGACGAACGATTCAGGTCCGATGCACCTTGCCTGGACTCAAGATGTGCCTTTGGTGGCTGTGTTTGGCCCAACAGTCAAATCTCTCGGATTTTTTCCGCGTGGTGAACACTCTACGGTCATGGAAACTGAACTGGACTGTCGTCCTTGTGGACTTCACGGTCCAAAGAAGTGTCCAAAGGGACATTTCAAATGTATGAAAAACGTCACCCCGGATATGGTATGGGAGGCTCTGAGAGAGAAACTCGGCATTTGATCCGAGAAGTATCTTTCATAGTCTCATTGGTTTCGACTATTCTTACCACGTAAAAAGGGCAGGCTCATGAGAGCCTGCCCTTTTATTTGTAGGGTGAGGATCAGATTGACTAGCAGGTACCTGCGTCCTTACCGCTGGACTTGCAGCTGATACGCATGATTGCGCGTTTCAGAGCAGTCTGGTTGCGGATGGCGTCCATCTTTTCCTTGGTGGCAGTAGCGCGCGCTTCGGCACGCTCCTTTGCCTTTGTGGCGCGATCAGTATCAATCTCGGTGGCCTTTTCAGCAACTTCAGCCAGGATAGTGACCTTGTTGTGGCTGACTTCGGCGAATCCACCGGAGACGAAGACATAATGCGCCTTGCCGTCTTGGTTATAATGGAGATTGCCGATTCCCAGAGCGGACAGGAAGGGAACGTGGTTCGGCAAGATACCGAATTCACCCATGATACCGGGTGCGCCCACGTAATCCACGTCCTCGGAAAGTACTTTCCGGTCGGGAGTGACGATCTCAAGTTTCAATGTGGCCATGAATTACCTCGCTTACTGCTTGGCTTTTTCGATGGCTTCCTCGATTCCGCCGCACATGTAGAAGGCCTGCTCGGGCAGGTCGTCGTACTTGCCGTCGAGAATGTCGCGGAATGCCTGCACGGTGTCCTCGGTCTTGACGTACTTACCGGAAACGCCGGTGAAGACTTCAGCAACGTGGAACGGCTGGGACAAGAAACGCTGGACGCGGCGAGCGCGAGCAACAGTTTGTTTGTCCTCGTCGGACAGCTCGTCCATACCGAGAATAGCGATGATATCCTGGAGATCCTTGTACTTCTGGAGCACGGACTGGACTTCACGAGCAGTTGCGTAGTGCTCTTCACCGATAACATCGGGGGAGAGGATACGAGACGTGGAGTCAAGCGGGTCAACTGCAGGGTAGATACCAAGCTCGGAGATTGCACGAGACAGAACCAAGGTGCCGTCAAGGTGAGCAAAGGTGGTAGCCGGTGCGGGGTCAGTCAAGTCATCCGCAGGGACGTAAACGGCCTGAACGGAGGTGATGGAACCCTTGTTGGTGGAGGTAATACGCTCCTGGAGGCCACCAAGGTCAGTACCCAGAGTCGGCTGATAACCAACCGCAGAAGGCATACGGCCGAGAAGTGCGGAGACCTCTGCGCCAGCCTGAGTGAAGCGGAAGATGTTATCAACGAACAGGAGCACGTCCTGGCCTTCTTCGTCACGGAAGTACTCTGCGCAGGTCAGTGCGGTCAGAGCAACACGTGCGCGGGCTCCCGGAGGCTCGTTCATCTGGCCGTAAACCAACGCTGCTTTCTCCAGAACGCCGGCTTCTTTCATTTCGTAGTAAAGGTCGTTTCCTTCACGAGTACGCTCGCCAACACCAGCGAAGACGGAGATACCACCGTGCTGCTTAGCGATGTTGTTGATCATTTCCATGAGGATAACGGTCTTGCCAACACCTGCGCCGCCGAAGAGGCCCATCTTGCCGCCTTTCGGGAACGGGATGAGCAGGTCAACGACCTTGATGCCGGTTTCGAGCAGTTCCACCTTGGTGGACAGCTCGGTGAATGCCGGAGCTTCACGGTGAATGGGGAGACGCTTTTCGCAGGGAACCGGGCCCATTTCATCAGCAGGCTCACCAACAACGTTCATGATGCGGCCCAAGGAGCCAGCACCGACAGGAACGGTGATCGGAGATTCGAGGTCGGTTGCCTCCATGCCGCGGACGAGACCTTCGGTGGCGTCCATGGCGATGGTGCGTACGACGTTGTTACCCAAGTGCTGTGCAACCTCACAAATGAGAATTGGTGCATCAGCGCTATTGGGATTTTTAATCTCCATCGCAGACAGAATGTTGGGAAGATTCCCTTCGGCAAATTCGACGTCGACAACGGCGCCGATTACCTGAACGATTTTACCAGTATTAGCCATTTTTCATAGCCCCCTTTTATCCTTTCAGCGCTTCCACGCCGCCGACAATGTCCATAAGATCGCCAGTAATGGCGGCCTGCCTTGTCTTGTTATAGAGCAAGGTCAGGGAATCCGTCAGTTCGTCGCACGCCTTGGTGGCGTTATCCATGGCAGCCATACGGGCAGCATGCTCGGAGCAGGATGTGTCCAGCAAACCCCGATAGACCTGGACCTTGATGAACCGAGGCAGAAGCTCGGCCAATAGGCCCTCGACAGACGGTTCATATAAGTAGTCTCCAGAGCCACTCTCGGCGGCTTCGTCTTCTTCCGTTGCCATGGGCAGAACGGTGAGATCGACGGGAGGCTGCTTGCCCATGCTTTGGAATTCACCGAATACAACGTGGACTTCATCGAGTTCGCCGTTGATGTAGCCAGCAATCAGTTCGTTTCCGATGCTTGCGGCCAGGGTGAAGTCGAATGAACTCATGGCGTCGCCTTCGGCGCGCACCATTTCGTAATCAGTCTTCTTGAAGGTATCACGGGCTTTCTTGCCGATGCAGTACATCTTGATAGCCTTGCCTTCAGAAGCCTTTTTCTTGGCCAGTCTCATGGCCTTATTGATAATATTAATATTGAATGCGCCGCACAGCCCACGATCGGAAGTGGTCACCATGATACCCACGGTCTTCACTTCGTCCCGGACCTCCAGCAGCGGATGTACCGATTCGTCAGCGCCGGCTGCCAAGTCTCCGAGCATCTCGTAAAACTTGTCCGCATACGGACGGAAGCGTTCAATACGCTCCTGTGCGTTGCGCAGTTTTGCCGAGGCCACCATATTCATGGCCTTGGTGATCTGCTTAGTTTTCTTGACGCCAACAATCTGATTTTGGACGTCTCTTAACGATGCCATTCGCTACCCCTTAGTTAAGCGCTGAAGCCTTTCTTGAACTCTTCAATGGCGGCCTTGAGGTCAGCTTCGACTACGTCGTCAATCTTTTGCTTTTCGACAATGGAGTCGAGAACAGCAGATTTGGTGTTAGCCATGAACTCGTGGAAGTCTGACTCAAACTTCTGGACAGATTCAACAGCAATGTCATCCAGAAAACCGCGGGTGGCGGCGAACAGGATGGAAACCTGCTGCTGGACAGTTTGCGGCTTGTACTGGCCCTGTTTCAGAACTTCAACCATGCGTGCGCCACGGTTCAGCTTGTCCTGAGTAGCCTGGTCAAGGTCGGAACCAAAGGATGCAAATGCGGCGAGCTCGCGGTAAGTGGCGAGGTCGAGACGCAGAGTACCGGCAACCTGCTTCATGGCCTTGATCTGTGCGGAACCACCGACTCGGGAGACGGAGAGACCGACGTTGATGGCCGGGCGGACGCCGGACAGGAACAGGTTGGGCTCCAGGTAGATCTGACCGTCAGTAATGGAGATAACGTTGGTCGGAATAAATGCGGAGACGTCACCGGCCTGGGTTTCAATGACGGGCAGGGCGGTCAGAGAACCGGCGCCGAGGCTGTCATTAACCTTACAGGAACGTTCCAGCAGTCTGGAGTGAAGGTAGAAAACGTCACCGGGGAATGCTTCACGGCCTGGAGGACGACGAAGCAGGAGGGACATTTCACGATAAGCGGTGGCCTGTTTGGAAAGGTCATCGTAGCAGATCAGTGCATGTTTGCCGTTATCACGGTAGAATTCCGCCATGGTGGCACCGGTGTAAGCTGCGATGAACTGCAGCGGTGCAGGCTCGGAAGCTGTAGCGGAAACGATGGTTGTGTATTCCATTGCGCCGTGCTGACGAAGAACGTCGGCAACCAGTGCGACAGATGCTTTCTTCTGGCCGATGGCAACATAGAAGCAATGCACATCGGTGGTCTTCTGGGCGAGGATGGCGTCCACGCAGACAGCGGTCTTACCGGTCTGACGGTCACCGATGACGAGTTCGCGCTGGCCACGGCCAACAGGAGTCATTGCATCAACAGCCTTGAGGCCGGTGTAGCATGGCTCATGAACGGATTTACGAGCGATGATACCGGGGGCCTTCATTTCGACAGGACGTGTTTCGGTGGATTCAATCGGTCCCAAGCCATCAATGGGCTGACCCAGCGGGTTAACAACGCGGCCCATGACACCGTCACCGACGGGCACGGAGTAAATGTTGCCGGTACGCTTGACCGGGTCTCCTTCCTTAACACCAGTGTCAGAACCCAGCAGGGCGACACCGACGTTGTCTTCTTCCAGGTTGAGAACCATACCCATCAGGCCGCCGGGGAATTCCAGCAGCTCCATGGCCATGACGTTCTCAACGCCGTGAACACGAGCAATACCATCGCCAACCGAGAGGACGGTACCGGTTTCGCTCATTTCAACACGAGACTCATAATTCTGAATCTGGTCCTGAATGATTTTGCTGATTTCTTCTGCTTTGATCTGCATTGCCCTACTCACCCCTTTTAATATTTTCTTTCAAAATCTGCAGCTGAGCCTTGAGGCTTGCGTCCATGACTTTGTCCCCGACTTTGAGGACGATACCACCAAGGATTTCCTTGTTGGTAGAGAAAGACAGTTCCAGCTTCTTGCCGGCCTGTTTTTCGAGGTTCGCCTGGATTGCAGATTTTCTTTCCTCGTTAAGTTCACCCACCGTGGTGAGTTCACCAGAGATAACGCCGGACACGGCGTCAATCATGGCCTTGTAGTCAGAAGCGACGGCAGGAAGCATCTCAACTCGGCCTCTGTCGGCCATCAAGTCGCAGAAGTTCATGACCATCGGGTCAACCGAAACTTTTTTGATCAACTGATTCAACACAGATTTCTTTTCCTCGACAGAGAATGCCGGGTTTTTGAAAAAAGCTGTGGCCTCGGGTGCTTCGCTGATGGAAGTGCCGATGGCGATCAGTTGCTCGCCGTACTTTGCCTGTTCTGCTTCGCCTTTGGCGGCGCCTACGGCAAACAGAGCTTTGGCATAGCGGCGGGAAACGACGTTACCGATCAATTGAGCACCACCTTTGTTAAATAGTCATCCACGAGCTTGTCGTGGTCGTCGGCGCTCAGCTTTTCAGCAACGATCTTCTCGGCAGCTTCGATCACCATGTCGGCCATTTCGCCGCGAATGGTTTCGATAGCAGCCTGAGCCTCGTTGGAAGCGGTGCGCTTTGCCTGTTCGGTCAGAGCTACGGCATCCTTCTTGGCCTTTTCGATGATGGCGGCCTTGATAGCCTCGCCCTGTGCTTTGGCGTCTTCGAGGATCTGCTGCTTTTCCTGAGCCATGTTGGCTATGCTGGACTCAACATTCTTGAGCTTCTTTTCGGCCTCGACCTGACGGGACTGCAGATCGTCGAGATCCTGCTTGATACCGTCGCGGCGTCCCACGAAGAAGTCTTTGATTTTAGCGCCGCCAAACTTATAAAGCAGTGCAGCGAAAATCGCGAAGTTGAGCATCCGAAGGCCATAGTTTTTCACGTTTTCAGCCGTGAAAACAGCGTGACCTTCCGCAGCGCTGGCAAAAGCGACAGAGGAGACAGCCAAAGCGGTCAGCAGGACCGCAAAAAACACATACATCCGTTTCAAGATGAAACCCTCCTCTCGTCTAAGCCTGGCCCAGGATCTTGCCTGTAGCCTGCTCAGCGTATTTGTCCACGTCCTTGGTCAGCTGTTCCATGGCGCCCTTGACCTGAGATTTAATCTCGGTGCGAGCGGCCTGGATGGTGCTGGAAGCTTCGGTGCCAGCGGCGGACAGCAGAGCCTGTTCTTCGACCACGCCTGCGTCTTTGGCAGCATTGCGAATTTCTCCGGCTTCCTTGCGCGCTGTGATGAGCTGGGCCTCGTAGTCGGCCACTTTCGTCTCAGCGTTCTCGTTAAAGCCTTCGATTTTTTCCAGCTGATCAGCCATCAACCCCTTGCGTTTCTTGATGATCTCGCGAATCGGCTTGATAAGCACGATGTTCAGCAAGAAGATCATAACCAAGAAGTTCAGGCCTTGGATAAAAATTGTTTTGTCAGGTAATACCATACCATATGCCCCCGATGAGGTTGTGAATTTTGGCGCAAAGTCATAGGGAATTACCCAATTTCAAGGGTTGTGTCAAAGGCTTTTTGCCTTTGCACGCCTTGAAAAGTGCGCCTTCAAAACCGACTACAACTGTTAGGATTCTTTTTTCGGTTTTTCGTCCGAATTTTTGCCGCGGCTGCCCATGGCAAGCTCGCCTTCAAGTACCGCGCCTTCTTCGACGACGAGGCTCGGTGTCTTGATGTTCCCCTGCAAGTTGGCCGTCTTGTGCAAAACGACCTTGTTCTTTGCCTCGACTTCACCCTTGAGTTTGCCGGAAAGTACGAGCTGGCCTACCTTGACCTGCCCTTCCACGACGGCTTCCTGTCCGACGACGAGCGTTCCTTCGGACACCACTTCACCCTGGAAATTGCCATCAATGCGCACTGCGCCTTGAAAGTGTAATTTCCCCTGGTAGTTGGTTCCGGCCCCCAAAAACGCATTTATTTCATCTCTCGCCATGAAAAACCGCTCCTGCAAAACCTGTTGAAGAAAATCGGAATCGCGCCGTATCAGAATTAGTTCTGTTTGAACAGGAACCGACGCATTGATACATTTAGCACAAGCCCGACAAGACAAAAATTAACCAGTGTCGCACTTCCTCCATAACTAATGAACGGAAGCGGTATTCCGACTACTGGCATAAGCCCGAGGACCATACCCGTATTAATGAGGATTTGCCAGAAAAAATAGAAGAACACACCAGCCGCCAGGTAGGACCCGAACAGCCCTCGTGCATCTCGTGCAATGACCACCATTTGATATAGAAACACGCAAAATAGCGCGAGTAGAAGCAAGGTGCCGAAGAACCCCCATTCTTCACCGAGTACAGCCACCGCGAAGTCAGTGTGACGTTCCGGTAAAAAACGCAACTGGGATTGGGTTCCCTGAAGAAATCCCTTGCCCCAAAATCCGCCGGAGCCGATGGCGATTTCCGACTGGATGATATGATATCCGGCACCGAGTGGGTCGGTGGTGGGGTCGAGGAAGGTCATGATGCGTTGTTTCTGATAGTCGTGCAGAAAGAACCACGAGAGGGGCAGCAGGGCCGGAATGGCAACCAAGGCTGTTTTGAAGACTTTTGGTGTGACTCCGCGGAACAGGATCATGCCGCCGAGAATAAGGAGGATGGATAGGCCTGAGCCGAGATCGGGCTGCTTGATGATCAACCCGGCCAGAATCATGCCCACACCGAGTACATATCCAAGTCTGATGAATCCGAGGGGTTCCCGCTCTTTGGAGAGTATCCGTGCTCCAATGATGAGTATGGCAATTTTCGCCAGCTCTGAAGGCTGGAAGTTCATGAATCCGAGGTCGAGCCAGCGGCGTGCGCCGTAAATCGTCTTGCCCATGAAAAAGACCGCGATAAGCAGAATGACCGTGGTCCAGAACAGTGGCCAGGCCATGGTTTTCAGGTGGCGGTAGTCGAAGAACATGAACACGATCATGCCGAACAGTCCCATCATTCCCCACAAGAGTTGCTTGTGGTAGTAGGGAGCCAGGTTCATGCCTTCTTCAAGCCGAAATCCGCTGGCGGAATACAGGTTGAGAACACCCACCAGAAAAAGGATGACAGCCATGCCGAGCAGCGGCCAGTTGATGTAGAGCAGTAATCTGCGATCAATTGGCAACGGGCTTCTCCTTGGGCTTGAGGGACAGGGCGCGGACAGCTCTGGCCTTGGCTTTTCTGGCTTCTGGCTTCATGTGCACCTTGCCGTTGAACAGATATTCGATGCACGACTTGATTATGGGGCCGGCGCCGCTTCCACCGTGCAACCCATGTTCAACGAGCACGGCAATGGCGTAGCGTCGTCCGTCTTTTTCCGCAATGGCAGCCATCCATGCGTGGTCGCGGAATTTGTACGGGATTTCGTCGTCTTTTAATTCTTTAAGTTCGTCAGTCAGACGGACCACTTGAGCTGTACCGGTCTTGCCGCCCACAATGACGCCCTTGGTGCGCAGGCGGCGGCATGTTCCGCGATTGTTGTCGACAGTCTGGATGAGTGCATTCTTAAGCAGGTCAATTTGCTCGGGAGTGAGAGGGATCTCTCTCTGAACCACGGTCTTTTCGTCTTTGAGTAACAGGGGCTTGAGCAGTTTGCCGCCGTTGAGAATGCTGGCAAAGAATCTGACAACCTGAAGTGGAGTGACTAGAGTAAACCCCTGTCCGATTGACATGTTCAGGTTGTCGCCACCCTGCCAGCCTTCACCGAACCGTTTTCTTTTCCATGCGCGGGTAGGGATGTTGCCTGCTTTTTCGTGGGGCAGACGGATGCCGGTCTTTTCACCAAAGCCGGCGGCCTTGGCGAATTCGCTCATGCGATCAACGGTCAGTTTCTTACCCATCTTATAGAAATATACATCACAGGACTCCACAAGGGCGCGTTCGAGATTAACCGTGCCATGTCCACCTTTTTTCCAGCAGCGAAAAATTCGACGTCCAAGGCGGGTTTCACCTGTGCAGCGGACAGTTTCCTTGGGGTCCAGCATGTCATAGCTCAGACCGGCACCTGCCACGACGTGTTTGAAAACGGAACCCGGCGGGTAGACCGATTGGATGACGCGGTTCTGCATGGGGTGGAGCGGGTTGTCACGAAGCTTGGCCCACTGGTCAGGGGTCAGGCCCGAAGAAAAGTCGTTGGAGTCGTATGAGGGGGCCGTTGCCAGAGCCAGGAGTTGTCCTGTGTCGGCATCCATGACCGCCACGCCTCCGGCTTCTTCGTCCAGCCAGTCCATGGCGATTTTTTGCAGGCCAAGATCCAGTGAGAGCGATATTTCATGTCCGGCGCGGGGGTGTTTGAGGATGCGTTCCTGCAAGCGGCGTCCTGTGACGTCCACTTCGTATTGCGTCAATCCCTTGATGCCGCGCATGCGGTCTTCGAGCATGAATTCGATACCTTGTTTGCCCACGGTATCGCCAAGCGCGAGGTCCGGGTTCTTGGACAGCTCCTTTTCGTTGGCTTCGGCCACATAACCAAGGACGTGCGCCAGAAGTGTACCGTACAGATAGAGACGACGAGGGCGGAACTGAATTTCAAGGCCAGGCCAGCGCAGTTTGTTGGTCTCGATGAGGGCCAACTGATCAAAGGTAAGGTCGGGCACTAAAATGAGCGGTTCAAATGGTTTCACCCGTTTGCGATTCTTCTTGTAGAGCGCCTGGAGTTCAGTGAAATCCTTTCCTGTCCACAGGGCAACTTGGTGCAGGGCTTTTTCAATGTCCGGGCAATCTTCTCGGATGAGTCCGAGGGCATATGCCGGTTCGTTGATAGCCAGCAGGTCGCCATTGCGGTCACGGATGAGGCCGCGTGGAGAAAAGATGGACTCCTGGCGTAACTGGTTGTCTTTTGCCTTGAGGGCGAATTCTTCACCATGATGAATCTGTAGAAACCAGAGTCTGACGGCGAACAGGCAGAACAGCCCAAGGATGAGCGCCTGAAGCAGGAGTAGGCCTGAGCGGGGTGGTTGTTGGTCGGATTCGTTATAAAGATTTGACATTCTGCCGCAGCCTGTTTGGATAGAAATAATCCACGATCAGCCATATCAGGAAAAATCCGCCCGCTTGCATGGCTCCTTCAATGAGGAGAGGTTGCATGGGGACGTGCAGGTTGGCCAGGGAAGAGACGGAATGGACCAGAATCGGGTGAAGTACGCCCAGCCCCAGCCCGAGGAGCATCATGAACAGGAAAGAGCGGGCTTCGAATAACCATTGCCCCATGAAATAGAATGTGGTGATCAGGCCGTACCAGGCCAGACCATATCCGAAAGGCAGGTTGCCCGTGCCTTCAAGC
>Ga0209692_10002174_pt1 | contig 22677 bp, 17 predicted proteins | sample tdDd472_FD_187129 | JGI IMG/M metagenome (GOLD analysis project Ga0209692, IMG submission 187129) | Marine sediment microbial communities from the Atlantic coast under amendment with organic carbon and nitrate - tdDd47.2 (SPAdes)... | ecosystem: Environmental > Aquatic > Marine > Coastal >... | reverse complement strand
CTAGGGGCTTGGGCGATTTCAAACAGAACGGCAAGGTCGCGACGCTGCACGATTTCGGCACGCTGGACCCGGACTTTCTCGTACGCCAACTGACCGAATACGCCCAGCACCGCAAGATCACGCTCATCCTGCCCTCCCTGTTCTCCGAACTCGAGGGGCCGGCGCTGGCCGGAATTCTCGACGAATTGTCCGAGACCCAGTTCATCAACCAGATCGTCATCGGCCTCGACCGCGCCGACCGAGAACAATACGCCTATGCGAAGTCCTATTTCTCCCGCCTGCCCCAGGACCACATGGTGCTGTGGAACGACGGTCCTCGCCTCAAGGCGGTGGAGGAAACCCTCACCGATCTCGGGCTCGCGCCCAACGAGCCGGGCAAGGGAGCCAATGTCTGGAACTGCATCGGCTACACGCTGGCGAGCCGCAACTCGGACGTCGTCGCGCTACACGATTGCGACATCGTCACCTATTCGCGCAACATGCTGGCGCGGCTGATCTATCCGGTCGCCAACCCGAATTTCCCCTATCATTTCTGCAAGGGCTACTATCCGCGCATCGCCGACGGCAAGATCAACGGCCGGGTGACTCGGCTCCTGGTCACCCCGCTGCTGCTGGCGCTGACCAAATGCATCGGCCGGAACGACTATATCGACTATCTGAGCGGCTTCCGCTATCCGCTCGCCGGCGAATTCGCCATGCGCACGGCGATCCTGCCGGAAATCCGCATTCCCTCGGACTGGGGCCTGGAGATCGGCGTCCTGTCGGAAGTCTGGCGCAATCTCAGCGCCCGTTCCGTCTGCCAGGTCGACATCGCCGACGCCTACGACCACAAGCACCAGCCGCTGTCGGAAGAGGATGCCGGCAAGGGCCTGTCGCGGATGTCGACCGACATCGCCAAGGCGATCTACCGCAAGCTCGCCATCGACGGCGTCGTCTTTCCTTCCGAGTTCTTCCGGACCCTGAAGGCCACCTATCTGAGGATCGCGCTCGACCTGATCGAGGTCTACTACAATGACGGCGTGATGAACGGCCTGCACGTGGACCGGCACATGGAGGAGCGGGCGGTCGAACTGTTCGCTGGCAACATCGTCAACGCCGGCCACGCCTTCCTCGACAACCCGATGGAAACCCCGTTCATCGCCAGCTGGAGCCGCGTCCAGGCGGCGCATTCCGACCTGATGCGGGAACTCCACGAGGCGGTGGCGGCGGACAACGCGGACTTCGCGCCGTAGCGATTTTCAGTGGTTGCGGTTGGTGATCCAGCGGCACTGGTAGGGCGCGAAGGCGATTTCCGTCGTCGCCGAGCGGACCTCGTCGCCCGACAGCAGGTCCACCCATGAGTCGCCCTCGATCAGGTTGATCGCCAGCGCCGAGATGGAGATCGGTTCGGCCGAGACGTTTGCGATGGCGAAGATGCTCTGCGAGCGGTCGAGGCTTTGGCGCCATACGCCGAAGGCGCGTTCTTCGATCTGCAGGGTGAACTGGGTGCCGTTGGGGTGGAACGCGGGCTGGCAGGCGCGGATGTCGAGGCGTCGTTTCATCTCGCTGAGCACCATGGCGTGGATCGAACCCGGATCGGACAGCAGCGCCTTCAGCGTATCGTAGTCCCAGCGGTGACGGTTGATGGCGCGGTTGACGCCGGTCCGCTCGACCGCCTCGATGTCGTTGGCGGTCGCCAGCAGCGAATGGATGTAGAAGGCGGGCACGCCCTCGAGCGCCATGACGATGGTCTGGCTGCACAGGAACCGGTCGAACTGGCGGCCGTCCGGCCCGTTCGCCGTTCCCTTGAGGGCGTCGAACAGGGAGACGTTGAGTTCGTAGGGCGACTGGGCGCCGTTCGCCGAGCGCATGCTCACCAGGCCCCCGAATCCCCTCACCGTCTCGACCAGCATGCCGACATCCTCCGGCGGGATCAGGCCTTCCGCCGGCCTCAGCCCGATTCCGTCATGGGACGCGGTGAAGTTGAGATAGGCACAGCCGAGCTGGGCCGGCGGCATCGCCATCTGCCAGGCGTTGAGATAGCGCGAGGAGCCGGTCAGAAGCGCGTGCAGCAGCAGCGGCGGCAGCGAGAAATTGTAGATGACATGGGCTTCGTTGCGATTGCCGAAATAGCTCAGATTCTCGAAATTCGGCACGTTGGTCTCGGTCAGGAGCACGATCGGCTCGACCGAATAATCGGCGAGGACCCGCATCAGCCGGATGATCGCATGGGTCTCGGGAAGATGGATGCAGGTCGTGCCGAGGCGCTTCCACAGAAAGGCGACGGCGTCGAGACGCAGGATGCGCACGCCGTGGTCGATATGCAGGCGCATGATCCTGAGGAATTCGAACAGCACTTCGGGGTTGGCGAAGTTCAGATCGATCTGATCGTGACTGAACGTGCACCAGACATGGCGCATCCCCCCGGGTGTTTCCACCTCCCTGAGCAGCGGCGCGGCGCGCGGCCGAACGACCATCGAGAGATCGGCGTCGGGATCGACCTCGACGAAATAGTTCTTATAGGGCTCGTGGCCCTGCCGGTAGTCGTTGAACCAGGCGCTCTGGCTCGAGACGTGGTTGAGCACCAGGTCGCTCATCAGCTTGAAGCGACCGGCGATGCGGTTGATGTCGGACCAGTCTCCCAGTGCCGAGTTGACGGTCTCGTAATCGGTGACGGCGAAGCCGTCGTCGGAGGTGAACGGGAAGAACGGCAGGATATGGACGCCGTTGACGGTGCCCAGCAGATGTTCGCTGAGAAAGTCGTAGAGGATGTCGAGCGGCTTGTGGACGCCGTCGACGATCGAATTTCCGTAAGCGATGACGATGCTGTCGCGTTCCGACCACAGGGTGTTGCTGGGCTGGCGGGCGCGCTTGCGCGGCGCGGTCGCGCCGCCCCAATAGGCCTGGATCGCACGGCGCGCGAGATCCTCCGCATTCTCTTCGGGGTAGATCGAAGCCAGAAGCGTGCGCAGGTTTTCGGTCAGGCGGCGCGGCGGCGCCGTCATTTTCCAGTTCTCATTTTCGGACCCCCGCCCCTCGTCTAAGGGCCATGGCGGCGTCCGCGGGGAGGCGCGGACGGACGTTCATCATCGGGTAAATAGTGCACCAACCACGGCGGCGATCAAGCCCCGGATAATTATCCGGCTAACCGGCGGACCAGCCGCGCGGCCAGCACGCCGGCCATCTTGCGGCGGTAATGGCCGGGGGTGAAGGTCGTCTTCATCGACATCACCTGGTCGCGGACAAGACGGTCGAGCGCCTCGAAAAAGTCCTCGTCGAGAGGGCCATGAAGCTCGTCTGTCCCCGAGAGCAAAACCGGCCGGGGATTGGTGCCGGTGATCGCGACTCGAAGATCGGTCACCGTGTCCCCTTCCATCCGAAGGGCGACGGCGGCGCCGGCGACAGGGTATTCGATGGAGCGGCGGACGCGGATCTTGTCGTAGGCGGAACGCAAGCCGCCGGGCTTCGGTGCAGTAACGCGAACGACGAACTCGCCGGGCGCCAGCGACAGGAAGTGCTTGCCGTCGCCGGCTTCGGGGTTCTCATGGCGGGCATAGCCGGTATAGAGGTCGCCGAGCGGGAGGAGACGCCGGCCGGCCGGGCCTGCGATCTCGACAAGAGCGTCGTGCACCAATAACGCGGGCGCGAGGTCGCCCGAATAGGTGGCGAAACAGATGCCGCGGCTCTTGGGCGCGACGTGGCACATCTCGCCGGTCGTCTTCAGGCAGTGATTGTTGGCGGTGCGCCACCAGTCGCTCTGGTTATAGAAGATGCAGCGGGTATCGAGGCACAGATTGCCGCCCAGCGTCCCCATGTTGCGCTGGACCGGGCCGGCGATTTCGCGCGCCGCCTCGGCCAGCGCCGGGTAGAGGCGGAGGATTTCGGGATGCGCTGCGATTTCGGCGAGCGTCACCGAGGCGCCGATCGACAGCCCCTCGCCGTCCGCCGCGATTTCCTTCATCTCGGCGACCCGGTTGATGTCGATCAGCCGTTTCGGCGCGACGATGCCGCGACGCATATTGACCATCAGGTCGGTGCCGCCGCCGATCAGGGCGCTGTCGGGATGGGCGGCGCGCAGGCCTTCCAGTTCGTCGAGGGACACCGGCCGCATCAGTTCGAATTCGGGCAGCGCTTCCATCAGGCGACCTCCCCGCGCTTCGCCGCCCGCGCCTCCTGCTTCCGCCGTTTCTCGATGCCGGCAAGGACGCGATCCGGGGTAACCGGCAAGTCGTTGAAGCGGACGCCGGTGGCGGCCTCGATGGCGTTGGTCAGTGCCGGCAGGAAGGCGGGCAGCGATCCTTCGCCCGCCTCCTTGGCGCCGAACGGACCGTGCGGATCGTCGCTCTCGACGATGCCGACCTCGATCGGCGGCGAATCGAAGATGGTCGGCACCCGGTAGTCGAGCATGTTGGCGGCCAGCGGCAGGCCGTCATGATAGCCCGTCTCCTCGCTCATCGCCTGTCCCATGCCCATCCACACCGAACCCTGCACCTGGCCCTCGACCGTCAGCCGGTTCAGCGCCTTGCCGCAATCGTGGGCGACCCAGACCTTGTCGACGGTGACGACACCGGTGTCCTCGTCGACGCTGACCTCGACGACCTGCGCCGAGTAGCTGTAGCCCATGGTGCCGCCGATAGCCGCGCCGCGGTATTTGCGGCCGCCGTGGGACTCGGGAATGGTCGAGAAATTGCCGGTCACGGTGACGGTGCCGGTGTCCTTGAGCGCTTCGGTGACAACCTCCTCGAAGGTCGCCCCCTTGTCCATCGTCAAAGACTGGTAGAATTCGCCCAGGCAGTCTATGTCGCCGGGTTCGGTCTCCAGAAGCCGCGCGGCGGCGGCGACCAGAACCCTCTTCATGGCGTTGGCCGCGTCGATGGCCGCGTTGCCGACCATGTAGGTGACCCGCGACGAATAGGAGCCGTTGTCCTTGGGCACCACGTCGCTATCGCCTGTGATGACGCGGATGCGGCCGAGATCGAGGCCGAGCACCTCGGCGACGCTCTGCACGATGATGGTCGACGACCCCTGCCCGATCTCGGCGGCGCCCGACAGGACGACGATGGAGCCGTCGAAATCGAGCTTCACCTTGACGGTCGCGTGAGGTTCGCCGGTCCAGTTGACCGGCTTTGAGGCGCCGGAAATGTAGTGCGAACAAGCGAAGCCGAGGCCCTTTCCCGGCGGCAGCACGCCGTGCCGCTCGCGCCAGCCGCTTTCGCGCTCGACCCAGTCGACGCATTCGGGCAGGCCATAGGAATTCACCATCAGGTCGTTCTGGGTGAAGGTCGGCGCTTCGAGGTAATTGGCCCGCCGAACGCCAAGCGGATCGAGGCCGAGGCCGTCGGCGAGTTCGTCGAGCAGGCTTTCGAAGGCGAAGCGGATATCGACGACGCCGTGGCCGCGAAACGCGCCGCAGGGCGGCGTGTTGGTGAGCACCCGTCGGCCGACATACTTGACGTTGTCGAGGTCATAGATGGCGTAGAGCATCGAACCCGCATAGAGGATAGTGACGATGCCGTAGCCGCCATGGGCGCCGCCGCGCTGGTCGCAATGGCACTCGACCGCGGTGATGCGGCCGTCGCGGGACAGGCCCATCTTCATGCGGATGTCGTGTTCCGGCCGGCCGCGATGGGTGATGAAGGTCTCCTCGCGGGTGGTCACCGTTTTGACCGTCGCCTTCGCCTTGCGGGCGAGCAGCGCGCTGATCAATTCCACATTCAGCGCTTCCGTCCGGCAGCCGAAGCCGCCGCCGACGAACGGCTTGACCACCCGGATCCGGGCCATGTCCATGTCGAGGATCTGGGCCAGCATCAGGTGCACGTAATAAGGCACCTGGGTGGAAGCATGCACGGTCATCCGGTCCCGCACCGCGTCGTACTCGGCGACCGCGGCATGGGTTTCCATCTGCGCCTGGCAGACTTCCGGGCAATTGTAGTCGCGTTCGAGCACCAGATCGGCCTCGGCGAAGCCGGCGGCCACGTCGCCGAGTTCGAAGAAGGCGTCGCGCTCGATATTGTCGGGCCGGTGCTCGTGCAGCGCCACCGCGCCCTCGGCGAGCGCGTCCCTTGCCTTGAAATAGGCCGGCAATTCGCGGACCTTCGGCTTGATCAGGCGCAGGGCTTCCTGAACCGTCGCCTCGTCGACCGCGGCCACCGCCGCCATCGGCTCACCCTTGTAGCGCACCTTGCCGCGGGCCAGCGGATGTTCGGTACGGGCGATGGGCAGGACGCCGAAGCCCTTGTCGCAATCGTCGCCGGTGACCACCGCCTTGACCCCCGGAAGTGCCAGCGCCTCGGAGACGTCGATCTCGACGATCTCCGCATGGGCGAAAGGGCTGCGATAGATGCCGCCGACGAGCCAGCCAGGTCCATGGAAATCGGCGGTGTAGCGGGCCTGGCCGGAGACCTTCTCCGGTCCGTCGACCATCGGTACGTAGTCGCCGATATTGTGGGTGGGAACGTTGCGGGTCATGCCGGCACGCCCCCCTCGATGAGATCGGAAGCGTATTTCACCGCCTCGATGATCTTCACGTAGCCGGTACAACGGCAGATATTGCTGCCGAGCGCTTCCTTGATTTCGGCTTCGCTCGGACGCGGATTGCGCCGCAACAGGCCGGTCGAAGCCATCAGGAAGCCCGGAGTGCAATAGCCGCATTGCGAACCGAGTTTTTCGTGGAAACCGCGCTGCAGGGCGGAAAGCGCAGCCCCCTCGCCCAGGCCTTCGACGGTCTCGACCGTCTTGCCGTCGACTGTCGCGGCCAGCGTCAGGCAGGAAAGAACGGGGGTTCCGTCGACAAGGACTGTACAGGCGCCGCATTCGCCTCCGTCGCATCCGGTCTTGGTTCCGGTCAGGCCGCTCGTTTCGCGGACAAGGTCGAGAAGCAGCAGATTGTCCTCGATCGCCTCGATCCGTTTCCGGCCGTTCAGTGTCAGCGTCAGCAGATGCGCCATTGCCTTGCCTCCAATCTCTCCGGCAGCCCCACAATCAATCAGGCTCTGCCCGATGTGGCCAGCAGACTATCCGCTGAAATGAGAAAAAGGCAACAAAACGCCAGTTGCGCCTCGGCAGGAACTGCCCGCGCAACCTCCCCGAAACCGGCCGGAACGCAAGCAGTTGTTTAACTTTTGCCGGTTAGAATTCGCTTATGGGTACGTGGCTGAAACTCAACCACTTGCGAAAACTTTTCAGCGGCGATCTCGATATCGATCCGCTGAAGCTGACCATCGTGCAATCACTGCTGGTCGCCTTCATCGCGTCGGTTCTGGCGATCGGGCTCTACGAGTTCATCGGACACGCCTATTCCGGTCTCTGGTATCAGCTGGGCACGACCTTGTTCGTCGCCTTGCTGCTCGCTCCGATCTTCCTCTATCCGACCTTTCGGACGACCCGGATGCTACGCGAGGCCAAGCGCCAGATCGAAGCCAATGCCACGACCGATCACCTGACAGGCCTCCCGAACCTGCTGGCGCTGTCGATGCGGATCGAGGAGGCCCTGACGGCCATGCCCGCCGGCAAGCCCTTCGCAATCCACTTCGTCGATCTCGATCGGTTCAAGCAGGTCAACGACAGGCTCGGCCACGATGCGGGCAACGCGGTCCTCGTCGAGGCAGCGCGACGGCTGACCGGAACGATCGGCCTGCACGGCTTTGCCGCCCGCTACGGCGGCGACGAGTTCGTCATCCTCCAGTTCGAAACCAAGGACGAGACCGACGCGCGGCAATTCGCGCTCGACCTGCGGACCGCCCTGATCGCGTCCTACGCGTTCCATGGCGGCAAGGTCAATATCGGCGCGACGGTGGGAACGGCGATCGCCGGAATCCACGGAGAGACCCAGCAGCAATTGCTCAAGTCGGCCGATCTCGCACTCTATTACGCCAAGGAACACGGCATGGGACAACGGATGTTCAATCACGATCTCGCCGAAGAGGCGGAACACCGTCAGCGGGTCGAGGAAGCGCTGCGCAACGCGCTCGCCACCGAGACCGTCACGGTTCATTTCCAGTCGATCGTCCGGCTGGAGAACCCGCTCGACATCAACGGCTTCGAGGCGCTGGCGCGCATTGAGGACATTACAGGCAAGATCCTCGATGCCGAGGATTTCATCCATGTGGCGGAATCGAGCGGACTCATCGTCGAGATCGGCGAGGAAGTGCTCAAGCAGGCCTGCAAGGAATGCGTCAAGTGGCACCCGGATCTCTATGTCGCGGTCAACGTGTCACCGGCCCAGTTCCTGCGCTCCGACTTCGTCAAGACGGTGCAGAAGGCGCTCGATGCCAGCGGGCTCGCGCCGCAGAGACTGGAACTCGAGATTACCGAATCGGTGCTGATCAACGAGATCGCCTATGTCACACCGGCGCTCAGGCATCTGAGGGAAATGGGCGTCCGGGTGGCGCTCGACAATTTCGGTTCGGGCTTCTCGAGCCTGCACTACCTGCGGCAGTTCGAGATCGACAAGATCAAGGTCGACAAGTCGATCATCGAGGACGCGGGCCACGTGCACGTCGCCAACAACATCCTGCGTTCGATCGCCACCATCGCGGACGAGATGAAGCTGACCGTGACCGCGGAAGGCGTGGACACCATCGCCAAGGCCGAGTTTCTGGCCGAGGAGAAATGCGTCCACGAACTGCAGGGCTACCTTTTCAGCCGCCCGGTTTCGGCACGGCGGGCGTTCATGATGCAGGAATTCGTCGGCCGCGAGGGCGAAGACCTGTTCGGAGCCCAGCCCGAAGGCTCGGACGGGGCGGACTCCTCCGTCGTCTCGCTGAGCGGCTTCAAGCAGGGACACGCACTGAAACACTAGAGCGTTTCCAGTCAATATTGAACCATTCGATGGAGCCAGATCGGTTCATATGCAAGGCGTGTCGCCCGGAACAGTCCCATGGTCGATGCCCATGGGACTTCGCTTATCGGGCAAGCGGCGGAACGCAGCAGATGGGCCGATATGGCCCACCGGAGGCCGGTTTTCCAGGCCTCCAGAAAATCCCCATGGGCACCATTGCGGACCGCTCATGGCCATGAAGGCCACCACGCGGTCCGCAATAGCACTCGGCAAGCCTGGAAAACCGGTCAAATGATTCAATATTGACTGGAAACGCCCTAGCGGATTTCAGTCGCCGAGATCGGATTCGGTCTGGCCGGTCCGGACTTCCTGCGCCTGGCGCATCTTGTGGGCGCGACGCTCGCGATAGGCGCGCACGAAGCGCAGGCTCAGGTAATAGCTGAGGATCGCGAGTCCCGCCGACCAGGGCAGCGAACCGATCGCCATCGGCACGCCCCAGTCGACCACGAGCGCCTTCAGCCACGGCACGATGCCGGCCATGCCCTGGTCGACGATGCCCTTGATCAGGCCAGAGATCTTCTCGTAGTCGCCCTCCTGGGACTGGCTGCCCATCAGGAACAGGCCGGTGACGTAGAAGACATAGTAGCAGGGAACCAGGGTGAACACATTGGTGACCCAGGTCCAGGCGAGGCCGTTGGGGAGCGAGAAATCCCACTTGAAGAACCTGCGGGTGATGACCCAGGTGACGAAAACGCAGGCCATCTGGATCCCGACCAGCGGCAGCATCGCCCAGGCCATGCCGACCATCACCCCGCGGGCGGTGAATTCCGGCGAGTGCGGGCTGCGGATCATGGGAATGTGCAGACGATAGCGAATGACCCGCCGCAGGCGGTTTCGCCATCCGACACGGCGGGTCGGGCCGCCGAATTTCGTCTTCGGGGTTTCCGCCTTGTTCACGCCCGGGTTCCACCCGTTGTTCGGTTATCGGCCATGGACGGTTCCTGCCCAGGTTATGGTTCGGTTGCGGTCAGATGCTGTTTGCCCGGAAGATGGCGGCGCGGATCGCGTGCCTCGACGCCAATCTACCGCAATCGATCCGGCTTTCGAAGCTGCGAATTGCTACACAACTACCTAATGGAATGTCGCGAAAATCCAAGTCGGTATGTTCGATTTCGGATGTTAAAACCTCCCTCCTGCATCGACCCGGGAGGCGACATCCGTCGGCCTTTGCGACCGCCAGATGCGATATGGGCGGGGAGTCCCGGTCCGGACCGGCGAAATCGGACGATTTCCCGGGAACCGAAGCGAATTGCGGCTTTGTTTCAAGTCGGAAAATCGATACACTCAGGGCGAACGGTCCTAAATTCATCAGCACCACGGGGTTGGCGCATGTCACACGACGAACATGACGATTTCGACAACAGTCAGGTAATGACGGTCGCGACGGTTCTGGGAGGAGTGATCCTGCTGGCTGGCCTGATCGGTATCCTGACCTCGGTATCCTGACCTCTTCGCGCTGATCGGGCGGCGCGCCGCGGTCGCGGACGCCGGATCGGAAACGAAAAAGGCCCGCGAGTCTTTCGACTCGCGGGCCTTTTTCGTTTTCAATCCTGTCGACCGTGTCAGGGATGTTCGGGAACGAATTTCTCCTGGGCGAAATAGAGGTTCCGGACGCTCTGGGTGTGATGCCCCTCGCTGGTCATCAGGCCCATGAAGACCACGATGAACAGCGGCGGCAGCAGGATGGCGAGAACCATGGCCAGCCGCTCCCAACGCATATGCATGAAATAGGCGGTGATCATCGCTGCCTTGATGACCATGAAGATCAGCACCAGCGACCACCGGGTCATTCCGTGGAGCTGGTAATAATCGACGGCGTAGGACGCGGCGCTGAAGACGAAGAGCAGTCCCCAGACGATGAAATAGATGCTAATCGGGTGTTGTTGGCCTTCTGCGTGTTCCATTTGAACCCCTTACCAGAGATAGAAGAATGCGAAGATGAAAACCCAGACCAGGTCGACGAAGTGCCAGTACAGGCCCATCGTCTCGACGATTTCGTAATTGCCCTTGCGGCTGGTGAAGAAGCCCTTGCGCTCGTGATCGAAGTCGCCCCGCCAGACCTTGCGGGCGACGATCAACAGGAACAGGACGCCGATCGACACGTGAAAGCCGTGGAAGCCGGTGATCATGAAGAAGGTCGAACCGAACTGCGCCGCCCCCATCGGATTGCCCCATGGCCGGACGCCCTCGTCGACGATCAGCTTGGTCCATTCGAACGCCTGCATTCCGACGAAGGTGGCGCCGAAAATCGCCGTGACGATCAGCAGCAGCGTCGTCATTCGGCGGTTCTTGAGATAACCGAAGCGGACGGCCATCGCCATGGTGCCACTCGAGGAGATCAGGACGAATGTCATGATCGCGATCAGGATAAGCGGTATCGGTTGGCCGCCGAAGGACAGAGCGAACACCTCGCTCGCGTTCGGCCAGGGAACGGTGGTCGAGGTCCGCACCGTCATGTAGGACAGCAGGAAGCAGCCGAATACGAAGGTATCGCTGAGCAGGAATATCCACATCATGGCCTTGCCCCAGGGGACGTTCTTGAACGCCCTCTGGTCGGAGGCCCAGTCCGCCACGAATCCCTTCATCCCGGGCAGCTGCCCGACCGCGTGCGTCGCTTCCGAGTGTGCCATTGCTTCCTTCCCGTCTATTTCAATCCACAAAGGGCCAAGAACGCATCGAGATTGTTGCCCGAAAACAAGAGCCCGAAAAGAATCAGCCACACCGCCAGCAGATAGTGCCAGTAGGCGGTGCAGAGCTCGACCATACGCCGCGACCGCGCGATTTCCGGCCCGCCGGTCCACACCCTGTAGGTGGCAAGGACCCAGGCGATCATGCCGCCGGCGAGATGCAGGGCGTGCAGGCCGGTGATCAGGTAGAAGAAGGCGACCGCCGGATTGGTCGGCTCGAGATAGGTCATCGCCCTGAGCTGCGACCACGCCATGGCCTGCCCGATCAGGAATGCGACGGCGAAGACGCCGCCGGCCAGCAGCCCGTTCAGCGCCGAATTGGTGTTGCCGCGCCGGGCCGCCACCCGGCCCCATTGCATGCCGATGCTCGACAGGATCAGCAGGAACGTATTCTGCCACAGAAGAACGATCCGCGGCGCCGGCCGCCAGTCCTCCACCACCATGCGGCTGCCATAGGCGATGACCAGCAGGAAGAACAGGATCGAGACCACGGCGAGAAACATGGTCAGGCCGATCCGCCCGCGGGTCGCAGCGAAGGAGTTGCCGTCGCGGTAACTGGCGACGGAATTGCCTTCGTTCTCCCAGGGTTTCTCGGTCAATTGCCGGAAGATGTTCACGATCCCACCCGTCTTTGCTCGCGTTGCGACCCGATCCGGGAGTCCCGCGCTAATGCGCGGGCTCCAGTTCGTGCGCTTTCGGTCCGGAATAGCCGTCCTGATACTCGATCTTGTCGGGCGCCAGGTTCTGCGGCAGGTAGTCGTCCTTCACGCCGGGAACGCCGAAGGCGTAGGCCCAGCGGTAGACGACGGGCAGTTCCTTGCCGAAATTGCCGTGTCCGGGCGGCGTGGTCGCCGTCTGCCATTCGAGCGAAGTGGCCTGCCACGGATTGGGACCGGCTTCCTTGCCGCGCCTGAGACTCCAGAACACATTGATGATGAAGACGATCTGCGCGAACCCGACGATCAGCGCCACGATGGTGATGAAGCCGTTCAGACTCTGCGCGGATTCGGGAATGTAGGTGGTCCCGCTCATCTCGTAGTAGCGCCGCGGCACGCCGAGGAAGCCGAGATAGTGCAGCGGCAGGAAGATGGTGTAGGCGCCGAGGAAGGTCACCCAGAAATGGAACTGGCCCATGGCGTTGTTGAGCATCCGCCCGGTCATCTTCGGGTACCAGTGATAGATCGCCCCGAAGACCACCAGGATCGGGGCGACGCCCATGACCATGTGGAAGTGGGCAACGACGAACATGGTGTCCGACAGCGGCACGTCGACCGCCACGTTGCCGAGGAACAGGCCGGTGATGCCGCCATTGACGAAGGTGATGATGAAGGCGATGGAGAACAGCATCGGCAGGGTCAGCCGGATGTTGCCCTTCCACAGGGTCAGCACCCAGTTGTAGACCTTCAGCGCGGTGGGCACGGCGATGATCAGGGTGGTGGTGGCGAAGAAGAAGCCGAACCACGGATTCATGCCCGAGACATACATGTGGTGCGCCCAGACGATGAAGCTCAGCGCGCCGATGCCGACGATCGCCCAGACCATCATCCGGTAGCCGAAGATGTTGCGACGGGCATGCACGGAGATCAGGTCGGAGACGATGCCGAAGGCCGGCAGCGCCACGATATAGACCTCCGGATGGCCGAAAAACCAGAACAGGTGCTGGAACAGCAGCGGCGTACCGCCCCGATAGGGCAACAACTCGCCCGACTTGACGATCGCCGGCATGAAGAAACTGGTCCCCAGGACGTGGTCGAGGGTCATCATGACGGCGCCGACGAACAGCGCCGGGAAGGCCAGCAGCGCCAGCACGGTGGCGGTGAAGATGCCCCAGACCGTCAGCGGCATGCGCATCAGGGTCATGCCGCGGGTCCTCGCCTGCAGCACGGTGACGACGTAGTTGAGGCCGCCCATGGTGAAGCCGACGATGAAAATCGCCAGCGACACCAGCATCAGCACGACGCCGAGGCCGTTGCCGGGCGTTCCTGGCAGGATCGCCTGTGGCGGATAGAGGGTCCAGCCGGCGCCGGTCGGTCCGCCGGGCACGAAGAAGCTCGCCAGCAGCACCACGACGGCCAGCAGATAGATCCAGTAGCTGAGCATGTTCAGATACGGGAACACCATGTCGCGGGCGCCGACCATCAGCGGAATGAGATAGTTGCCGAAGCCGCCCAGGAACAGGGCCGTGAGCAGGTAGACCACCATGATCATGCCGTGCATGGTCACGAACTGGTAGTAGTTGTCCTGGCTGATGAAGGAGAAGGTCTCCGGAAAGCCGAGCTGCAACCGCATCAGCCACGACAGCACCAGGCCGATCAGGCCGATGCCGATCGCGGTGAACGAATACTGGATGGCGATCACCTTGGCGTCCTGGCTGAACAGGTACTTCGTCACCCAGCTCTTGGGATGGTAGAGTTCGGCCTCCTCGACTTCCGCCGCCGGGACGAAATTTTCAGGGCCACTGGTGGCATCGACCATCTAACTTACCCTCTTCGTTCTTCTGTCTTCTGTATGCTGCGACCGTACTCCGCCAACCGGCCGCTAACGGGTCGCCGTCCGCTCTTTCGCTGCCAGCCTGACCGGCTTCGTCGGCGTCTCGTTGTTCGCTTCCTCGAGCGACTTGCTGAACGTGTCGTAGTCGCCCAACCATTTGTCGTAGGCTTCCTGGGTCTGGACGACGACCGTGCCGCGCATGGCGTGGTGACCGCGGCCGCACAGCTCGAAACACATGATGTCGAAGGCGCCCTCCTTGGTCGGCGTCACCCAGAAATAGGTCACCGATCCGGGAATGATGTCCATCTTGGCGCGGAACTGCGGCACGTAGAAATCGTGCAGCACATCGACCGAACGGAGCAGCACCTTGACCGGTTTGCCCTTGACCATGTGCAGCTCGCTATCGTCGATCAGGACGTCGTCGAGACCGTTCGGATCCTTTGGATCGATGCCATAGGGATTGTTTGGGGAAATCAGCTTGGTCGACGTCCGGCCGAGCTTGCCGTCCGTGCCCGGAAGGCGGAACGTCCATTGCCATTGCTGGCCGACGACCTCGATCGAGGTCGCCTCTTCGGGCACGTTGATATACTTGTTCCAGGCGAAAAGACCGGGCGCCAGAAGGCCCGCCACGCCGAGCGCGGTGATTGCCGTGAGCCAGATTTCGAGCTTCTTGTTCTCGGGCTCGTATTCCGCCCTGCGGTCTTCGCGATGGCGATACTTGATCAGGCAATAGGCCATGAACAGGATCACGGCGATGAAGACCGCGCCGGTAATCCAGAACGTGATGGTGATGGTGTCGTCGAACGCGCCCCAGTTCGAGGCGATCGGGGTCGACCACCAGGGGCTGAGGAAATGAAAGAGAATCGTACCGACCAATACGAGGATCACCGCAAGCGCGACATGCATATCCTTTGAGCCCCCAGTTCGAAACCGTCTCAAACACACGGATAGCAATCGATGACAGCAATCGGAGCCCTCATCGATCCGGCATCGCGCGGACGCAAATCGCGGCGAGCGACATCGGACCGGGCGACGACCAAGCGCCGCCACGTCTGGCGTACTATCCTACCCTTACCGCCCTCCGGTCGGGGCGAACCCGCCGAAAGGTCGTTATTCGACCTTCTCAACCGATGAGGAACCGCTGTCCGTGGAAGCTGGGTATCGCCGAGCGGCCTTCCCGGCCGGGCATTGCTGACGACGCGAAGCCGATTGTCACGCCCTTCCTCGTCCGGACCGGGACTTCCCGGAGGATTTTACGGACCCTCTGATCCGGCCGGATCAGAGGCGTTCAGAAGGCGTTTCGCACCACTCCAAATTCGTCGTCGAACACCCCTCCCCTAAACTGCGCTTCCTCTACGGAATCCGCGTCTACAAAACTTGTTTATCACGATTGCCTGGGGAGAACAAGGAATGTTAAGCGCAATTGGTGCGCTGCAATACATGCAGCGCACCATTTTCGGTTTCATTTATTGTTTGAAAAGGTTGCCGGCACCAGATGGGGTCGGCAACCGGGTGGCTCACTTCGCAACCGCAACACAATCGGACGGGACGTCAGTATGCGATCATCTTGCGATAGAGATGCCATGTCGCATGCCCGAGAATCGGCATCACGAAGGCGAGCCCCAGAAGCAGCGGCACGGCCCCGGCGATGAGCAGCAAGGCGACGATGATGCCCCATGCGAACAGCGTCATCGGGTTGGTCGTGACTGCGCGGACCGACGTCGAGACCGCGACCGAAATCCCGACGTTCCTGTCGAGCAGCATCGGGAACGAGACGACGCCGATGACGAGACCGACGGTCGCGAACAATGCGCCGACGATGCCGCCGACGACGATCAGGGCGATGCTGCTGGGCGAAGTCAGGGACTGGATCAGGAATTCGAAGACCGACGCGGGGATCTCGGAGCCGATGAAGGACCAGTACAAAGCCTGCGCGGCGACCAGCCAGGCCAGGAACACCACGCCCAGGACGACGCCCAGCGCGATGATCGAGAACAGGGCGGGCGACTTGAGGACATCGAACAGGTTCAGCCAGGAAACCGGCAGCCCCTGCTCCCGCCGCCGGCTCAATTCGTACATGCCGAGCGCCGCGAACGGGCCGAGGATCGTCGAACCGGCGATCATCGGAAAGATCAGCGGCAGGAATTCGAAACCGCCGAAGGCGCGGGCGATCGCCAGCATGGCGATGGGATAGATGACGAACAGAAATACGATATGGGTCGGACAGGCCTTGAAATCCGCCACGCCCTTGGAAAGGGCCTCCATAACGTCCTCGATGCGGATATCGCGAACATGGGGCGTGACATCGTGGCTGACTTCGTGCGCGAGGATTTCATTTTCGGCAGTCATCGAGACCTCCCAATTTTCAATCCGGTCATTCCCGGTTCCCGGAAGGCTATCAGGTTTTTTGTTCCGCCACCACGCAGCTTTTATTCGTCGCTTCCAAGTTCTAGCGAGAAACACTCGTCTTTCGCACCTGCGGAAAGCCGAAGTTTTCTCCGAATGACAACCTTGAAATGCTGTTCGCACCCGCAACATTCAATTTCCATATCTATTCATTTACAAAATGTTATGACCCGTTCGCGTAGCTGACCACTTCCCATTCGATACCGTCGTGATCGTCGAAATAGAACCGCCTTCCAGGTTCGTAGTCGGCATGCGAGTGCGGTGCAAAACCGGCGAGCCGGACCCGGCGTTCGACCGCATCGAGATCATCGACGACAATTCCGACATGATTCAGGCCGCCGGTGGTGCCGTAGCTTTCCGGAGCGGAATTCTGCTTGGCCCCCAGGGAATAGACGGCGACATAATCGACATGGGAGCCGACATGCACGGTGTGACCGCCGCCCTTGGCCGCGCCCTGCCAGCGAATGTGCCAGTCGAACAGCCCGCACAGCATCTCCGCTGTGCGCTGCGGGTCCGAGACGGTGATGTTGAGGTGTTCCAGACGGGCGGTGTTCATTGCCGGTTCTCCTTGTCGTCGAGGCTTGATTGACGTTCGAGAGAACCGTAATTGTTCAAGTTAACTTGAGGTCAAGCGGAAAAAGCGCGATCCGGAAAGGGAGACGACGATGGCGGGATCGGGACTGGTTACGATCGGGGAAATGGCGCGGCGGACGGGGTTGAATCCGTCGGCGATCCGCTTCTACGAAACCAGGGGTCTGGTGCATCCAACACGCAATTCCGGCGGCCAGAGACGCTATGCCCGCGCCGACATCCGCCGGCTTTCCTTCGCGCTGATCGCCCAGAAGCTCGGTTTCTCGCTCGAGGATATCGCCGCCCAGCTCGCCGAACTGCCGCTCGACCGGGCGCCGACGAAACGCGACTGGACGCGGATCAGCCGCCGGTTCCGCTTCCGGCTGGACGAGCGCATCCGGCACCTCACCGACCTGCGCGACAAGCTCGACGGATGCATCGGCTGCGGCTGCCTGTCGCTGGAAACCTGCCGGCTCTACAACCCGGAGGACGTGGCTTCCACTCGCGGGTCCGGCCCTCGTTTTCTGCTTGGAGACAAGCCCGCAGGCGATTGAAATCGCGTCTTCAATCGCGACTGCCCGACCGGCCGGAAGGTCACGAGTAGTTAAGGATTGATAACGAATTCGCCAATTTTCGCAGCCGATTTTCGCCCCGGCGTCAATAATTGGGAAGGGGATGCGGCGTAAAGTACCGGAGGTTGCAGAATTTTTCGAGCCAAACGGATAGCCATGCGAACCTTCAGACGCTTTCTTCGGGACCGCCGCGCCAATATCGGACTGTTGCTCGGCTTTTCTCTGATACCGATCGTCGCCTCCATCGGCGGAGCGGTCGATCTCGCCCGAATCGTCAGGGCCAAAGATACGATGCAGACCGCGGTCGACGCGGCGGCGCTGTCGGCGGCGAACAAGGGCGGGTATTATACCGACGCGATGAAGGCGACGGCCGACGGGTTCTTCAACTCGAACGTGGACGGCAAGTTGCTCCAATACGTGTCGGCCCGCGAATTGACGGTTGCGACCGAAGGCAACGCCTTCCTCTACACCTACAAGGCGAATGTCAGCATTCCAACCACATTCCTTCAGATCGTCGGCATCGACGACCTCTCCTCGACGCTTTCCTCGACGACGACCACGGCGGTCAACCCCGTTGAGATCGCGCTGGTCCTCGATACCACCGGATCGATGCGCGGCGTCAATATCGAGAAGCTGAAGGAAGCCGTCGGCCTGTTCCTCGACAAGCTCGAGCCCAACAAGGACAGCGTCAAGATCTCCATCGTCCCCTTCGACACCCAGGTGCGGCTGGAGAACGTGACCTATTCCAATCCGACGCTCTCGGGGCCGGAAAATCCCTATGACGAAGACACGGATTGCTCACAGCTCGGCGACGCCGCCGATCGCCAGGCCTGTACGGACTATCAGGCCACGCTCGAAGAAAGCGCGGACGACGACGACGATTGCTCGAGTTCGTCCCACCGTCAGCGCCGGGGCCGAGGCAGAGGCCGGGGCCGCGGGCATGGCCACAGCAGTTCCTCCTGCTCCACGGATTCCGGAGGCAGCAAGAGCAATGACGACGTTTCGGAGAACAACGATCTGCTCGGAACCACGGAAGAGGAATGGAGCGGCTGCGTGATCGATCGCACCCAGCCCTACGACGTGTCGTCGGTCTCGCCGGATTCGTCCAATCTCGAAACGACCTATCCGAAGGCGGACTGCGCCCGCGACACACTCAAGCCGATCCTGCCGCTGACCAACAATTTCACCAAGCTGCGCGAGCATCTCACCGCGCTGGAGCCGGCGGGCAACACCAATATCACCATCGGCCTGCAATGGGGTATGGAGACCCTGACCTTGCCGCATCCGTTCAACGAGACCGAGAAGACGAGCAAGATCGGGATGCAGCAGTTCATCATCCTGGTCACCGACGGCTACAATACGCAGAACCGCTGGACGACCCGGACCTCGGATATCGACGACCGGACCAGGCTCGCCTGCACGGAAGCCAAGAGTTTCGTCGACGCGGTCTACGTCATCAGGCTTGTGAACGGGAACGCGTCGCTCCTGCAGTCCTGCGCCAGTAGCGCGTCGAAATATTACGACGTCGCCGACGCCGCCAATCTGGTGCTGGCGTTTAGGGCGATCGGCGCCGAGATCAGCAAGCTTCGCATCACCCGCTGAGGCGGACACCGACTACCCGTCGACGACCTGGCCCTCGAGGTTCCGCACATAGCCCTCCCGAGCTTCGGCGACCTCCTCGCGCGGGGAAACCTCGGGGACTGCGACGTCCCACCAGGCGCCACCGTCGGCGGTCGAAATCGCCGGATCGGTCCGTAGCGCGATCACGTAGGTGCCGTCGGCGGCCCGCGCCCGTTCGAGCGCCGCTTCCAGTTCGCCGATACCGTTCACCGCTTCCGCCCGCGCGCCGAGGCTGCGCGCGTGGGCGGCGAAATCGATCGTCAACTGATCGCCGGCGCCGATCCCGTCGAAGAGATTGTTGAACGAGGCGCCGCCGGCGGCATTCTGCAGTCGCTCGATGCAGCCGAAGCCGCGATTGTCGAGCACCACGACGATCAGTTTTTGGCCGTGCAGCACCGAGGTCGCGATTTCGGAATTCATCATCAGGTAGCTGCCGTCGCCGACGAGGACGAAGACCTCGCCGTCCTTGCGCGCCATCCTGACGCCCAGTCCGCCGGCGATCTCGTAGCCCATGCAGGAATAGCCGTATTCCATGTGATAGGCGCCCGGCTGTTCGGTGCGCCACAGCTTCTGCATCTCGCCGGGCAATCCGCCGGCGGCGGCGACGACGACGTCGGTGGGCCCGGCCTGCCGGTTGACCGCGCCGAGCACCTGCGCGTCGGATGGCAGCGGCGAGTTCGCCGCCCCCGTCACCCCGTCGGCGACGGCGCACCATGCCTCGTATTCGGGACGGGCCCTTTCGCCCCATTCGGCGGGCGCCCGCCAGTCCTCGACGATCTCCTCGAGCGCTTCGAGCCCGCGCCGCGCGTCGGCGACGAGCGGCATGGCGCGATGTTTGACCGCGTCATAGGCGTTGACGTTGAGGGAGACGATCGACCGGTCGGGATTGGCGAACAGCGTGCGCGAGGCCGTGGTGAAATCCTGCAGGCGGGTGCCGACGGCCAGGATCAGGTCGGCGTCGCGGGCGAGCGAGTTGGCCGCCTCGGTACCGTTGACGCCGATCGCGCCCACCGTCGCCGGATGGGTCCAATGCAACGCTCCCTTGCCGGACTGGGTTTCGGCCACCGGGATGCCGTGACGGGCGGCGAAGGCACCCAGCGTTGCGGTGGCTTCGGAATAGAGCACGCCGCCGCCGGCAACGATCAGCGGCTTCTCCGCCGCCATCAGCCGGGCCGCGGCGCGTTCGAGTTCGACAGAGTCCGGTCCCGGCCGCCTCCGCACATGGACCCGTTCCTCGAAGAAGGAGACAGGATAGTCGAAAGCCTCGGCCTGCACATCCTGGCACAAAGCCAGCGTCACAGGACCGCAATCGGCGGGATCGGTGAGCGTGCGGATGGCCTGTGTCAGCGAGGGGATGATCTGCTCGGGCCGGGTGATGCGGTCGAAATAGCGGGAGACGGGCCGGAAACAGTCGTTGACGGAAGCTGACGCGTCCGAAAAATCCTCCGATTGCTGCAACACCGGATCGGGGCGGCGATTGGCGTAGACGTCGCCGGGCAGGAACAGGACCGGCAACCGATTGACATGGGCGGTGGCCGCCGCGGTGACCATGTTGGTGGCGCCGGGGCCGATCGAAGAGGTGCAGGCCATCATCCGGCGGCGGAACGAGGCCTTGGCGAAACCGATCGCGGCGAGCGCCATCGCCTGTTCATTCTGCCCGCGCCAGGTCGGCAACTCGTCGCGCACCCCGTAGAGCGCCTCGCCCATGGCGGCAACATTGCCGTGTCCGAAGATCGCCCAGACACCGGCGAACAGCGGCACGATCTCGCCGTCGATCTCCGTCATCTGGCGGGAGAGATAGCGGACCACGGCCTGGGCCGTGGTGAGGCGAACGGTTTGCATGGGTTCCTCCGAATGACGCGACCCTGGCCGGATTCTTCACCGGCACATGTTGGTCCGCCCGTCCCGGTTGCGCAACCGGCCATGCGGGCCGCGCCTGCGCCGCAATGATGAATGTCGATACAGCCTAAAGGACCGGATGCGACTTGATTCGCGCCGCAAGCTGGTTCACACAGGCTGGAAAAGACGTCATCCAACGAGACAGGCCAGCGAGGCTTTCCGCCAGGGGATCTCGCGCAATCGAAAGCCGCGTTCCCCTGCCCGTCTTCCCGGGCAGGCCTCATCGGATTTCAAGACCCGGGGATTTCAAGACCCGGCCAGGCCGAGCCCCGAGATATTAACGGGCCCGCCGGTCAAGGAGCTAAACGATGCGATTTTGTCAGATCGGAGTCGGGCGGATCGGCTCCCTTCACGCCGCGCATATCGCCGACCATCCCGACTGCGATCTGGCCTATGTCATCGACCGCAACGACGAGCTCGCCCAGGCGATCGCGGCGAAGCTTGGGGCGCAGACGGCGCCGATCGACGCCGTCCTCGGCGATCCGGGCATCGACGCGGTTGTGATCGCCAGTTCCAGCGCGTCCCACGACGAATTGATCGAGGCCGCGGCGCGGGCGGGCAAGGCGATATTCTGCGAACAGCCTGCCGGCCTGTCGTCCAAGCGTACCGAGGCGGTGCTGGCGGTCGTCTCGGAATGCGGTGTGCCGTTCTTCGCCGCCCTGCATCGCCGCTTCGATCCGCAGATCGCCGCCTTCAAGCGGCGGCTCGACAAGGGGGAGATCGGCAAGGTCGAGCAATTGCTGATCACCAGCCGCGAACCGATGCTTCCGCCGATAGACTACCTGAGGACCTCGGGCGGGCTGTTCCGGGACATGATGCTGCACGATTTCGACCTGGCGCGCTGGCTTCTGGGGGAAGGTCCGACCGAGGTCTATACGGCGGCGAGCGTCCTGGTCGATCCGACGCTGGTGTCGCTGGGCGACGTGGATACGGCGATCGTGACGCTGAAGACCCGGTCGGGAAAGCTGGTGCAGGTCAACAACAGCCGCCGCGCCGTCTATGGGTTCGACCAGAGGCTGGAGGCCTTCGGCAGTGGCGGCATGCTGCGAATGGGCAACCGGGTGCACGACGCGGTGGAACTGTCGAACGCGCACGGCACCTCGCTGTCGACCCCTATGCGCGACATGACCGCCCGCTACAGGGAAGCCTTCCGGCTGGAGTTCGACGCTTTCGTCGAGGCCTTGAAGACCGGCAAACCGCCGCAACCGGGTCCGGCCGACGCGCGCGCGGCGATCCAGATCGCCGACGCGGCGACCGAATCCATGGAAACCGGGAAGCCGGTCGCGCTCTGAAATACCGGCACCGATCTTGGACAAATCGTCCTCCCCCTCGCCCGCCGCTTGACAGGCCGGCACGGGAGGTTTTCGCTCGGACACCATTAGCCCGCCCCGGCTTTGCCGTGGCGAGCCGGTTCGCGAGGATTTCGACATGGCATTGAAGGATTTTCAGGCCGCTCTTGCCAGCCTGTTTCTGGCGGCCGTACTGACAATTGGCGCCGGCCAGGCCCAAGCGGCGGCCGTGGCACCGGCTGCGCCGGCCGGCGTCGCCGACATCGGCAAGACTGTGGTTCCCGCCGCCCGCAAGGGCGGTTTGAGGAATTTCCGACGGGGATTCG
>Ga0209692_10002173_pt1 | contig 22705 bp, 15 predicted proteins | sample tdDd472_FD_187129 | JGI IMG/M metagenome (GOLD analysis project Ga0209692, IMG submission 187129) | Marine sediment microbial communities from the Atlantic coast under amendment with organic carbon and nitrate - tdDd47.2 (SPAdes)... | ecosystem: Environmental > Aquatic > Marine > Coastal >... | reverse complement strand
TTGATCGCAGGGTCTTTGTAGGCTTCAAAGCCGGTGATGTAACCGGCAGTGTCCTGATCGAGCCAGGAACCGCTGATCGTTGTGTCCAGAACACCACTGTCCGACTTCTTCGATGTGCTCAGAAAACCGCGGGCCTGTTTGTAACCGGAATCATCCCGAAAGCCGCCGTCGCGTTCTACTGTCAGCCCTGCGTTGTAGCCGCCATCTGTATCGCTTTTGTCCCAGTGGGCGCGGGCGCGCCAGAACTCGTTCGAGCCGCCTTCCAGGCTGGTCGTCAAACCGGCCCGTTCGCCGGGGCGCGGCAGCAGGTAGTTAAATGTGCCATGGAGACCGTTAGAGCCGTACAAAGAGCCCGCAGGGCCGCGGATGGCTTCAACCCGCTGGCTCTGGTCAACAGGAATCTCCAGCAACTGGTTGGCGTTGCAGAAACCGGCCGGCCGCGTCGGCACACTGTTTTCAAGAATCAGAAACGCGCCACAGGAGCCGGCGCCGGTGAGGACCGGCGAGCGCACGGCCATGAGGTGTTCCTGTCCGCTACCGCGGCTTATCCAGACGCCGGGAATACGCACGCCAAGTTCATAAGGGTGAACCGCGTTAGTAATCCGGATGGCTGCTGTATCGACTGCGGAGATGTTGCCGGGAACTTTTAGTACAAACTCCGGCATGCGTGCTGCAGTAACGACAATCTCCTGGAGTTGTTCGGCTGCGGCTACACCCGCTGCAAGGAAGGACCAACTCAACAGAAGACATACACGGCCGAAAGCCCGGGGCTTGAAGTTCATGTTTTGCAAAATATCGTCTTTATCCGGATACATGTTGGTTGGAAATGGCAGGCGGAGATCACCACGCACTAACCGGAGCTTCGCCCGGCTCAGGATTATAGAGGGGTCATTCAGACACTTACTGCTTTACCTGCCGGTTATCCATTTTCTGCAGGATTGCTGCCGGATTGGTCTGCAAAGGTCAGATGAGACAGTAAAACGTGACCTGTGTCGCCAAACGCTCCGGCCCCCGGTTTCGATTCCGAATCAATTTGGGCGACAATAGCGGTTCCCCGTGAATTAAGGCGAATAATGGCTGCAGGAAGAGACAGCAAGTTTTATGTGGTTGGCGGCCCGGTACAACCGGACCGTGCCTGCTACATGTCGCGCGACGCCGACGATCTGTTGCTGCGTCGTTTGCTCGATGGCGACTATTGTCATGTGCTGGCACAGCGGAATACCGGCAAGACCAGCCTTGCTGCCCACACAGCGTGGAACCTGCGCGACCGTGATGTTCGTGTTGCGGTTGTCGACCTGACCCAGTTGAAGCTGGATGAGCCGGAGCATGGTGCCGGCCGGTGGTACTACAGTATTGCGTATCGCATCGTTCGCGACCTGCGGCTGAAATCCGATATGCAGACCTGGTGGTCGGAACATAGCGGCCTGACGCATGCGCAGCGACTTGCCGAGTTCTTTTTTGAAGTGGTGCTGGCCGAAACCGAGCATCGCTATGTCATCTTTGTCGACCGGCTTGAAGTAATTGCCGGTCAGCCGCATGGCGAAGAGTTTTTGCAGGCGGTGCGCGATTGCTACGACGCTCGTGCGAACGAAAGCGATTTCCAGCGGCTGACCTTCTGTCTGCTTGGTACCGGCACGCCCGAGGAATATGCCAAGAACATTCAGGATTCTCCGTTCGGCATTTCTGCGAATGTACCGCTGGGCGATTTTCGTCGCAGCGAGATTAGCGCACTGGCCGGCGGGCTTGGATCTGAAGGGGTCGAACTGGAGCAGGTGGTATCCCGTATTTGGTGGTGGACCCGCGGGCACCCGTATCTGACCCAGAAACTGTTTCGCGGTCTGTCCCGGCGATCGGATGAACTGATCGATGCCGAAACTGTGGATGACCTGGTAGCTACCCAGTTTCTGGGTGCGACGGCCACCGAACAAGAGGCTCACCTGTCGTTCGTTGCCAGCCGGCTGTTGCAGCAGAATTCCAGCCGCGTTGCACGGCTGTCTTTGTACGGCAAGATCTGCAAGGGCGGCGATGTCGTAGCCCAGTCATCGTCGCGCCCGCAGCGTGAATTGCTGGCGGCCGGTGTCGTCGTTGAGGACGCCTCCGGAAACCTGGTACTACGCAACAATATATATGCCGAGGTATTCAGTGCTCGCTGGGTGAATCAGAATCTGCCGTTCGGTTGGCGCCGTTTGGGAGTAGCCGCAGCCGTTGTAGCTCTGTTGATCGCGATACCGGTTTGGTACATCAACTATCTGCCGCGGCCCTATGAGCGGGCTTTGTCGGGTGCGGCGCAAGATTATCAGGTTGCACTGGATGCCTATGAGAGCCTGAGTTTCTTTCCGGGCTACGGTGACCGGGCCAACCAGTTGTTCGGTGAGTTTCTGGTTCGTCAGAGTCTGCAAGCGGATACGCTGGAGTCCGCAATGCGCGCGCATAATCGCTTGCTGCAGTTGCCCGAGAGTGAAGAGGTGGCAGCGAATGCTTTGTCTGGTTTCTGGGATCGACATAGCAATGCGCTGGCATTGAGCGGTAAGCGCGATGCGGCGCTGTTGGCACAGTTGAACGCACTGAGTGTCCCGAGCGATGTGCGCCGACGGCTGGCGGCATCACTTATCGGTGACGATTATCGTCAGCTGTTAGGTACGATCCGGATCGATAACCTGTTGACTGAAATACGCACCGATGCCGAGTCGTCGCGGTTAACTATTCTTGATGATCAGCACCTTGTGCATTTCTGGCAGCTGCAGGGTGACGCAGCGCCGGCACCGTTGGGTTCGCTCGAGCTGGTTGCTGAGGAGCGGGTGCAGCTACCGCAACGCCTTATCATTTCGGCACCGTTAAATACTGAACGGCTGGAACTATCGGTAACCACCGATCATCCGCGTCCGGCCGATGTGCAGGTGAGCCTGCGTGCACCCTCGGGTGCGGCGGTGACCCTGTCGTTGGAGGCTGCTGACAACAGCGGGCCGTCGAATGAATACCGCTTTAGCTCAACGGCGTATCCGGAGTTGGCAGCGCTGCTGGGAGATGATGCTTCGGGTACATGGATAGCATCATTTTCTGATCGCGAGCGTGGTGCCACCGGTTTTCTCATCGATTGGACCTTGTCGGTCCCGGGCGGCAGTGCAGCCGCGCCGGAAGATGCCGACCGCTCCGCTGTGGTTATCCCCGAGCCGGTATTGACTACGCTGGTGCGTTCACGGCTCGACGAGCAGGGGCAGCGCGCACTTGTGTGGCCCGAGGATGACGATGTCAGAGGCGATGTTCTGGTATGGGATCTGGGCACAACCGGTGTAGTTACGCGGCTACCGCGTGACAGCGGCTTTATCGACGCGCAGTTTGTGATGGGCGGCGCAGCTGTATTGATGCGCAATGCACGGCTGCTGGCGCTGCACGATACCGTCAACGGCAACAAGCTTGGTGAAATCGCTGCTGCAACCGATGGCTCGGCGCCGGTGTTGTCATCTAACGGGCGCTATCTTGTGCTGACGGTTGAACGTGAAGACGGCAGCAGCGGTTATCAGGTTCACGATACGGCAACTCTGGCTCCTGTGGGTCAAGTGGTGTCGGCAGAAAATGCGCAATCAGTTGCTGTTGATGGCCAGGGTTATTATCTGGCGGTCGGTGGCCGTGACCGGATCGTGCGGATCTGGTCGCTGCGCGATGCGACGTTGTTCCGCGAGTTTTCCCAAGCGGGCATAGCCCAGAGCCTGGCCTTTGACCCGTTGGGTCGTTGGCTTGTTAGTGAAGACCAGTCGTACAACCTGCGCGTTTGGGAAGTGGCCGGCGGGCGTAATTTTCCGACGATTGAGCGCACCGGCCGGGAGCCGTGGCAGTTTACTTTCAGCACCGACAGTAGCCGAATGCTACTCGGTTCGGGCGGGCGCGCCTACGATGTCATTAGCTTGCCGCAGGGTTGGGTGACAGGCACATCACTGCGCCATCCGGCTACGGAGTTCACACCGACTCCGGCACTGGCACCAAGGATGCTGGAAGCGAATGCGCTGATGCTGACGCACGACGGTCGCAATACAGCCAAGTTGTGGCGCGCCCCGGTTGCGGTTGCTGCGGGCGAGCCCGCCGCGACTGCGACGGTCTCGCAGGGGGCATTGAGTCCTGACGGTAAGCGCATCGCACTCGGAGCCGTCGATGGCGGGGTGCGGGTGCTGCCTTTCGATACCGAACAAGGCGTGCTGGTGCCGGCTGTTACTGAAGCCGGTGAAGTGCTGCATACCTCCGCTATCCACCGGATTGAATTCAACCCCGGCGGCAGTTTGTTGGCGAGTGGCTCAACGACCGGTGAAGTGCGCCTGTGGAATGCTCTAAGCGGAGCGCCACTGGAGTACAGCGTGCGTCATCTCGACGAAGCTATCCTTGATCTGAAGTTTTCCGCAGACGGCAAGTTGCTGGTTTCGGCCAGTCAGGGGCTCGTTGTGGTATCCGATGTAGTTGCCGGCGAACGGCTGGCCGAGTATCGCGTTTCCGGCGGTGAAGCAGCCATCGCACTGGTGCCTGACGAACCAACCGTATTAATAGCCAGTGCACAGGCAGGTGTGGTGATTTGGGATTGGCAGCAAGGCTCGCAGCAGCAACTGCTTGCAGGTGGCGGCGCAGTTAATCAGGCCGTTGCAGCCGGCGATCAACGGGTCGTTACTGCCGGGCTAACCGGTGAGTTGCGCCTGTGGGATCGCGCTACGGGCGACGCGATCGGTCCGGCCGTGTTTGCGCCGGGCGCGATTGACCAGTTATGGACGTTCGCCGAAACCCAGGTGCTGGTTGTTCGCAGTGGTCACTGGATTCAGGGCTATATGATCGATACCGACGGCATCAAGGCCCAACGATCATTGCTGTTACCTGAGACGACTGCCGCTATCCAGCCGGATCCGGTTGCCCGTGTCGCGCGGGTCCTGACCGGCGCACATTCATCCCGGCCGTCGGTTCTGACCATGTCACTGGATGCTGAGCAGGTTGCACCACTCGAAGGTAATATTGCCGAACTCCAGACGGAGTGGCGCAAACGGTTGGCGTACGATGCGCTGTTCGGGAAGCAGATCGATCAATAACGAAGCTTTCCTCCATAGAAAAGTCGCACAAAAAAAGCGGCTCATATCCGAAGATAATGAGCCGCAATGCGGAGGAAGTCTGTAAGTCGCGGTGTCTGTATCTGTAGCACCGCTGACCGGATGTTTGTCAGTAATTCACACCTGCCTGTGGCGGGCCGTCTTCAGCGCCATAGGTTTTAACGCTGCCGCTGTTGCTCGCTGTCTTGGTTACGCTGATGTCTTCCATCGCGATACGGGGAGCTGCGTTGTTCATAGTGCTAACCAGATCCCGGGCCAGCGGCGGTGCCTGCATTGTTGAACTCATAAGCACTTCTTCTGCTGTGCCGTTACCGTTCCGGTAAAACTCGAGGTTGCTGCGCGAGTCCATGGTGATAACCGAGCCGTCGAGCGCTATACCTGCGAACACACCGCGGTTGCGTGAGTACGAATAAATTTCGGCTTTAAAGACTTCGTCGGTAGCAGCAGAGGTGGCGCGGCCAACCGGGCCTGCAGCGATTGAAGCATCAGCGCCAAGCGTTACTTTGGTGCGTGCAATATGGTCGATGCTTTTGCGCGACTTGAAGATCAGCACATAGTCGGTGGCTTGTGCACCGATTTGCCAACCGAAGCTGCCGCCGGTCATTGTGATGAAGCTCGGGTTGCTCCATGAGCCGTCCGGGCGACGTACCATCAGAACCCCGCGACCACGGCTTACACCGATCGTAAAGCCGACTTTCATCGTGTCGGGGATGATGGCAATACCGTAAGCACTGTTCAGCAGATTCGGCGGAATCCGTGATTCCGGAATCTCGGTGAACTGTTTAATGACTTCGGTAGCGTTGAGAACTTTCCGCTCGGCCTTGGTCTGGGCAAAGCCCGTTGCCGAGAGGCTCAATAGCAGAATGGCTGTGACAGCAATAGAAAGACGTTTCATTGACCCCATCCTTAGAATCGTTGCGGCCGGATCAAGTTCCGGCCCGTTGAGCTGCGATTCCGGCTTCCTTGCCGTTGTTTGAATCGTGCGCAAACCCTTAATAGCTCTAAATTTAACGCACTTATTATGTCTATTTAAAGCCTTTTTATAAAAAACTTATAACTAATTGTATTAATAGGATTTTTATTTATTCGGGTATGGCTGCGGGAGGCAGGGGACAGTCCAGAATGGCGCAAACCGTCTGTAGCAGAGCGAATTCACGGCGATTTACCCGCCCGTCATGCAGCGCCGTGGCGAGCAAAGCCCCGATTAGCGTTTCACGACTGGCGGGTTCCAGCAACTGCAGCCGCTGCAGGGCTTTATCGAGGACTTTGGGCCAGCGTGCCGAGTCGGCGGCTTGCAGTAATGCGTTCTCGGTGTCTGCTGAATCCGGCGGGCACTTTAATGCAGCCAGGCCCTCTCTCAGCGCCGGTCGGGCAGCTTCAACAACGCTGTCGTCTGTATGCAGTTGCAAGCCTTGTATGGCCAGTATTGCAAAGGTTTGTTGAGCGGCATCCCGGGCAAACCGGTTGGATAAAGATTTACTGCCGGTCGACCGTGCAGGATAGCTGGCCCGTTGCAGGTAAAAGCGCAGCAATCGCGTCAGAGCAAACTCATATAAGTCGATGTGCTGATCGATACTGATTAGTTCGTCCAGCAGGTCGAGCGTGAATTCGATGTTCTCGGCGGGGCGTCGTTTAAATGCAGGAAAGGCTATTTCCACTAAGGCCAGCCGGCTGACATGCTCATCAACTAACCCGGCAAGCAGTGCAACTTTCTCGCCGCGCATGTTGCCGAGTTTTGCGTACAGCAGTTCGAGTTGTTGTGAGCGTGTTGCGGAATCCTGATGCAGGGCAAGGCCGAGCAGTAACAGTGGTACGGACTCCGGTGAGCGGGCCGCATCAAGTAACTCCGGAGACAGGCTCCCGTGCATCTGCCGGGCGCGCTCTATGTTGTCACTGTCAGGGTTGCCGATGCTGTCGAGCACGGCGGCGCTGCTAACGGCAGTTCCTGCAAAGCCCACTGTATTGCCGGTCGTCGCCATTGCTTCCGCTTCCAGTGCATCCGGTATGGCAACGGCATACTGACCTTCAGGGTCTAGTGCGGCAATGCGTTTGCGCAACGGCGGATGTGTGGCGAGCAGGCTGCTTAAGGTTTTTCTGCCGCCGCTCGCGAATAGCATGTGGCTGATTTCTTCGCCTTCGGTTGCCTTGAAGCGGGATGTTCCGGCGCGCTGACCGATTTTTTGAAAAGCACCCAAAAGGCCTTCGACCTCGCGGGTGAACTGCACCGCCGAGGCGTCGGCAAGAAACTCCCTTTGTCTCGATACGGCGGCCTTAATCAGTCGTGCGAAAAACAGGCCGGCATAACCGGTAATGATTAAGCCAAGGCCCAGAATCAGCACCCCGCCGGCAGCCGAGCCCTTCCCCCGCCGCGCCCGGCCAGCCCCGCGCAACATCGAGCGGCCGAGTAGTCCGACTGCACTGATTCCATACAGTGGCCCCATCAATTGAATGTTCAGGCGCATATCGCCGTTCAGGATGTGGCTGAACTCATGGGCAATCACTCCCTGCAGTTCACTCCGATTGAGTTTGTCGACAGCGCCGCGGGTTACGGCGATTGCCGCATCTTCCGGCCTGAAGCCTGCGGCGAATGCATTGATACCCGGCTCCTGTTCCAGCACAAAGGTTTCCGGTACCGGTGTTCCTGACGCCAGCGCCATCTCTTCTACGACGTTACGCAGGACCATGCCCTGTAAGTCATCGCCACCGGGGTTAAGCGGCGTGGCACCGAGGTCGCGGGCGACCCGTCCGCCACCATCGCGCAAACCGGCGATGCGTATCAGGCTGGCAAGGACGATAAACGTCAGTACGCCGGTCGCCGTCAGTGCCAGAAAACCAACGTTTTCCGCAGCCCATAATGGAATATTGACGGCACTCCATGTGCCGCCCGTCGTCATTACCGCAAATGAGATTAGTGCTGTAACAGCCGCCACTACAGCCAGCGTCGCTGCACAAAACAGCAGCAGCAAGTAGCGTGAATTCCGGCGGGTGCGGGATTGCGCCTCAAAAAAGTTCATTGAATTGCGGAGACCTGAGAATCAGACCCTGGTGCTTCAGGTAAATGAAACATCCGGGACGGCGCGCTTTTCCTCGGATTCGATCTCGAGAAATGCGGATGGGTTGAAGCGGAACACGCCGGCAATGATGTTTGCGGGAAAGCTTTCGCAGGCAGTGTTGTAGGTCATCACGGCGTCATTGAATGCCTGGCGCGCGAAGGCAACTTTGTTTTCAGTGGTCGATAACTCTTCCTGCAGCTTCAGCATGTTTTCATTGGCCTTTAAGTCGGGGTATGACTCGACCAGTGCAAACAGTTTGCCAAGACTGCCACCGAGAGTGGTTTCGGCTGCGGCCAAAGCCTGAATTGTTGTCGGGTCTGTCGGGTCGACATTCTTCAAGCCCGCCATAGCCGAGTTGCGGGCTTCAATTACCGCTTCCAGCGTGTCTTTCTCATGGGCCATATAGCCCTTTACGGATTCGACCAGATTGGGAATCAGGTCGTAGCGACGCGTTAGTTGCACATCAATTTGCGAGAAGCCGTTGCGGACACGATTGCGTAAGCTTACCAACCGGTTGTAAAGGCTGATGACAAAGGCAATCAGACCAAGAACGATAACCAGAAAAATGATACTTCCCATGAGCGATCTCCCAAAAGCAGTACGGTTACTCTAGCGTAGTCGGCACTCATTCACGCGTGCAGGGTTCCACCAATCAGGCATCAGGCTGTGGTGACGTCTTTATAGTACTCGTGTGTGTGCTCGGCTTCGATGTAAGGGAACAGTTCGGTACGGCGGTCAACTGGCAGGTTCGAACCGAAATTCCAGCGCGCTTCTTTGCTTTCCCATTTTTCGTGAATAACGAACATGACACCGGCTTCGTGATCGTGCGGCGGGTGGGCTGCCGCTTCTTCAGGAGTGATACGTTTTTTTACGTCGTGGGCCATTGCTCCCGGCATCGATTCCATCACGCTGCGGCCAAGGAACCCTTCGGCTTTATCAATGATCGGGCCGAGGTTCTGGTAGTAATTGCGGACTTTTTCCTGCTGGCCGGGTTTGGCCACCATCGTTACGACGAAATGTTCCATTACTGACTCCTGCTTCGATGCTGCAAACTATGCAACAGCAGGGGTTTGGAGTACAGGGGTCAGACAAGATTGCTGATCGTGCCGTTACAGATCGGTGCAAATGCCGTCTGCCGGTCGAGATCGTCGGTGGTGGCGCCCAAAGAGTGGCTTAGATTAGCGAAATCGCCGGTCTGACCATGGAGGGCCATGTAATTAAGAATGACCGTTTCGACCAACCGGTCGACACTGCTGCCTGCAGGGTAGAGCGGGTTGTTGGTCTCGACCGAGGCATCCATGCGCATATAGCCCAGCTGCTGATGCTGATCCTGCGTCAGGTTTAGCGGGCCGCCACTTAACAGCTGCGGGCGGTAGCCCGGGTTGTAAACCAGGAAGAATGACGAGGCGGTTGAAGAGTTGTCGCCGGTCCACTGGCCTTTGCCGTCACCCAGTATGGAATTATCCGGCATGCCGTTACTGGCGACCGAGCCGTCGCTGTACACGTAGAGCATCAACGGTACGCCGACAGCTGCGGCGTACGCTAGGCAGGCACCTATGCAACGACCCGCGCGCAGATCACGCTGTTCGCCGGTGGCGCGGTCGCCTGTGTGGTAATCGTAACCACCCATCGTGATCGTGCCGGCAGAGGCGAAACCGTTCACGACCATCTTCATAATGGCCGCTGTTTTCCGGAACTCGGAGTCGTTCTGTACTTCATTGGCGGTGAAAATCGGGCCGACGATATCGGTATCCTGTGTCGGGTCGAGTACCGGCGATACGCCATTGCCTGTGGGATCGTCATCGGCGTAACGGTCGGTCAGGTGAGCCGACTGCACGTAAGCGCAGCGCACCAGTTCTTTCAGTTCTGCATCCGAAGTGACTTTGGTATCGATTGCAGCCAGCTTCATATCGCTGATGCGCTGAATCGATTCCATGACGCGGACGGCGTCGGGTTTGCTAAGCAAGCCGACCAATTTGCCGGTATCGACGAGGCCGGTGACGTCGCTGGGGCGGTCCACTTTGGTCGGGCGCATAGCCACATCATAGAAACCGGGGTTCAGTGTCAAACCGCCGGGCATCGAGTTGCCGCCCGAGTCGGAGTTGCGCGAACCAATCAGGTTTAACAGCTCACCAAAGGCGTAGTTACCGTTCTGTGTAACGGCGTACATCGGGTTGTGGGGATTGTTGCCGGTGTCATTATCGGAGCGGGCCGGGATGACAGCACCGTTAATGTTCAGGCGTTCACCCAAGGGAACCTTTTCGAGAATGCCCTGCAACATCGCACTTTGTGAATGGAACTTCAGGCCCAATTCGCGGTTAATGAAGTCGCCGCCGTTCGGATCAATGCCGCCCGGAATCCGGTCGCCGGGAAGCCCCAGTTTGCTGTAGCCGGCGGTCGAGAGCAGGTCTTCCTGACCGTCCGGGCCGCCAACCAGTACATTTGATCCGGCGAAGTTTGCGCCGCCAGCCAGGTCGAAGCAGATAAACGGGATTTTGCCGGCGCCGGCATCTTTCAGGTCGCAGATAGCCGGGTCGCGCAGCGCATCAATATCATCGGCGAGGTCGGCGAACGCCTGACGGGGGTTCGCAAACATACTGAACATGCTGGTACCCGCGGCGGTGGCTGCACCGCTCATGAAGCCCTGCGAGATAAACTCTCGCCGGGTCTTCGGGCGGCTATGATCCGGATGCCGTAACGGTTCGTCCGGTGTCAGATGTGTTTTCTTTCTGGCCATGGTCGGTTCCCGTCCCTATTGCATCACGATGCCGGCATTACCCAGCGCCGCCGAGCAGGTTGCTTTGACGATAGTTTCGACACGTCCTTGCGGGCAGCTCGTGCCGCATGCTGACAGGTCGGTGATGAGCGCATTCAACTCGCCCTTAATAGTCATTCCCGGCTTGATGGTTGCAGGGTTGTTGTCATCGTCGCCGATCAGTTCAGGCGCCGTGTCGTTCACGGTGCCGACTGCCGGCTGCGAACTCAGGTTAGCGCCCATCAGTTTGGTGACCAGCGGATCGATAACATCGTCACGCTGAGTGTCGGTGCCTAAATATGTGGTGACATTCACCGGGCTCGGGTTGCCAACGGGGAAAACAAAATCTTCCCAGAAAATCGCACGCTCCAAGGGGTCGTCAACCAGCGCATTGCAGTACTCGATGGCAATCTGGGCAATGCCGGCCTGATGTGCACCGAGGAAACCGTCTGCATCCGGAGTTGCAGGCAATTGCTGGCGCACGGACTGATAGGTTTGGGTGACTTCAGGATAATCGTCGCCGTTGTCGGGGCCCGTTGAGTAAATCCCGGTGATATCCGCCATCGTCGCGTAGATCTCATCGAAGAGGCGTACGCCGACCACCGGCGCTTCACCTTCGCGGGTGTCTGCGGCGGGTGTGATCGAGCCCAGATCAGTAAAGAAGTCGGTGCCCGTGCCGAGTTCTTCGAAACTCAGGAAGAACTGATCCAGTTCCAGGCCATACTGCAGCGGCAGGATCGTACCCAGACGCGATAGCAAATAGCCTTCGGACGGATAGTTCAGCGTGGTTACAGTGGCGTCAAGATTGCCGAAGGCCTGTCCGACATTCGGAATCTGCCCGTTGATACCAATGCGCATACCGCGAACCGGTTGTGTGCCGGGGTCGGTGTTGTCGCCGAGCATAATAAAGCGTGGTTCGCTGAACAGGTAGCTGTACTGATCGTACTGGCTGGCTTCAAACATGATGTAGCTGTCGGTCAGCTGCGTCCATTCATCTACATTGAATATCAAAAAGTATTTCTGGCCGGGCTGCACAGCGTAGTTCTGGTCGATCTGTGCCTGATCGAACGCACGGTTGTGAATTGCCAGCATGCGCACCTGTCCGGCCCAGCCGCGATTGCCGGAAACCTCGTTACCCAGCACTAAAGCAAAGGTGTCGTCCCAGTTGCCGATACTGCCTGAAGCCACCGGATCAGCATCGCCGGTCCAGACGCCGTTAACGTAAATGCGGCGACCTTCGTTCGGCGTGTAGGTCATTACGACATACTGCAGATTGGCCTGCAGGTCTTCATCTGCGTCGGCTGTCGACAATGCTGCTTCACCATTGTTGTCGGTGTTCACGCTGCGATTAAAGAAGTCGTAGTTATAGAGCGTCTGGCCCATGGTGAAGTTGCGCCGGTCGGTACCACCCGAGTAACTGATGATGCGGGCTTCTTCCTGGGTCACATTACCCGGGGTTACCCACGCCTCAACGGTGTACTCGCCGGTGATGCCTATCAGGTCATAAAGCTTGGTGCTGTCCTCTACCAGTGCCTGAGCTTTTTGGCTTTGGCCATCGAACGTCAGGCCCCAGTTAGACATCCACATGGATTCTTCGCTGATAGTCAGATTCATCGGCGGATCGATGCCGCTGGTGTCGACGGCAAGAAAGTCGCTGCCGGTTTTGAATTCATACAGTGCGATCAGGTCGTCTTCGTAACGGTTGCCGCCCGCGGCAATGATGCCGTCGTCGGCGATAACCAGCGCCTTACTCGCGACCAGCGTGTCGTCAACTACCGGGTCATCCAGACCTGCAGCGAAGTCGATGATGTCCTGCTCCAGTTGGTCTGCGTAGCTGTCACAGAGTTGTTGCGGGCAACCGTGCGATTCGTCCCGCGGCCGCTCGACAACCCTGCTCAATGAGGGCTCACTAAGATTCACTTTTGACAGCACTTCTGAATAGGCGATATCCGGGGTGCCTTCGGCAAAGAAAGGTTTGCGCGGGTCATCTGCTGCAGAGTTGTGGCAATCCGAACACCAGGTTTGCAGGTCTGTGTACAGCTGGCTCGAAGCAAACGCCCCCGAGCTTACGGGGAACTGTTTGGCAGCGGTAATATCCTGCAAATCCTGCGGGTCGATTGGCGAAATCTGAATCTGCCGGCCAATACTCTGGCCACCGGCGGTTAACCAGTCCTCGATCCAGCCAAGCATAACGTCGGCACAAGCGACATCACTCGGCAGCCAACAATTGTGATCGTTGGCCAGTTTGGTAACGACTTCCGAATCAAATGGCGCGCCGGTATCTACATACGGAAAAAATGCGGAGTAGGCATCATTGATATTGTCGTCACGCATAAAGAACGGTGCTTGCACGCCCGGAACATGACAACGGCTACAACGACCGTCATCACCGGCGCGCAGGTTTTCCCATACATTGATACGCCATTCCTGAATCGTGTCAGTGCGGGGGTCAGGCCCTGCATAGGGCTGAATGCCGACAGGCTGGTTAGGTGGCTGTGCATTGGTTTTGGTTTCTGCACCGCCACCGCAGGCATTTAGCAGCAGCAGTGAAACGCAGGACAGGGCAACTGCTTTAAGGAGACTGGTGCGCATCAGTTTAGCTCCTCTTCGCCCATGCAATGTACGCCGGCGAGTTTGAATTGCTCCTTCAGGTCGTAGTCTGCTTTGAACTGCGGCAGCATCGTGGCGCTGATGTAGCTTCTGTCCGGCGTATCCACCGGCTCACGCAGACATACCGTTTCAAATACTTGTTCGACATGACATTGGGCAAAGGCCTCGCTGTGCGCCATTTCGCGGGCCATTTCTTTGGCGCCCTCGCCTTCCCCGGGTAAGTTCGGATCCCAGCCGAGGAACTGGTTGGGTCCGGCACGCCAGTAGTTTTTCCAGGTGGCGTCAGTAGTTGCATAGCCCTGCGGGAAGTTGTCGCTGTTAATGCTGTACTTGAACTGCGGGTCGGTATCGTCGTACTCGAGCTGCCCGGAACCGGTGTTGAAGTTGTAATAGGCGAAAGCCCCTGCCATCGGATCCATGCCGCTGTGGCAACCGATACAGTTGTTCATAAAGATACGGCTGTCGCCGCCGGGGCTGCGTGATACATCCTGCCTGATCCGGTCCGGTATACGGGTCGTATCCATAATCGGTTCCAGATCGGTGCACATATGGTTAAGCAGGGTGAAGCGGAACATTGCGCGGTTGGTGCCGGCCACAAAAAATGCTTCGGCGGCAGCGCGGGTAGTTAGTACGCCTGCGTTGGCGCTCGACGGCACGCCTGTTAACGAAATCTGTGGTGCTGATATCAGATCAGCAGCCAGATTAACGCCGGACTCTTCAAGTTCTTCATAATGAACGTTGTTGGTGTTCGAGTAGTTCGACGTATCGCTGCCGGTATAAATGACTGTACCTGTCAGGATTTCGCGAAAGTCATAGTCATCGCGAACCATGCCGATGACGGTGGCAATGTAGTCATTGAGGGGCACAAACTGCGACTGGTCGCGATTCGTCCACGGCGCAACATGAGTTTTTAAAGTGACGTTATAGAAAGCGCTGTTGTTAACAGCAATTTCGGCCGCATCCAGTGGCTGTCCTGCAGCAATCAGCCCGGCCATCGTGTTCAGGTCCGCGCTGCTTGGCGGCACACCGGCGATGCGATCGTGCATCCGCCGTGCCTGATCACGGGCACTGAAAGGCACCGCGTCCGCAGTGGATAGCAGTTGAAGTGCGATAACAAAAAACGTTATCCAACAGACGTTTAAGCGTCTGTAAAAGGTGCCAGCCGGTCCGTCCATAGACCTGCCTCCGCAGTAGGTTGTGTGTCCTTTCAATATAAATTTGCCCGCAGGCAAACTCTCTTCGCGCTGGTGCAGTATACGCAGCTACACCAAATTGCAATCTGTGACAGGGTTAACATTTTCGGAAAAGGGCTTGCCGTTAAGTTAAATTGGTTCAATATTCGGGTGCCCGCTTGCCCAAACTGTACTTGCGCGAAGTACACAACCAAGCGGTTGTTTTGAGGAAAGGATGAACGAGAAGGATCTCACTACCGGAACACCGGAATGCACCGGTGTTCTCAGGTCGCTGTCTATTGCAGCTGTTGCGGCACTGACGTTGTCAGCATGCGGCGGCGGCGATGGCGTCGATATCGGTTCCGGCCAGTCTGCCGACCCGGTAATCATTGATGTACCGATTGCGTACATTGCGCGGCCATTGCCGCTCGATGATAACGACTTACTGATTGAGCCCGACGTAACCGAGTTGCGTGTTGCTTTGCCCGGTGCGGAACTGATTGTGCGTGATCGCGCGGCGCTGTCTGCGCCGGAAGTAAATGTTACTGAAACGCTGACTCAGGGTCTGGCCGATATTCGTGACCTGAGCGCGTCATACGATGGCGAACGTTTTGTGTTCGCGATGCGCCTTGATATTCAGGAAGGCGTAGACGAAGAAGATTTGCCCACCTGGAACATCTGGGAATATGAAGTCTCAAGTGAGACATTGCGACGCCTGATCGAGCTCGATGATGATGCAGAGGCAGGGCACGACAGGTTCCCGCGATATCTTCCCGACGGCCGCATCGTATTCAGTTCAACCCGTCAGACACAAACCGGCGAGATTCTCGTCGACGAAGGCCGCGGCCAGTTTGCCGCGCTTGAAGAAGGTCGCAACGACGAGGCCTTTTTATTGCATGTGATGGACGCCGACGGCGAGAACATCCGCCAGATATCGTTCAACCAGAGTCATGATCTGTTCCCCAGTGTCATGTTCACCGGTGAGGTGATGTTTACCCGCTGGGACCAGGCCGTCGTGAATAACGAATTTAATATCTACAAAGTGAACCCGGACGGCACGGAGCTGGAGTTGCTGTACGGGGCAAACAGTCACGACACCGGCACCGACAATGAACCGGTGGATTTCATCGTATCCCGCCAGCTACAAAGTGGTCGTGTGGTCTCTTTGATTATGCCGCCGATAGGTACGCAGGGCGGCGGCCAGATTGTAGAAATAGATACCCTGAACTATGTCGAGAACACGCAGCCGATTGCAGCGTATCGCGGCATCTTGACCGGCCCGGCGCAAGAGCCGGTTGCCGGCACGACAGTAACAACAAGTCCGCTGGGTTCTCCCGGAGGACGGTATGCATTCGTCGAACCGCTGTGGGATGGCAGCGGACGCTTGATGGTCAGCTATTCGCCATGTGTGATGCTGGTCGCGAACGAACCGTTCGGTTGTACCCAGGCCGGTATCGATGACCCGGATATTGAAGTGCTGCCGCCGGCTTACGGCATCTGGATTTACGATGGCAGCGACGGCACGCAGCAGGCTGTTGTGCCGCCGAAAGCCGGCGTCTGGTATCCGGAAGTTACCGCTGCGCAGATACGCACAGCGCCACTGACAATTTTCGATCAGACCGGTCCGACATCTCCGTACCCCGGGCTTGCCGCCGACGGCTGGGGTTTGCTGAATATTCGCAGTGTTTATGACATCGATGGAGTTGATACAGCGGTTCCCGATATCGAAACGCTGGCGAACCCGACGCTGACAGCATCGGATTTGCGTCCTGCCCGGTTTGTTCGTTTCGTTAAAGCAGTGTCGATACCGGATGATGAGATTGTCGATTTTGACGCTTCTGCTTTTGGCGTGAGTTCTGCCAGAGGGATGCGCGAGATTCTGGGCTACGCACCTGTTGAGCCGGACGGTTCGGTGCGGGCGCGGGTGCCGGCAAATGTGCCGATAGCTGTGCAGGTACTGGACGCCAACGGCCGAATCATACCGAACCGCGATCACTTCAACTGGCTGCAGGTTATGCCGGGGGCAGAAACCGGTTGTAACGGCTGCCACGTTCGCTCATCCGGGGAGTCGCACGGCCGTGCCGATGCGTTTGATCCGGTATATGCCGGTGCAACGTCGGGAACGTTCCCCGGCACCTCCGGCGCGTGGGTATCGCTGATTGGCGAAACAATGGCGGAAAGCCGTTCGCGTGACAGTTGTGCCAACAGCGGCTGCGACACGATTCATACGGACGTCGACATTGTCTATACCGACTACTGGTCTGCGGTACCGGACACAGGTTTTGCGTATCTCTATGATGATCTGCAAACACCTAAGCCGATTACTCCGGCCTGCGATGCCAGCTGGAATGCTTCCTGCCGGATAGTGATTCACTATGAAGATCACATTCACCCGTTGTGGTCGCTGCTGCGTCCGGTCATGAGTACCGGGGGCGACAGTGGCGATCAATGTATTTCCTGTCACACAACGACACCGGCAAACGGTGGCCCGGCACTTGATGCAGCGGCATTTCTTGATCTGACTGACGGCCCGGCAGAGGCGCCGAACCAACTGCAGTTCAGGGCCTATCGCGAGTTATTGGCAAATGATAATGAGTTGGAAGACAACGGTGCGGGGGTGCTTATAGACCGCGTCGACCAGATTGGCATCGACCCTGATACCAATCTGCCGATCTTCCAGTTCTACCCTGTGGCGCGTTCAATGGTTCAGGGTAATTCCGGCAACTCTTCGTTTTTTGACGTGTTTGATGCTGGCGGCTCACATGAAGGCTGGCTGACGCCTGCGGAACTGAAATTGCTGGCCGAGTGGCTAGATATCGGTGCGCAGTACTACAATAGCCCCTTCGACGCACCAGAGAACTAACGGATGATGCGCATCCAGCTGCTTTTGTTGTCGCTGCTTCTACTGGTCTCAAAAACTTCTTTCGCGGGAGAGGATGAGTATCAGGAAGTCGTCGTCCTTGATCCCTATATCGAATTGCACACCGGTGCCGGTCGCGGCTACCCGATTTTTTATGTTGTGGAACGCGGCGAAAAAGTTCTGTTACTGAAACGTCGTACCGACTGGGTCAAAGTGCGTTCGCCGCGCGGTAAGGAAGGTTGGGTCAGTGTCGAACAAATGAGTCGTACGCTGCAGCCTACCGGTGAAATGACGCAGTTTGATGACGGTAGCTTTGATGAGTATCAGGATCACCGCTGGGAAGTGGGCTTTCTTGCCGGGGATTTTGGTGGTGCCAATATTCTGTCCGGATACGGTGCCTATTCTTTTACGCCACATATTTCAGCGGAGCTGTGGCTATCGCAGATACTCGGTAACTTCTCCGATGGTTGGATGATAAATGCCAACCTTACACATACATTTTTTCCTAAATGGCGGGCATCGCCTTTTTTTTCGCTTGGCACAGGCGTAATTGATATTCGGCCAAAGGCAACGCTGGTCGATGCAGAAGACCGCCGCGATCAGGTTGCTATAGTCGGCTTTGGTGCTAAAGCCTACGTGACCCGGAGGTTTGTGTTTCGGGCGGAATACAAAAATTATCTGGTCTTTACCAGTAGAGATGAAAACGAGGATGTGAACGAATGGAAACTTGGTTTCTCCGTATTCTTTTGACGCTGACCGGCACGATGCTTGTAGCGTCCGCCTCGGTTGCACAGGTTAATGAGGACGATCAGGTTATTGACCCTGATGTTGAGCGTCGTGAGGTAAAGCGGGCTGATCTCGATAGTGAAAACTGGGAGCTGGGTCTCTACCTCGGGCTGCTGAGTATTGAAGACTTCGAGGTGAACCCGGTCGTCGGCCTGAAGGGCGCGTACCATATTTCCGAAGACCTGTTTACAGAGTTAAACATCGGTTACAGCAAGGCCGGCAAAACGAGCTTTGAGCGGTTAAGTGGTTCGCCGCCGTTGTTGAGCAGTTCCGATAGAAACTACATCTACTGGAACGTAAACCTTGGTTGGAACATTCTCCCTGGCGAAGCGTTCTGGGGTGAAGACAAGGTCTTCAATAACGCGTTGTACATCATCGGCGGTTTGGGCAGTACGTACTTCACCGGCGATAACAATTTTACGGTGAACTACGGATTGGGTTACCGCTTGTTGATGAACGATTCTTTTGCGTTGCGAATCGATTTCCGCGATCAGATGTTCGACTTATCGATTGCCGGTGAAGACAAGTTAACGCATAACTTTGAGGGTACTGTCGGCCTGACCTGGTTTTTCTGAGCAGGCCGCCGACAATACATGTGGAGGTCAAGGATGACGCTACATACACCAAATAACCTTTACAGGCGCGGGCTTGTGGCGGCGCAATTGTTGCTGCTCACGGCAGGGCTGGCAGTGGCCGGGCAGCTTAGCCCGGAGCCTGCGCCGCAGTTTTCGCTGGAGTCTAACGGCGGCGCTGAGGTAAGCCTGCAGGATTATTCCGGGCAGGTGGTCATGATTAACTTCTGGGCAAGTTGGTGTGGCCCGTGCCGGCAGGAGATGCCGCTGCTGGAAGACCTTTACCAGCGCTACGAGCCGCTCGGGTTTACCTTGTTGGGCGTGAATGTCGACGAAGATACTAGCGCGGCTGTCAGCTATCTGCAGGAAGTCAGCGTGAGTTTTCCGGTGCTGTTCGATACCGCAAGCACTGTTAGCGAAGCCTACGACGTGATTGCGATGCCAAGCACGATTCTGATCGGGCGCGACGGCAAGTTGCGCTACATCCACCACGGTTATCAGCCGGGTTACGAAAACGAATACCAGAACCAGATCAGAGAGCTGATCCGGGAGTAACTATGAAGAGCGTATTTTTGATACTGCTGTTGCTGGGGTCGAGTGCCTGTACTCAGGTGGAGCCGTGGGTGAAGCCCTATGAGCGCGCTAACCTGGCGGACCCGGTCATGTTGTTTGAGCGTGATCCGATATCCGACTCGTATATGCATCATGTGCGCGAGGCTCGCGAGGGCGCCCGCGGTGCTGCCGGCAGTGCCGGTGGTGGTTGTGGCTGTAACTAGGTAAGTGAGTAATGTTTAAACGCGGACTGACACTGCTGTTATTGCTGCCTGCCATCGTGCAGGCTGCGGTGTTGCCTGAGGATCGCGTTGATCTTTTGTATCACTCTTATGACGGGCAGGATGTCGAGGTTAACGGCCCGTCGTTTTTGGTGCGCAAGTCGCTTAGCCCGAATGTGTCACTGACAGCCAACTATTACGTCGACAACATCACCAGTGCTTCAATCGACGTCGTTACGCAGGGCAGTAAGTACACCGAGAATCGTCGTGAGGGTGGTATTGGTGCGGATTTTCTCTATGAAGACACGACCTTCACTGTAGGTATCTCGAACAGTGAAGAGAATGACTACTCGGCGACGACCAGTTGGTTCGGACTGACACAGGAGTTTTTCGGCGGGCTGAGTACGCTGAGCCTTGGCTACGGTCGTGGGTCCGATGAAGTGCGGCGCAACGATGACCCTGATTTTGAACCACAGGATGTTGACCGGCGCAGCTACCGTCTCGGGTTTACCCAGGTGCTGAGCAAGAATGCGGTGATGGGCGCGTCCTGGGAGACCATTTCCGATGAGGGTTATCTGAACAACCCGTATCGCGGCTACCGTTTCCTGACGAATACCGGCGCCGGCTTTGCGTTCTCTGATGAAGAGATTTATCCGGGCACCAGAACCAGCAACGCTGCTTCGGTGCGCGGCCGCTATTTCCTGGCGCCCGACGCGTCGGTGCATGCGGAGTACCGCTATTTCAGTGATGACTGGGATATTCGTGCCCACAACATTGAGTTCGGTTATACGCGGCGTTGGGGCGAGCGCTGGCTCGGCGAAGTCGGGTACCGCTACTACACGCAGACCGGTTCCGATTTCTTCTCCAATGTGTTCGCATTTGAGAATGCGCAGAACTTTATGGGGCGCGACAAAGAGTACAGTCCGTTTGATAATCACACGCTGCGTTTTGGTGCCAGCTATCAGTTCCTGCCCGATGGTTGGTGGCGGCTGAATTCAGGTACGATCAATCTGAACTACGACTTCATCCGTTTCAGTTACGATGAATATACGGATAACACCAACACGACCGATGCCTCACAGATCCCGAATGAAAAACTGCTTGAGTATGATGCGCACGTTCTGCGGCTATTCATCTCTATCTGGTTCTGATCGCCACGGGCTGCTGCTATGAACTGGCCCGCATTCAAACAACTTCTGAGTTTCATGCTGCTGCTGTTGGCGCTGCCTTCGGCGCAGGCTGAATGGCGGTATCAGACAGCCGAGAAAATGGGCACGCTGATTACCGTGCAGTTCTGGGAGCCTGATGCCACGCGCTCCGCGCGTCTGATGCGCAGTTCCATGGCCGAATTCGACCGCATCGAAAACGCCATGAGCACGTACATTCCGGAAACGGAAATATCGCAGGTTAATGCCCATGCAGCCGAGCGGCCGGTAACGGTTTCGGCGGAGTTGCTGTTGTTGGTGCAGCGGGCACTGGAGCTGTCGGAGTTTACAGGCGGGTACTTTGATATCACCTACGACAGCGTCGGTGTGGACTACGACTACCGGGAGAAGCAACGGCCTTCGGATGCGGACATTACTGCCAGCCTGAGCAGGGTCAACTACCGCTACGTTGAACTCGATGCCGACAAATCGACAATCCGCTTTGCAGAGCCCGGTGTGCGTATCAACCTGGGCGGTATCGCTAAGGGCTATTCAGTCGAGCGGGTGGTTGCGTTGCTAGCGGGTCAGGGTATTGAGCATGCCAGCGTCACCGCCGGCGGTGATACCCGTATTTTGGGTGACCGCAGAGGCAAGCCGTGGATAGTCGGTATCCGGCACCCCGATAACGAGACGGCTGTCGTGACCCGCTTACCGGTGATCAACGAAGCGATTTCAACGTCCGGCGATTACGAGCGGTTTTTTATTGAAGACGGTAAGCGTTATCACCACATTTTGAACCCCGCGAGCGGTAAGCCCACAGAAGGGGTGCGCAGCGTGACTGTGCTCGGGCCGGACGGCACCCTCACCGATGGTTTGTCGACGAGTTTGTTCGTTGCCGGGGTCAGCGAAGGCATGCGCCTGATAGATGCATTGCCGGCGTATGAGGCAGTGATTATCGATGCGGCTGGTACGTTGCATTACTCGAACGGACTGCGTGCCGAGTGAGTACAAAAAAGTCTTTAATAAACAAGTATTTAAATAAAGGGCGGGAATGTTCTGACTACGCGTTTCGTGACCTGTGTCACAGGTTTGATGCAGTATCCTTGAGACCATAACGCCTTAGGATGTGAGCCGCCGGGCGCAAGTGCGGTTTGCAGCTTCAATGGAAAGGACCACAACGACAGATTTTCGGGCTTTTGCTGCCGCGAAGCGGCAAAGCCAGACTGGCGGAACAGACTTAAATTAGGGCGCAGATCGACGGCCGTATTCTTGGGATAAGAAGGGTCGGAAAACAGCAACAGCTTTGCCGTCATGCGCATAGCCGTTGCCATCGCCATGCTGTAGCATTGGCTCGTTATTGTTGCTACTTATGTCAAGTCTGACCGGATCGTCCCGTGGCGTTCAGGTACTTCGGACATGCAAAACAGATTGGCGCGTATTAAAAGTTCAGGCCTCATACTAGCGGCGGCACTTCTTGCCTCGTCCGCTTTCAGTGCTATGCCTCCGGCAGATCAGCCGGCCCCCGACTTTGCGCTTAAAAGTCACTCCGGTGTGAACGTCCGGCTTAGCGAATTCCGTGGCGAAGTGGTCGTTCTGAACTTCTGGGCGAGCTGGTGCCGGGCCTGTCGTACCGAAATCCCCCGGCTTGCCGAACTTGCGACGGCCACCGACAACCCCGATGTGCAATTTATCGGCATCAGTATCGATGAAGACCGGGCGGATGCGCGGCGCTCTTCCCAGGAGCTGGGTGTGACGTATCCGACATTGGTCGATGACGAGCACGTTGTCAGCGAACTCTACGACTTGCCGACACTGCCCGTTACCTTACTGATCGATCGTCACGGCGTGATTCGTTGTATCCATTCCGGCTACGAGGCCGGTAACGAGCAGTTATACGCTGC
>Ga0209692_10002171_pt1 | contig 22738 bp, 17 predicted proteins | sample tdDd472_FD_187129 | JGI IMG/M metagenome (GOLD analysis project Ga0209692, IMG submission 187129) | Marine sediment microbial communities from the Atlantic coast under amendment with organic carbon and nitrate - tdDd47.2 (SPAdes)... | ecosystem: Environmental > Aquatic > Marine > Coastal >... | reverse complement strand
GTTGATAAATTAACCTTCACATCTTTTGGTATCTGATTGAATATGCATGACAAAAGGTTCCCGACGAGCCTCCCCAAATCTGGTTGTCATGAGCATGAATTTCAATATTTGAATTTGAATGATAGGCAGCAATGAGCATACTAAGGTTTGCGTCAAAACCGGGGTCAGCCTTCTTGAACCAATATCCATGCATACAGTTAGAGCCATTTATTTCCAACTTAACAATTACGTCTCCACCACCGTATTCAGTGTATGAAATTAGCTCTTTAATTTTTGAATTCGCCGAAGGTTCCGTAGCTGCGGACAAATTAAACGCGACAACCGCTAAAACTATAATGATTATTCTCATTTTACTTCCTTATTATTCCATCTTAACCTTTGGCTGTAGGTTGGGGTGAAGAAGGAACCCCAACATATTCAATTTCAATCTTTCCGAGCCAGTAACTATTAATCGTATTATTCAATTATTATTGGGGTTAACTACCCCTACCTATAAAATTAGTCGTGTGTGTTTATATAAGTAACTCTTGGGTAACCACCATCGCACCCATCAATATAAAATGTAACCTCTGCTCCTGATGTTCTCGCCGCTAACAAAAGGCTATAAATTTCTTTTTCATAGATGGAGTTTCTCGCCACGTGATACCAAGATATTGAACCGCAACCATCAGGATCTTGCATAGCTGCATAGGTTTGAAAATATATACCTGAATCAGCATTCACATGCAGTTTTTTTATCTTCTTTGCAGACAAAACGGTAGCGCTTACCGTTGCAATTTGGATGGCAATAAAACCAAAAACTAAAAACAATATTTTTTTTGTCATATCAATACTCATTCGACTCTGTAGGTTGGGGTGAGGCACGAACCCCAACATTTTAGTTCAAACCAATTCCCCAACCGATAATTCATTTTCTACACATCCACCCCAATCAGCAGGATAGATACCTCTGTCAACATCCCGATGAAAAGACGAATGCGGCCAATCCAAAACGCTCTCCACGTAACCGTGTTTCACGGGGTTGTAATACACATAATCCATGTGACGTTTGTAATCCAAATCATCGCGAATTAAATGTTCCCAATATCGTCGTTGCCAAATGCCGCGTTCACCTTTGGTGATTCGGCTTTTATTGATGCGTTCGGTTTTGGGGATGCAGCGGGAGAATCCCGATTTAATTAGTCCCCAACGCGTTGCGAAATCCGCATCGTTTTTTGGCAATGTCCATATTGCATGCAAATGGTCCGGTAAAACCACAAACGCATCAATTTTAAAAGGATGATTGTTTTTTACCGTTTTGATGATATTGCGTAAGTCATCAAAATAATCCACGAGCAAAGTTTTATTTCGTTCCGCCAAATTGACGGTAAAGAAATAGGTGCCACCTTTTACATTGGCTCGTCGATATTGCATTGTTCAATTCCGTTTGTGTTTTCCGTTTTTATTTCAATTTCGTAGGTTGGGTTGACGAAGGAACCCCAACATGTTCAGTTTAACGTTTTCGTGTCCATTCGATTGTTAATCGTTTAATTCAACCATTGTTGTTGGGGTTAAACACCCCAACCTACATCAACCCAACTTACCGCGTTACACATCCACCCCAATCAGCAGGATAGGTACCTCTGTTAACATCCCGATGAAATGACGAATGCGGCCAATCCAATACGCTCTCCACGTAACCGTGTTTCACGGGGTTGTAATACACATAATCCATGTGACGCTTGTAATCCAAATCATCGCGGATTAAATGTTCCCAATATCGTCGTTGCCAAATGCCGCGCTCACCTTTGGTGGTTCGGCTTTTATTGATGCATTCGGTTTTGGGGATGCAGCGGGAGAACCCCGATTTAATTAGTCCCCAACGCGTTGCGAAATTCGCATCGTTTTTTGGCAATGTCCATATTGCATGCAAATGGTCCGGTAAAACCACAATCGCATCGATTTTAAAAGGATGATTGTTTTTTACCGTTTTAATGACATTGCGTAAGTCATCAATATAATCCACGAGCAAGGTTTTATTTCGTTCCGCCAAATTGACGGTAAAGAAATAAGTGCCACCTTTTACATCGGCTCGTCGATATTGCATTGGTCAATTCCGTTTGTGTTTTCCGTTTTTATTTCAATTTCGTAGGTTGGGGTGACGAAGGAACCCCAACATGTTCAATTTAACGTTTTCGTATCCATCCGATAGTTAATCGTATAATTCAACCATTGTTGTTGGGGTTAAACACCCCAACCTACATCAATCCAACTTACCGCGTTACATCAACCCAACTTACCGCGTTCGTCGATATTGCATTGTTCAATTCCGTTTGTGTTTTCCGTTTTTATTTCAATTTCGTAGGTTGGGTTGACGAAGGAACCCCAATATGTTCAGTTTAACGTTTTGGTATCCATTCCATTGTTAGTCGTATTATTCAACCATTGTTGTTGGGGTTAAACACCCCAACCTACATCAACCCAACTTACCGTGTTTACCGCGTTGCATCATCCCAACTTACCGCGTTTTAATAAACAATTGCTTCATTTAAATGAAATAATCCTCTGACACCAGGTTTTAAAGATTTCCACTTTCCATTAATCGCAACCCATTTAGTTTGCTCGGTATAAAAATGCTTAACATTCTTGCGTACGGAAACGAACTTGATTTCTATTGAAATAGTGCTACTTTCTCTTGTTGCTTCTAAGATTTCCACACCAATAAGATTCCAACCTTTTGATGATTCCATCATTTTATTTAGATAAAGATCATAGTCTACCGTTTCTCTAAACTTTCGTGTCCTGTATTCGTATGTTAACTTCCAGTCTTTGTCTTTCTCAAACGTATAATAGTCTCGGACTGTTTGCGAAAGGTTTATGTCACCAATTTTTTCCTCTCCAATTATTTCAATAGCGGAGGTGTCTGGCGAGCTTATTAAAAAAAATATAATCAGTATATTTAGCATTTATTAGTCTCCACTTAATTTAAACTCTTCTAGTCTTGGTAAACCTGTTACTTCAATTTTGTAACTATAGTTCACTAGTTGACCGGTGTAGATATATCTAGTATGCACCAATTGACTATTTGCTGAATATAAAACCCTAAACTTAAGTTCTCCATTTACCTTAGTTGACTGAATATCTGCAAGTTTAACGTTTTTATCCCCTTTTTGTGCTGTTATCGTAAGCTTTTCAATTATGTGAGTATCCACGCACCCCTCTAGGTTGCTATCGCACCCTCCAACTAAATGATCCATATACCAATGTTTATGAATAACTTTAGTAATCGTTTCTACTATAACTATATCACCTACTATGGGCGACCGTTCCCCTATAGGTCCCTGTTTCTTTAAAACAAGTTTAGCTTTTTCTTTTCTTTTCGGAACGTATTCAGTGCCTCCACCAAAATAATTAAATAAAGCCTGATACATTGCAGTTTGAGCTCCATTCGCAAACTTTCCTCCAGACAATGCAGAAGCAGTTCCACCTACAACCATCGATACTAGCGTTCCAGCGACCAGGTTATCTCCGGTTGCTTCAATTAACGGATTTCCTAATCCTTTAGTAAATCCAGCGCTTGCAAAGCCATGCCCAAACTTTCCTCCATTTAGCTCGGCAATAACACCACCAGAGAATGCATGCAATGCAATCTGAGACGTTATTTGCGACTTAGTTAAGAAGTTTCCACCAAAACCATGTAAATCCCACGGGTTTAGTTCCCCTTCTAATACATCTGTCCAGTTACTTTGTGCGACTTCATTAAAGTGACTGCCAATTTCTTGAAATACTTTAGCCGTAAACGCAGCAATTGCACCGGATTTAATAGCTTGTCCTAAAGTTGCTCCATTACCATAAGACATAGCCGCAGCATAGGCACCACATCCAGCTGGCCCCCCATAGAAACAAGACGCCGCCTGTAATGCCCAATTTAAGACTTTAAACTTTGAAATAAATCTAGCTAAACTCTTAAAGAAATGTCCAGACGGATCCGTATAACTCAATGGATTATTCAACACATATGCATACCGATTCATATTCTGCATATTCTTAGGTGCCTGAATATACGCGTCCGCCTGCATAAACCGCCCAATATTAGCATCATAAATCCGCCCATTCATATGGATAATATCCACACTATTAAGCATTTCATGGCCGGTAAATCCACGGTCGGTCGTTCCTAACTTCGCGATTACAGGAATAGCAGTATAAGGATTCGTTGAAGTAACCTGATATTGCTTACCAAATGGATCGTAGCGGAAGCGTTGCTCAGAACCATCATTGTGATCTTTTATGGCAACCACTGATCCCAGATGATCTTTTAACAAATATTTAGTCTTGGTCGTCTTACCCGGTAGCCCCGATTTCTCGGTATCAATTTTAATGGCGACTCCACCAATATAATATTTATGTTCCGTATCACCATCTTTGGCACCACCAGTGTGAACCACTTTTTCATATGCGCCCAGGTAAGTCGTTTCAATAGAAACCGGCGTACTGCCCTCATAAACATTATCAATGCGACGATATCGCTCACGGCTACTACCGTAACGGAAAGTAATTTGACTCGGATTGCTGATGCCTTTTTTGATGTAAACCGGTTTCTCAAATGCAGCGTATTTAATTTCACGGTTGTTATTGCTGCTCGCATGGTCTGTATCGCTGGTCATATTGCCGTTAGCGTCATAACCAAAGGTTCGTTTTTTCACGCCCGAATTGTAAATACTGGTGACCGCATGAACACCTGCGGTGCCTTCTCCGTAGCGATAGTCATTACCCATATCCGATTTAGACTTGAGGTTACCAAGCTCGTCATAGCTATAAGATTTTACTAGTGAGCCGTTAACCTTGAATGTTGTAATTCGATTCAACAGGTTTGTATTACCAGCCCCTTCAAGATAACCAAAGGTTTCTGTTCGATTCGATTTGTTATCAATTCGTGACGTGACATTTCCAATATCATCGAAGCTTTGGTTGAAATTGACAATTTCATTGCCTAGCTGACCAGCCATTATCCAATCAAGATAACCCGTCTCAGCGTTATACCCTTTCGACGAAGGAATAGCCGCGGATCCGTAACCAATGGTTTCATCGATGACATTTCCAAACTTATCAATGTCATTAATGGTGCGATAAATCTTAGTTGCGTCTTCACCGTCAGTGATTTTAGTTAGCGTACCGTAAGCATCGTAATGATTTTGCAACGTAATCGCTTCCGGCAAAATCGTAAACTCCACTCGGCTAGAGTTTTCTTCAAATACCGACATCACCAGATAGTTTTCGATATTACTTGAACCTTCTGATTTGATTTTTTGCATCGCGCTTTCGGCGCGCGCTAAATCATCATATCCGGTAATTTTTTCCTGCAGCGGAATAGCGCTCCCCGTATTACTACAATCAATGGTTCCTGCATACAACGCAACCGAGTGCAATGCACCTTTTACCACCTCACCGGTTGTTGTTTCTCCCAGTGGTGCGGTGTCGTAGTTCCAGCAAGTAGTTTGGACATCAATACCCGCAACACTGCTATGACCGGAATACGCCGCATTATCAATTCGACGCACCATGCGACCCAGTTGATCGTATTCCTGAATAATCGATACACCACGCGCATCGGTTTGGCGCTTTAACTCACCAAATCCGTTGTACTCATAGGTCCAGATACCTTTATCCAGATCGTTAGTTGAAGTCTTATGACCGGCGTAGTCGATAGAATTAATGATTTCGTTATTTTGACTATCGACCAGCTTAGTAAATTGACCTTTACTGTTGTAGGTATAGGTCATGGTTTTACCCGCATTGTCAGTTACCGAAAGCAAATCGCCATTGATATTTTTGGTTTCAATATGCTTTTGTCCAATCGCATTGACGGTTGTGGTGGTTAAACCTTCGTAGAGTTTGCTGGTGACACGGTCGCCAGGTGCAATTTCTTCATAAAGACGACCTAGCGCATCGTATTTGGCTTCCGTGTAATAAGCGCTCACCGAATCCACGCTACCAAACATCGGCTGATAACCGTATTTCACACGGCCAAATTTATCGTACGCAATCCGGGTCACAATTTCACGAGCACCCATGACCTGCTTGGTTGTCACAATTTTCTGACCGAGTTTATTAAAGAATTCTCGGCTGTAACCACTCATCAAAACGCCAGCGGAGTCATAAGCTTTTGATTCACTATAATAAACGCCTTCGTCAGGACAAGAAGCGCCGCCAGTACCACACTTGTAAAGATAATCACGAGTGTACGCACCATCGACACCTTTGCTCTCATACTTCATTCCAATTTCATCATACTGGAAACTGGTTGATAAGCCGTTAGGGCCGGTTTGTGTTTTTACGCCGCCGAAGCGGTCGTGGTAAGTGTAGGTTTCTTTATGGCCCAAATCATTAGACACTTCTTCAACATCACGACCTTTGGCCGAATCGTATTTAGTCGTTGTTGAGCGCTGAGATTCCGTATCGTCAAACAATCCGGTAATTGCATTAAACTCTTTAGCGCTAATGGTTTCCTTAACTTTGCTTCCGTACTTGTTATATTCGTAGGATTTAGAAACGGATTTGTTTTGCTTATTCTTAGACGAATCCAGGAAGCTCGTTTCTGACTTGAGCATGCCAGGGAAGCCTTCAGAACCGATGTAGTTTTCAGGATAATACTCAAAACCACTAATTTCTTTTTCGCTGCCGCTTACATCACTACGAGTTTTAGTGACTTCGACATGGCGTAGTCGGGCATATTTTTTCTCGTAAGTGGTTGTTCCAAAGTCGTTGACAGTAACAGTTTGGAACCACTGTGTTCCGCCTGCTCCACCAGCAGCCTCAGAATTAGTGTTTAAAATAACCGCACTCGTTAAGTTGCCGTAATTATCCCCATAGGTATTGGTGGTGATCACCTGATTAACAAAAGTGCGCGTATTATCAGTTAAATCATTCGGCGTACTATCCGATTCCAGCGTCCAGTTTTTCTCAACCGACTCGGCAAGATAAGGGAATGAGAGTCCCCCAATGAGTTTCTCAGCCCAAGTGTTAGTCGCTTCACTTAAAATTGTATCGTCCGACAATTTACGAACCGTTGTTTTGGGGTAACCGATAAATGGAAAGTCTTGCTCATATTCGGTTTCAGTGATTATTCCCGACTGTACGTCTGTCGTAATTAACTTTTTAAATCCTAATACGCCGCGCCCTATTAAATGGGCTCTGAAGTCTTCGTACTCGTAATTGATTGAAACAGTTTGTTCCGTGCTGCCACTGTAAGTCGCCGTATCACTTTCAACTTTAGACACGACCGTCATCGGCGTGGTCAGTTGAATAAATGGATAGCTTGGTTTCGCGTAGTTATTGGTATAAACACTAGTATCGGTTAATTGCTTGTAAGTAATATCTGTCGATACGCCATACGCGCTAGTAATAGTGGTGATTAAGTTGCCTTTAGGTGCAAGTGTTGAGGTAGGTCCTGGTAACTCCCAACTGTTCCAACTTGATGTACCTTCCTTTGCCATAATCAAATCGGCTACACCGCGTCCGTTGAGATCAGCATAAACAACCACTGGATCCATGGGGATACCACTTAGCGAACCTTTATATTTAAAACTTTCACCATCATATGCATAAGTTTCGTATCGATTATCCACACCATTTTCAATATAGGTCCAGAACTCGGCTTGTCCGTCATTATCGGCATCGACTATGACTGAGCGGTTGTTATCATCTTCATCTGTTGACGCCAAAATACCTGAATCAATTGCATCGCTAAACCCCTGAGAGCCGCCTTCATTAATTCGGTAATGCCAACGACCATTTGAGACGTACATAACATCGGTAATGCCGTCACGGTTGAGATCGTAGGGTGTGATACTTTCGATTGAAGTTGAACCAATTTGATCAAAGGCGATAAACCGTGAATTATCTACATCGAAGGTATATGCGAATACACCAGATGATACTGAGCTAGGCGCGCCGCGATCATTCCACTGAACGTTATAACCTTCAAGGATCAGGTCGGTAACACCATCACCATTAAAGTCGCTAAATCTTGTACCGCTATCTTCGCCTTTGGAATATATCTTTCTAAATGTAAAGCTAGAGCCGTTGTAGAAGGAAACGGGTTGGTAGCCGTCGAATTTGTTAATGACATTTTCGGTTTCGCAACCCAATTCTGGGTCACAGGTTGTTATTGTGCCGGGATACTGACCTTGCGCGTACCACTTAGCCGACCATGTGGTCAAGTCTAATAGATCTTGTAAGCCGTCACCGTTTAAATCAACAACAAACAGATTTTCAGGCGCTGTGTCTCCCGTGCCAGCAAGACGTCTTAGATTATTAAATGTTTTCGAACCCGCATAATATTCCCATTGGTACCAATTCCCATTTCTTTGACTAATAAGTTCGATGACACCATCAGCGTCTAAATCAATCGGTTTAAGACTAAAAAATTCACTGGCCGTCAGCGTTAGACCAGTGTACACCTGTGTGCCATTATCAGGCGTGAGATAGAGCTTATCGTTTTTAAAAGTAAGTAATTCGCTTTTGCCGTTGCCATTCAAGTCAAAAGCTTTCAAAAAGCCTGCGGTCGGTGCGGTTGGCATGGCGATGGTATCTTTCACATAAACCGAACTCGCCCAACTCCAGTCAAAAGTTACCGGCTCAAAACAGTTACCCAGATAACTACACTCTTGAATGGCTTTGATCTGATTAAACTTACCGTTTAGTCCCAATTGGTGATAGAACTGATAAGTACGTTGCAAATATCCATCTTTATAAACACGAACGTGTTTCAACAATTTCGTCATCGAAACTTCTGACCCAGCACTGTAACCGTGCGTTTGATCGGTGCGCTCGAACTCAGCGTCTAGCTCATCGGCATAAACAAAATCGATGGTGTTGTAGGGGTTTAAATTTTGAGCATCGTTACCGGTATAGAGAATTTCATCGAGGTAGTGTTCGCTGCCCGATGAGTTTTTGCCATACTTATACTGGATGTAGTTGCCCGCCAGATCGACAGTTCTTTCAAGCATCCAAAGACGGTTAGCTGAGTTGTGGGTTGCTTTAACCAGTGCGTTAGTTGATGCACTGTTGTGCTTACCGTAGTAGTGAGTATCACCTGAACGGGTTTTAACGGTGAAGTATTCTGGACCATTGGTGAAGTCGTCATCAGTATCAAATGATTTAATCGTATTATTTGAAAATGTTTCTGTTCGATATTCGACTTCTCTTTGGTCGAATGCATAAACACCAGCTACTTTTTCAAACAATTGTTGACCGTCTAAACAAATGCGGTCATTAGTGTCATTATTAATCGCTGTGATACTTTGATTTTGTGTCAAATTCTCAGCACAACGAGAAATTGCCGACATACCGCCTATATTCCACCCCATTCCGAGCGGACCATTGCCCGCGCTGGATGAATAGTTAAATGTGACGTTCGGTGCAACGCCTGCGGTTCCTTTAGGGATGGATATTGGTAGCGAGTAAGTCGCTGCTCCTGATTCGCTAACTTTAAAGTCCCCACCAGTACTGCCAACCAGAGAAGCAGTCTTAGGATCTTCCTCAAGATGGAATGCGATAGCGACATTATCAATAATGCCGCCAGCATTAGAGTAAGCAAAGTTATCAGGAACACCGGCCACTTTACTGATCATCTCGATGTCTGCGCGGCCATCATTATTGATATCTTTAATAACCAGGTCGTAAGAAGCGTTAGACCAATCAAGTCCTTTATAGCCATTGTTTATGGTCTGGCGAACGGTTCCATCACCATTAAGGATATGGAGCGATGAGCCGGTTGGTTTACCTTGGAGAACAATTTCGTTGTATCCGTCGCCATTAAAATCGCCGAACTGAACAACAACATTGTCTGGGTCTGCATCAAGATCAAAACTGGTATAAGTCGCGTTGCCATTTGCATCCCAGGAAACTATGGCATTAACGACATCTTTTGGAAGAAGAATGGGAGTTATGATATCGCCATGCAGTAAAACGAGTTTATTGTGTCCGAGTAGGAGTAATTCATCACCCGGGCTTGAATTTAAATTGGAAGAAAACGCACCGTAAGTTTCAGCACTCCAGTCAGTAATTTGACTGATGTCGGGGTGAGTCGTAGTCCAACTTACATGAAAACCAGATATGGTACTTCCCGCTTTTGCGGTAATACTGGATGTCTGCCCAGTCTTTAATGCCTGGTTAAACGCATCCTGGTTTCCATCACCATTAAAGTCACCCAGGATTTCATTAGTGGCGTTTGCGACGCCCGAAAATCCTAAAATCAGCCCTAAAGTTGAAGCAATGATTCCCTTGTTAAATTTCATAGTTTTTCTTCCAGTTTTTTTCTTAATTTGAATTCTTTAGTTTTTTAATTTATCTATTTCGACACACTTAAATAAGTCATTGTTGGAAAAGTGGGCTGCCCAGAAAAGCAACTCGTCGACAGTTTAAAATTGACTTTCCTATTGGCATAAAACGCCGAAGAAACAATCATTAGCACTGCCTCACCGTTCGCATCATTTTTCTCATCCCATCGGATGGACGTCGATTTACAAGCCTCTGGACCAACGGGGTCGCCTGAAATTTCCGCATAACAAATATTGTTATATCTATGGCAACCAAAGCTTAATATCTCTCTATTGCCTGAAGATTCTGCGAAAGCATCTGACGCCGGAACTAGCAACAAGAAACAGGTAATTAGTAGATTTTTCATAATTAATTAAACACCACGTAAGCGCGATTGATGTAACAAAGACTGCTTGTCTCATCAAAATTAATAGTCATTTTTTTGTTTGTAGAAGCCGCCGTTAGAGCAAGAGAATAGATTTTGTCTACACCTTCCTTTGTCATTCCGTTGGCTCCACTAGAGATTCTGTGATATTGATCATTATTGGTACAGGCCGGGCTATTGTTAGTGAAAACAATAACAACCTCACCACTCCCTAGCGGATAAACTCTTTTAATTTTGCTAGTAAACCAAGTGCTTGCGGCAGCGCTCTCTGCGAGGGCTCCTAAAACAATAAATAAACATATGCTTTTGAACATCAGACTTTATTCTCTCATTGATATATAACCAAAATCCCAAGCGCCTGACCGCACATTACACGTGTCGAGATAATGGATAAAAATTTTCTTGTTCGCATGTTTAGCACCGTTTTCCCTGTATTGGATTTCGAACTTCAACCCAACCTATGGTGCTACTTGATTGCGATACTAACCATAATCGAAATTTCATTCCCGCCGCAGCCATTTGACTCATTCGTTCCTGGATTAGTGCTAGCGTGATACCACAGATCTATTTTTGAGCCTGAACTCTTAGCCGTAAGTAAAGCACTCAAAAAGCTCTTTCCCTTATCAGTTGTATGATCAAATTTTAAATGTTCGCCCCAATTACTGCAGGTATTAGCTGGTTGAGGTGTCACGCCAAAGTAAACATAAGTCCCATCGATTCGAACTCGGTTGATCGATACGCTCCCCTGATAATCAGCCAGCAAATTTGTGCTAAAAATTACAATTAATATTGCTATATACTTTTTCATTTCAAATAATCTCCAACGCGAATAAATGTAATTATGGGTAGGTCTCCTTTATTCGGTAAACAATCACCTTTCGTTCCACCGATATCAACTAACGTACCGCTAGCCTGCGCGGACATAGCAAACGAGATCATATATTTGGTTTTTTCTGTCATATTTGAAAGAGGAATTGCGGCCCAATCGGCTCCCCAAGTCCCCGTACAGTCAGACAAGGTATCGGTATCACCGCTAAAAGAAACAAAAATATACTCATCATTACCGGCTTGAATATGGTCAATTTTGACTTGTCTCAGTTGCCACCCTGCAGCTATAACATTTCCAGAAAAAACTGTTATTAAGAAACTAAGTACTATTCTTTTCATTTTATTTCCCTCATCGTTGGGTTGGGTTTCGTTTCTCAACCCAACTCCAAAATATTAATTAATATCTTCTTCCCTTATCATAAAATAGGAAGGTGAGGGCGAATTAGAGTATGTAGGAATATTTGAACAATCCATCCCTTCACTATCGCTGTAACTCAAGGTAACTTTCTTTTTGTCTTTCAAAGCTGTTGTGGCGATAGAGCTCCACATAGAGCAGGTAATTGAAGAGATATTATTTATTTTTCCATCTAGATTACATAGTTGCGTGTAGTCACTCCGCCAGTCCCCTCTAATAACTAGATTACCACTCCTGGAAACATAAACGTTGGTGAGCTTCCCACTACAATAAAAGTTCGCAGATGCTAAGCCCGGAAACACAAGCAGAATCCCCAAAATAAATTTTTTCATTATTCCCTCAAATGTTGGGTTTCATTCCTCAACCCAACCTACAATCATTTTTATTAATAATCCCGGCTCATTCGATGAGCCCAGCTAAACTATTTTTTATTATTGCGTACAAAGTTCCCCAATCACTGCCGATAACCTTTGCACGCGGGCGATAATCATGCCCTAAAATTAAAATAAAGGTTGGTAAATTTAAGACAAATTTATGTAAATTTTGGACAACTTAATGAAATTGTTAAAAATTACCAAGGTTTTTTGTCAAAAACGCTACCAAATTTTCACGACTTAAAAATTAATCTGATTTTGATACGAAGGTAAAAACTAAAGAGGAAGGATTATGACAGGCGCAGGGGTGCATCAAGATTTAAAAATCCTTTTTTCTTATTATTTAAACTATTCGTTCCCTCAAAATAAATTAAGACAGCAAACTTTAATTCACGGCTATCCTAAATCGAGATTTTTAAAAAATCAACACTGTTAAATTAAATGTGTGCATTTTACCCCAATAAAAAAACACAACATCGCTTTTATGAGATGCTAGGTGTTCAACTGAAAAGGTTTTTGGAGAGAGTTAACGTTACGGAATACTCGTTTCGAATTTAGAATGAGTAATAAAGGCTGGAAAATTCACAAAATTATATTTTTTTCGTATACAAAATAGCATTGTCGAGTTCTACTAAGATTTATTGTTGCATTTGCTATATAAATACCAGCTAGCCGGCTATATATTGTCACTCACGATACAAATCGAATAACAAAGTTAAATCGCCACCATCTGCGGCTCTTAATGCATCAATATATCTTCGACGCGTTTCAGTCACCTTGTCTAAGTCCCTTCCTCCCCAATTTATCGGAGAGATCGAAAAATATTTTTCCGCAACCACATCCACATATATACGTGAAAATCGACCGTTGCCATTTGGAAAAGGATGAATTTTAACTAGCTGGTGATGAAATCTAAGGACAGATTCCATTGGAGGATAAGTCTCAAATTCAATCCAGGCTAACACATCATCCAACAGATTTTTTAGAGCCATTGAAATTTGCAAAGGGTCGATACCAATATTTTTCTCAGTTTGTCTGAAGGTTCCTGCCCAACGCCAAACTTGTCCAAAAAGCGCTTTATGTAAATCGCGTGCAAATCCAATGGTTAAAATATCCTCTCGTTTAACTTTCTTTAACCAAAGTAAACCTTCAACAATATTTGCTTGCTCAAGCTCGTCCAATTGATTTCTTGTTGTGATATGTTTGAATTTTAGCCCGACGGATTCATCTGGACCTAAAGGCGTCGCTCCATCGACATTTTCATCGTTTGTCATTTGTCGTCATCCCAAAACCAGGCCGGCATTTCTCTCACCAATCTGTCTGCTACTTCGTTAACCTGGTATTCTATCTGCGCTTTTGTCGTTGCCTGCTCTTCTAACTTCATTTGAATATTGGCTTCTTGCAGAATCTTAACCGCATGACGACGTGCTCGCTCTTTTAGCGTTCTATCAATACTCTCCTTTGGTACAATCGCATAATAAAATTCACAATCCATCGCTTTAGCAGTTTCTTTTAACTTGTTGAGTGTTAAAGTCCCTTCGAGCTCAGCCTTTTCGATTCGATACAATTCGCTCTTTTTAATACCGGCTTTTTTCAAAATCACATTAGTTGGCATTTTTAATGCCTTTCTATTCGTTCGTAGCCACCCCTCAGTTGGAGTAACCAATCCTGAGACTTTAGAAATGGTAGAATCGATAATTTCTCGATACTGCTTTATAGCTAACTCTTTTATATTCATGGCTTCGGCCCTTATACTCCATATATATATGGACCACTATAGCTTAAAATTCCATACATACATAGACTTTAAACTATTTATATTCCATATATTTGTGGATTAAAAACAAATCTTAACAAGCCTAACCAATGGTAAAAACAGCAAATAAACCCGAAATATCAATTAGTTAGATCAAAATACGTTCTAGATATTAAGGCTATCATCCGAATCTGCACGTTGAAGGTAGTTTAGACGGGTGCTAATTATCTGTAGCGGACGTTTGAGCTTTTTTAAAAGCTCTTTGAAAACGGTTTCGCGGCGCTAAAGCTTTCCCGCGAGTCACTTTTATCCTAAGCGACAAAAGTAACCAAAAACGCTTTACGCTGAAGATAACTAAGTAGTCATTCCTTAAAAGATTGATAAGCCTGCTCGGTCGTCTTTTGTTGAAAGGGAGTCAGCGGAAGGACAGAGCTCGCTCACGCTCATTTTACTGTCCTTGTCTACCCGCTGCCTCATGAGTTTCACAAGCCCGTTAGAGCCGCTAGGCAAAAAAGACTCAAAGGCATGATGCCCGTCTTTATGTATCAAGGTCGGTTAGCTGGAATGATCAACATTGGGGTGGGGTATAAAGGCACACCAGTGGTAGGCAATTTATCATTGCTAAGTTCTAGTACTCGGTCAATTAACTGTCCCAGCGGACCGAGCGTCGGGCATTTTTGGTTATATTTACATGGATGTAATGTATGCAGTTTTTGCAGGAGCAAAAAACTGTCTTTTGCAGCTCTTGAAAAAAGTAACTCGCACGCAAGCGAAGCGGTGCGAAACCTCAGTTGAATTTAAAATTTTGCGCCGCTTTTATAAAAAGCTCGATGTCCCCTTTGGCGAGCATACAGCCCTTCGGTCAACTCCAGGCAAGTCTTGATCCAGGTTTTGTAAAAACGAGTTTCAACTTGTACAGATAAGAAAATATCAATTAAGTATGTCTTTTCATTCAGGCATCGGTGTTGGCATTATCATCCCACTAACCTACATAAGCGAATCACTCAAACTTCCGCTCCAGCCACAGCAAACTCGCACTGATAAAAAACAACCACCAGAATATCCAGGGACTAATCAAGGTGTAACTTTTATCAGAAACCGAGGTTTGATTACTTGCGTTTAACCGCTGATGCTTTTGAGTCGCCTGGATTTTTTGACGTTGTTGTTCTGCCTGCCAAGCTTCCGGCTTCTCAATATGTATCCATTCTTCCTGCGCAAATTGCAAACCGTCAGTACCGACTAATCGAAACCAGCCGTCGTCCGCTGGCCAAAAATAACCACAATAGCGATTCACCTGGCCGGCCTTTGGTTGCAGTAAAACTTCATTAGTACTTTCATTATCGCTCTGCAAGATCAGGCGCAACTGCGCAGCGGGCTTATCGGCATAAACACACACTTCACTTCGCTGGTTCGCATATCGAATGACCGACAATTTCTCATCTAGCCAGGCGTTTTGTGTTTGCGAACGCCCTAGTTGATGGATCAGGTTTTGCCAGTAACTGGTTTTATCACCGCTGGTGACCCAGCGGTGCGTCTCGCGTATTAAACTGACGGCGAGTTTTCCAAGTCCATGCGTTTGTTGGATAACTAATGGAGACGCGTTAGCGGTTTGTACCAGCACGTTATGACGAGTCATCTGTTTTATATCGAAACTCGCCGCAACCGCTGGAATAAACGATTCATTAGGCGCGGTAAATCCATCCCCATTATTCGACCAGTAAGGCGTCACCTCGCTGATTTCTTTCGTTGCGGTCAAGCTAAACCCTTGCATCCATTCAGGCCACTTGCTGGTTTTAGCGACGAGTACTTGATCGGCAATGACCAATACCCCGATGCCATTTTCCACCGCTTGGCCTAGCCACTGCGATTCATTAACATTCAATTCGATAACGCCGCGGCCATCAATAATGACCAGGTCAAATTGAGTCAGCAGTTGCGGGGTTAATTCCGTTGCGCCAAGATCGGTTAAATTGGTTTTACGCGTGATAAATTTATCCTGACTGATTTTCGTTTTAATTAAAATACTCGCGCCTTGTTCGGCGGCCCAATTCTGTAATTGTTTGATTTCAAATGACGGCGATGACTGAATCACCAGAATATTGGCTTTGGCGTGATTCGCGACGTGAAAATAAATACTTTCTTGTGAAATGAGTTGCTGCTGATTATCCAAAAGTTGCAAAGTGTATGGGTGCAAACCAGCGAGTTTCGGTTTTGTCGAAAACGAAAAATATTCGCCTGAGAGTACCTGGGTTTCAGCGACTTTATCACCAGCGACATCGAGCAAGCGAAGGGTCTTTACGCCCTTTCCGTCGGCTTGCAGCTGTCCTTTTATGTTTAGATATTCCCCCAGGTTAATTTGCCGCGGCCAACTAGGATTGATTATGCCTGTTGTTCGCGCTGGTGGATGGTAGTCTATGGCGACCCCTTCGAAAGCTTGCCAATCCGCCGCGTGTAATCCGTCGCCGAACACTTCGACCGATTGAATGTTTTCATGCCTTAATAAAACCTGTTCTGCCGCGAAAATAAGATCCAGCTCACGACTATCTTTAGCGTTGAGTTGGTCGACGATTCGATAGCTCGGATAATCCACCTTGTCGAGGTTGGCGGGCGCGTTGGCTGTCACCAGTCGCACCTGTTGTTTTTGATTGGACGCAATTTTCGGTTGATAAATTAGTCCTAATAAACCGACTAAAGCAATAAGGTTAAATGCGCCTAATGCGATGCGGCGTTTTTTATCAGCTGCAGCTACGCGACGAAATGCCGCTCGCAGAGAATAAAAACTCGCGAACAAAAGTAACATGGTCGCAAACGACTGAATCATTCCGGGCGCGATAATTTGCAAAATACCCATCTCAATCATTATGCACCGCCTTTTCCTGCAAGCCGTCTTCCTGCAATGCTTTTAATTCCCGCAGACGTCTTAGATAAGATTGCTGTGTCGCTTTTTCCACAAGCTGATGAGATCTTGCAACGCGTGGTAAACTGGTCGCTTGCGGCATTAACTGCCAAAGCTTTTGTTTGAGTTTAACCAGGCAATCTTCACAGTCTTCTAGTAACAACGATTCTTTAATTAAGATACGCTCGATCGTCGCCGCATAAGTGACCAGAACGGGACGGCTTGCAGATTGTCGCAGCAGACTCTCGCGAAGTTGACTTAAAGCTTCTTTATGTTGCGGTGTTATCAGCTCGTTTTGCGGCCAGAAAGTTAATAGTTGATAAACTTGCTGATAGAGAAAACTATCCGCCTCATTGTCCTGATAATCTTCCAGCGATAGCTCGTAAGATAAAATATCTTTTAACTCCCCGGTTAACCGCGCTGATTCTTTTACCGGCGGTGGCTCAAAACCTAATCGCTTCACATACACCCGCTCTGCTTGCCTTGCCAGCTTTAAATACTCGTAAGCCTCGTATTCAAAAGGCAGTGCTTTTTCCGGCTCGTGCATCATTAAATGAAGTTCCGCCTGCCACATAATGCTGACCGCTTTTTTCATCCAGCTTTTTGGGTCGCGACGAGACATGGGCCCCACTTCAACCGTGCCATGATTATGGGCAAAGCGCGCGATTAATTCACTGGCACCACTTTTGTCACTATGATCGATCATGCTCTGGTTTTCAGAATCGGCATGCACATGGCCCACATCAGGACCCGATTTCGACTGCTGCTCATCATGGCTATCGTGATCATCATGGTCGCCATGCTCTTCCATTCCCGCAGTCGCTTCACCGGAGGCGACATCTTCGCCGCCATGGTAGCCGTCAGCCAGACCAAACTGCTCGCCTGGCCCTTCGCCAAATTCATCGCCGAGGTATTGGCCGTATTTTTCTTTAAGGTCGCGTTGCGAATGACCGAGGTCGACGGACTTTTCTTTAAAGGCCGTATCGCTTAAATCTTTTTGGTCGGCGATTAACTGTTCCGTCTCGATAATGATCTGGCGTTGACTACGGAAGTACTCGGGGACAAATCGGATCTGAATACCCTCGGCCGCGGTTTCAATAATTTCATCGTCCAACCAGCGAACGATCACTGACGATGATTTTCCAATCTGCGGCTGCGGCGATTTATTATCTTCGGCGACGATGCTGAAGTAAACTTCGTCACCGGGTTCCATCTGCAATGCTTTCAAGGACCAGTTTTTAAAATAGTGATTGGTTTTATCTCGTGTTTCTTGTCGATCGAATTGAAATGTCTCATCGCGAAACTTGACCGCTTCGCCGGAACCTTTTGCAACCGACGCGAGAATTTTTACTTCGCCTATCCCGTAATCATCGCTGACCGTTGCCTCAATCGCAAAGGCCGCTTCTTGCGATTTCGGAATTTCGACGAGCGTTTGGTTGGGCGAAATAATTCTAATTTTTGGCGCTTTATCTTTGGTCACCGCGATAGAATAGACACCCGGCAGGTTGTGGTAGCCAGAAGCATCCTCGTAGCTCAACCGGTAAATTGACGTTTGTGTGATAGTCCGAGTGATCGAATGTCGGCCATCACTTTGCAACTGGAGCGGCAGTCGTTCGCCCTTTGCATTGACCATAAAATAATTCAGGCTGGTATCATTAAATTGCAATCGCCATTCAACGTTAGCGCCTTCGATAATCTGAAGGTTTAAATCTTCGCTATTGAATGCTTTCTTGCCCGTGTATCGCGGCGGCGTTATCGCGACCGATACCTTCTCTATGGTCACCGATTTGCTGTCGACAGTTTTTTCTTCGCTATCTACCGACTGTTGCTCATACATCGATTTAGAACTCATCAAGGGATACCCCCACTGAACCATCCCTATCACGAAAACAGATAATAATGTCAGGTAAAGCGGTTGCTTGAACGAAACCGCTGGTAGATGTTTTTTTAAACGTCCTTGGGTCACATCTCGCTGAAATGTTTTAATTATTTTTTCTTGCTGCAACTGTTGCAGCAAAGTTAAAGTTTCCTTCTCTGCGACTAATAGCTGAGCGCTCTCTTGGTAATCGGGTAATTGGCGATTTATATGTTCCAGTAGATTGTCGCGATTAATCCGTCGGTAGCCTTTAGCCAACAAAGGTATCGCGAAACAAACCGAAAACAGACTCGCCGAAATACCAAGCGTGACAAAAACTGATAGCTGACCCGGCGCCAACCAGATAAATGCTGCGGCGATGATTAAACCATTAAGTGTGTATTGCAGCTGCTTGCGGCGCTTGAGTATTAATAGCAATTCATCGAGTGCGGCTTGAATATTAACCGAACGAATCGTTCTATTGGCCTTAGATTCGACCTGTGAATCGGTCTGCGGGCTAGCCATTATCTCGCCCTCGCCTTTCTGCCACTATTCGTTCGAGTAACCAGAGTATCGATAACACGATAACTAACCAGTGATGTAATGGTATCGTTATATCTGGTACTTCTCTATTGATTGATTTAAGTTGTCGAGTGATTTCCGATTGCGCGATTTGACCGCGCTGCGATACACGTTCGGCACGAGCAAACAGATTGGCTAAATCAAATGGAAATAAATCCGACTCGACCCAATTTGTGTGATCGGGATTGAAACGGCTCATCCATTGCAACTGGTTGGCAAACTTTTCTATCAATAATGGTGTGCCAGTTTGATCGACCCACAGATTTTGGTTCAGCTCTTGTCCTGTTTGAGTCTCGATTATCGCGTGTTGATAAACTTCTATGAGTCGGTCGCCAGGTTTTATCAGTCGAAACTGATTAACGGTCTTTAATTCGCCTTTATCCTTTAGCAAAAAACTGCCCTGATTAAGCCACCGGTCGATAAATTCCGGCTGCATCGAATCACTTAACCAAACGATCCAGTCGGGTCGTTCGCTAGGCGCGGCAGTCAAATTATCCGTGCCGACAAATTGCGGCTGATAAAATCCCTGGGTTAATTCGTTCAGGTAATCGAGTGCTAGTTTTATATACGCCAGATCGGTTTGCCGATTTGCATCAAACACGACTAATAGCTTGAGCGGACTGACTTTAGTCGATTGTTGGTCATCAGATACCGATTTAAATCGCCACTCATAATTTTGACGAAGCGGTAATTTTTGAAGAGCAAAAGCCTTTGCATCGGTGGTCGCATAAATAATCGTTTTTTGATACTCAACTGGTTGATTTTCGTATTCAAGCAGTAACGCATCGAGCGAATGGGGCCGAGTGGTTTCTCCAGGCTCAGCAGTTATAACAGAATCGAGGTCGATGTTTTCAGCGACCTCAGCAAATCCGCTCATAAGAAAATTAACCTGATCGTCTTGATGCCGTTCAAGTAGCGCCCGCCGTTCTTCCTCACTCGCGAGAAAGAACCATGTAGGTGATACTAAAACTTGCGTTTTATCCAACGTGTCGACCGTTTGAGTACGCACGAGACTTGCAAGTATTAACACGCTTATCAGCACAATTAACAAACGCAGTAATAACAGTAACCATTGAGTCAGTTTGATTTCGGTCACGCGGATTTTTTTCGCCTGCTTAATCAGCGAGATATTTCCAACCCAGACAACTCGTCCGCGACTTCGATCAAAGAGATGGATAGCAATGGGGACAACTAAACCGGCCAGTCCAATCAGGGCAGCCGAATTTAAAAACGAGAGGGACGAAAAAAACTCAATCACCCTGCACCTGCACCTGCACCTGAACCTGCGCGTTGTCTTTGTTTCAGGTATTCATAAAGTGCCGCGTCGAGCGGCTCGTCGATATTAATTTGAAAACAACCAACATTTCGTTGAAGTAAACTTTCATTGATCGATTTTTGATAGTTTTCTAAAGTTTGCAGGTAAGCTTCTTTGGCGCTGCCAGCAGAGACCAGAACTTCCTCTTCGGTCTCTAAATCTTTAAACCGAACCGCGCCCTTAAAGTCAAACACCAGCTCGTCATCGCACATTAACTGTAATGCGACAACTTCTGAATTTAGGGTATTGAGTTTACCGATGAATTCGGTAATTTCGGACTGACGCTGGTGAAAGTCGCTGAGCACAAATACCAGCGAGGGTTTACGCAGTTGGTTCAGGTGACGATGTAATAATTCAAAACTGGGAAATTGGTCGCCACTTTTTGTGCACGTTAATTTCTGCAATAATTTACGCCAGTGGCGCTCGCCGTTGGCGGCGGGTAGAAAACTAATTTCGTCGCAGGACAAGCCCAGAAATCCAATAGAATCTCCCTGCTTCTGGGCGATATACGCCAGGCTTGCAACCAGGTGTTTAGCGTAATCAAATTTATCCCAGTTATCATCCGTTTGACTTGCTTTTTTATTCTCAGATTTCAATTGCATCGAGGCACTGGCGTCTAATAAAAACCAGACTTCGATTTCACTTTCCCGCTCGGCCTCACGAACAAAATAACGATCGCTACGGGCAAACAGTTTCCAGTCGATGCGCCCCAGCTCATCTCCTGGTTCATAAGCACGGTACTGGTTAAATTCGATCCCGACGCCCCGTTGACGGCTGCTGTGTAAACCATGCAGAAATCCTTCCGCGACGGTTTTTGCTATCAGCGGCATATCTTTGACGCGTGCCAGTGTTTTAGGATCGATAAATTTTTCCATCAGAGAAGGCTATCCAGAAATTAACCGAGCTGACTCGACGGTTTAGCGACCTTGTCTAATAATTCAGTGACAACCTGATCACAAGTCACTCGGTCAGCTTCTGCCTGGAAATTAAGTAACACACGATGACGGAGGACCGCCGGCGCGACAAAGGCAATATCGTCCAGCGTGACCGCGTAACGTTTCGACAATAGCGCCTTGGCTTTAGCGCAGAGCGCTAAGGCTTGACCGGCTCGCGGACCAGCTCCCCAGCGAACGTATTGTTGGATCATTTCGACTTTGGAATTATCGGGACGGGTTTCGCGCGCGAGCCTGGCGATATAACCTAACATCGCGTCCGAGATTTCTACGCTGCGTGCGAGGGACTGCAACGCGACAATTGACTCGTCGTTCATCAGCGCGCGCAATTTGACGACCGCCTTACCAGTGGTACGTTTTAATATTTCAATCTCTTCCGCTTCGCTAGGATAACCGACGCGTACAAACATTAAAAAACGGTCTAGCTGCGCTTCTGGTAGCGGATAAGTGCCCGATTGTTCGACCGGGTTTTGCGTGGCTAATACAAAGAAGGGCTTAGGCAGTTGATAGGTTTTACCGCCATAGCTAACGCGTTTTTCTTGCATGGCTTCGAGCAGGGCCGCCTGAGTTTTCGGTGGCGTTCGATTGATTTCATCAGCGAGCAGAATATTGGTAAAGACCGGCCCGCGTTGAAATTTGAAAAATCGTTTTCCGGTGGCATGGTCTTCTTCGAGAATTTCCGTGCCGACAATATCGCTCGGCATCAGGTCCGGGGTAAACTGGACACGATGAAAGTCGAGCTCCAGGGTTTCGGCCAAAGTGCTAACCATTAACGTTTTAGCAAGCCCGGGAACGCCTTCGAGCAAACAATGACCGCCCGCCAGAATACTAATTATTATTTCTTCAATAATCTGGCGTTGACCCACAATCACTTTGCCGATCTCATCGGTCACTTCGGCGAGCTGGGCGAGTTTTTCTTTGAGCTGCTGTTCGTTGAGATTATTTTCGATCAATGTTGTTTCGTTCATATTCACTACCAGTATTCATTTTATTTTAGAGCGCATTCAATTCGCTCAGATATTTTGTCTCGCAACTCGCTACTAGTAACTAGTTACTAGCTACTAGCTACTAGCTACT